>WNGF01002375.1_pt1 | contig 26401 bp, 19 predicted proteins | sample 5400641 | NCBI WGS metagenome assembly WNGF01 (sample SAMN13153371, study PRJNA577476) | soil metagenome | isolation source: 80 cm soil or saprolite under grassland replicate 2 | place: USA:California | collected 2016-06-15 | reverse complement strand
TTTAGCGGCGAGGTGCTTATCGTACACAAAGGCAAAGTTTACCGAATCCCTTAAATTCAGCCGTAAATTGGAGTGAACTGATCGGCTGGTTGTGGCGTATTCTTAGCGTGAACCAGATCGCTTAACCATTGATTCACAATTCACGATTTACGAGTCACAGGCTTATGTTTTGTCCCTCCTGCGGAATTGAATACACAGTCGGGCTTAACTACTGCAATCGCTGCGGAGCAAATCTGAGCCTGACGCTCGGCACGAATGCTGAAGTCGCCCCGTTAAATGTGACTAAGCCAGCCCTGATCATTGGAGCGACGCTCTTGATCCTGACCCTCGGCGGTTTTGCGGGGTTGATTACGGGTGCGATTGAGATGGCCAGAGCTGTTGGCGGCGGCGACCTGTCGATGGCCCTGGTTTTCTTAGGTATGGTCACCATCCTGATCGTCGACGTTTCTCTGGTAAGGCAGTTATCAAAATTAATTAATGCATCGATCTCCTCCCATAACCTTCCTCAGCCCAGGAAGGCGCCTTCGCTTTTTCAGAAATTTTCTCGTCCCTCAACTGGTCGTCTTGAACCCGCGCCGAGCGTCACAGAAAACACTACGCGTTTTTTTGAGAGGCCCCATGCCTCCCCTGAATTGAAACCTCAGAAGATAGCGGACGAGTTTAAGAACTAAGGCTTTTTAATTTTCCACATTCTTTCGGTTGCGCACCGAGCTGACAATTGGTTAGTCTCGCTTTGTTTCTGACTAATCCAAATAAAGTAAGAGGTGCCGCACATGGAAAGAGCTTCGTTTTCACCTGGATGCAGCTTCCTTAAATCGCTGCTTGTGGCGGTTTTGCTGTTGACAAGCGGCAGTTCGGCAATCGGTCAAAGCAAATCCAGAACCGGCTCGGCGCCGCAAGCCAGAAAACAACCAACGCAACCACGCAATCCGCAGATCGCGCGCCTCGTGTCAGAAATCGATGCTCGTAATATCGAACGGACGATCCGCAAACTTGTCAGCTTTGGCACCCGTAACACGCTTTCCGAACAGAACGATCCGAATCGGGGCATCGGCGCGGCGCGTGATTGGCTCTATGGAGAATTCGAGAAGATCGCCGCAGCATCAGGTGGGCGGTTAACCGTTGAGAAGCAGGCTTTTGAACAACCAAAAGCCGCGCGCGTTCCGCAACCAACGATGCTGACAAATATCCTGGCGACCTTGAAAGGGACGCAGGCTGACTCGGCCAATCGCGTTTATGTGGTGAGTGGTCACTATGATTCGATGTGCACCAGCCCTACAGATGCAAAGTGTGACGCGCCGGGTGCGAACGACGACGCTTCAGGCACGGCGGCTGTGCTTGAGCTGGCGCGCGTAATGTCGAAATACAAATTCGAGGCGACGATTATTTTTATGACCGTGCCCGGAGAAGAGCAGGAACTGCTGGGCTCAACGCATTTTGCCGAAGAAGCAAAGAAGAACAGCATGGATATCGAAGCAATGTTTACCAACGACATCATTGGGAGTTCGATCGGCGGTAACGGGAAGCGCGATACGCATACCGTCCGAGTGTTTTCGGAAGGTGTGCCGTCAAACGAAACTCAACAGGAAGCGATGACCCGTCGCAGCGTCGGCGGCGAGAACGATTCAGCTTCGCGCCAGCTGGCGAGGTTCATCAAGGAAAGCGGCGAGCGTTATGTTCCCGGAATGAAAGTCTGGATGATCTATCGCCGCGATCGTTATGGCCGCGGCGGGGACCATCAACCCTTTCTCGAGCGTGGCTATGCGGCAGTCCGCTTTACGGAACCTAATGAAGACTATCATCACCAACATCAGAATGTTCGCGTAGAAAACGGGATCCAGTACGGAGATTTGCCGCAGTTCGATGATTTCAACTATATCGCGGATGTGGCGCGCGTGAACGCGGCGTCACTGGCGGCTCTGGCGCTGGCGCCGGCACGGCCCAAGAATTTAATGGTGAATACGGGATTATCGAACGATACGGAGCTGAAATGGGACGCCAACAAGGAAATTGATTTGGCAGGATACGAAATTGTCTGGCGCGACACGACCGAACCCGTCTGGACACATGCCCAGTCTATCGGGAACGTGAACAGCTACACCATGAAGGGGATGTCAAAAGACAATTATTTCTTTGGCGTGCGGGCAATTGATAAGGAAGGAAATCGCAGTCCAGTCAGTTATCCGCGGCCAATGCCGCGCGCACCTGCAAATCGCACCACTCCCGCCTCCAATTGAGAGCGATTGGGGAGCGTTACGAAGTTGCGGTAAACCCTGATAACCCCTAAGATTTACTCAACCAAAGGCCGTCGTCCTGCGTCTAAGACCGCAGCGAACAAAAAGTTGTGTGCCATGCATTCCAGACCAAATCGAAAAGAAAGCTGAAGTTATGAATAGCAAATATCGTGGTAATTACTCGGTCATGCGCCAGACAGCTGCGGTTTTATCAATTGCTACTTTGCTGGCCGGCACATTTGCCGTCGGCATCAGCGCTCAAAGCATGAAAGCTGAGACGGCTCGAAAAGCCGGCAAGCTCAACGAGGATCAGCGCATCCTTCATGTCCTGAACCGGCTGGGCTTTGGTGCGCGGCCGGGTGACGTTGAACGGGTCAGGGCCATGGGTGTCGATAACTACATCATGTCCCAGTTGAATCCCTCGAACATTGACGATTCAACAACCGAGGCAAAGTTACAAAATCTCGACACGTTGCGCATGACGACGGCGGAACTTTACGAGAAGTATCCGCAGCCGGGACAGTTGTTGCGGCAACTTCAAAGACGCGGCGATCTGCCGGCGGATCTGGCTGCGGCACGCGACAATCGGATCAAGGGCGGGGCTAATGCAACTCCGAAGTCTGCGGACGCTCCAAAGAATGGCGAAGCGATGCCTGGTGAAATGCAGGGACCAGGTCTCGATAAGACCAAGACGACAACCGCCGCCCAGCCTGCCAATCCGGATGCGGCGAATCCGATGAATAATCCGGAATATCGGAAAGCCGTCTACGCATACTTCAAAGAGAATAATTTGCGCCCACCGCAATTCATCACCGGCGAGTTGCAAATGGCCCGCTTGTTGCGCGCGGTATACAGCGAGCGCCAGTTGCAGGAAGTGATGGTGGATTTCTGGACGAACCATTTCAATGTGTTTGCCGGCAAAGGTGCCGATCGCTGGCTGTTGACTTCGTACGATCGCGACACGATTCGGCCGCACACGCTCGGGAGGTTTTATGATCTCCTGCTCGCTGACGCGGAAAGTCCGGCGATGCTGTTCTATCTCGACAATTTTCAAAGCGTCGCGCCGAACGCTCAAATGAACCGCCCGCAACAGCGGCCTGGCGCCGGACGCCTATTGCAGCAGATCCTCCGGGGTGGAAACCCTATTTCCATGACTAACAATCCACAGGATCAGAAGCCGCAGCAACAACAACAACGACGCGGCATCAATGAAAATTACGCGCGCGAGCTGATGGAGTTGCACACGCTGGGGGTCGATGGCGGGTATACGCAGAAAGACGTGCAGGAAGTAGCGCGCTGTTTTACCGGATGGACGATTGTTGCGCCGCGCGGAGCCGGAATCGCTGCGGACGCAGGGATGAACGGTCGCCGCCTGGAGATGCTGCGCCAGTACGCGGGCACGTTCCGCTTCATGCCGGCCGCGCATGATAACGGCGAAAAGATCGTACTGGGACAGAAGATCCCGGCAGGAGGAGGAATGGGTGATGGGTTAGCGGTACTTAACATTCTCGTTCATCATCCATCGACAGCTAAATTCATCGCGACCAAGTTGGTCCGGCATTTCGTTTCCGATGATCCGCCGCCTGAGCTTATCGATCGCGTGGCGCAGACTTTTCTAAAAACCGACGGAGATATTCGCGAAGTGCTGAAGGCGATCTTTTTTTCGCCAGAGTTTAATTCGGCTGAAGCTTACCGGACGAAGATCAAGAGGCCGTTTGAATTAGTCGTGAGCGCCGTGCGCACCCTGGGCGCGGATACGAACGGCGGGCCGCAGTTACATCAATGGATTGCCCGGATGGGTCAGCCGCTCTATGGGTTTCAGACACCGAACGGTTATGCGGACGTGGCTGAGAACTGGGTGAACACCGGCGCATTGCTCGAGCGGATGAATTTCGCACTCGCGCTGGTGAGCAATCGCATTCCGGGAACGCGAGTGGATTTATCAAAGTTCGTGGGCGAATCCCGGGCCGGCAAATCGCTGGACAAGAATCAGGTGCTGGATAGATTTGTGAGGTTAATTGTCGGCGGCGAAATCTCGGCTAAAACAAGAGAGACGTTGTTGAAACAGTTGAGTGACGAGACGACCTTGCCGCCAACGCCTCCAGCGGCGCTGACGGCATCAGCCACGGCGCCTGCGAATCCTTTTGAAACGGGATTCCAGTTGGGCGTAGGATTCGGACCAGCGGGCGGCGGAAATGGACAACGCCAGCAGCAAATTGCGGCTGTTAGCCCCGCAGCGATTAATAATCCGGTGGTGAAGATGGTGGGATTGATACTGGGCTCGCCGGAGTTTCAAAGACAATAAGACCGTGCTTTGTGCTTGGTGCTTCGTACCTGGTGCTCGAGCTAGAGGAACGCGGATTCGGGAATAGCGAACAAAGTACTATGCACAAGCACAACCTTTTTTGAGGACTACGATCATGAATAGAAGATACTTCATTAGATCAGGCGGCATCGCGCTGGCTTCATTCGGCGTAATGGCTTCGATGCCGTCTTTTTTGAAACGCGCGGCCCTGGCACAGGTCCGCGATCGCGTAACCGGCGGGCGACGCAAGACGCTGATCGCAATCTTTCAGCGCGGTGCGGTCGATGGATTGAATGTCGTTGTGCCGTATGGTGAGCATTCCTATTACGATCTGCGACCCTCAATCGCCATCCCAAAACCGAACGGCAGTGCCGAAGCGGCGATTAATCTCGACGGGTTCTTTGGCCTGCATCCGGGAATGGCGCCGTTCAAACCGCTGTGGGATTCAAAGCGGCTGGCAATTGTTCATGCTTCGGGTTCGCCTGACAACACTCGTTCGCACTTTGACGCCCAGGATTACATGGAATCCGCTACCCCGGGAGTTAAATCGACCGCTGATGGCTGGCTCAATCGTTACCTGCAGGCGAAAGCCGATCCGCAAAAGTCACTGTTCCGCGCGGTCTCGATGACGCAGAACATGCCACGCGCGATGCAAGGCAGGTCGCCGGCGCTTGCGATCTCGAATCTGGCAGATTTTACAATTCGGGCAGGCCAAAGTTCGGCGGCGGTGCAGGGAGGGTTTGAAGCGATCTACGATCAGACAGTCAATGACGCTTTGCACGGCACCGGTAAAGAGACGTTTGAAGCGATCAATTATCTGAAGCAGGTGAATCCGTCCCAGTACAAGCCGGAAAATGGCGCCGAGTATCCTCGGACGCCATTCGGCAACTCCTTGCTACAGATAGCCCAATTGATTAAGGCCGGCGTCGGTCTGGAAGTCGCCTTTACCGACATCGGCGGTTGGGACACACACGTCAACGAGGGCAATCAACAGGGGCAGTTGAGCAATCTGCTGCGCCAGTTCAGTTCGGCGATTGCCGCGCTCTACACAGATCTGGGCCAGCGCATGGATGACGTCGTGGTGCTCACGATGTCTGAATTCGGCCGCACGGCGAAAGAGAATGGCAACCGCGGCACCGACCATGGACATGCCAACGCAATGTTCGTCGCCGGCAATGGCGTGCGCGGCGGAAAAGTTTATGGCGATTGGCCGGGACTAAAGAGCGATCAACTATACGAAGGTCGCGACCTCGCACTTACGACGGACTTCCGTGCTATCTTCAGCGAGATTGCGTCGAAGCATCTTGGCGCATCGAGGTTGCAGACGGTCTTTCCGGGATATGAAGCGAATACGTCGAAGTTCCGGGGTTTTCTGGGATAGATATTCAGCAAACGTACGAACCGCCAACAATTCGACGGGGCCCGAAGGAATACTTCGGGCCTTTTCTTATGTTCGCTTTGAGCACTGGCGCGGGACGATAGTTTCGTTTATCGTGTCCCGTGCCTTTGCGTCGAGTGATGTACGGCGACCTTCATCCGACTATCCTGCGCTTTGATTCGATTGATTCGACCAATCTCGAGGCCATGCGACAGGCAAGGGTCGGGGCGGCGGAAGGTCTTTGCATCGTCGCGCGTCAGCAAACTCGGGGACGGGGCCGCCTGGATCGAACGTGGCATTCACCAAAGGACGCGGGCCTGTACTTCAGCATTATCCTGCGGCCGCAGATCGCTTTGACGGCGTGGCCGCTGTTAACGCTGATGGCCGCTTTGGCGGTTCACGATGCATTGATCAAGTCTTGCGACTTACAAAGCGACATCAAATGGCCTAACGATATTTGCGTAGCCGACAAAAAGCTTTGTGGAATTCTGGCTGAGACTGTGGAAACCGAGGCTGGGCCGGCCGCGATTATGGGCATCGGAATTAATTTGAACCACGATGGTTTGTCCGACGCCCTCGAGAACGCCGTCACGATCGAAACTTTGATAGGCGCAAAGCCGGATCGCGAGCAGGTGTTGGCAGAGCTCGTCGCGGCGATCGCCGAAAGATATGCCTGCTTGCAAGATAACAATGGCGCCGAACATACGATTCGCGAATGGTATGCGAATTCGACGTACGCTACGGGTAGACGCGTGCGTGTGTCTTTGGGCAAGGAAACATTCGAGGGAACTACGCGCGGCCTCGAAAGTGACGGAGCCCTGCGCGTGGAAACCGGCAACCGTAAAATCAGAATCGTGCGCGCGGGCGATGTGACGGCCCTGCGGGCGACGGACAAAATAGTGTGATGGGTGATGAGTAATGAGTGATGGGTGAACAGAAGGCCTTTGGTTTTCGATCTTAGGTCTTTGTCAAAGATCTAAGACTAAAGTCCTAAGACCTCGCAGCACTCATCACGCATTACTCATGACGTTTCTATGCTTTTAGTAATCGACATCGGCAATACGAACACCTCGCTGGGGGTTTTTGACGGCGACCGTTTGGTCGTGCACTGGCGACTAACAACTGAGCGATCCCGGACAGTGGACGAGTGGGGCGTTCACTCGCGGAATCTGTTCGCGCTTGGTGGCCTGGACTTCAAAACCATTGATGCGATTGCCATCGCCTCGGTCGTGCCGCCGCTGAATTTCACCCTCAAGCGGATGGCTGAGTCTTATTTCAATTTGACCCCACTGTTTGTTGACCACTCCCTCAATACGGGGGTCCCGATTCTGTACGAACCGCCGTCAGACGTCGGCGCGGACCGGATTGTCGACGCGGTCGCGGCAATTCAGAAATACGGAGCGCCCTGCATCATCGTCGACTTCGGCACGGCAACAACCTTCGACGCAATCAACGCTAAAGGTGAATATCTTGGCGGGGTGATTACGCCCGGGATAACGATCTCTGCTGATGCGCTCTTTGCTCGCGCGGCGAAACTTCCCCGCGTCGAAATCAAACGGTCGCAAGGGATCATTGGGAGCTCGACCGTGGAAGCAATGCAGTCAGGCCTGTATAACGGTTACGTAGGTCTGGTCGATGGCATTCTGCGGAAGATGATTGCCGAGATGGGCGGCTCGCCGAAAGTGATCGCGACCGGCGGACTGGCATCCCTGATTGCCAGGGGTTCAGAATTCATCGAGCACGTCGATGAAACATTGACACTCGAGGGATTGCGCCTGGTTTACGAGCGGACTGCGAGTCCAAAGTCCAAAGTCCAAAGTTCAAAGTCCGAGAACCGATGACTTTGCCCTCGACCTTGGACCTTGGACCTTGGACTTTCGACTTGAATTACTTCAGCTACTTTTCCGAAATCGAAGATACGTTCATCCGTCGCCGCGGCAAGCATCTGCTGCTCAGCCCAATGGATTGGGCGCTCATTGAGAATTGGAAGGAACGCGGTGTTCCCCTGCACGTCGCGTTACGGGGAATTGAGCACGCCTTTGACTCCCACGAGGCGAGGAAGAGAAAGCGCAGCGTCAAGACCCTGCTTTATTGTCAGGAAGAGGTGGAAGCGCAATACGCCGAATGGCTGGACTCGCGGGTGGGCAGCCCCGAAGATTCGGAGCCGGCAGAAGAACAGTCGGCCTTTTCGCGCGATGTGGTGCTGGCTCATTTGACCCGCTCGCGCGAGATATTCGCAAACCTCCATCAATCGCGGGGACAGATGAAGCCTGACGAGCTGTACGAGGCCCTGGGCCGCGCCGAGGGGTTGCTTTCCGAAATTGAAAACGATTATGCGAGTTCGCCGCAGCCGGATGCGCGCAAGCTGGAAGAATCGTTGACCGGAATTGAGCGCCTGCTCGACGATGCGATTCGCCTGGCAATTTCCCAGAGCGAGCTGGAAGCTGCACAGACGGAAGTACATGCTCAACTAAAACCCTACAAGCGTCATATGGACAAAGCGGCATTCGAACAGACCCGCGATAATTTGTTGCGCAAGCGTTTGCGCGAGAACGCGGGTATTCCCCGGCTCAGCCTCTTCTTTCTCTAGATTTCGCAAATGGAAGTCAAGATTGAACGGATTCTTCCCGGCGGTCTCGGCCTGGGCCATGCAGAAGGCCGCACGGTGATGGTACCTCTCTCGGCCCCGGGAGATCGCCTTCGGGTCGAGATCGAACGAGTCAAAGGAAATGTCTCGTTTGGCCGAATCATGGAAGTAGTCGAAGCTTCTTCCGATCGCGTTGAACCCCCGTGTCCTTATTTTGGTCGTTGCGGCGGGTGCGACTTTCAGCAACTGAATTACCAGGCCCAACTCAATGCGAAAGTTGAAATCATCAAAGACTGCCTGCGACGTGTCGGCGGTTTCCAGACGGTGCCTGACTTTAAAATTATTCCAGCGGCAAACGTATGGCACTATCGTTCGCGAGCGCAATGGCAGTACGACTCCATTAACAGGCGCCTCGGCTATTTCGAGGGCAACTCCCGGCGCGTTTGTGATGTCGCGGAGTGCGCAGTGTTGGCCCCGGAGCTGCAGGAGTCTCTGGAGAGTTTCCGGCAGCGCGCCCGCGACGGTTCACTACCAGATGATGTAAAGGACATTCGCGCCATTTCCGGAGATGAAGTTGTTTCCATCGCCGTCACCCGTTTCAGGAACGCGAAACTCCGTGAGAGCCCTGATAGCGAACGCTCCCGCGACGTTACCCACTTAATTGGAGCCGAAACATATAGTGTGAACGCGGAAGCGTTCTTCCAAACAAACTATGATTTACTTCCCGCGTTATTAGACTATGCATTGAAGGACGCCAGCGGCAGTCTCTCGATTGATCTCTATTGTGGAGTTGGACTCTTCACTTTGCCGATGGCTCGCAAATTCCAATATGCAATTGGCGTGGAAGCTGACGTCGTGGCGGCGAAATTCGCGCGGGCTAACCTGACGAGAGCGGGTGTCAGCAATGCTGAGATTGCAAACGAGGATGTCGCGGGCTGGCTGGAAGAGAACCTCAAATTGGGCCGGCCGGATTTTCTTCTGCTTGATCCGCCGCGCTCCGGCGGTGAATCGCGTGTTATTGCTGGCATAGTTAAGTTGAGCCCACAAAACGTTTGCTACGTATCTTGCGATCCCGCTACGCTCGCCCGTGATCTGAAAAAGCTTTCCCACAGTGGTTATGCTATTGACTCTCTCGCCGCATTTGATATGTTCCCGCAAACGCATCACGTCGAAACGGTCGTTCACTTGAAAGGCTGACGGCAACAGCGGATGAGCGTTCTCCCACAATCTCGATTCGCGTCGAGCCCTCTGATTGTGCTCGCGGCCGCGCTCTCAATCGGTATTCTCGGCGCGCACCGTCTGGCATCACAATCGACAGCTGTTTCGGTGGTGTCGATTATCACGGCCCTGTTCCTTAGTTTGGCTGCGATCGCCTGCGCCTGGGCTGCGCGACATCGCCTCGCAACCACGAGCATCATCTCCGCATTCGCCTTGGCCGGACTTGGACTGGCAATTGTCGAGAACCGCGGCCCGGCGCTGAATCGGATTGCCCGGCTGTACAACGAAAAAACAGTTATCCCGGGTGAGGCAATCGAACTAACCGGCACGATTCAAACCGAACCTGAGCCTGCGCCTGAGAGTCTCTACCTGACAATCAGAGCAGAACGAATTGGGTCGAGAGGAATTGAGCACGACGCATCGGGCGAAGTTCTCCTGCTCGCGAACGTGGGCGATCCGCTGGTCGAGCAGCAATACGACGCCCTGGAACTGCATCACGGAGCTCGGGTGCGGGTGATGACCATCCTGGACCGCGAAGAGAACTTCCGCAATCCCGGAGTTTTGCCATTCACCGAGTACCTCGACCGGAAGGGGTATGACGCGACTGGAGTTATCAAGAGTCCTTTACTGGTTGAGCGTCTGGATGACGCGCGTGTCTTTCTTCCCCTCGCCTGGATGTATGACCGGCGCGCGCGTTTGGAAAAGCAATTCAGAGCCAGGTTTTCGGCGGAAACAGCAGGCGTGCTGGACGCGGCTTTGCTTGGCAATCGCTATAACGTTTCACGTGGGGCGGCTGAACGATTTCGCGCCGGTGGGACGTTCCATGTGTTGGTGATTGCGGGCTTGCATATCAGTTTCATAGCAGCAGTCTTATTTTTCATAACTCGAGTGTTCTTTACACGGCGGTCACTGCAATTTGCTTTCGCCGCGATCTCACTTTGGATGTATGCAGTCGCAGTCGGCGCACATTTGCCGGTCATGCGAGCGGCATTGATGTTTACGCTGGTGATCTTTGCGCCGCTGGTTGCGCGGCGCGCAAATTCGTTGAACGTGATTGGCGCAGCAATGCTCGGGCTACTGGTTTGGCGGCCGAACGATCTTTTTGATCCGTCCTTTCAACTGACCTTTCTGTCCGTCCTCGCAATCGTGTTGCTGGCTGTTCCCCTGATGCTGAAGATGCAGCAGGTCGGGTCGTGGAAACCAACTGCCGAAAGCCCTTTTCCACCGGATTGCTCGCTGTGGTTTCGGGGAATTTCAGAAGCCTTGTTTTGGAGCGCTCGGGAATGGCATGCCGATATGTCGTCTTCCAGCATTCGTTACCGGCTTTTTAAGACGCCGATCGCGGAAAAGCTCGAGCGCTGGCACGTGCAGAGATTCTTGCGTTACGCCACTCAGGCAATAGTTCTTTCGGTAAGCGTGCAGATTGGCATGCTGCCGTTGTTGGTTCTCTATTTTCATCGGGTTTCGATCGCGTCGCCGTTGCTCAATATCTTCGTCGGCGCTTTGATGGCCATGCTCGGCTTTGTGGCGTTATGCGGGGTAGCGGTGTCGCAAGTAAGTGCGTGGCTGGCAGCACCCCTGATAGCGCTTGCGGAGAAGATAGACTGGCTCATGATTCATCTGATCGACCCTTTTTCAAGTTTCGGATTGGCTTCGGTCCGATTACCGCATTATTCGGGCTGGGCGGCCGGATTGTATCCACTGTATTTCGTGCCGCTGGGGTTTTTGATCTTAGGATTGACACGCTGGAATCCTCTGCGCCCGATTGCTTTTGCCAAGCCGAACTCCAGAAAGGCCCAGCCGCGAAGCCTTCGAGGTACATTGGGCGCATTGGCAGCAGTCATTCTGCTGATTGTCTTTCATCCGTTTAGCGCGGTGCGACCGGACGGAAAACTTCATGTCGATTTTCTCGATGTTGGCCAGGGCGATGCTGCACTATTGACGATGCCTGACGGGACAACGTTGATGATCGATGGTGGCGGCCGGCCAAATATCTGGAACGACTCCGCCGAGGACGAAGAACACTTTCAGCGTGACACTCGCAGCATTGGCGAGAGTGTCGTGTCGGAATATCTCTGGGCGCGCGGACTTGACCATGTCGATTACGTTATCGCAACTCATGCCGACGCCGATCACATCGATGGCCTGAATGATGTGGCCCGGAACTTCAAAGTGCGCGGCGCCATTGTTGCCCGCGTGCCTGCGGACGATTCCGAATACTCACGTTTTGCATCGACGATGGCTGAGCAGAATGTGCCGATCCAGATGATAGGCGCCGGTGACAAATTGCGTTTCGGGGAAGTCACAGCCGAGGTGTTGTGGCCGCCGCCATCCAAAGATCGCAATGCTCCATCGAGGAACAATGAGTCGATAGTGCTACGCTTTTCGTTTGGCCTTCGGAATCTACTTTTTACGGCAGACATCGAAAAAGAGGGTGAGTCGGCGATGTTAAGTAGAATGCTCGATTTGCGGAGCGACGTCGTTAAGGTGGCGCATCACGGCAGCAAGACATCCTCAACGGAAAGCTTCGTGCTCGCTACCAGGCCGGACTGGGCGATTATTTCTGTTGGCCGAACGTCGATCTTTGGCCATCCTGACAAGAATGTCGTTAATCGTTGGAGAGAAAACGGAGCGAACGTTATGACTACCGGGCAGCGTGGCACCATATCGGTGGTCACTGACGGGAAGGAGATGAGCGTGACCACCTTTGTTGTGCAGTAAGAAAATGCCGAGGATTACATATCAGGGTCAGAAGGCGTGTAGAGATCGATTGTCGAGCTTCCCAGCTTGTAAGTTTTCAAGACCCCGAGCGGCGGGGCGTAAATATGTATTGTAATCAGATCCCGCCCGCTAACGTCGGGATTACCCAGTTGATGAATGTCAGGAACCTCTGAGCCGGTCAAGCCGCCGGCGCGCAACTCGCGATGCGATTTATAGGTCAAACCTGTCTCAGTGTCGTAATCGAAAGTCGTTTCCCACAAGACGCCTTTGTGCACAAACACCGCGCCGTGCGAACCATTGTGGTCATGAATCGGCGTACGTTGGCCGGGTTTCCAGCAAAGCACCAGCATTTCAACAAACTCGTTTTTCATTACGCGGTGGCGTGAATAGTTACCCAATTTGAATCGCGAATAAGGCCGCACCTCGTCCTCTGAGATTTTCGTGCGTTCCACCAATTCGTACAGTTCGGTTAACGACGGGACCGAATGATAAGCCTTCAACGCGTTGGCGAGATCTTTAAAACGATAATCAGATTCTGCAGCCTTGTGGCTTTGGTGTTCGATTTGGACAGACAAGATTACCTCCTGAGTGTGAAGCCCCATCACGTAAAAAGGGGCACCGACGGGCGAACACGTTATATTCCCCAAGCAGAAGGGAGTCAAGATCCAACAAAAGGGGGTGGCGTTTGTTTAGGCCAACATGATGCGAATATCGCGAACGTTGGTCCCGGTTGGTCCGGTAGCGATTACGTCACCGAGCGCCACAAAGAACGAATAGGAATCGCTACGATCGAGAAACTCTTTCGGGTCCAGTCCGATCGCGCGCGCGCGTTGCATCGTTGTGTCATCGATGATCGCTCCCGCCGCCGGGCTGTTGCCGTCGACGCCATCTGTGCCGGCGCACAGAGCGACGGTGGCTGACAAATTTGAATCGGACGAATATGCGAGGCGCAGGGCCGTTTCGAGATTACGTCCGCCCATGCCATTGCCTCTGACAGGACACGCGAACTCTCCGCCTGAGACCAGACATACGACGCTATCGGGGTCACTTTTCTTCGCGCACAACTTTTCTAAGCTTTTGAGCAGCAGACGGCATCCTTCCTCGACCGGCTGATCAGAAACTTCCGGGGCCATTTTGACAATGAACCCGTGACGACGGGCAGCTTCAGCCGCCGCCTCAACAGCATTGTCATTGTTGAGCAGGACGCAATGTTCGCGGATGCCTTCGTACTGCGGAAAGGACTGTTTCGCATTCTGAATTGCTCGAACAACGCTCGGCGGCAACTGCGCCAGAAGATCATATCGATTAACTATGTCTTTGGCGGCTGGGGAATTATTCGGCGGTTCGAGCGAAGGGCCAGAGGCGACGTTTCGCTCTTCGCCGGGCGGTACATCCGAAACGATCAAGGTGATTTGATCGCAGCTCGGCGCACGCGCTGCCAGGCGCCCGCCTTTGATACCGGAGAACGCGCGCCGCACAGCATTGATTTCGCTGATCGAAGCACCGCAACTGACCAGCAATTGATTAGCGGCACGCAAATCGGCAAGCGTAATCGCATCGCTGACTGGATACTCAATCATTGCTGAACCGCCGCCCGAAATTAGAAAAATCACGGCAGCCTTTTCTTCATTCGCGCGTCGCAGCAAGGCAAAACAGGCACGGGCAGCAGCGAGACTTTGTTCATTTGGTTCGGGATGTCCGCCGGAGAAAATCTGCCACCTGGAGGAAAGCGTCCTTCCATCCGGCAGATTTTCATATTGCCTGCCCGTCGCGAGGATCCCACGTCCCAGGCGTTCGCCTAAAACTTCGTCCAGGGCCAAAGCCATAGCAACTGCAGCCTTACCAGGAGCGATCGCGTAAACCTGGGGCGCCGCGATATCCACCGGGGTCCCGCGAACCTTCAGCCTTAAGTCTTCGAGAACAATCGCGCGGCGCACGGCGTTGCCGGCGTCAACGGCGCGCCGAGTTTCTTCAAAGATCTCGCGTGCGGCGAGGCGAAGTTGGGTTAGGTTAGGCATGATGAATCTATGATTGCAGGAATCATGATTTAGCTCCGAGCGAACGTCGCCGCACAGAAGAAACAGCTATGAACCTGGCTAAGAAAACGAAATCTGCCCCGCCGATTAATCGACAGTAATCAAATCTTGCAGGGCCCGAAATCGTTTTTCACTGAAGCCACGGATAATGATCAAATGCTCAGGACGGCGAAATGGACCGTATGTCTCACGATGCTCAATGATCCGCTGGGCAAGTGCCTTGCCGATTCCCGGAAGCATTTCCAGCTCTTCAGCCGGCGCCGTGTTGATATTGGTTCGTCGTGTTGGAGGTCGGCGAGAAGGATCCAGGTTAAGAACGTCGGTGGTCGAAGCAGCTGCCGGCCGAGTTTCGTTAGGCCTGGAGGCATGGTTACTTTGACTGCGATGGTCGCGCTTGACGCATCCCGATAAACAGAGAGAAATCAACGTAAGGCGAACGGCCATCGAGATCAGTCGCTTTGGTTTAAGGCACTCGCTCATGAAATCCTTTGTTTCGGTAGTTGGCTATTGCGTGACGCCGCTCATGAGTGCAATTTGCTGGAAGTGTTGCAAAGACAAAAATTGTGAGAATTCAAAAGACGATCTCCACAAGGTTTTCCACAGAAAGTGTGGAAGGCATTCGTTTGTTGAAAGTCCTTACGACGACGAGACAAGTTTCCCGTCCACCCAAAACCCTTCCTGACGTCTGCCATCATGATAGATAAAGCGTCCCTGGCCATTATATTTTCCGTTTTGAAACTGGCCATCGTAAACATCGCCGTTGGCAAACGTCATCACGCCGTGACCGTTGTAGACATCATTCTTAAAGTCTCCTTCATACTTCGCGCCATCGCTAAAAGTAAACACAGCCCGGCCATCATACTTTCCATGCCGAAATTGTCCGTCATAAACGTTGCCATTAGGAAAGGTCATCGTGCCGTGACCGTTATAGAAATCATCCTCGAATTGGCCTGTATATTTCGTCCCATCTTGAAATTTGAAAGTGCCGTTGCCGTTGCGCTTGCCATTAGCGAATTCTCCGTCATAGATATCGCCATTGGGAAAGATCATGATACCGCGTCCGTCCGGATTACCGTCGCGCACGCCTCCCTCGTAACGAGTTCCGTCGCCAAAGGTGATCGGCTTTGTTTGCTCAGTCGAAGTAATCGGGGGCTTTGTCTCTTCCGCTGACGTTGTTGTTTTGGTCTTTTCCAGGCGGTTGTAATAGACGAAAACGATTGCGCCGGCGATCAGAGCGGCAACCAGAATTACCGCAACTCCGGCCAGGGCAAAAACCAGGGCCGGACTCCGATCACTCGGTGGAGCGTAAGACGGCGGGAAGGTTCCGACCGCCGGCGGCGGATTGAAGCTCGGCGGACCTGGAGCAAACAGCGTCTTTTCCTGCGTGGGAGCAGCGGACAAAGGAGAACCATCTTCCAGGCAGAAAGATAAGGTGTCGTCAGTATAGCTGCGACCGCAATGAGGGCATTGCTTCACCTGGGGACCCCGTAATTTAAGAACGAGTTAAGAGCGTTAGATTTATTTGGACGAGCGCGTTTGTTCGAACCGCAGCGCTTATGGCTCAGCGCTTAATCGAAAATCCGAGATCAAACCTCAAATATCTTACTCGGGTGCCTGTTCGTCCCAATCCGATACCAGTTCAAAGGCCCTTGCGAGTACTGGACGCGGGCGCGCGCCGTCGGCTTTGCCAATCAGGCCATCCCGTTCCATTTGATCGAGCACCGCAGCGGCGCGACCATAACCGATACGCAGGCGACGTTGCAATACCGAGGTCGAGGCGCGCTTCATCTCGACGCAGATGCGGAGGGCGTCTTCGAACAATTCATCACGCTCGCCATTTGAATCCTCCAGGCCCATCGCTTCTTCATCGGACTGAGTGATGCTCTCGTCGTAATCGGGCTCCCATTGCGCCTTGATGTGCGAAACGATCTTATTGATTTCGGATTCGTCTACGTACGCGCCGTGCACGCGCAGCAGTCGCGAGGAACCGGGCGGTAGAAACAGCATATCGCCGCGGCCGAGCAGGTGTTCGGCGCCATTCATGTCCAAAATCGTGCGCGAATCGACTTTTGAAGATACGCGATAGGAAATACGGGAAGGGAAGTTGGCCTTGATCAATCCGGTAATGACATCCACAGATGGACGCTGGGTCGCCAGCACCAGATGAATCCCAACGGCCCGCGCCATTTGCGCCAGCCGCGTGATCGAATCCTCGACTTCGTGACCTGAAGTCATCATCAGGTCTGCAAGCTCGTCGATGATGATCACGATGTAAGGCATTCGCGTCCAGGGCTCGCCATTCTCGTCAAAGTCCTTAACCGTATTGCGCCGGTCACGTTCGGCGTTATAGCCATCGATGTTCCGCACGCCCCAGCCGGCCAGTTCCTTGTACCGCCGCTCCATTTCTGCCACCGCCCACCGAAGGGCCCGGGCAGCTGGTTTGGGATCGACGATGATTGGCGTGGCCAGGTGAGGGATGTCCTCGTAAAGACCCAATTCCAATCGTTTCGGATCGATGAGAATCAGCTTTACCTCATCGGGCCGCGCGCGATACAGAATCGAAACCAAAAGTGAATTCACGCCGACCGATTTGCCGGAACCAGTTGTGCCGGCGATCAGCAGGTGCGGCATCTTGGTAAGATCACTGCAGTAATTCAGCCCGTCGATTGTCTTGCCGAGCGCGATTGTCAGTTTTGAGGTTGACTCTTTGAAGGCCCGCGATTCGATGACCTCGCGTAGATAGATGGTTTCGCGCCTTGGATTCGGGACCTCGATGCCTACATGCGGCTTACCCGGCATGCGGTCGATGCGGATGGATTCGGCTTTCAGTGCCAGGCAAAGATCATCAACCAAACCAGTAACCCGGGAATACTTCACTCCGGGATCGGGCTTAAATTCATAGGTAGTCACGACCGGACCGGGACAGATGTACTTGATCTGACCGGTGACATTGAACTCGCGGCATTTCTCAGCCAGGCGGGTCGCCATGTTGAGCAATTCATCGTCGGCTTGCTCGCGGCGCATCTCGGCTTCGTTCAGTAACTCAACCGAAGGCAATTGGTAATTGGAGGCCGCCGTTTTGGTCGAGATGCGGCGGCCGCCATCGAAAGGTAACGAGCCACTGGCAGGCGATTCTGTTTTGCGCTTGACCGCGGCGTCGCGAAGCATGTCCTCGACGACAGCAGATTCGGCTGCCGGCGTGACCTTGCCGCGCGAAGGCCAGAGCGAGCGTTTGGCGGTGGCAGCGCCGGCGCCCGCGGCCGCAGCTGCGGCTTTCGCCGTTATGGTTGTGGCGCTGTCGGAAACAAATGCGGTAGCTAGTTCAGCGTTTTCACCAGGTGCTTCAGAGCGCGCAATTGATGTCGTAACGGTAACAGTCTGCAAATGCTCCTGGTCATCAGCCGAGCTGTCAATTATCCCGCCATGTCGCCGCGCAGCTTTCAGTGCAGCGCGTTCAGCTTTCGCCTGCTGCCTCGCTTCGGAACGCATTTGGGCCCGCAGCACGCGCGCTTGCCGCCAGGCGCGAATTTTCCGGGGAATACTTCCCAGCCGTTCAAACCGATTACTCAGCGCCGAGACGATAGCTTCGTATAGGCGGGCAAAAGAAAAGTTGGTGGCGAGCAACAATCCCGTGGCTGCGATCGCAATAAGAAGAATCGTGGCGCCAACTCTGTTAAGTCCGGTCACCAGGGCGCGCGCAATTAATTCCCCCGAGAGGCCTCCCGGGTGGAAGCTTGCGTCGAATAGCGGTTGAATATTTGCTATTGAAAGCAGCGCTGAAGACGAGAGGACGAGCACCAAAAGTCCTATGAGCCGCAACAGCGGAGCAGCGATCCTGCGTGAACGGAAGCGGCGCCAGGATGCGGCCACCAACAAAAAAGGAAGTAAGTAGGCCGCCAGGCCGATACCTTGAAATAACGCCGCGGAAACGTTTGCGCCAACTGTTCCTATCCAGTTTCGCGCCTCCGCCTCTCCCGCGCCGTTCCAGGAAGGATCATTTGGATTGTAAGAAACAAGGCAGAGGCCGAGCAGCACGGCAGATGCTGCTAACGCGATAGCAATGATTTCATTCGTGCGAGTATTCTTCGCTTCGGGTCGCACTTCGATGTGGGTCGGAATAGAAGCCATAAAAATCAGTAAGCAGTAGGCAGGAAGCAGTAGGCAGTTAGATCAGCCATTATTGAACTGCCACGTCTCATTACCTGTCAATTAAAACCCTAAGCCGCGCGGCGCGAAAGTAGATACTCCTTGATGAAATCATCGATGTCACCGTTGAGAACGGCATCGACGTCACCACGTTCAAGCTTGGTACGCGCATCCTTCACCAGACGATAAGGCGCGAGCACATAATTGCGAATCTGCGAACCAAAGGAAATGTCCTGCTTGTTTGCTTCCAGTTCGGCGGTCTCAGCCCGGCGCTTCTCCAATTCGAGTTCATACAGTCTCGAGCGAAGGACTTGCATTGCGACCGCTCGATTCTGATGTTGCGACCGCTGGTTCTGGCATTGAACCACAATGCCCGTCGGCAGGTGCGTGATGCGCACCGCCGAATCGGTAGTGTTGATATGTTGGCCGCCGGCTCCGGTCGAACGATAAGTGTCAACACGCAAGTCCTTTTCGTTAATCTCAACTTCGATATCCTCGTCGATCTCCGGATAAACAAAGAGCGATGCAAACGAGGTATGACGCCGCGCATTTTGATCGAATGGCGAGATGCGGACCAGCCGGTGCACGCCGGCTTCAGCCGCCAGCAAGCCGTAGGCATATTCGCCCTGGACTTCAAACGTCACGCTCTTAACGCCCGCTTCTTCACCCGGTTGATAGTCGATGATCTCAGTCTTGAAATCTCGCCGTTCGCACCATTTCAAGTACATGCGTAGAAGCATCTCAGCCCAGTCCTGTGATTCGGTCCCGCCGGCGCCTGGATGAATGGTGCAGATGGCATTGCGCGCGTCATTCTCTCCGGCAAGCAACATCTCAGTCTCAGCCTGGCCGATTTCCTGCTCCAGGCGCTCAACCAGTGCGCGCAATTCATTCAGCGACGCTTCATCTTCTTCGGCGAATTCAAAGAGCACTGCGGCATCAGAGATCTCAGATTCAAATTTTTCCTGGCGTTCGATAATTCGCTCAAGGCGGCTGCGGGTTTGCAGGAGTTTTTGGGCCGCTTCCTGATCAGACCAAAAGTCCGGCGCCGAAGCCCGTTCTTCAATGGATTTCAGATCTCTCCGCTTTGACGGAACATCAAAGAAACCTCCCAAGTTGCTCGACCCGTGTGCGTAAATCGTCGTATGAATTCTTAAGATCCTGAATTGACATTGTTGCCAGCATTCTTAACCTCGATTGTAAAGCGATTCTCGATTTTGCGTCTTCCCCAAAATAAAAGACGCGGAAATAAATCCCAGTGTAATCAAAGCACATGCATACGCGAACAGGTCAGCATGCCGCGAGTAGAAGGTCGTGACTTTCGTTCCTCGCGTTGCGTACCAGACCTGCACATTGGGCTGAAAAGAAGCTGTCGATGACATGACCCTGCCATCTGAATCAATCGACGCGCTGATACCGCTGTTGGTGACCCGCAGTACGGGCCGATCGTTTTCGACGGCGCGGAAGACAGCATTAGCCAGGTGTTGTCGCATCACTGCCGTTGGTCCCAGATAGCCGTCGTTCGAAATGTTGATAAGCACGTCCGCTCCCTGATTAGTAAAGGTGCGTGCAATTCCCGGATGCGCGGCCTCGATGCAAATAAAAACCCCGGCGCGCAAGTCGCCGAGGGGCATCAGCGTGTACGAGCTGCCGGGGATAAATTCACCGACGATTCCACGTACCGAACTCGCGCCCGGTAGCCAGCGGGGCAGCGGCACGTATTCGCCAAACGGCATCAGGCGGATTTTATCATACTGCGCCTCTTTCTGACCCTGCTCATTTATCAAGATTGCTGAATTGTATTCCCCACCGGCGGTCGCCGGCTCGAGGGAGTTCAGCAGCAGGGAGACCTGATGGCTTTGAGTAAACTCTGCCAGCAGCCTTTGCAAACGCGAATCGCGTGAGTAAGCGAAATTCATTGGCGACTCGGGCCAGATGACGAGTGTAGGCATCGTCGGGCTGTCGCTATTCTTCTTCAAACCATCGGCGCTAAGCCGCAAATGTCGATTTAGTAACTCATTCATCGAAGCTGCGTCGTTCAACTCGTCCATGGGTACGTTCGGTTGGACGGCAACGATCCGATTTGCTGGACCGCCGCTCGAGATTGCCGGCAGGCCTGTTTCAAAATTGCTCAACCCGAGAATGAAAAGGACCATTGAAAGAATAATCGCGGAAGCGAATAAGCGAAGAACTCCTTTGGAAAGCAGAGCAAAGGCAATCAGTGCATTCGACGTAATCAGCAAAGACCCGACGGCGTAGACACCGCCCCATCTCGCCGATTGAATAAGGAATGGATGAAATGACTGGGAATAACCGATGGCATTCCAGACCTGTCCTGTAACCGTGTACCTGGCCAATTCCAGTGAGACCCAAACCAACGGCGCGGAAAGAATTGCGCCATGACCGAATCGCATCACGAGCCGGTTTACGAACGCGCAAAACAGGGCCGGGAAGACCGCCACTAGCGCTACCGGCAACAATAGAAGTGGATAAGCCAGCCATGGTGTGATGTGGCCGTAATGAACCATCGGATATGTAAGCCACCAGCAGGAGCCGTAGAAGAAAATCACGCCCCACCACCATCCCGCAACAAACGCGCGCAGTGGTTTTTCACATTCAGCGGAAACCAGAATGAGTGGGGTCAAACCGATCCACGCCAGCGGCCAGAGGTCGAAATTAGGGAAAGAAAGAACTAAGAGAAGGGCGGAGGCCGCGGCAACCAAAAACTCTGCCAGCGTTGGAATGTGGGAATAAACCAGCGAGATCAGTGCCTGCTTGCGCAGTCTTGGATCCGGCACATTCACCGCCAGGGCTTCCTGCATGTGCGGAGTTTAGCAGACCAAACTAAAAAGCGAGCAGTCTTTGCCGATCGATCACACCGTCGTAAACGGTAATCGAAGCAGTCGAGAGAAGACTTACGCAAGGGAAAATTTGGAAGGGAAAAATACGAGGCTGAACTTTTTTGAAAATGTTTTTGGAAGTGTTATCTGAAAGCCGTCGGCATACCCAATTCAGTGCGAAAAAGACAAAAACCGTCACCTCTGAACTGACACTTTCCGTCGTTCTGACATGCTTATGATTTATTTTGACCGGTGCAAAGCGTAATACTTAACGACCTCCAGTCAGATGATGCGAAACCGGAAGAGTTTCCAGTCTAGCTGTGAAATAACGAAATCTGGAATTCGCTGCCCTAAATGCGGGAGAACCCGGTCATTTCTGACCGGGTTCCATTTCGGGGGGCTAAACTGAAGGATCGCTCGGCGGGCGGCTGGCGCAGCGGCAGGCCACGCTCAGAGAAGTGATGGCGGCGGGGGCACGTTTTATTTCGTGCTTGCCGTCCTTGTGCTCAGCACTTCCCGTGCCACCAAATGAGCGAAAGGCAAAGGGCGAAGAGCGAAGCGGGAAGAGGTAAGCGCGAAGCAGTAAGACGAAAGAGCAAAGCGCCAGGAGCTATGAGCGAAAAACCGCTCCGTTACTCCTGACGCTTCATTTTGCACTCGGCGCTTAGCGCTACGGCCTGCCCATTGTTACCTGCCGCTGAAGAGCGATCGCTTCCTGATTGTTAGCGTCGATACCCATCGCGCTGGCAGCATATTTTCTGGCTTCGCCGAGGTCACCTCGTTCGAGGAAGATGCGACCCAGAAGGATGTGGGCATCGATCAATCTCGAATCCCAAAAGATCGCCGTCTTCAAAGCCGCAATCGCGGATTCCTGATCGCCGCGACGTTGATTGATGCGTCCGCTCATTAGGAAAGCTTCGGCGTTGGTGGGCTCGACGATTAAGAGCTTGCGCAACTCGGCCATGGCTTCATCATCGCGGCCCTGCTGATATAGATCGCGAATCTTGTTCAAAGATTCTTTCGTGCTGTTGGCTGCGGCGAGCTCGGCCGCGCGAGTTTTGTCAATATCCGCAACGTCAATCTGATTAAGAACATCGCGCGCGCGGAGGGAAATGGCCGGAGCAGCCTGCGATTTTTGCCATTCGGTTTGCAGTCTTGCGTAAGTTGCCTGTAGCCAACGACGCGACTGGTTGTCGGCAGCGGTCGCCGCGTCTCCATCACCCCCACGCTCAAGGGCTTTAGCCAAAATGAAATAGGCCTGGCCATCCTGCTGGTTTGCTGCAATTACGCGCCCCAGCTTTTCCGCGGCTTCCTTGTATTTCTCCGAAAGCAGTAACGCATATCCGTAATTGAACAGGACCATCGTGTCGTCAGGCGAGGAATCAGCGGCGCGCGATAGTAGCGTGATGCCCTGCGACAGCAGGCGGGTGCGCTCCTCCCGCTTCTTCTCGTCCCGAGCTGCCTCCACTGACACCGCACCGGCGTTGTTATAGACACCTACGAGCGGCAGCTCGTTTGTGAGCGGCACCAGCGCAGCCAGCGCGTGCTGAAGATCACCAAGCTTCCAGTAAGCCAGGCCGGCATAGAACTGTGCCTCACCGTAGTGTGGTTCTCTCTTCTGGACCATCGAAAAATATTCGGCCGCCTCTTTTAGCTTTCCCTGGCCAAGGTAGAAGCGTGCCAATTCAAACGCCGCCTGGGAATACACTGCGCCGCCATTTTCTTTGGCGTAGAGACGTATTGCGTTCTTTAGGTAAATTTCCCGAGTCGGATCCCGTTCCGGCGTCAACAATCCTTTCATCAGGGCTTCGAACGCGAGCGCAGGCGCTTTGGTCGCTTCCTGGATTAGATTCGTCTGCGAGAACGGAAGCGTCTTGTCACGCTGAAAGAGAATCTGGTAAGCCAACTTTCCCTGCATTGACTGGAGCGTTGATACATCCCCGCCAAAGTCGTAAACCCGCGGCGCCCACGCGCCGTCGAACACGTCTCCGCTCATGCGCCCTTCGTTTACGCGAATCACGTGAGCTTCGCCGGAAATATTCGCCAACCCGGTATCGTTCTTGTCCCTTTGGGGCGGCAGAGCGACGTTGTAAGTGCCGACCACGATCATGCTCGCCTTGAGTTCGCGCGCGATCTTGATAGCGGTAGCGCGCGAGGGAAGTACCGATAATGGCAATCGCAGCCGCTGATAAGTTACGGCCCGTTCGCCCGGCGAGACGACGATCAAACCAGGTTTGCCGAGCAGCGACGATAACGAATCCGAAAAACTCTCACCAATCCAGTTGTATTCCTTGTGTTCCGAAGTGTTTTCAAAAGGGAATACCAGGACAATATCAGCGGCGGCGCTGCTCTGAGCAGCAGCATTCAGCGGCGCGATCACGCCGGCGGCGATCACCGCGAACATCACCAAGACATGCAGAAATCTCTTCTTAATCATTGCGAATTGCTCTTATTGAAGCTCCTGATTCGTTGTTAATGACGGGTTCGATGCCCCTATGATAGCAGCGGTTGGACGCCCGCGCACCCTCACTCGTAGTAAAGGCTGTCCGGAGATCAATAATGCCACGCGAGCCCGAAAGTTTCAGTATCCGGGCGGCGTTGATTGCGGGACAGCTAATTGATTATCGACTGAGGTCACGCCCTTTATCGATCGCACCAACCTCTCGATTCGGGTTTTAAGGTCCTGAGTTTTCACCGAACCTGCCAGGGTCACTCGTCCACCCTCAACGATAGTATTCATGTCGATATTGGCGAGGCTTGCATCCTCAGCGATTCGTCTTTCAATTTCCGCCTGTATTGCTCCATCGTCCGGAATCGCCGGCGCGGTTTCCCCCAAGGGTTGCGTGGTGGGTGCCGGCGTGGGCGAGGGTTGCACGGATGAAGTCGGTTTCGGCGACGGCTGAAGGTAAGTTGCTGATGGAGGAACTGACTGATCGGCCTCCACCGAAGGGTTCATCGGATCGTAAGGCCGGCTGGTAATAAACAGCGCCAGGAGTGTTGCCAGGGCCGCCGCGCCGATCACGCCGGCAGCCACGAGCGCTTCGTTCCTGGGCGAATCGATCGATCGCCTGGTCCTTTGAGCCACTTGACGGTGACGCCCCGACGGCGTCGCAACAACTATTCGCCTTCCTCGTTTTGAATCAAATCCTTCTGACATGCCTATTGGATAATATCAGAAGTTTGCGCCGCGCAAGTCCTGCCGCGTGGAGCGTTCCCTCAGGGATAACGGAACCGAAGTGAAGGTCGAAGAGTCTAAGTAATCGACAGAGAAGATTTCCGATGCGCAGGTTCACGAATAATCTGAACGATGTTCGGGTTGCGACACCGTGTCCGGCTGAATGGGATGCGATGATCGGCACCGAACGGGTGCGCTTCTGCGGGCAGTGCCAACTGAATGTCTATAACCTGTCGTCGATGTCCAGGCGCGAAGCCGAATCGCTGATTTCGCGGACTGAAGGACGTCTATGTGTTCGGTTCTATCGACGAAAAGATGGGTCCATCATTACTCAGGATTGTCCTGTTGGGTTGCGCGCGTTGAAACGGCGAGCTCAGCGAATCAGACGGGCAGTCGCGTCGTCGCTGCTTGGTTTCCTGGCCGGCATCGGCGCGAACGGAGCCATAAATCGAATCGGAAATTTCCTGCTCGTCCGCAACGCGGGCACTTACTACGGGCATACCATGGGTGTGGTCGCGGAACCAAAGAAACCCGCTCTTGATCCGGCAGACAAGGGTCAGTTAGTAATGGGTCGGATGAAAATCGAGCCTTCAAGAAGACCTCGTAAACACTAGCTTCCTTCGACACATTCAGAGACTTACTACTCCCGCTGAGGCTCGCCGGCCGGCCGGCGCAAGCTTTCCATTCCCTTTTCGTTCTAATTTCGGAGCGCGGTGATCAAACGCGCTTGATTGGAGAATAGTTTGGAGGTCACCTTTTCGATGTTAGGCATATCAAAGTTCATTTTAGGAATGGTAATTTGTTTGGCGGGCGCAACCGCCGCGATGGCTCAGGCAGAACAAACCACAACCGCGAGTGATCGCCAGTCGGTTAACATCACTGTCTATAATTCAAATCTGGGCCTGGTGCGCGAGACCCGAAGGCTTAACCTGGCGGATGGTCGTATTGCCCTGAGATTCGCCGACGTGACGGCGCAGATTCGCCCTGAGACGGTGCATCTGGGATCGTTAACTGCGCCCGCAGCTTTGCGAATACTTGAGCAGAACTACCAGTACGACCTGCTCAATCCGGCGAAGTTGCTCGACAAATTCGTCGGCAAGGAAATCACCCTGGTCCTGCGACATTATCAAAACAACACAGAGAGCTTTGAGCCGGTGCAGGCAACTTTACTGGCGAACAATGGCGGCCAGGTCTGGCGCATCAATGGCCAGATCGTCATCAATCCGACAAACATCTCTGAAATGCGGTTTCCGGATTTGCCAAAGAACCTGGTAGCTACGCCCACCCTGGTGTGGAACATTGAAAATCATCAAAGCGGACAGCAGACAGTGGAGGCGAGTTATTTGAGTAACGGAATGAATTGGCGTGCTGATTACGTTCTGGTAGTTAATGCGGAAGATACGAAGGGTGACCTGCAGGGTTGGGTTACCTTAACAAATGCCAGCGGCGCGTCGTTCGACGATGCACGCCTGCAACTGGTGGCCGGAGACGTCAATCGCGTTTCTGACCAGCGGAACTATGCCCTCGCCGGCGCGATGGCGCGCAAAAAAGTGTCGGCCGACGAGGCGCAATTCCAGGAGCAGGGCTTTTTCGAATATCACATTTACACCTTGCAACGCCCGACAACGATTCGCGATAACGAAACGAAACAAGTCTCGTTATTGGAGGCTGCGGGTTTTGACCTCAAGAAGGAGTTCGTCCTGAACGGCCAGCATTATTACTTCGCAGGGTATAACGCGCCGGGGCAGCCGATTAAGGAAAAGG
>WNGF01005318.1_pt1 | contig 26414 bp, 34 predicted proteins | sample 5400641 | NCBI WGS metagenome assembly WNGF01 (sample SAMN13153371, study PRJNA577476) | soil metagenome | isolation source: 80 cm soil or saprolite under grassland replicate 2 | place: USA:California | collected 2016-06-15 | reverse complement strand
GCAACCGGGTGAAGTTTTTAAAAAGGTCTATTCAAATTATAAGATTGATTTATGTGATGGGTATCGGCTTATTTTTTGCGCAAACCCTGTTTATATACCTTTATTGGAAGATAAGATAAACTGGCCTTTGGTCAGACGCGTCAAAATACTACAAATTGAAAATACAAATGAGCAAATCAAGTAATTTTCAACCAAACTGGGCCTCCACACCTGGCGATACAATTGCTGATATACTTAAAGACAGGCAGCTTACTTTGCCCATGTTTGCAAAAAAATGAATAGTACAATTGATCATGTAAGAGAATTACTTCATGGATATGTTTCAATTACTGAAGAAATTGCCCAAAAGCTTGAAAAGGTTTTGGGAGCTTCCGTAGAGTTTTGGCTGAAAAGGGAATCTCAATATAGAGATTCCGTATACAGATTAAGAAACGTGGAAGAGGAAAAGTGGTTAAAGGAATTGCCACTAAAAGATATGATTAAATTTGGATGGTTAAGGGAGTCAAAAAATCAAGTGAAGGAATGCCTTGATTATTTTAATGTGCCTGACGTTTGGACATGGCGAAGAAAATATAGTGAAGTTACAGCGATTACTGCATTTAGAAAATCTTCTGCTATTCAATCGCGGTCTGCTTCCGTCGCAACCTGGTTACGACAGGGGGAAATCCAAAGCAACTTAATAGATTGTAAGCCATGGGACCCTATATTATTTAAAGAAACTCTTTTAAAAATACGCCCTTTAACTAAAAAAAAGAATCCTAAAGATTTTATTCCCGAACTTACTAAGAAATGTGCTGAGTGTGGTGTTGCCTTAGTAATTGTAAAAACGCCTTCCGGATGTTCAGCGAGTGGTGCTACAAAGTTTATTACCAAGGATCGCACTTTGATTTTACTTAGTTTCAGGTATCTAACTGATGATCACTTCTGGTTTACGTTTTTTCATGAAGCCGGGCACTTATTGCTTCATGGCGATAGAACTTTATTTATTGAGGACGAAGATAAAAGCGGTAAAATCAACAAAGAAGAAGAAGATGCAAATAATTTTTCAGCAGAATTACTTATACCGAAAGAATTTCAACAACGTTTAAAAAGGATGAGAGTGAATAAACGTTCTCTAATGGATATTGCAATGGATACTGACGTATCCCTTGGTATTATTGTGGGTCAGTTGCAGCATATGGGCATGATAGAATATAACCATTGGAATAGTTTTAAGAGGAAGTATACTTGGGATGATATCTCCTAATAATTTATCCCGCAAAATTAAGATACTGATGAGGACTCTTTTGCCAGTTACAAAGAGCATCCTCAAGCACCTGCATACCAAAATATACATTCAAATGTGCTTCCAATTCATATAACCAGTTGTTTAAATCTGTCTCATTAAGATTCGCTTCTATATTCCCTCCAAACAGCAAACGTGCCCCTCTTTTTGGCCCAGTAGCCTCGTTCATATATGTGGATCCTGGTTCAATATCTACCAGCCCTAACTTACCGATCATTGTTAGATAATCAAACTTAGCGGTTCGCCCAAAACTTACGACACTTTGCATTGATTTATATAAATCATCAAATGACCTTCGGGAACTACTACTTATATTTTGAATAATATTAGTAATCTTTGTTAAATGATCGAAAGTAGGACCGACCCAATCGATATAAGTACCTATAGCAGAACCGGTACCGGTAGAGGAAAATGCATCAAGACTTTGATACTTACGATGATTTCCAAAGCTTCCACTGTTTTTAAGATATGTTTGATTAGTATTAAGCCATTGCCTAAATCCATTAAAATCTGAAGTGGTAGCTTGCCAATCCCAAAAAGCTGAATGCCCCAAACCTCTGTATATTTCACGCACTAAATTCCATTTTGATTTTTTATTTTTTCCAAAATGAGTCCCTAAAAATACAAGCCAAAAAGCCTCATTAATATTTCTGTTTTGTCTATAAAAGGATGCGGCTCTGAATGGATCAAACGAAGGATTAGAAGCATCTGTATAAATCCTGCCCATTGGTTTATCTCTAATTAAGGTCACGTATTTAATTCTCCGTATGCTGTCTACAATTTGTTCAACCAGACATTCGAGAAATAATGGCGGATGGATGCCTGGAAGAGCTCGTATATCAGCTTCAAATGAGACCAATTTTTCTTTTATTTGCCGACACAAAATTAAATCAACAGGTTTCATGCAAGACCTCCTTTGCTAAGTCTGAAACCCAATTTCTAATATTTCTTTGGACTTGCGTAGTTACTCCAAAACTACTTTGTATATTATGATTATAACCTAATACATGAATTTTACGTTCCAAATCAATTCCTCCAATATTTTCAATAAACCCAATATATGCATAGCCAAGAACACCATCATTTGATTTTCTTGGTAACGTCCATTCCGGTTTATGTGTTTTCTGAAGCACGACATTTGAAATTCTCTGTAGATTTTCAACCACGGTTTGACCGTTTAGAATTAATAATTTGATTGACGAATTCTTAAGCAAAAGACCAAGTGTGTCTCCTGCAAGATCAAGTAGTAGCGACCTTTGTTGAAAGTTTAATTCCGTCCATTTACAAGAAGTTGCATAAGGAATAAGATCTAAATGACACGCTCCCGCGGAAGGAAAATAATACGACAATGAAGTACCAGATATAATGTTATCCAGCTTTTTAAACCACCCGTCGTATGGATTTCTAAAAAAATATTGCTTGCACAGATCTAAAATGGAGCTCAAGTGATTTTCTTTTGCATCAGACCATTGCTGCAACCCCAAGGAATTTAATGTGTGAAATCTTCGTTTGGCACCTTCTAGTTCTTTACCTCTCTCATCAACAAACTCCCGGTTGCTCGGGTTCAAACCCAATGTTGCAATTTTCGCTGAAGCTAAATTGCCGAAAGAGGGGACTGGACATCCCCAGGTAATAACATCTGTTTTCACGAAAACCGGATCATTAAGTCGTTCAATTAAAATTGAAAGTTCTGTATTCATTTTTTGCGTTTCATTTTTTGCGACTTCACTACTCTTTTTTCAATGTAACTATCATAATCCCTATTGGAAAACTCTTCTTGCATCTTCTGAATTTCTGCATGTTTATATTTTTTAGCAAGAGAATGAATTTGGAGAAGACGTGCTAAATCTAACCAATATGCGTGAAGGGCTAAATCTGAAATTTTTACATCTTTACCGTTCCGAATTTTGCATTCAACATCTAAAAGAACTTTTATACATGACCATGGATCATCTGGTGGCATTGGTGGCATGGGTTTTTTAGTTGATTGATATCCCTCAGCCAAATATTGCGTCGCTGCTTCTTCGTTCTTAGCATACAAATGAAGACTACCAACACAATGTTTGTATGTGCCTATTTCAACACCAACTGAACGTGCAATAATTTCCTGCAACATTGTGAAAGCAAACACATCATGAGGAAGACCTATATAAGCGTCGTTCGATCTCATATATGTAATCATGTTTAATAAATTATCCCGAATAATAAACTGAAGCGAACAAGTACAAGGTATTTCGCATCGTGACTCATCTATATCTCTAGCTTCAAATAATTGAATCACTGCTCTCCGGGATGATGATTTAGATTTAAGTAACTTAATAATATTCGCTATCTGATCATATTTCCCTTGTGAATTGAAGAGACGAGGTCCATATCCTCCATAAACAGTTTTTTCATCTTCGGATTCCTTTTTGTATTCTGGAATATAATATTTTATAAATTCAAGGTCATTATCTTTTGATAAGTACCATAATAATTCCCCCAGTGCACTGAAGGGTGTTCCTTTCGTTTCTGATCTGCTCAAACGAGCCAATGGATTTTCAAGACAAAGTAATATACCCGTAGCCTCACTAATTTTTCCACGGGTTGCTTTTATATTAAAGGGAGAACTTAATAACATTTTTAAAACGTCATTCATTAAATCATCCACAGTGCTCGCAGCTATATACATTGATTTAGGATTTGACGCCACATAATACACAAGTTTCTGTAAATAAACAATACTGTATATGAATGAGTACTCAAAATGTAGTTAAAGGTTTTGTTTTGAACAGATAATTTATAAACCTCATGAATTGAGTGTAAGCCGTTTGCTTGTAAATCAAAGAAACTTCAATTGTAATACATTATTTAAGACGTGAATGTCAGCAGGCGCCCAATCCAAATTAAATAACTCGTCTCTGGAAAACCACTTTGCATCGAGGTGTTCGGTTAATTGAAGATTCCCATCTTCATATACAACAATAAAAGGAATCAGGTTAATGATAAAATTGCCATAGTCATGCATTACGTTATCTAATCTTCTTTTGATTTTTACGGTAATGTTTAACTCTTCTTTTAATTCTCTTTGTAAACATTCTTCTTCAGATTCATTAAGATTTACTTTTCCACCAGGGAACTCCCATTTTAATGGAAGCGTCATTGAATCACTACGTTGTGCAACTAATATTTTATGATCTTTTAAAATGATTGCGCACGCAACATCAACAACTCTCATCAATTCAAAATTTAAAGAAATTTATATAATCTTTAGATACTGATTTAGATGCAAAATAAACCGAATAAAACTTTTTTATAATTTTTCCACAATTAAACTACTCATCTCCCGCGTATTCATCATTCTTTCCATTTCTATTTCAACAATCTTCTTTGCATCCTTCTTTATCTCCAAATAATTGTCCAAAATATTCTTCTTATCAATCTTGCTTATTTCTGGTAGTTCTTCACGTAAAGCCTGTTCTTTTTCTAAACCCTTATGATCATTCACAACCTCACAACAAAAATTCTTCAACTCAATTTCCTGATCAGGATTATCAGCGACCATACCAACAAATTCACCAGATGATAACGAAGCAATTTTTGATACGGGAATTGCACTATCCAATTGTTTTGATTTTGTAACGGAAGTATTATACCTGTTGATCGCCACCTTTCCCTGTCCTGCATAATTTTTTAATCCTTATTTTTTTTCACTATCAAACCCAACAAAGCCGGATCGTTCATTGCTCTTTCTATTTCCGCATTCACTATATCCTGAACATCTTGTTTGACCTGAACATAATTTTTCTGTATCATCGCGTTATCAATCTGTCTGATTACAGGAATGGGTTTATATGTATCTTGTTCTTTTTTCAAAAGTTCATGTTCATTAAGAATTTCACAATGAAAGGTTTTTAATTCAATCTTACTATCAGGGTTATCGGCTATCATACCAACAAATTCACCGGATGAAAGTCCCGCAATTTTTGACGCGGGTATTGCTGATTCCAATTGTTTTGATTTACTGATTGAGGTATCACTTCTGTTAATCGAAAAACTTGCTCTGTCCTGCATAATCTTCCCAAAACGTTCTGATAATTGTTTGGCTGTTTCTCCCGTAACTTGTCCACTGATAATATTGCCGGTGATATTCATAATAACATCAGCCTGGTCCTTGCCATAATCCTTTTTCAACTGGCTAAAATCCTGCACCCTAAACACGTAGCTACTTTGTTGCTTCTTGCGGTTGCAATTAAGCTATCCATATTATTCAAATAGATAGTGGGAAATTCATCAAATATTAAACTGCTTTTTTGTTTGCCTTTCTTATTGACAAGTTTGATTAAACGTGAAACATACAATGATAATACGGCCCCATATATCTGTTGTTTCTGCGGATTATTCCCCACGCAAACAATCTTAGGTGCATCAGGATTATTAATATCCAATGTAAAATCATTTCCGGATAATACGTAATATAACTGTGGCGATGATAATCTCGCCATTGCAATTTTTCCGGAAGCAATTTGCCCTTCCAACTGTTCCATCACATCATTGAGATATGCATTTACAAACGGATTTATCAATACTTCAATTTCTTTTTCCAATCTTAAAACAGAAAACAGTTTATCATATTCTATTTGCATTAATTCTATTACGTGGGGCAAGGTGCAAAATTCACCGTCCTGGTATTTGCGCAAAAACCAAATAACAGCGGTCAAAAAATTAATCGGGGATTCTACAAAAAAATCACCCTGTCTTTTTATCCATTCTCTGTTTAATCCCATCAGAATTGTTCTTGCAGATTCTGCGGCATCAGTAATGTCAAGCATATTTTCTTTATCGAGCGGATTGCAACGATGTGTGCGCGACAAGTCGTCAAAATTGATGATATAAAATTCAGGAGCAACAGTGTATTTATGTTTCTGTTGCAGGTAATGATTGTAAGCGATGGCGGACAGATCATCAAACTTAAAATCATAAATAAACATTGCAAACCCTTTTTGTATGTGCTGTGTAATTACATGACGTATTACAAAGTAAGACTTACCTGCGCCCGGTGAACCCATTACCAGCAATGCGCGAAAAGGGTTTATAATATTGATCCAGCTTTTACGATAACGACCTTTTAGATTATACTTTGCAGGCAGGTTAATAGAATATTCATTCTCAAGTAATCTTTCTTCCTGCGGAAAAGTTTCATTCTCTTTATTGAAAATGTCTTTGTTATTAAACTGCATTTTTATCACCCGTGAAAGCAGCGTTCCGCCTGTGAGCACCAATATAAAACCAACTGCAGTTATCGCTATGTAAATAATAGCCCTTGAAGTTATTTTAGTTGGTATCATTAATGACAGGTAACTAAAGAAATAAATAAGCAAGCCTGTAATGATATAAGCAAAGGCAGTTTTATAATTTAGTTTTTCATCTTTCTTTCCTTTTACTCCAATGAGTGAAATAATAAGAAAGCCCAAGGCGATAAATTTTGATAAATGAAAATTGCTGAACAGTCCTGTTTTATAAATATTCTGAATAAGTCTGCTCATTATGGTTGACGTTAGTTGCCATTCTTCAAATGCGCTATAACAGTAATAATAAACATGCAGCATTAGTATAGCAATGCTGATTAGTCTTGTCATATCCATGATCTTTCTCAAACCCTGTTCATTCTCTCCGGTATTCATTTCACCTCCTTTTCTTTCTCAAATAAAAAATTGTAACTGTATTAAATCTGCAAGCGTTTTCTTTTTTTCTTCTTTTTTGATCTTTTCAATTGGTAGGGTACATAGTTATTTGTTGCTATGGGAGTAATCAATGCATCAACTACTTTACTTGTTTCGGCTTTGTCCGAATGATGTGTAGTGTCACTGTTGTATTGTTTCTTTGATATTGGTTTGCTTCGGTGTTTTCTAAACGCAACATTTTGTATTTGTTCTAATGATGGATTGATATTGCATCTTTCCATTACGCCTTTTGCACTATATTGCTTGCCTAAATCGCTGCCGTTAAAAACACATTTGGTTTGATGATCAACATACGTGATACCATAAATAATGCCTTCTTTATTTTGTCTTATCGCAACATGTATTCTTTCTTTCTCTAATGCCTCTTTCAAATTTTGCATTGAGATATTTTTTGTTTTTAATAGTGTCCAATCAATTACATTTTTGATGCGTTGTTTATGTGGTTGTTTTGCAGATTCATTTTGTTGAAACTTGCTCTCCAAAAATTTTAATGTAGGGTTACTATAAATCAAACTTGCTTTTATCGGAACGCTTGTTTTATTCCCCTCACTGTCCAACACTCTATATACCAAGCCATGCTTTTGATAAGTTCGGGAATCTTCACTGCCTCTGTCTGCCATTAGGTTGTATAATTTTAAAACAGCATTTAGTTCATGAAGAGACGTGTATTTATAATTATTCAGCACTGCATCCAGTACATTCGTAATTGCTCGTCTTGTTTCCGATTTTCCGTATTGAATTTTCTGAGCATTAACAGGTTTTAATTCATAAGCCTGTTTCATTTTTTTTCTGTCTGCCTGAACTAATCCAAATGATATTTCAATTTCCTTTCTTGCTTTTTCAGATTGATTGCGTCCTATATTGTGCAATTCAATCCTCCTTCCGTTTGCCTGAATATTGGTTGTTACAATGTGCAGATGTGGATGACCTGCATCACGGTGTTCATAAACCAAATAGGGCTGTTTACCAAATCCAATTTTTTCCATATAAACCGATGCTATTTCTTTAAGCGTTGTCGCGGGCAATTTTTCGGATGGATCAAAATTCAAGGAGATATGAACGCTCTTTACTTTCGCTCTTTGATTGAGTGCCGCCTGATTGGTAAGCCTGCATAGCTTCTGATAAAAATTAAGTTCTTCAACATCCTTTGGATAGTTAACTGCCAAGAGACATTCGCCATGCCCTTGTTTTACTTTTTGTTCATTATAGTTTAATGCATTATTTAAGCTACTGCTCGCGTGGATTACTGCAACCATTCGTCAGAGATTTGATTGATACGATTTTTGATTTCAGCTACTTTGTTTAACAGCGTTTGTTTGTCCGATTCATATAAAATGATCCAGCTTTTAAACTCTGCTATTTGTGAAAGTGTATGCAGTTTTTTTACCGCCTGATTGAAATTTTTTCCGATGGCATTTAATTCATTTCTGAGCAATATCATCTCTGCCATAAAGTCGTCAAGAGATTGATTGCGCTGGTAAACTATTATGGACTTATCAAATAATGACCGGCGTATAAATTCACTTATTTGGGGTGTAGTAGTTTTTGAACTTTGCCTTACAATTTTATCATATTCGTCTTCAGTAAATCGCAGTCCCACGAATTTGTTGCGATTAGATTTTTTATTACTCATCACTTTTCGTTTTCACTTGTCTAAAAAAATCTGTTTATCAATTTCTTTCTCAAACCCGAAGCAAGTTCCGCAGCGAAGGGCAAGAGTCGTTTGTTAAACAAACGTACATCTTGCCGATTGCTGCAAAGCGGGCAATCACGTCAGCCTCATAAAATCATCTGACTTGAAGAACTTTTTAAGATAAGTTTTATCTAAGCCTGTAAAATACAAAGGCAATTCAAAAGAAGATTTTATTCAATTGCGTGAATATGACAACATGAATAAAACTTTTAAGGTCGATTTTTAAAAAAATCATTGAAGATTATTCTTCTTGATTTTTTCATATTACCAACGGAAAAATTTTGTTACAAAAATTGAAAGGCGTAATGCAGATGAAAGGAAAATTATCAGTAATGAGGTTTAGATATGTGTAATTTATTTGTTGGATTTTTCTGTTGTCTCTCTTTAATCCGAATATTGATTTTTTGGTCAGCATACTTCACGTTTTTCAGGTTCACAAAATCATCAACGGCACAAAAATAGTCTGTAAAACAAAAGGCATCCTGTTCAAATTCCGAACAGGATACAATTAAAATAAAGACGTTAAAAGTGAGTTTTAGGAGCAATAGATGATAGGGATAAAGTAGTTTATTTTTCTTGTCATTGCATAAAAAAAGCCACAAAACATTTTCTATTTAAGTACAAATTATAATAAGGCCTTCAAGGATTCTATTAATCTATTATGGGATTTTGTTTTCCTTTGATTTATGTAATTATACAAATTTAAGCCACTAAAAGCAAGGGCTAAAATGACGACTATTAGTTTAAGCTGGTAATAAAAATCTGCTTTAATCAGTTCCGCTTTTGGGGCAATGAAAAGTAATCCAGAAGATAGCAATAACACAACCAACATAAGCGCTCTGGCAAAGGGATAACTATAATAGGATGTCCGCTTATTCTCGTACTCAAAACAGTCAATAACGAATAGAAGTTTTTTTCAATTCATTTCCGGATGCTCAGACATAAAGGCACGAATGTGATTAATCCTTTCAGCTAAGTCCTTTTCCTTAGATAGCGCCCTTTTACCCAGTTCCTGTAATTCCTCAAGCAACATCATGCAAATGTACAAACTTATAAATTTTAAGACGGTAATGCTAACATCGTAATATATTGCCAGTCTAAAAATGTTTAAAACAAGGATAATAAAAGAGCACCACTAAAACTCATAAAATCCAATCAAAAAAAAGGGACTATAACAGTCCCTCATCCGCAAATGAAAAATAAGATTCACTTGAAATAATTAAATGTTCTATTACTTTTATTTCCAGAAAATTCCCGGCACATTTAATTTTTTCTGTCAAAGCTTCATCCTGCCGACTTGGTTTTATATCCCCACTCGGATGGTTGTGAGCGAGCGCAAGAGACACAGCATTTGCTTTTAAAGCTGCAGTAAAAATTACTCTTGGATCTGCAATAGTACCGGTAATACCACCTGTTGATACTTCATAAATCGCCAATACCCTGTTAGATCTGTTAAGTAACATGATTTTAAACTGTTCAATAAAATCAATTTTGTTTTCATCCCAAGACTGTTTAAATACTTCATAAACATCTCTCGACGTAAGCACTCTCGGACGTTCTGAAGCTTTTACTTTTGATTTGTAGATTAACTCCACTTCTGCTACCTGAAACTGTGCTAAAGGTGTCATTACGCATTCCATAATTCATTCATTTAAAAGTTTTAAAAATTAATTATGGAGCGTCACAAGCCTTTGGGCAATAAAGTCCATGAAGCAACGGAATTAATGCGGGACTTGTGCGATAGATTATGTGTTTATGCCGGAATTTCATGGACGCTTCAGCAGCCCAAAGGCTAACTTTGTGCAATGATTAATGCATAACTTTTATAGAATAGGTTTTATGCTATCTGGCAGTTCTTGCTTATTAAACCGATAAAAAATTATATTTCCTATAAATAGAAAATCCAAAGGCAAGAGATGCCATCCATGTAAGCCTTTTAATATTGGATGGGGTTAATTTACCAATCAGCTTTTCAATTGGCTCAAACACTATCCAGACAGGGAATATGCAAGTGAAGGTTATACAAAAAATAAAGATGGGTATCCAAAATAAATTTCCTTTTGCCTTAAAAATAATTACAAGTCTTTTCAAAAAATTGACAATCAGAAAACATATATAAGCAAATAAAGCAATTGTGCCAATCCAAAGCAGACCATGATCATCTTTATGCAGGATATGTGTAGCTGCAATATAGCCCGTGAATATAAATGGTGAATAAATCATCAGCTTAAAAGCCCATTTGAAAACAATCAATAAACCTATCAGCATATTATCAAAATATTGCTGCCCTTCATTGTTATAATAAAATCTCATAGCCATTTTTTTTAAAAGTTGAAAAATCGAAACCAAGCTGCCGCACCGCCGACCTTATTTAAAAACATTGAAGCGGTGCGGCAGCTTTCTTATAATCATTCAAAGGAAATAACATAACCTTCCTGGCATTCATTTGCCTCCTCTAATGCTTCATGATAAGTGTCAAATGATTTTGTTTCTCCATTTTCATCCATTACAAATCGGGGATGAGGAAAGTTTTCAATCACATAAAAAACTCCTGTGAGTTCTGCGATATTTTCTACTTCCTGAACTAAGAATATTGTGTTCTTCATAACTAAGTGTTTTATAAGTTATGCAACCATTAGCGGCCGCGTTTTAAACTGTTTCAAATTCAAAAAGAATCCTCTTGCTGTTATCATTCCTTCCCTAAACATCTGCCACAATAGAGAAGCACCGATATTTGCCAGAGCGGAATTAATAAACAAGTCCTGCTTTGTTAATGCTTCTGCAAGTGAGCAACTTGGCGTATTGTCTTTTTCTTCTGATTGTTCTAACAGCGCTTTAAATTCTTCAGTGATAAAAGGAAGTCTTGCTACCGGAGTAAATCGTTTGGATTTAGGTTGTTCTATATTACAGATAGTTGATAAAACTACCTGTCCTGTATATTGACTGTTTCCAAAGTCAAGCCAGTAATAAGGCAGACAGGAGTGATTTATTTTTTCTGCTGCCTCACCTTTTAATATTTCTGCAATTTCAAATCTTGCAGTAACTGTATCTACACAAGTAATGGTAAGGTTTGCTATTTTATACTGACCGAGTTTTTGATAATTATCTTTATTATAGCTGTAAGGGAACGCTTTCCAGTTTGTCCCAAAGAAACGGTTAAGCCTGTTAATCAGTACAACTGCTTTGTTTAGTCCAATTTCCGAATCCGCAAACAATTGTCTTCCGAGATTTGCCTTGGAAACAATATCACTGTCAAACACACGAACAAATAATCCGGCATGACCAAGCGCAATCAAAGATTGATTTATTCTTGCAAGGGCTGTAAGTACCTGGCTTCCCGTTCCGCCTGCTCCAATGAGATTAACAGTAATGGGATTAGTCGGATTAAGCAGGTAACTGTTTATAAAATGTACTTTTATTTTTTCCTGATTCATGCGATCAAATTTTTTATGGCCATTCGATTCTTTATTAAAACATCCGTTGGAAATTTCTTCTTGCTGCTTACTTGCTTATTCCATAACTGTATCAAGTTTGTCCTGACAGGAATATGTTCTGATACCATATGACTGAAATAGCTATTAAAAAAATAACTCTGCCATTGCTCCATAAAATCTTCAAGGGAACAATTTTTTTCAACCTCAACATCAACACTTCCCATGCAAACATTTCCGTTTGCATATACATTGAAAAATGGTGCATGATAAAGGGGCGTATTAATAGTTGGTTTAGTATCGTTGGCAAGAGCATATACTAACAGGCTATCTTTATCTGCCTTCCATACGATTGCAGGAACATAAGCTTCACCACAAGGAACAGAAATTGTTTCCTTAAAGAACAGATGTACTTTTTGAGAACGCGTAAACCAAATCGCAAAACCTTGTCTATTTGCTCTGACATACAAAATGTTATCGGGCAATAATCCTTTGCTTGTCAAGAATTGATTGTTCAAGTCCTTTGATGTGCTAAGACATTCTGCCAGTTCTGCTGTTTCTTTTATTGATAAGGGATGTGCGTTAACGGGTCTTCCGTTGTCATCCATATCATAAGCTTCTACATACACATCGTTTTCTTTTGAAGTTGAGTGATATAATACAAGCGCTTTTTTTGGCATATACATATTGCTGAATAAATTTGTTATGTTCTTCATGATAAATCGTTTAAAATAGTTGCCAATTCGTTTAGAACTTCAAACATTCTTGTTTCAAAATCCAGATCATGAAATGATTGCTCCTGCGGTTTATCAAAATATTGGATAGCCATCGGTTCATCAATTGCTCCATATTCCTGAACCTCTGCATTCACATATTCCCATAAGTGACCATAAAGCCAACCTGCTTCGTTCCATATGAAAGAAATATACTGTTCCGGTCTTATTCTTTCTTCTTCCTCAGATTGTATCAAGCCTTCATTGATGCTTTGAAAGATGGTTCTTTGCGGGTATGCACGATAGAGCGAAAATGCTTTCGACGCTGCTTTCAACATATTAGTTTCCAAAGCATCATTCGGAGTAAATTGATTTAATCTTTTTTCAAACTCATCAAGATGTGAGGAAGCTTTCAGGATTCTCAAGATTCTGTCGCCTTGCTTTTTTAATTCTTTAAAAGTGGAAGCAATTTCACGCAATTCTTTTTTGGTAAAATCCCAGTCATTATTTTTGACCATCTCCTCTATCATTTCATATTGATAGTAGATATAACTGCTTTTTTCCCTGAAATATGGTACAAACGCAACCTGATACAGATAGCTGCAAACTGATAATAACAATTCTGCCGCTTTCTTTCTTTTCTTATTTTTTAAAAAATAGAGCAAAGGTTCAACGGGCAAGTAGTAAAGCGCTGTGCCCGTATCATAAATCTTAACCGTTACAAGTGAGGCTGCATGGGTTTTATCCTGTACAATGATTAGTTTTAAGCCGGCATCAATTTTTTGCAATATGGTTTCTGCATACCTATATGATAAATAAATATTGAGCGGATAAACTTTGTCCTGAATGTTTAATGGTTCAAATTCATATAACCTGGCAAGGTTTTCAAGCGAAATAAAAAATTCATTCTCCATTTCCCTTCTATCATTCAATAAATCTTCATTGTATTCAATCAAAGGCAAAAGGCTATGTTTTAAAAAATCATTTCTACCATTGAAACAGGAACACTTTTTTGTTTTTCTTTTTTTATTTCTGCTGCGTCTTTTGTCCTGTCGAGACGTTCTGTAAAATTGTTTAGCCTGTAATATAGATTCCATTGCCTTGAGTATTTATCCTGTTTTATAATTCTTGCTGTCTTTCTTCTGCTCATGTTTTATCCTTTTGTTTCAATTGTTGATATGAACTTGTATCGCACTTCATCGTCTTTGATCTCCGGACCTTCTATTTTGGCTGTTGTAAGAATGGGATAAGTGTTTGCATAAAAGTTGAGCACGGCTTCGGGGTTTAGCTTTGTTTCAGGGTCAGCCAGTTTTATTTCGTGCCCGTTCTCATTAAAATAAAATACTCTTGGTAAATTGTTTACTACTAACATAATTTTTTATTTTGTCGTTAATCAATTCAATTAAAGTAGCGCAAGCTGTCCATGCTTTTTGCGTAATTCTTCCTGTTTCTTTTTTATTTCTTCTTCCTGCTCTGGAAACTGATCTGCTTTTGGCATTGCAGCAATGGCTTCACCATATTTTTCCTTTTCTTCCAGGTCTGCTACCTTCTTCATTTGTGCATCATATTTTTTCTTCTGCTCCTCTTTTTCCTTTTTCTCTTTGTCTTCTTTTTCCTTTTCCATCTTTGATTTTCTTTGTGCTTCTTCTATTGCCTTTTCAAATGATTCCATATTTACAAAGAGATTTGATGTTTTTTGAATTGGTTTTTCAATCGTCGCAAAAAATGCTTCGTCCAGTTCCTGCGGCGTTCCTTTGAATACAAGGGGTGGTATCATTTTTTTTGCATCGTCGTTTACTTTTTCATTTGTCACTAAAACAGAAACCAAAAGTTGATTATCGTTTTGTGTTTGAATATTTATTTTCAAATCACCTGCTGCCTTTAATGCAGCAATTCTTGTAAAAAAATTTGTTGTCATAGATTATTTTTTTTGTATTAATCATTAATGAATGTCCCTTTCCTTTAGTATCGTTGGAAAGATATAGTTTCCGGGTATCACAATAACATCTGTTTCTTTTATTTTGAAGAAGTCCGTATTTCGATTTTCTTCTTTTTGATAAAGTGTTATATAATCTTCTTTAAAACTTTCACCGTCGTGCATGTAATAACTATAGTCTATCAGTCTTATAAGTTCTTCGTACTTATACTGCTTCGTATGTTTTACGGGTATTAAATCTTCTACTGTAAATGAAATATTGCGTTTGTTTCTCTTACCTATGAGCTTATATGTTTTCATAACTAAATTTTTATAGTGATTAATCTTCAGTTTCTTCCGTGAGTTGCAAAAGACGTGTAGCGAGTTTGCCATCCTTTGTAAACTGATATTCGTTTACTTCGATAGTTTCCTTTACGGCTTCATCGGTAATTAGATAATCATATTCTTCCCTTAAGGACTTAAACAAATACTTGTTAAGGCATGAAGCGACGTAAAGAAACCACCGTGAGAGTGAAGCGAGCTCCTTGTATATATTGTTATAGTTGACACATTTATTTTCTTTGAAATCTGCGAATCTTCTGAAATCCTTTCTGGACATACACTTTAGTGAGTTTATTCACTCTATAATTTACTAAAAATATTAGTATTTCCGGTAAAAGCTCACTGTTTTCTCTCTTTTTGATTCTTCTTTATTTCAGTTTTTTACGAATAGAGATATATCAAAATCTTCTGTATAAAATTCTTCTCCGGTATGTTTACCATATGCTTTAAATTGTGCAGTACCATATTTAGTTATGATTAGTTGATATGCATCCAGTCTGTTTTCAGGAACAGGATAATTCTCCAATTCATTTTCATCAAGCATTACAAATGACCATGTTTCATCGCTGCTTAATATTTCATCAACTACTGAATAAAATTCGTTTTCTTAATCAGGCGTTTCATAAAATCCTTCGGGTGCATCCCTATAAGAATGATTATAAAAAGTATAATCTTCTTTAAATGGTTCAATTGCTTCAAATCTTTTCTGCATTGTAGTTCTCCATTCATCGCTTACATGAATAATGGCAAAGCCGCAGCTGTCCCATTCACTGTTTGTATATGCTTTAATAATTACATATTCCGTTGGTGTCTCTGATTTTTGCATAAATAATATTTTAAAAAGTTTATTAATTCAATAGATTTTAAACAACTGTAGTTTTCTCATTTTCTTGTTGCACATTTTTCAATACTTCAAGTTTATTTAATACATCCTGCCAGTATGCATGTAGTACCTCATCCAGGCGTTTGAATTCCTTATCCTCATGACGGAAATCAACAAATAGTTCAGTTTGTTTTATTGCTGTGTTGACGTCTCGTACTTCAATTCGCTGTCCATTACTGTCAATGATATACATAAGTAAAAGATTTAAGCAATGGCTTGGTTCAGGCCATTGCAGGTTCTGTAATCGTTGATATTTCTTCTTTTGAATAGGAAAGATTTAAAATGTAATCTGCTGCTGCCTGTGCCTGTGAAGCTGCTTTCAGAATTAGGCGTTTATCATTTTGTAAAGCTTCGAGCCATTGCTGCAGGTATGCTGCACTGTTGGTTACAGTTTGTTGTTCAATCCCGCACACCGCGCATAATTCATGACCTGTGCTGTGTGCGAGTTCATGAAAAAGCGTTGCATAGTATGCTTTATCGGTATGAAATAACCCTGCAGAAGGCATTTTTATTTCATCCAATATCCGAATGTAACATGCCTTATCTCCGGTATGTATTATAGCAGGTGGCGTTGGCATATTATGAATAACATCTTCGCATGTTTCGATTGTTCCTGCATTATTGCGAAACATTCCTCCAACATGACTAAAAGTAATGCCGTGTGTTTGGTCAATATTAAAAACAGTGTGCGTTTTCGGCACTTTGTAAGTATTGCGATTGATTTCTTCGTCAGCATCATCATTTGTCTCAACTGATTTGTTTCTATCTTCCACTGTCGCCCACCAAACCACAGGATAACCTTTTTGTCCTCTGCGAACGCTGCCGCCTGCTTCGAGTGCCTGTTTGTAAGTAATGAAATAAGGCGTTTTATAAGAGTGAAACATGGTAACAAAATTTAGCAGGAAAACATTCCATCCCTTGTAACAATGACCTGTAATAATATTCTTTGGCAAACCCAGTCTATTCCATCCTTTGCGCCAAATGATCTCTCCCTTTTCAAGTTGTTCAATGACATAATCTGTGATTTTTTGATAAGTGTCTTTATAGTCTTCATTTCTTTTGTTGCTATAGCGTTTCATAAGTTTAATTTTTAAGTAGTCAATAAGAAAGCATCAGCATACAATTATTAACTGTATGCCGATGCAGTAAAAACTAAAACGGGAAATCATCTGTCGGTTCAGCTTGTTCGTTACTTGCTGCTACCGGTTGATTAACCTGAACAGTTTCTTTGCTGTGTCCATGAATTTTGATGTTGTTCACATGACAATTGAGAGATGCTTTAGCTTCTCCATTCATACCTGTGTAGGCATTTACAAAGAGACGACCATCCAGTTCAACGAGCCCACCTTTGGTCAAACGCTCTGCAATTTTGGTACTGATCCAGTAAGAGCAATTCACATAAGTAGTGAACTGTTTTGCCTCGCCGTTTTTCGGCTTGTAATAATCGTTAAGTGCGACAGAAAAATTAACGACTTGCCTTTCGTCCTTAAGTTGATTAACTACGGCGTTTTTTGTGATTCTTCCAATGATTACCATAACTCTGAATTTAAATGATGAAAAAAAATTGTTTTGTAAAAGAAAAAATGGAAAAAAAGAAAGCCGTTGTTCATGCGGTCGGGTATAAGCCAAAAGGAAACGGAATAAAGGAAAGCCGTGTGTGCAAGGACTATGTGTTTATGCCGTAAGCTTTTGGCAGTTTTGTAAAAATCAATTGCAGCCCCGACCGCTAACTTCGCTTTCGCATTTGTCCATTGGTTTTACAAAACAAGCGTAGCTATTATGGCATCTTTGCAAATAAGAATATAAGGAAGTCTGAAAGCTCAATAGCAGTACTATAATTGAACGGAGCGTCGCAACAATTGCTTGATGGATGTTCTCAAGATGACAACCAAAAAGAAAAGAAAAATTGTTTAATCGCAATATTTCTTAATGCTAATATTGAGAATCTAAATCACTGCAATTTCCTAATCCTGCAATTCTAAATTTATTTGCTTTATGTGATGCAACCTGAAAATATCTTTCAAGCCGCAAGAAGTTTTGATTGCAGTGACAAAAAATAATTTTAAAACTTTTACTCGCTCCTATTAAAGATTTCATCAAGAAAGGCAGCGAAGTAATTTCTAAAATTATTGTGATTGAAATGATTGAAATAAGGCAACAACATTTGCTATGCGAAAACATTATCTTGTTACATCTGATTCCAAATTGTTTCTTTCGGATTTTCAAAAATTTAATTGTCAAGCGACTTCATTCTTTTTTCCATAACAAACCTTTTTAAAACCTGATAAAATAGTTTTTGCTGCAACAATAACATCAGATGCTTTAACGAATTATTCTTTTACAAGCCATCTTTATTTTCTTAAACAATACTTTCCAAGGGTTGGTTATTATTTCATCAAAACAATCATCATTTATTCTCATAATATTTAAATCGGTATTTATTTTGGCTTTGCAGTGTCTTGGTATTGGGCTGCGGGCGGACGCAATGCGATTGAAAAAACAAACGTTGCTATTGCGCCCGCCCGCAGCGGAATACCGCAATGTTTTAGGAGGCGCAGTGGGCAGGGATTATTTTGCCGCGAGGCTGCCTTTAAAATAAGACGTGCGGACTGCGCCGGTCTGTTGTCATTGCATGATCATGTCTTTCAAAGAGCTTTTCCATACCTAAACATTGCAACCATATTTTACGCAGCGTGCATATTCATTTGAAGTCATATTCTCCCCGCGTCTTGAAGGAATCGTTCTGAAATAATTTATTTTATTGCTGTTGTATCTTTTGTCTATGTCCTGCATCTTAAGCTTGCCTGCGAATGATGGAACGGTATTTCGCAACTCCTCAAATTTTTGTTTCTGACACTGCGTTAATGTGATCTCATCATCATAAATAATTTTAAACTGCCAGTCATATTGATGATGAAGAATATAATTTTCTGCCACCTGTTTGTATAGGCGCACCGTGGTACATGTTTCAAATGCTCTCGGCTTTAATTCAACCAAATAAGCTTTGTTATTTATTTTGTTTCGCATGAGGAAATCAGGCGTATATCTTTTTGTTGTTTCCTTCAAATAATTTGTTGGCAACAGTGTTTTCGGCTCATACCAAATCTGTATATGTTCTCTTAAAAAAGAATATTCATCTTCTATAGACAATGCAAATTTTAATTCCAGCAGCGAATGAAAACAACATCCACGATAACCTATCTTAAATGCTTTTTTATAATGAAAGTCTTTGGTTTGCATAGCTGATTTTTTAAACTGCAAAAGGATAAATTTTTGGAACAGGTGTTTTTGTTTTCTTCGTGTAAGGAACGATCAATGGTTTATCGAGGCTACGAAAATGAATAGCTTCTGCAACATGGTTTAGCTCGATCAAATTGCTTCCAGCGAGATCGGCGATTGTTCTTGCAACCTTTAAGATACGTGAGTAAGACCTTGCCGATAACTGGAGCAGGTGCATGTTTTTCAGCAGGTATTTTTTTGCAGTTTCATCTGTTTTACAGTACGAATCAATATCCTGATCCGGCATCTGTGCATTGCAATAAACATTTTCCTTGTCCTTGTATCTTAGTGATTGAATTTTTCTGGCTTTTATAACTCTTTCGCGAATGACTGAAGAAGCTTCAGAAGGAGTATTTATTTCCATTAATTCATGCAACGGTACCGACTCGGCTCCCAAAGTATCCACAGAGACAGGGATTCATAGCTGCAAGCAACATAAACGACGCAGGAAATTCAAGTGCCATCTTTGCTCTTGCAATAAATACTTTTCTTTCTTCGAGTGGCTGGCGCAAAACTTCAATTACTGTTCGTTTAAACTCTGGCAATTCATCCAGAAATAATACACCATTGTGCGCCAAAGAAATTTCACCTGGCATTGGAATGCTTCCTCCCCCTGCAAGTGCCACATCACTCGTGGTATGATGCGGATTGCGGAACGGTCTTTCAGTAATAAGACCGGTTAATGGCTCTGCATGATTTACAACACTATAGATGCGGGTCGTTTCAAGTGCTTCTGAAATTGTCATAGGTGGTAAAATGGAAGGAAGTCTTTTTGCAAGCATTGTTTTACCAATACCCGGTGGTCCGATGAGTAAAGCATTATGTCCCCCTGCCGCCGCTATTTCCATCGCTCGCTTTACATTTTGTTGCCCCCTGACATCTTTGAAATCAAGCCTTGATGGATGAGTACTGGTGATAGTTGCTTCTGGTTTAATTGGATCAAGCGCACAATCTGATTGAATGAAATCAATCACTTCATTAACGTGTCGAACCCCATAAACTTCGATCCCTTTTACCAAAGCCGCCTCTTTTGCATTAGCTATTGGAAGAACAATTCCCTTGCATCCTTCTTTCTGCGCATGGTAAGCCATGCATAATGCACCTCGCACAGGGTAAACGGATCCATCCAGACCTAATTCACCGACTATGATATAGTCATTCAGCTTACCGAGGTCACTAAACTGTTCTGATGCCATGAGAATACCGAGTGCGATGGGCAAATCGAATGCTGTACCTGTTTTTCGGACATCGGCAGGTGCCAGATTGATTACGAGTTTGGTCCGGGGCATGTGATAACCGTTGCTCGTAATAGCAATACTTAAACGGTTAAGGCTTTCTTTGATCGCATCATCCGGTAAGCCAGTGATCATATACCCTGCGCCGTTACTTACACTTACTTCGATGGTGATGCGGAACGCCTCCACTCCATGGAGTGCGCTTCCATTGATTTTTGCCTGCATAGGATAGGATTTTTAGCGGTCAAGATTCATGAGGAGATCAGCTTCGATTTCTGTAACGTAGCGGGTGTGCCCTGCCTTGTCTTCGTAGGTTCTGTAAATAATGTGTCCTTCAATGAGAATGTGACTACCCTTCAAAAAATTATTCTCCGCCATCTCTGCTTTTTTCTTCCACGCGATTACATCATGCCATGAGGTATGCGTGATCTTCTCTCCCTGCTCATTTTTAAAGAAAGTATTTGTTGCCATTCTTATGCGGGCAAGCTTGCTGCCATTGGAAGCAGTTTTAATAACAGGGTCATTTCCTACATACCCGATCAATTGTACTTTGTTCTGTGTTTTCATAACCTTTCTTGTTTTTTCGTGAATGCCTTGATTGACGTCAACGAAGGTATGGTCACGAAAAAGCGATAAAATCAGTCTACCATCTTATACTTGTATATACCCGGATGAAAGCGCGTTTACACGGATAAAAAAATCCGCGTCTACTCCGGTAAAAACGGATAATTATTTGCTAAATTCGCCTCCGCTAATCATGAAATCCTATGCTTGCCACTGCATCAACATGCCTTAACTGTGATAAACCATTGAAGGGCCGCTCCGATAAAAAATATTGCAACGATGGTTGCCGGAACGCGTTTACCAACAAGCAGAAACAGAAGGAAAACAAAGAAACAGGTCCGATTACGCTAGTGCTGAGAAAGAACCGCCGTATTTTAATGGCGCTGCTAGGAGACAAACCTGACGTAAGTGTTTCTGAAGCCGTTTTGCACAGAAAGGGGTTTGTTTTCGATTACCACACACATCATATAATTACTGCGTATGAGAAGAATGAGTACATGGTTTGTTATGATCACGGATACCGGAGATTAGAGAATGGATTATTCAAGGTTATAAAGGAATTTAAAAAGAAAAACCCTGTTTAGAATGATTTATAATTCTTCACCCTTCTTCAACTTACCCAGTATATCCCAGACAAGATTTGATTCATAACCTTTTTGTAAAAGATAGTCGCGCGTTTTTCTCATCCTGATAAAAAGACTGTTGCCTTTCAGCCCTTCCCATTTTTGCACTGCAAGACGATGGAGATTTACGAGGTATGTAGATTCATTAATATCTTTTGTTGCTTCTTTTACGCAATAATCGCTGACACGTCTTTGCTTAAGATGTTGCCTTATCTTTTGCTTCCCCCACTTCTCTATTTTAAATCTTTCTTCAGCATAAGCAGTTGCAAACCTGCCTTCGTTCACATGTTCTTCTTCTATCAATTGTGCCAGTAATTCTTCCACATCTTTTTTCCATAATCCCAATGCATACAATTTTTTACGTACATCATAGTGGCTTCGGAGTCGGTAGTCACACCATGATCGCATCTTTTTCAATACTTCTTGTTTGCTGCGGTGATTAAGGTAGCCCATTATTTTTATAGTTACATTAAAGATGTGATAAAGTGCAGGCTTTGTCTTTATTTTAAATACTTATATATGGATATAAGCGTGTGTACACGTTTCCGCCCAATATGAAAAATGAATGAAAAGTCTATATTATTTCACAGCTATTTTTTTAGCCAAAAAATATTTTATAAAAATGTAAGTTTCTCTTCCTGCAAAGCAACCAAAGGGCTATCAATTTAATTTTTGAAAATCGTTTAACCTGAGCAAAAGGCAGATAAAAAAATGGGAAGCATGGAAAAAGAATTTTTAAAGTCAATTTATGACCATCAAAAAATCATATACAAGGTTTGCAGAATGTATCGGGATAGTAAGGAAGACCAGGACGATTTATTTCAGGAAATTGTTTACCAGTTATGGAAGTCTTTTCCATCCTTTAAAGGAGAATCTAAAGTAAGCTCATGGATGTACAGGATTGCTTTAAATACATCTATGGCTGTTTATCGCAAAAAAACCATAAGGACTGATTATTATGAAGCGCTTCCTGAAAATATTTACTCATCAGAAGCAACAGTTTCAGAGAATAAAGAACGATTGTTTTTGGCTTTACGAAAACTAAATGACGCTGAGAAAGCGGTTATCTCACTTTTTCTTGAAGATTTTAGTTATCAGGAAATAGCAGAAATAACAGGATTAAGCGAAAGTAATGTGGGCGTAAGATTAAACAGAATTAAAAGCAAATTGAAGAAATTATTAAACTAAAATTATGGAACTAAACGAATTAAAATCAACATGGCAAAATGCCGGTGGCGCTTCCAAAAGCGAAGCCGATTTACAAAGGATGACCAAAATAACCAATCATCCTTCACTAAAAAAAATAAGGACAAAATTGATTATTGAAACTATTGGTCTCTCACTATTCTTAGTCATTAACAACGACTGGTTTGATGGAGGCACAAAACCGTTTTATCTAAATGTTCTATTAACAGTCAGTGTGTTATTATATATTCTCAATGATGTTGTTGGTTATATTTCCATTGCAAGTCCTATAAGAGGAACAAATTTGAAAATATCAATTCGAAATTATTCCAGCAGAATAAGACGTCTATTTGTATTATCATTAGTTATCTCTTTTCTCTATGGTATTTCAATAATTATATTTTTTGCATCAGTAATAAGTTTTTCCAAAGAAAAGTATTTGATTTTAGCAGGAATAATAACTGTCCTGCTTTCGATGACTTATTTTTCTTTCAGGATCTGGAGTAACTGGATTAAAAGCTTGCAGCAACAGATAAGGGAATTTGACTTCGATGAGGAGAAATAGTTCTTGTTCCGCAGTTAAAGCATGTTTGAATAACACGGCTTCCTTTTTCATCCTTTTACACTCCTTTTTCATGTACGCATACCGCCTGAGTACGTATTTAAAATGCCTTAAGAAAAGGGCTACAAGGTAATTCTCTTATGTTACTCTCTGTTTTATGAGCTTGTTGTTATAGCGAATGATATCCCAATATTCTTTTACATTTTTCCATGCAGAAATTTTGCCCTTGTATTCAACAATGCGTGTTCCTTCGGGAATAAATTTTTAGTGAAGAGCCCTTTTCCTGCGCCGGGTATGGTTGACCGTTTAACGACTAATTGCTTTTCGCGTAATGCCATTGACAAAATAATTTCTTCTTACTTAAAAATATGCGCTCATTCGCATGAACAAAGCAGATTAAACAATTTAGCAAAAAATACTATTTAAAAGCGCCGCATTATATTGGTGTTTTTCTCCTTTATACAAAATCGTACACTTAACTGTTCGTTTTCGCACACTTTCCTTTTTCTCCTAATTGCGCAACCCTTATCTGCAAAGCGTTTCACTAATTGGCACAACCGTTGAAACCACTTTAGCCTGAGCCGCAAGTGTGTCCTGACTGTTGTAAACATAAACTGCAAAAACTTCTTTTATGTTCAGAAACTATTTCAAAACCGCATGGCGCAATCTTATTAAGAGCAAAGTATATTCTATAATCAACATTGTTGGTCTTGCTGCAGGCATGGCTGTGGCAATGTTGATAGCATCATGGATTTGGGATGAAGTTACTTTCGATAACTATCATACCAATCACGAACAAATGGCGCAGGTAATATCAACTTCCTTTAATGATAAGTTGGCTGTAGGAGAGAAAAAAATCACAGGCAAGGGCATGTTTGTGGAATCAAACTTTCCTTCAATGTTCTCATTAAGAATGCTGGAAGGAAATATTAGTGCACTGGACGATCCTTCGTCTGTTTTATTAAGTGCTTCCATCGCTAAAACATTGTTTGGAAATATAAATCCCATTAATAAAACTGTAAAGCTTGATAATACAGACGATTTTAAAGTGGCCGGTGTTTTTGAAGATCTTCCCCAAAACACCACCTTGTATACTATGAAATTATTGTTGCCGTGGAAGAAATATATAACTGCACCCTGGCTGATCAGTTCGCAAACAAGTTGGTATAACCATTCTTTCCAGGCTTTTGTACAGGTAAATGAAAACGGAAATATTGATAAGATTTCAGATAAAATTAAAGGAGCTGCCATGGTGCATAAAAATGCAGCTACCGAAGGTAAAGAAGCGTTGTTGTTACATCCAATGGATAAATGGCGTTTATACAGCGATTTTAAAAATGGCAAAGCAACAGGCGGCCGCATTCAGTTTGTATGGTTATTTGTTATTATCGGAGTATTTGTATTACTGCTTGCTTGCATCAACTTTATGAATCTTTCTACTGCACGCAGCGAAAAAAGAGCAAAAGAAGTAGGCATACGTAAAACAGTTGGCTCTTTAAAAACGCAACTGATCGGCCAGTTCTTAAGTGAGTCAGCATTGGTTGCACTCGTCTCTTTCATTTTGTCTTTACTACTCGTGATTTCATTAATGCCGATGTTTAATAAACTGGCTGATAAAAACATGCAACTGCCATGGAGTAATGGCATGTTTTGGCTGCAGGCAATAATATTCACACTTGTTACAGGATTAATTTCGGGAAGCTATCCTGCATTTTATCTTTCAAAGTTTGAACCTATAAAAGTTTTAAAAGGAACATTCCGGGTGGGCAGGTTTGCATCATTACCACGCAAAGTTTTGGTAGTAGTGCAGTTTACTTTTTCTATTGCATTAATTATAGGAACCATCATCGTTTTCAAACAAATTCAATATGCTAAAAACAGGCCGGTAAATTATAAGAATGAAGGGTTGATCACAAAAGGTATGACAACCCCGGATCTCTATGGTCATTATGATGCAATACGAGGTGATCTGCTTGCAACAGGAGTAGTGAATAACATGGCAGAATCTTCCAGCCCTACAACCAATGTATGGTCTAACAATATTGGCTTTAACTGGCAGGGAAAGGATCCAAATACGTTGCCATCATTCGGTACAATTGCAGTAACAACAGATTTTGGCAAAACAATTGGCTGGCAAATAAAAAGGGGGCGCGATTTTTCCAAAGATTTTGCAACAGATAGTTTAGGTATGATACTGAATGAATCAGCGGTTAAACTCATAGGAATGAAACAGGATATTGTTGGTAAAACAATTCGGTTCAACGATAAAAATTATACGGTTGTTGGTGTGATAAAAGATATGATAATGGAATCTCCTTACAGCCCTGTCAAGCCAACGGTTTTTTTAAATGATGCAAACTGGGCAAATATTATTACAGTAAGTATAAAACATGGAATACCTGTGCAGAATGCTCTAAGTAAAATAGAAATTGTATTTAAAAAATATAATCCCGGTGCACCTTTCGATTATACTTTTAATGATGAAGATTATCAAAAAAAGTTTGCAGATGAACAACGCGTTGGAAACCTTGCAACATTCTTTACCATATTGGCAATCTTCATTTCGTGTCTTGGTTTATTCGGGCTTGCATCATTTGTAGCAGAACAACGCAAAAAAGAAATTGGTGTACTCAAAGTATTAGGTGCGTCAGTGTTTAATCTGTGGCAAATGTTGTCAAAAGAATTTGCATTGCTTGTATTTATTTCATGCTTTATCGCAATTCCTTTATCATGGTATTATTTGAATAGCTGGCTTAAGCAATATGACTACAGAACAACAATATCATTCTGGATTTTTATTGCTTCAGGAATTGGAGCACTTGCGATAACATTAATTACAGTTAGCTTCCAGGCAATAAAAGCAGCAATTGCAAACCCGGTGAAGATTTTGAGAACGGAATGAAAAAGTGAGTGGTGAATGGTGAGCGGTGAATGGTGAATCGGTGTGCATGCCTAAAATAGGTTGACAAAAAAACGTCACT
>WNGF01005650.1_pt1 | contig 26423 bp, 26 predicted proteins | sample 5400641 | NCBI WGS metagenome assembly WNGF01 (sample SAMN13153371, study PRJNA577476) | soil metagenome | isolation source: 80 cm soil or saprolite under grassland replicate 2 | place: USA:California | collected 2016-06-15 | reverse complement strand
TCCCGAGCATTGCGCCTTCGTCGTCGACGAGCGCCTCGTCCTGACCGGAGACTCGCTCTTCGTCGGCGATGCGGCACGACCCGACCTCGCGATCGAGGCGCGCGAGGGCGCCGAAGGATTATTCCACTCATTGCAGCGCTTGACGCAGCTACCGGACAACTTCGATGTCTATCCGGGCCACGTCGCGGGCTCGCTGTGCGGGGCGGTGATGAGCCCTGCTCACTCCTCGACGATCGGAGAGGAGAAGCGCACGAACGCGGCACTTGCGTATGGGGATGTGCAGGCTTTCATCAGCGCCTCCGCGTCGGTCTCGACACCGCGCCCTCCCACCACCGCGCGTGTCGTCGCGCTGAACAAAGGCCCCTTCATCGCTGCGCCAGGCACGCTCGAGCGACTGGACGACCCAGGGGATGCGACCGTGCTCGACGTCCGGCCCGCGGACATCCACGCCGCGGGACACATTCACGGGGCCTTCAACGTGCCGGTGTCAGGATCGTCGTTCGCGACGCGAGCCGGCTTCATTCTCGACCCGGACGAGCGGATCGTCATCCACGCCTCCGACGAGGACGAGGCCTTTCGTGCGGCGGCGGGTCTGCACGCGATTGGCTTCCTCGAGCTCGCGGGCTACGTAACGGAAGGGGACGCGACCGAGCAGCTCGACCCAGTGGACATCGCCGAGCTCGAGCGGATGCTGAAAGACGGTTCCGTGCAGGTGCTCGACGTGCGCGAGAAGACGGAGCGCGACGACGGCTACATCCCCGGCTCGCTCCACATTCCTTACCGCCTGCTGCGCACGTCGGGAACGGACGGGGTCGACCCAGGGAAGCCGGTCGTGACAATCTGCGAATCGGGCGCCCGCGCCGGTATCGCGGCGAGCGTGCTGGCCGCCGCCGGCGTCGATGCGCGCCCAGTGCTGCACGGCGGCATCGACGACTGGCCCGGTCAGAAGGTGTCGTTTCGCCGCTGCGGAACCTAGGCCGACGCCGCGAGCAGCGCTTCGCCGTCTCGCACGTACCGGCTCGCACCGACGGATCGCCAGAATGCGAGCGATCGCCGTAGCTGCACGTTGGCCTCCGCGCGACGACCGTCGGCGGCAAGTGCTTGCGCGGCTCGGAGACGCGAGTAGGCCTCGTCGGGCACGGAGATCGAAGCAAACAGCTCGGCGGCTCGTTCGAAATCTCCGGCGGCGTAGGCAGCGCTTGCGCGCAACCAGGGCGATTCGATCTTGGATGCGGCGACGCACGCTGCGAACTCGCCTGCACGGTCGAGATCGCACAGCACCTCAGCAAGCGCCGGGAGTGTCGTGTGCGATGACATGGCGATCACGCGCTGCAAGCTCGCCACGACCTCGTCAATCACCGCCCCTGCATCGACGCGCCGGCCAACGGCGAGCATGACGAAAGCGACGGCTGCGAGCGTAGGCTGAACTACCTGGGGCTCCCCGATCGCGCGGGCGAGGTCGATCGCGCGCTCCGCGTCGTCAAGCGCGCCGGCCGCATCGTCCCGTGCGAGCCGAACGCGTGACCGAAGGCTGTAGCCGCCCGCCGCCTCATAGTGCTCGAGGCCGCCCTCGGACTCGGCGATGAGATCGCTTACCCCGCGCCAGACGTCGTCGAATCGCCCGGTCCAGTATGCGTCGTAAGCGCTCTGGCCACGGAACCAGCGGACTTGAGCGGAATCGCCGATGCGCTCCGCCTGACGGAGGCCTTCCTGGTGCAGCTCGATGGAGCGCGCGTGATCGCCGAAGGCCTGCGCAAAGACGACCGCGAGGTTGTTGTACGCACGCCCTCGCCCCCATAAGGAGCCGGTCTGTTCGGCGATAACGAGGGCGCGCTCAAGGTCATCGACGCCGCCGTCGAGGTCGCCGGCGTCTGCGCGAGCCGTCCCGACCGTGACGAGAACATCTGCTTGGACGTCTCCGAGCTCGAGCGCGGTCGCGATCTCGAGTGCCTCGCGACCGCTCGCAATGGCCGCGTCGTCGTGCCCGCCGAGCATGTGATAGCGGGCCACCTCGCCGAGGACGCGTGCCTTGCCCGCGGAAGATGCCCTTCCGGTAACGAGCGCCTCGGCGCGCCGGAGATGCTCCAGACCGGGGCCGCGCCGGCCCCGCATCCACGAATCGGCTGCCAGCAGAGCTTCTGTCTCCGCAGCGCGGTCCGGGTCGCCGGCGGCAATTAGTGCGGCGCGAGCCTCTTCGATTGCATCGGCTCTTCCGTCTCGACCCGTGCCGTACGCGGCGAGCGCACGGCGGAAGAGGAGATCGGCGCGAGTCTCCGTTTCCTCCTGAGGCCAAAGTGCCAAGGCCTCCTCGTAGAAGTGTTCGGCCGCGGAGTAGGCATTCAGTGCCCGCGCACTCTGGCCCGCATCCCGCAGAGCGATGCATGCGCGCTGCTCGACGGCGCCCGTATCGCGTCCCGCTGCGCGTGCAAGCTCGAGCGAGCTCACGTAGTGATAGGCGAGCATCTCGGCGTGATCGTCCCGTCGGCCGAGCGACTCGATCCACTCTGCGGCTCGGTAGTGCTTCTGCGCGCGATCGCCCCGAGGGATCTGGCCATAGGCGACGTCACGTACGACGAGATGCAGGAATGAGTACTCTGCCTCGCCGACGACCGAGGTGCGCCGAGCCCGCTGCACGAACCCCTTTCGTCCCAGGGCGTGCAGCCGCTGTTCGACGTCGGAGCGCGAACGACCATCGACGAGGCCGCCGAGCCAGAAGACCTTGCCGAGGACGGCTGCGTCCTGAAGCAGCCCTTTTTCCTCCGCTGGAAGGCGGTCGAGCCGCGCGGCAATGACGCCATGCAGCGTCTCGGGCACTGGCAGGTTCTCAGTCTCACCTCGCTCAAGCGCCATTGCCGCGTACTGCTCGGCATAGAGCGGATTACCACCCGCTCGCGAGAGCAGCGCGTGCTGAAGAGCCGCATCGAGCAGCGGCTGCTCGAACAACGCGCCGAGGAGACGGGCCGTCTCCTCTTCCGAAAGAGGCGGCAGCGACAGCGTCGTCGCGTTGAGCTTTCCTCCGCCCCAGCCTGGGCGGCGCTCGAGGAGTTCCGGACGTGCCGTGCAGACAATGAGGATGGGCACACCCGTCGCCCAATCCACGAGGTGGTCGATGAAGTCGAGCATGCCGTCGTCGGCCCAGTGCAGATCCTCGAACACGAGGACCAGCGGCCGTTGCTCGGCCATCGCCTCGAGGAGCCGCCGCCAGGCGGCGAATGCCTCGCCGCGGCGATCCCCGCCGGTTTGGGGCTCAGCCTCCAGGCCCGCGAGCGGTCGCAGGTGCTTCTCGACCCACTCTGCGTCTGTCGAATCGGAGATCACGTTCGCGACCGCCTCGCTCAGCTTTCGCCGAGCCTCCTCCTCGTCGTCGGTCTCGAGGATCCCCGCCTGTGCCTTGACAATTTCTCTGAGCGCCCAAAAGGTCACGCCCTCGCCGTAGGGAAGTGCACGGCCCTGCCGCCAATCCGTCAATACCCCGCCCTGCTCGACGATCTGCATGAGCTCGTACACGAGCCTCGACTTACCGATGCCGGGGACCCCGACGAGCGTGACGAGCTGCGGTGCCAGGTCGTCGCGAACGCGGACGAGCATCTCCCGCAGGAGCGCGAGCTCCCGCTCGCGCCCGACGAGCTTCGCGCGCGTCGAAACAGATTCTCGTGCGACGCGCGCCCGTGCATCGACGGCTTCCCACACCGTCACCAGCTCCGCCTTTCCTTTGGCCTCGACCGGCTCCGCCTCGCGGTAGTCGATCGCGTGCCGAGTCGCTCGATACGTCACCTCGCCGACAAGGAGACCGTTCACCGGCGCCGCCGCCTGGAGTCGCGCCGTTGTATTGACCACATCGCCCGCCGCCATCCCTTCGCCGGACTCCGGTCGGGCGCCGAGATTGATCAGCGCCTCGCCGGTGTTGACGGCGATCCGAACCTGTGCGCCCTCCTCCTCGCGCGCCCAGTCACGGATCGCGAGCGCGGCACGCACTGCGCGCTCGGGATCATCTTCGTGCGCGACGGGCGCGCCGAAGAGGGCCATCACCGCGTCGCCGATGAACTTCTCTACCGTGCCGCCGAAACGCTCGAGTTCGCCCCGAAGGCGCTCGTGGTAGGGGCGAAGGATCGCCTCGACATCCTCCGGATCGAGTTCTTCGGCACGAGCGGTGAAGCCGACGAGGTCGACAAACAGCACTGTGACGACCTTTCGCTCGCGGCGCGCCGTAATCGAGCTCATGGGAAGAGTCTAGGACTGTTCAGCGCAAGCGCTCGACCGTGTAGCCACGCTTCTCCATCGCGCCTAGAAGCTGCCGGCAGTGCTCTTCGTCGCGCGTGACGAGGGTCAGTTCCACCTCCGTCTCGCTGACGGGGATGTCCATGCCCTCGCGGTGGTGCTGGACCGAGATGAGATTGCCCCGCTCTTCGGCGACAAGGGAGAGCAGCTTGATCAGCTCGCCCGGCCGGTCCGCGAGCTGCGTGCGCACGACGAGATACCGGCCCGCCACGGTGAGACCGTGACGCATCACGGAGATGAGCATGGTCGGATCGATGTTGCCTCCGGAGAGAACGGCGACCGCCGGGCCCGACCCGCCCGCCTTCCCCGCCAGCAGCGCCGCGACGCCGACCGCTCCGGCCCCTTCCACGACGAGCTTCACGCGCTCCAGCAGCAGGACGATCGCCTCGCTGATCTGTTCGTCGGTGACCGCGACCATGTCGTCCAGCAGGTCCTCGAGCAGCGGCATCGTGAACTCGCTCGGAACCTTGACCGCAATGCCGTCGGCGATCGTGTAGCCGCCGATGCCCGCCTGGACGCCGACGATGCGCACACCGGGCCGCAGAGCCCGCAGCGCGGTCGCGATGCCAAGTGCAAGCCCGCCGCCTCCGACGGGAACCAGAACTGTTCCTGCGTCAGGAGCCTGCTCTGCGAGCTCGAGCCCGATCGTCCCCTGCCCCGCGACGACGAGCTGATCTTCGTACGGATGGATGAACGTCGCGCCTGTCTCCTCCACCTCTGCCAGCGCCGCCGCGAGCGCGTCCTCGAAGTAGACCCCCGACATCTCGGTTTCGGCGCCGTAGTTGCGACAGGCCTCGACCTTGGCCATCGGCGCATCGAGGGGGACGTAGATGCGAGCACGCACTCCGAGCTCGCGCGCGGCCCAGGCGACGGCCTGGCCGTGGTTGCCTGCGCTCGCCGCGACGACACCCGCCTCCCGCTCCGCGTTTGACAGCGTCGCGAGCTTGTTGACCGCCCCGCGAACCTTGAACGCGCCCGTGCGCTGGAGGTTCTCCGCCTTCAGCCGCACCTCGCGGCCGGAGCGCCGCGAGAACGTCTCCGAGGGGTAGATCGGCGTCTCGGCTGCGATCCCTTGCAGCCGCGTCCGCGCCTCCTGGATGTCAGCGAGAGTTGGTGCGGTCCTCTGAATCGCCAATGTGGAACACCTTCTCCATGATCTCCTGCACTGCGGTCAAGGGGTCGAGCTCTCGGCGCTGCACCTCATCAAGCAAACGCCGCAGCTCGGGATCGTCGGCCACGGCGCGCTCGAGGTGGGCCTTCGCGCGGCTGGAAGCGACCGCGAACACCTCCCCGGCGAGGTTCTTGCGCCGCCTTTCCTCCAGCTGACCGTCCGACTCGAGGTGAGCACGGTGTTCTTGGATCTTCGCCCAGAGCTCGGGCACATTCTCGCCGCGCGTGGCATCGGTGAGGACGATCGGCGGACGCCAGGAGCGATCGCGGTCGAGCGAAAGGATCGAACGCACCTCACTGAGCATCGTCTTCGCCGCCGGATGGTCCATCTTGTTGATCGCGATCACGTCCGGGATCTCCATGATCCCCGCCTTCAATGCTTGCACGGAGTCGCCCGAGCCGGGCATCAACACGAGCACGACCGTATCGACGATCGCAATCACCTCGACCTCGCTCTGCCCCGCGCCGACGGTTTCCAGGAAGAGGAGCTCCTTCCCCGCAGCGTCCAGGACGAGGAGCGCTTGCAGGGTCGTCTCCGCGAGACCGCCAAGGTGCCCACGTGTACCCATCGAGCGGATGAAGACACCCGGGTCGAGGAAGTGATCGGAGAGGCGGATCCGGTCGCCCAGCAGCGCACCATGCGTGAACGGGCTCGACGGATCGACGGAGATCACGCCAATTGTCGTCTGCTGCTCACGAACGTGCCGGACGAGAGCCGAGATGAGGCTCGACTTGCCGACTCCCGGGGGACCCGTGATGCCGACGGCATAGGCCCGGCCGGTCTCCGGATAGAGCTCGCGCACGATTTCGTATGCGAGCGGATTCCCGTTCTCGACCAGCGAGATCGCGCGCGCAAGCGCGCGCCTGTCACCCTTGCGGACGCCCTCCACGAGCGACTCGCGGGTCCATTGCGACATTAGATCGCCTCGGCCTCGGCCGGTTGCTCGACCGCCCGCGGCACAGACCGCGTGAGCGCCCAGGCGACCATTGCTGCAAAGGCAAGCACGATCCCGACCCCGCCGAAGATCCACCTCGGCCCGACGCGGTCGACCAGGGGACCTGCCGCCACGAAGCCAAGGCCGAAGACGGCGTAGTTGACCGCCATGATCACCGTAAAGACACGGCCTCGCAGCTCGTCCGCCGCACCGCGCTGCACGAGCAGCGAATTGCAGACGACCGCCGTACCGTTGCCGATCCCGGAGAGAACGAAGCACGGGAGCGCAGCCCAGACGTTGGGCGATACCCCTGCCGCACCGAGGCCGATCGCGTGCAAGAGGACACTCCCGGCGTAGACCGATCCCACCGACCGATTCTCGACCCAGGTGCCCGCGCCGAAGCTCCCGATTGCCAATCCGAGCCCGATGCATCCGAAGACGAGTCCGTAGCCGAAGTCACCCGCGGAGAACGCGTCCTTCGCGAGGAACACCTGCGCTGTGTTCGCCGCAGCCACCGCGCCGAGCACGATTGACCAGACGACAAGAACGGTCAGGAGGGGGCGCGTGCGGACGACCTGGGCAAATCCGTCGCCCAGGTCGCGGAGGTGGCCACGGCTCGCGGCGAGGGCGCCCTGAAGCCCCCCAACCGGGATCCGCAAGATCAGCAAGGCAGAGACGAGAAACGACGCGCCGTTGGTCCAGTACGCGAGGTCGGGACCGGACACAGCGACGAGTGCCCCGCCGATTACCGGCGCAACGGTCCAGCTGATGTTCTCGCTCGTCTGGATCAGCGAGTTCGCGCGTGGGAGCTCGGCCTCCTCGACGAGGTTCGGCAGACCCGCATAGACCGCCGGCCGGAAGAACCCGGTCGCGAGCCCGGCGATGCCTGCCAGTGCGACGATCTCCCCCGCGGAGCCCGCAAACGGAAGAGCGCAGAAGACGCCGGCGCGCACGAGATCCGAGACGATCATGAGCCCGCGGCGCGAGAGCCGGTCGAGGAGCGGGCCGAAGAACAGGCCGACGACGACTGCGGGCAAGAACTCAACAATCATCACCGCGCTCACCCAAGGACCCGAGTCCGTGCGGTCCTTCACGTCGACGACGAGCGCGATCGTGGCGAGAAGCGTGCCGAGACTGGAACCCAGCGTCGCCAGAAACAGCAGGCGGAAGCCGGGCGCGGTGCCGAGGAGGCTCAGCTGTCGGCGAAAGCTGGTCACCGCGCTCGAAGTGTGTCAGGAAGCCGCTGCCGCGGTCCTCACGCGCGTGAGCGCACTCGCAAGGAACTCGTGCTCGTCCGGCGTGCCCACGGTTACGCGGATTGCCTGCGGCGCGCCGAAGGCGGCGAGTGGACGAACGATGATGCCCTGACGAAGCAGTGCCTCGAAGAGCGGCTGTGCGTCCTCGCCGAGGTCGACGAACAGAAAGTTCCCAACCGCAGGTCCGGCGACGTTGTAGCCCGCGTCGCGAAGAATTCCTTCGAGCTGCACGCGGCCTTCGGCGTTGAGGCCGCGACGCCGCTCGAGCTCTTCACGCGCGCCGAGGCTCACGAGCGCAGCTTCCTGCGCAGGCGTACTCAAATCGAAAGCGCGGCGCGTCTTCCCGAGCGCGGTGACGAGCTCTGCCGAGCCCACGCCGTAGCCCACGCGCAGGCCCGCGAGCCCGTAGATCTTCGAGAACGTCCGCAGCACGATCACGCGGCGTCCCACCTTGAAGTACTCCTCGATAGCGTCGGGATAGTCCGGATCGTCGCCGTACTCGAAGTACGCCTGGTCGAGCACCGTGACGACGTGCTCCGGAACGTTCTCGAAATACGCGTCGAGCTCCGCGCGCGCGTTCATTGTGCCCGTCGGATTGTTCGGGTGGCACACGTAGACGAGCTTCGTGCGCGGTGTGACGGCGGCGAGCAAGGCGTCGAGGTCGTACCGGTTGTTCCGCAGCGGCACGCGCACCGCCTCTGCGCCGAGTTTGAGGGCGTAGATCACGTAACTAGGAAACGACGGCCACCCGCACACGATCCCGTCACCAGGATCGAGGGTGGCCTGCGAAATTCCGTCGATGACACCGTCTGCGCCCGATCCCACCGCGACCTCCTCGAAGCGGACGTCGTGGCGTTCCGCGATCGCCGTTCGCAGGCGGTAGGCGCCGCCGTCGGGATAGCGGTTCAGATCGCGCGAAGCACGCTCCAGCGCCTCAAGGGCAGCCGGAAAAGGACCGAGCGGCCCCTCGTTCGACGCGAGCTTGACGACGCGCTCGAGACCAAGCTCGCGTTGGACCTCCTCGACCGGCTTGCCCGGCTCGTAGGGAACGAGCCCTGCGAGCACGGGCCGCACAAAGTCGCCGGGAACGTCCCCCATCCCTACGACGCTACGGCACCGCTTGCGGTGCTGTCGTCAGGACGCGTGAGCTCTGCTCGCGTGTCCGTCTGAAATGACCGGTCGAACCGATAGCACCCATCCCAAGCCTCTATGGCGTGGTGTCGTCCGACTTCTTTCGCCAGAACCAGAGGGCGCCGCCAACGGCGGCGAACATCGAGGCGATCGCCGACTTATTCAGCCCGGCGTGCTCGCCGGTCCCCGGGACGGCGTCGCGAGCCTTCTTCTTCCCGAATCGCTTTGCAAACTTCCAGACGCCCCAACCGAGAACTGCGTTGCGCCGATTGATGATTCCCATGTGCCTCCTTTCCGATGCCCGAGCCTACCAATGCATCTACGCCACAAACGCAGACGGCGCCGGTGGGGAACCATGATTCCCTACGAAGAAAGGCCCTGTAGGCCCCGATCCCGGATTTCTTGCGACTACTTCGGAGGCTTGTTCTGGCGGGGCGGGCTGGTATCGAAGGGGCCCGGCAGCTGCTTCTTCGCCTTCGGAGCCGGCTTCGGTTTCGCCTGAGGATGGGATTGCGGCACCGGAGCGGGACGCGCAGGATGGGTGGCCTTGACGTGCCGGGCCGCAACGCTTGCGTCGCCCGCATAGCGCCTCGACCGATGTGAGCGCCCGTTCGCGTGCTGCTTCTTCTGCCTGGCTTCCTGCGCGGCTACGCCGCCCTTGCCTACGTGCCGGCCCGACACCGCGTTGGGCGCAACAGGCATGTGCTCGCGCGGTGCAGGCGCTCGGGCGTTGGGCGCAACAGCCGCGACGACAGGTGCAGGCGTGACCACCGGCGGCGCCTTCCGCCAAGGCGCATGACGGACGCCCTCGTATCCCGCCCCGCCGACAACCAGCCCCGCGGTGATCGCAGCTGCTGCCTTGATCGCGAGCCCTGTGCCGACTGCCGTGCCGCCACCGAAGAACGAGGCGAGCGAGCTTGGAACCGGGACGAGGGCGAGACCCTTCAGGGCGCTGCGCTGCGCCCGCTGGCGCCTCGCAAATGTTGCACACTCGGGGCACTCGCGCAGATGAGCGCGCAGCTGACCCTTCTCGACGCGGGGCAAGCGGCCGTCGAGCTGCCGGGAGATGGCCAGCTCAGCTTCCCCACAAGTCAACGAGCCCTCGAGCTGCTCGCGCAATGCGCGGCGGGCACGGAAGATGAGCGTCTCGACGGCGCTCGTCGAGAGCTCGAGGATCTCCGCGATCTCGACATACGAGCGCCCTTCGAGCTCGCGCATCACCAGTGCCGCGCGCTGATTGAAGGCGAGATGGCCGAGCGCGCGCCGGATGTCGTCGCCCGTCGGCGTGTCGTCGTCCGGGATCGAATCGGCGATGTCGTCCTCGAAGGAGACCTCCGCCGGACGGCGCGCGGACTGCCGGAAGCGCTGGCGGCAGACGTTGTGGGCGATCGCGATCAGCCAGTTCTGCGGCTTCTCCGGCCGATTGCCCTTCTCGGTGTACGAGCGATAGGCGTTCAGAAAGGTCGTCTGGGTTACGTCCTCGGCGTCCGCGGGATTCCGCATGACGGCGAGCGCGTAGCGGTACACGTCTCCGACGTGTTTCCGGTAGAGCCGCTCGAAGGCCCGGTCCGAGCGAGGTCTCTGCGCCAGCAGGGGCGTCATGACCTAGTAGATACCCGCTCCGGTCGAATCTTGCGACCCTCTTTCGCTTTGCGGACTTAAGGCAACTGAAGGGGAGGCGGCGCCGGCAGAGGAAGCTCGACCTCCACCGGGGGAAGGCTAGGCGCTTCGACCTGTAGTGATTCCGCCGACTCTGACGCGGTTTCCTCAACCGTATTGACGAGCTCAGTTACAGGCGCCACGGCGATGCTGACGCTCGCCGGGCTCGTCCCGGTTGCAGACGTCGTTCCGCCCGCTGACGTCGCTTCGGCAGGCGTCTTCGTCGCCGAGAACGTGACCGCGCGGTGGCTTCCTGTCCGTTGCGTGGCCGCGCCAACGGCCTTTCGGGCAGCGGGCCCAGCCCCGGCGAGGCTGAGACCATCGGGCCCCGTCCCGGCCACGAAACCGTCCACTGCCGCCCATGGCGGCGCGGTAACCGCAGGCGAGTCAGCTTCGCCCGCCGCAGCGGCCGGCCTGGTGCGGTCGCTAGCGATGCCCGTCGCGACTGCGCCGGCGAGGAGCGCAACGGTGGCTTTCACGAGCAAGCCGGACCCGGCCAGCGCACCTCCACCGGCCACGACGCCGCTCCCCTCGAACAGCCGGGTGAGCGAGCTGGGCAGCGGCACGGCGGCCAGGGCACGAAGCGCCGACGCGCGGAGTCGCAGTGACCGGCGTCCACGGAAGATGAGCGTTTCCACGGCAGAAACAGAAACACCGAGCGTGTCGGCGATCTCGGCGTAGGAGCGGCCCTCGAGCTCGCGCATCAGCAGAGCGGCGCGCTGATTGAACGGGAGGCGACCGAGGGCTCGTAGCACGCCCTCCACATTCGGCTTCTCCTCCTCGGGGACCGCAAGTTGGTCGATGTGCTCCTCGAGCGGCACCTCCATGACGCGGCGGCTGGCGCGCGCATACCGCGTGCGTGCGACGTTGTGCGCGATCTTGATCAGCCAGTTCTGCGGCTTGAGGATCTCGTCCCCGCGTTTGTAGGCGCGGTACGCATTCAGGAACGTCGTCTGAGTGACGTCCTCCGCGTCGGCCGGATTCCGCAGCAGAGCGAGCGCGTAGTGATAGACGTCCTTGACGTGGCGACGGTAGAGGGTCTCGAAAGCCTGATCTCGGGCTAGGGCCGGAATCTCAGGAGCCGCTGACGCCATGTGCCTTCTAGATAACGATTCTCGCCCCGATCCAGGTACTTTCAAACCTGTCGTTAAGCCGTCGCCTCGGCGCGCCGCCGCGGCGGCAGGTGGATCGCCCGCCCGAGTGCGACGAGGCCTGCTTCCTTGATCGCCTCGGAGAGCGTCGGATGCGCAGCCATGCCGTCCGCGACGGTCTCCACGGTCGCTTCGGCGTCGATCGCCACGACACCGGCCTCGATCAGATCGGTGACGTGGGGTCCGACCATGACCAGCCCCAGCAGCTCGCCGTAGCGCGTCTCGTGGATGGACTTGACCCAGCCCACCGTCTCGTTCTGCATCACCGCGCGCGCGTTCGCCACCCAAGGGAACATTCCGGTCGCGACGTCGTCGCCGTACTGCTCCCGGGCCTCGGCCTCCGTCAGCCCCACACCTGCGATCTCCGGATCCGTGTAGATCGGCCGCGGGACCGCGCGGTTGTCGACGACCGCCTCGTGGCCGCACGCGTTCTCGGCCGCAACCTCCCCCTCGCGAAAGGCGGTGTGCGCCAGCTGCCAGTAGCCGGCGCAGTCGCCGACGGCGTAGACGTGCTGGACGGTCGTCCGCCGGTGCTCGTCCGCGGCGATGCCCTTGCGCTTGTCGAGCTCGACGCCGATCCCCTCGAGCCCGAGGCCCTCGACGCTCGGGCCGCGGCCGACCGAGACGAGCATGAGGTCGGCCTCGACGGTTTCGCCGTCGCCGAAATCAACGGTGAGACCGCTGCCCGTCTCATCGACCTTCGTGCATTGCTTCTCGAGGTGAAGCGCGATCCCGCGCCGGCCGAACTGCTTCGCGAGCTCCTTCGAGGCGTCGGCGTCCTCCTGCGGGATCAGAGAAGGAAGCATCTCGATGATCGTTACGTCGCTGCCAAAGCGCTGAAAGATGGAGGCGAATTCGCAGCCGATAATGCCCCCGCCGAGGACGACGAGCCGCCTCGGCACTTCGGTCTGCGCGAGCAGGCCGGTGGAGTCGACGCAGCGCCTGGAATCGAGCCCTTCGATCGGCGGACGTAGCGGGACGGATCCGGTCGCGACGATCGCGGACTTGAATGTGACGTCTTCCCCACCCTCGACGGCAATCGTGTTCGCATCCTTGAACACGCCGGTGCCCTTCACCCACTCGACCCCGTTTGCCTTGAAGAGCGAGGCGACACCCGACGTCATCTGCTTCACGACGCCGGCCTTCCACTCGTTCGCCGTGCCGAACTCGAGCTGGAAGCCGCCGAGCTTGACGCCGAGCTTGTCGAAGGTCTCCTCTGCCTCCTTCAACGCGAACGCGGTCTGCACCCACGCCTTGGTCGGGATGCAGCCGACACGCAGGCACGTGCCGCCGAGTTCGGGCTCGCGCTCGATGCAAGCGGACTTGGCTCCAAGCTGGGCGGCGCGAATCGCGGCGGTGTACCCACCCGGCCCCCCGCCGAGGACTGCGACGTCGACTTCCATCAAGGCCGATCGTATAGGCCAGCGAGTTTCCTGAAGAGGCTCGGGTCGGAGAGGACGTCGACGTTGTCCGAGACGGCATCGACCGGGCCCGCAGGGTGCTCGACTGCGCGAACCGCGTCGTCCTTGATGGAGTCACGCAGCGCATCCACGAACCGGTCGGCGAAGAGCACACGAAACGGGCGCCCCCAGAAAGGGCGCACGGTCGGATCGACTGCATCGGTGACGCCGAGCTCGTTGTGCCGGCGTGCAACGGCCTCGTATGCCTCGACAATGGCGCCCTCGCGGACGAGCCAGTCATCGGCGGACAGCGTGCGCGCCAGCGCGTCCGCCTCGGGCCGGTCGAGCTCGGCGTAGGCCGTTCCCAGCCACTTCCAGTACGGCGGATAGCGGCGCTCCTGCAGCAAGGCCAGCCGCATCAGGTCGCGGATCAGCCAGGTGGCAATCACGCGCGAGCCGAGCTCGTCCCCGCGCGAACCGGTCCGGCCGACGAAGTGCTCGAGCTGTGCGACTCGACGCCAGTGTCCCGCCATTACCAGCAGCCAGACGTCGTGCGGGTAAAAGGCAAGGAGCTTGCGCACGCGCGTGAGATCGCCGACCGGGTCGACGAAAACATCGCCCGCGGTCAGCTCCAGCAACCGCTGCGTCGGCGTCGAGAGCCAGTCAATGGTCGTGAACCCCTGCAGCGGATCGACTCCGATCCCTCCGCGCAGATAGTCGGAGAGCACCAGGGTCTCGACAAGGTGGTCGACGGGTCCTGTCTCGATCTCCGTGATCGCGACCGTCCCCACGGACGGACCGAAGTGGGTCGGAAAGCCGGCGACCCTCGTCGGCAGCTCGTCGGCGAGTGTGCTCCGTATGTCCTCTGCATTCCCGAGCGCACGCACGAACAACTGCACGCGCGGCCCCCACTGATGGTCCCGGGACCTCTCGTCGTCGTAGCTGAGCACCTCCGACCCGTGTCCGATCAGCGCAGCGGCGTGGATGAAATCCGGGAAGCGCCGCTCGAGGATCGGCCGCACCGCCTCGAGGTAGAAGCGGCGGGAAAGCTCGAGTCCTTTCAGAGGTCGGCTTTCATGGTCACCGTGCCGTCCTTCTCCTCGACGGCCTGGAAGCCGTAGCGCTCGTACAGCCCGGTCATCCCTTTCTCGGCGCTGAGGCTGATTGCCGTGTGGCCCTGCTCGCGGGCGCGGTCGAGCAGCGCCCGCATCAGGTCGCCGCCGAGGCCGCCCCCACGCCGGCTCGGGACGACCGCGATCGTCAGCTCGGGAGTCTGGTCGTCGACGAAGCCGAAGCCGGGGGCGTCAGCCGGAAAGAGTCGGTACCACGCGGCGCCGATGGGTCCGTTCTCCCAGGCAACGAGGCCCGCGTCGCCGGGACGGCCCCAGTTGTTCACGTAGCGGGCGACCGGGAGGTCCGGATCCTCGTTCAGACGCCAGTGGTAGGCGTGGCGCAGCATGTCGCGAAGGAAGCGGACATCCTGCGGCCCGGCCTGGCGGATCACAAGAGCAGTGTAAGGGGTACTTCGAACGAGGGATTCGCCTCAGAGACAGACAAGAAGGCATGCGGTCCGGCATCTCAACTGGCATGAAGAGGAACGATGAACAGCGGACCGAGTTCGGCACCGGCCTCCGTGCCCGCCTGCTCCGTCGCCGCGCGCTGCGCCTCGGTCCTGGACGGGTCCGCCTCCCTGCGCCGCTCGTCCATAGGCCTTCTGCGCTCTAGCTAGAGCTCAGTTCTTGCCGAGGCCTCGCCGCGATGCGGCCGCCTGACGCCCGCGCTTTAGATCGTCCCCGATGCACGACGCCTCACAACTCTTGGGCGAACTGAAGGCGGTTTCCGTCGGGGTCGAACACGTCCAGGAGCCGCATCTCGCCGTGCAGCTCGAAGACGACGCCGACCGCCACACCCTCGTTCCGTAGCTCCTCTGCCACCGTCTTCACGTCGTCGACGTCCACATGCGCGACGCCGCCGTCCTCCTGTGGCTCCCCCTCGGCCAGTCCAATCTCCATTCCGTTACGTTCGAGCTTCGCCCACGTACCGTCCGCATCGACGTAAGTCTCGGTGAAGCCAAGCTTGGCCGTGTAGAAGGCTCGCCCGGCGCCGAGGTCGCGCACCTGGTACCAGATCGGTGTCACAGGGCGAGCCCGGGTTCCTCGAGGAAGGCCTTCACATCGCCGAGGAACTCGGCGCCGGTCGCACCGTCGACCGCGCGATGGTCGCAGGTGAGAGTGAGCTCCATCCTGGGCCGCACGACGACCTCGCCTTCGACGACGACGGCCTTGTCTTCCGTCGCGCCAACCGCGAGGATCGCGGCCTGCGGCGGATTGAGCACGGCGATGAAGTGCTCGATCCCGTACATGCCGAGGTTCGAGATCGTGAACGTGCCACCCTCGAGGTCTGCCTGCTGAAGCTTCCCGGCGCGTGCGCGCTCGACGAGAACGGCCCGCGCCGCTGCGATCTCGGCAATCGACTTGCGCTCGCAGCTCGGGATGACCGGCACGACGAGCCCGTTCGGGACGGCCACAGCGATCCCCACGTTCGCCGTCGGATACAGCTCCACCGCATCGCCCTTGTAGAGGGCGTTGACGGCGCGGTGACGTATAAGCGCGGCGGCGCAGACCTTCGTGAGGAGGTCGGAGATCGTTGGCTTGACGCCGTCGCCGTGCAGCTCGACGAGTCGCTCACGCAAGGCGAGCGCCCGGCCCATGTCCACGGTGATGCTGAGCTGGAACACGGGGGCCTGCCAGGCCTCAGTGAGCCGGCGCGCGATCGTCTTGCGCATCGACGACAGCTGTTCGACCTCGACGCCTTCCGTGGGAGCGGATGGCGCGGCGGCCGGTCGGGGCGCTGCCGAGGCGGCGGTGCGCTCGACGTCCTCGGCGACCACGCGCCCTTCGGGGCCGGTGCCGGCGACCGAGCTGAGGTCGATTCCGCGCTCTCGCGCGATCCGGCGCGCGAGCGGAGAGGCCTTGACGCGGCCATCGCCCGAAGGCTCCTGGGCCTCGGTGACCTGGCTCGTTGTCGCGGAGGCGTCGCGCCCGCGCTCCCGTTCTTGTTCACGCGCGGGCGCAGGAGAGCCCTCTTTCTGCTCGTCCTCGCTCACCTCTTGCGCGGCCTCGGCGGAGGGTGCCTCGACCTCTGCGTCGACTTTCTCCCCCTCCTCGCCGATGACCGCGATCGTCTTGCCGACCTCGACCTCGCCCTCGGAGATCGCGATCTTGAGCAGGATTCCCGACGCCTCCGCCTCGACCTCCTGGGTGACCTTGTCCGTGTCGAGCTCGTAGAGAGGGTCGCCCTTCTCGACCGCCTCACCTTCGGACTTGAGCCACTTGACGATCGTCCCCGACTCCATCCCCTGGCCGAGTCGCGGGAGTTTCACCTCAGTTGCCATTACGCGGCTCGCCCCACAGTCCTATAGATCGCCGCGAGCACGTCGTTGGCGTGCGGTACGCACCACTCCTCCATCACCGGAGAGAACGGCAGCGGCGTGAACTTCGCCCCCACGCGTTCGATTGGTGCGTCGAGCCAGTCGAAGGCGCGGTACTGGATCACCGCTGCCACCTCGGCGCCGAAACCCATTCGGGTCACGGCCTCGTGCGCGACGACGCAACGGTTCGTCTTCTTCACGGACGAGATGAGTGTGTCCTCGTCCAGCGGTTGCAGCGTGCGTGGATCGACGACCTCGACCGAGACGCCTTCCTCCTCGGCCTGCTTCGCCGCGGCGAGCGCTTCGTGCACCAGCCGGCCGGTCGCGATCACCGTCACGTCCTCGCCCTCACGGTGCACGCGCGCCTCGCCGAGCGGAATTGGCTCGAGGTCGTCGGACACCTCCTCCTTGATCCCGTAGAGCGTGCGGTGCTCGAAGAAGACGACGGGGTTGTCGTCGTAGATCGAGGACCAGAGCAGGCCGCGCACATCGGTCGGGGTCGAGGGAAAGACCACCTTCAGACCGGGGATGTGGACGAACCAGGCCTCCAGCTGCTGCGCGTGCTGGGCGCCCGGGGACCAGCCGGCTCCGCCCTGCGTGCGAAACGTGACCGGAACGGTCACCTGCCCGCCGGACATGTACCGATGCTTTGCCGCCTGGTTGACGATCTGCTCGGTGGCGAGCGTGAGGAAGTCCTCGTACATGATCTCCGCCACCGGGCGCATCCCCTGGATCGCCGCCCCGATTGCCGCACCCGCGAGAGCCATCTCGGAGATCGGCGCATTGCGCACGCGTTCCGGGCCGAACTCGGCAACCATTCCCTGCGTCACGCCCATCGAGCCGCCCATCTCGGCGATGTCTTCGCCCATGATGAAAACGTCGTCGTCCTGCCTCATCGCGCGCGAGAGCGCGTCGCGCACAGCCTCGCGGTAGCTCAGCTCAGGCATAAACGTTCTTTAAAGCGTCTTCCGGCTTCGGGTCCGTTCCGTTCTTTGCGAACTCGACCGCTGCCTCCACGATCTCTTGGACCTCCGAATCGATCTCCTCGACTTCCTCGTCGGAGAGCTCGAGCTTCTCGCCTAGCTGCGTCAGTGGATCGTGATGCTCGCGGACGTCCTGCTGCTCTTCCTTCGTTCGGTAGATCTGCGGGTCACCGATGTAGTGGCCCACGAGCCTGTAGGTGTCGCAGTGGAGGAAGACCGGCCCCTTGCCCGAACGTGCGTGCTCGAGCGCCTTCTTCGTTGCCTTGTAGACCGCTGCGACGTCCTGTCCGTCGACCTTGATCGCTGTCATTCCGTATGCCTCGGCGCGCTTCGACAGGTCGCGGATCGGCGAGTGCTGAGACTCGGGCGTCGACTCCGCCCACTTGTTGTCCTCGAGCACGAAGACCGCAGGGACCTTCCAGAGCTGCGCCATGTTCAACGCTTCGTGGAAGGTGCCGATGTTCGTCGCACCGTCCCCGAAGAAGGCAACAGCGACGCGCGGCTCACCGCGAAGCTGGAACGCGAGTGCCGCACCGGTGATTTGCGGCAATCCGCCCCCGACCACCGCATTCGCGCCCATGTTCCCGCGCTCGACGTCGTAGAGGTGCATCGACCCGCCGTACCCGTGCGAACAGCCTTCGAGCTTCCCGTACAGCTCCGCCATCAATTCGTTCGGCGTCGTCCCCTTCGCGAGCGTATGTCCGTGGGCGCGGTGGGTCGAGGCGATGATGTCGCCTTCCTCGAGCGCCCGACAGACACCCACCGCAACCGCTTCCTGGCCGATGGCCACGTGCAGAAACCCGGGAAGCTCGCCCGCGCGGAAGCGCTCCTCGACCTTCTCCTCGAAGCGTCGAATCAGCAGCATCTCGCGGAAGAAGTCACGGAGGTCCGAGTCGGAGAGAGCCCCTTTTTGCTCCACCTTCGCCACGAGTGTGAGTTTATGCTCAGGCCCTTGCGACTCGTCGACCAGTTCACGGGGATCGAGCGCGAGCTTCCGCACGACTGGGCGGACGCGCGCCTCCTCCTCACGGTCGCCGACGATGCGCGGTGCGACCGGGCAGCCGCGCTGCTCGGGCCGGCGAATCCCGGACGTCTCGGCAAGAAGATCCACTTCACGATCGGCCGGCGTGGTGCAGCGGTCGGGCCGGAGGCGGTGCGCAGGCTGCTGAAGCGCCTCGACGACGAGGGCGTCGATGGCAAGCTCGAACTGCTCGGCGCCGAGAAGGCGCCCGCCGAAGAGCTTCGGAGCCGTGAAAGTCTCCGCGGGGCGTGGGAGCGGGCCCTCGACTCGCTGCCCCCCGACTGGAGCGACATTTACGCAGAGGTGCGCTTCGACTCCACCGACTATGTCGAGCGCGCGGCGCTGCTGTTGGCGCCGCTCAACCCCGCGCGCTACGGCGGCGCAACGGCGCTTCGGTTCCGCTGCGCGCGCTCGTTCGGCTACGGGGTCTCGCCGGAGATGGCCGCGCGATGCCTGCAACGCTGCGACGAGTACGGCCTGACCGGCGAGGTCGAGATCCTTCGGGCGCTTTCGGACACGTACCCGGTATCAACGCAGGGCCCGGTCTGGCTCATGGGCGGGCGCGCAGTATGAATGAGTCGGATCCGGTTTCCTGGTTCATGATCGAGCCGGGCTGGAAGGTCGTCGACGCCGAAGGGGACGAGGTAGGCCGGGTCGAGGACGTCATCGGCGACAGCAATGCGGACATCTTCAACGGACTCTCGGTCACGACGGGATTGCTCGGGGGCCCCCGCTACGTGCCGGCAGAGAGCGTCGGGGTCATCACCGAGGGCCGCATTCACCTCCACCTGAGCCGGAAGCAGGTACACAAGCTCGACAAGCACGAACAACCGCCTCCGAGCGAAGAGATCCTCCCGCCGAATCGGAAACGCTGAGCTCCTAGGCGATCCGTTCCGTGAGCTCGCGCGCCAGCGAGCGGGCGTCCCGCTCGGACGCTGCCACAACCAGCACCGTGTCGTCGCCGGCGAGAGTCCCGACGATCCGCGCATGACCGAGTTGGTCGAGTGCGCGAGCGATCGCGGGAGCGGATCCGAGCTCCGACTGCACGACGACGATGTTTCCCGCCGGGGCCGCATGGCGGCCGAACTGGCCCAGGATCGTATTGAGCGCCTCGTCGGGGTCGGCCCGACGCACGGCGTGCTGCAACACGTACCGAGGACGCCCTAGCGGATCGTGCGTCTTCTCGAGCCCGAGCTCGCGGATGTCGCGCGAGATCGTCGCCTGGGTGACGACGCAGCCGGCGTCCGCCAGCGCGTCGAGCAGTTCGAACTGCGTGCCCACCCGCTTGCGGGAGACGATGCTCTCGATCAGCCGCTGACGCTCGCTCTTAGGCAGCTGCATAGGGAGAGAATACGTATGCAGGTTTGCAACGGTCTCGGGCTGGTAGAAAACGAAGCCAGTGCTTCGTAAATTGCTGTGGTCTGCCCTCTACGGCGCATTCGCGGCGCTGGCGACGATCGTGTCGCGCCGCACCGCTGCCCGCATCTGGCGTACGCTCACCGGCGAGGAGCCTCCTACGAAGAAATGACCACCGCAGATCAGAAAGTCGAGGACGTCGCCGACAAGCTCCAGGGGCTCGCCGACCGCATGGCCGGTGAAGGAGGCCTGAAGGCGAAGCTTGCGGAACCGCTGGCCGACGACGCCGACCTGCTGCGCAAGATGAAGCCCAGCCTGATCAAGGCTCGAGCCAAGGGTGAGGCTCCCACGAATCTCAAGCCCGGGCAGGGCCGCGTTACGCCTTCCAGCCCGCAGCTCGGCTCCCGGCCCAAAGCGAAGCAGGCCGCCGGCGGGCCGAACCCATGGCTCGTCGTTGGCGTGGCACTCGCGGCGGGGATCTTCCTCGCCAAGTTGGTCGACTGGAGGGGCCATGCCCACCCAAGAGACTGAGGCCCAATCCGTGGGCGCGGCCGCGAAAGTCGTCGCCGAGCGGGCTAGCTCGATCGTCCGGCTGGAGCTCGAGCTCGCGGCCATGGAGCTCAAGCGCAAGGTCAAGGCGCTTGGGTTCGGCATCGCCTTTGCGCTTGGCGCAGCGCTTTTCCTGCTGTTCATGCTCGGCTTCGCGCTCGCCACGGTGGCAGCGGCACTCGCGACCGCGATGGCGACCTGGGCGGCACTGCTGATCGTGACCGGGATCCTTCTCGTTGGTGTGGCGACGCTCGGGGCGCTCGCGCTGCTGAAAATCAAGAAAGGGACACCGCCGGTCCCCGAACAGGCGATCCGGGAGGCCAAGCTGACAGCGGAGGCGCTGAAGAGCAATGGCAGGAGGGACTAACACGCGCACCCTCGAGGACGTTCGCCGCGATCTCGAGTCCGAGCGCGAACAGCTTGCGGACGCCGCCGACAGCTTGCGCGAGAGCGTCGGCAAGGCGACGGACATCAGCGGACGGATCCGGGCCAACCTACCTGCCGTCGCGGCAGGTGCAGTCGCGGTCGGATTCCTCGTCGCCGGGGGCGTAGGGGCAACGGCCCGGCTGATCTTCCGGCGCGGCCGCGAAGGCGAGACAAAGGCCAAGCTCGGCCGCTTCCGCCTTGTCGACCGCGACTGAGCGGCCGGCGAAACTCCGCCGTCCTCCACGCTCGCCGGAGCGGCTGAGCCGCGCCGAATGGCTCACCGCGCTGAAGCGCAGCTCCTCGGAGTTCATGCAGGACGACTGCATGGGCCTCGCCCAGCAGATCGCGTACAGCTCGCTCCTCGCGTTCTTCCCCGCGATGGCCTTCCTCGTCGGCGCCCTCGGTCTCTTCGACCTCTTCGACGACGTCAAAAGGCTCCTCGACCCGATCGCTCCCAACGGCGTGATCAAGTTCATCTCGGGTCTGCAAGAGGACTCAGGTGGAGGAACCTCCGCAGCGGCGTTCGTGATCGGCTTGTTCGGCGCCGTCTGGGCCGCGAGCGGGGCGATGGGCTCCGTGATCAAAGCCGTCAACCGCGCCTACGAGCGCCAGGAGACACGCCCCTTCTGGAAGGTGCGGGCGATCGCGATTCTGCTCGTAGTGACCACCGGGCTGACGACCGCCGGTGTCTTCCTCCTCATCGTCGTGGGCGGGGCGCTCGGCGACGCGATTGCGAAGAAGGCGCACCTCGGCGGAGCCTTCGACTGGACGTGGGGCATCCTCCGTTGGCCCGTCGCCTTCTGCGCCATCCTCTTCTTCTTTGGGCTGGTCTACTACCTGGCGCCGAACAAGGAGCAGCGCAGCTGGAAATGGGTCACGCCCGGTTCCCTGGTCGGCGGCCTGCTCTGGCTGGCGCTGTCGGGCCTATTCGCGCTGTACGTCACCTTCGCCGGGCATTACACGAAGACCTACGGAACAATCGCCAGCGGCGTCATCCTTCTGCTCTGGCTGAACTACTCGGCCTTCGCGCTCCTGTACGGAGCCGAGCTCAACTCGGAACTCGACCGGCAGGCGGACATCCGGGCTGCAGGCGGCGACCGTGCTGGCCTGGTAACCCCGGCTAGGCGGAGGGAGTCACTGTGAAAGCTCCGCGCAAGCGCTTGTGCTTGTCGGAGCGGTACGTGTAGCGACCGGCCTGCAGCGTCAGCTTCCAGGTGACGCGGCCCCGAAAGGCCACACCCGTCTTCCTGTTCACACCCTTGCCGGCGAGGTGGAAGTTGTCGACGCGCGAACGGTCGTTCACGGTGAGCACGACCGGACCCGCCGCGATCGTCTTCAGCTTTCCGGAGTCGTCGCGCAGCGAGATCGTCCGGCGCGGCCCGACGGACCCCGAGAGCTCCGCCGGGGAAGGCGGCGGGGGCACGTTGCCGACGGTGAAGGATCCATGCATCAGGCTCGCGTGGGGATCGCACTGGAAGGTGTAGGTGCCGTCGGTGAACGTCACCGTCCACGTCACTGTCTGAGCCTCCTCCGGAACCGTGGCCTGGTCGACGCCGGGCCCGCGCAGATGGAAATTGTGGAGCTCGGAGACGTCACGGACCGCGATGTCGTACGTGCCCGGATCGAGATGCGTGACCGCGTTTCCGTCAGCGTCTCGGAGCGTGATCACGAAGGCGTCGTTCGTTCCGACCGTCCCCACCAGGCGTGGGTTGTCGGCCCGCGCGAGCGCCGAGGGAAGCGTCGCGGCGGCGAGCAGCAGGAGCAGCGGAATCCTCGTGGCCATCGTCCAGACTACGGGCCGCCCACGGTTTCGGATTGGAAGGTGGGCAGTCCGGATGGTCTTAGGCGCGGAGCTGGGCGCCGAAGCGCTCGGCGAGCGCCTTCACGATGCGATTTCGGAGCTCTCCGGCGTCCTCGTCTGTGAGCGTCCGCTCCGGCGACTGGAAGACGACGGAGAACGCGATCGACTTCCGCCCGGGGCCGACCTGCTCCCCTCGATACACGTCGAACGCACGCATTTCCCGCAGCTCTTGCCCGGCGGCCTCGCCGGCAGCGGTAACCAACTCGCCGGCCGTCACCTCCTCCGGCACGACGAACGCGAGGTCCTGGCGTACCGGCGGAAAGGTGATGACGTCCTCATAGACGATCAGATCGGGCACGCGCTCGACGAGCCCGTCGACGTCGAGCTCGAAGACGCCCCAGTCGCCTGGTAGCTCGGGATCGCGCAACGAGACGACCCAGCCCTCCTGCGTCCGGGCGCCGCGCCCAGGCGCGGGAAGGTCGGTTGAGGGCTCGAAGGCGGGCTCCACTCCGAGCGCGGCATATAGGCCTTCGACGGTGCCCTTCACGAACGCGAACCCGCCCTCGGCGATGCCGCCGACGCGCCAGCGCTCTTCCGGAAGCTGCTCGCCGCTCGGTAGGTACACGTGCGCGAGCTCGAAGAGCGCGATCTCGTCGTTGCCCGCGTCGACGTTGCGGCGGGCGGACGCGAGCAATCCCTCGACGAGCGACGTCCGCAGGACGGCCTGTTCGCTCGAGAGCGGTTCCTGGAGGCGGACGGCCTCGGGCTGGGGATCCTCCGGCAGCAGACTCCAGGTGTAGGCCTCCGAGTAGCCGAACCCGACGAGCGTGTCCTCGACGCGGCGGCGGATGCGCTGGAGCTTGGACAGGCGCCCGAACATCGCCTGGCGCGTTGGCAGCCGGAAGGGAACATCGTCGAGCCGAAACCGCGCCACCTCCTCGACCACGTCGATCTCGCGTGTCACGTCGCGTGCACGCCACGTCGGCACGGTGACCTTGCGCTCCACGTCAAAGCCGAGGCGTCGCAGAACGGTGTGCTGCTCCTCAGGTGCCGTCTCGATGCCAAGCACTGCATCGGTCCGCTCGGGACGGAAGTCGACCACCGGCCGCTCGGGGAGGCCTCCGTGAACATCCGCGTGACCAGCCCACTTCGCATCCGCGAGCTCGACGATCAGTTGCGTCGCCAGCGTCGCCGCCTGTTCGGCGAGATAGGGATCGACGCCCTTCTCCCACCGGTTCGAGCCCTCGGTGCGGAGACGTAGACGCTCGGAGGTGCGGAAGATCGTGTACGGCTCGAAGTTCGCGGCCTCGAGCAGGATCTCGGTCGTCCCCTCACCGATCTCCGTCTCCTCTCCGCCCATGATCCCGGCGAGTGCGACCGATCGCTCACCGTCCGCGATCATGAGGTCGTAGGGCTCGAGCTCGCGGTCGACGCCGTCCAGCGTGCGCAGGCGCTCGCCTGCGCGGGCGCGGCGCACGACGATCCTCCCGCCGGCGAGCTTCGCGAAATCGAACGCGTGGAGCGGGTTGCCGAGGGCGAGCATCGCGTAGTTGGTCACGTCTACCACGTTGGAAATGGGGCGCATGCCGGCAGCGAGCAGCCGGGCCTTGAGCCAGAGCGGCGACGGTGCGATCGTCGCGCCGCGGAAGAGCCGGCCGATGTAGCGCGGACAGCCCTCGAAGTCCTCGCTCTCGACGTTGATCGTCTGCTCCGCGTCCGGCGGTGGGTCGCTCCCCGGGGAAGGCGCCAGCTGAAGGTCGAAGAGCGCCGCCACCTCGCGCGCGATTCCATAGATCGCCAGGAGATCCGGACGGTTGTGGCCGGTCTCGACCTCGAGGATCGTCTCCGTCAGCGGCAGCACGTCGGCGAGCGGCGTCCCGGGCTCGATCCCGTTCTGGAGCACCATGATCCCGGTGTGGTCGGTACCGAGTCCGACCTCGTCCTCCGCGAGGATCATTCCGTCGCTCAACTCGCCACGCACCTTGCGTCGCTCGAGCTCGAGCCCGTTCGGCAGGACGGCGCCCGGCAACGCCACCGCGACAGTTGCGCCCGCGCCGAAGTTCCAGGCGCCGCAGACGATCTGGCGCGCGTTGGCCTCGCCTACGTCCACCCGGCAGAGCTGGAGCCGGTCGGCGTTCGGATGCTTCTCGGCCTCGAGCACGCGGCCCACGCGGAAGAGCGCGAGGTTGCCGTCGGTGTCGGCGACGCCGACCGTCTCGATCCGGTCCACCTCGCAGGTCGAGATCAGGAGCCGGTCGGCGAGCTCACGGACCGGCACCTCGATCGGGACGTACTCCCGGAGCCAGCTAAGGGGGACTCTCAAAACTGCCTCAGGACGCGGAGATCGTTCTCCCAGAACATCCGGATGTCGGGGATGCCGTGCCGCTGCGCCGCGATCCGGTCCAGCCCGAGTCCCCAGGCGAATCCGGACCACTCCTCGGGGTCGTAGCCGACGTTCTCGAACACCGCTGGGTCGACGACCCCTGCGCCGCCCATCTCGAACCAGCCGGAGTACTTGCAAAAGGAGCAGCCTTCGCCGTCGCAGAGAAAACAGGTGACGTCGAACTCGACCGACGGCTCCGTGAAGGGAAAGAAGCTCGTCCTCACGCGGACGTCCCGGTCCTGACCGAAGAGCGCGCGGAAGAAGTGCATCAGCGTCCCCTTCAGGTCGGCCAGGGTGATGCCACGGTCGACGGCGAGCGCTTCCACCTGGTGGAAGTTCGGCGTCGAGCGCGGGCTCGGGGTGTCACGGCGATAGCAACGGCCGAGCGTCGCGATATAGATCGGCGGCTCGCGCGTTTCCATCACGCGGATCTGACCCGTGGACGTATGCGCACGGAGCAACGTGTCCTCGTCGATGTAGAACGTGTCGAGATGCGACCGTGAGGGATGAGTCAGCGGTTGATTGAGCGCGTCGAAGTTGTGCCAGACCGTCTCGACCTCGCGGGTGTCGATGATCTCGTACCCGAGCCCCAGGAAGATGTCCTCGACCTCGCGCCGGATCTGCGTGAGCGGATGGAGATGCCCGCGCCGCAGCTGCGCGCCGGGAAGCGTGACGTCCAGGGCCTCGTCGAGCCGAGCTGCCCGATCGTGCTCGAGCTCTGCTTCGCTTTCCGCGAACGCGGATTCGAGCCTCTCCCGGACGGCGTTGAGCGCCATCCCCGTCTCACGGTCGCGCACAGCGCGCAGCGCCTGCTTCAGCTCGCTCTTCCGCCCCAGGTAGCGGACGCGAGCGTCGTCGAGCTCTTCAGGCGTCGAGGCGGCGGCGATCGCGCTCTCGGCTTCCCGTTGGAGCGCATCCGCATCCACGGCGGCGACTGTAACCGATCGTTTCTTCATGCATTTCCTCCTTTCGCGGTCCAGGGTCGAACGACTTCAAACGCCCCGGCTCGTGGAGGATCGGTCGCTGCGCGCGTCAGCCCCGGTCCCCGGCAGCGAGCCGGGGCGGGATAAACACGAAAGCCGCGCGCAAGGCGATCACGATGGAACCATAGCGAGGATGTCGAGCCCTTACGACGCGATTGCCGAACTGTACGACCCCTGGAGCGCGAGTGTCGTCGAGGACGTCGCCTTCTACCTCGAGGAAGCCCGGCGATCAGGCGGGCCGGTCGTCGAGCTTGGAGTGGGGACGGGCCGAATCGCGGTGCCGATTGCGGCAGACGGCACGCGGGTGATCGGGATCGACTCCTCGCGCGGAATGCTGGACGTCTGCGCCCGACGCGCCGCACTCGCGGGTGTCGAGCTCGATCTGCGCGTCGGCGACCTCCTCGAGCCGCCGGTGCGGGAACGCGTCCCGCTCGTGATCTGCCCGTTCCGCTCGCTCCTTCACCTCCACACCGACGAGGATCGCCGCCGGGCGCTCGCCGCTGTCCGCGAG
>WNGF01002372.1_pt1 | contig 26423 bp, 14 predicted proteins | sample 5400641 | NCBI WGS metagenome assembly WNGF01 (sample SAMN13153371, study PRJNA577476) | soil metagenome | isolation source: 80 cm soil or saprolite under grassland replicate 2 | place: USA:California | collected 2016-06-15 | reverse complement strand
TGTCGAGAGCTGGGCGAAGGCGGACGCGGAGGAGAGAAGCAGACAGGCAGTGGCGAGTGAGAAACGTCGCGGTGGCCCCTTCACAGACTTCCTCCGTCACTGAACCGCAGTCGTTGTGAATTCTACGACGCTGGAGGCTGCGCTGAGGCAACGCGTCGCTTTGAAAACCAGGAATACTGCGGGCGACTAGGCCCCGTCGCTCTGCGCGATCTTGGCGTGCGTCAGGCGCCTGAAGAGCCACGCCCGCGCCGCCTGCCAGTCGCGCATCGTCGTCGCGAGAGAGGTGCCTAGCACGTCACCAGTCTCTTCCAGCGACAGCCCCCCGAAGAACCGCAGCTCGGCGACTCGCGCCTTCCGAGGGTCAAGGCCGGAGAGCTCATTCAGGGCGGTATCCAGGTCGAGCACGTCAACGTCGGCCGGCGCACCGCGCGCGACTTCCTCCGCCAGGGTAACGCGATTCCATCGCCCCGATCGTTTCGCCATCTTTCGCGCACGTGCGCGATCGACGAGGATGCGCCGCATCATTTCCGATGCAATGGCGAGAAACTGCGCTCGGTTCCGCCACACCGCGCGGTCTTGATCGACCAGCCGAAGATAGACCTCGTGCACCAGCGCCGTCGGTTGCAGCGTGTGGCCGGATCGCTCGCGCCGGACGAACGCGTCGGCGCGGCGGCGTAACTCGTCGTACACCAGCGGGATCAATCGGTCACGGGCTTCGAGATTCCCCTCGGTCCAGGCGGCGAGGAGGTTAGTGATCTCGTGGTCAGTCATCGCTGCGCGGAGCTGATGGCAGCAGTGCGCACAATGATAGGACGCTCTGCGGCCCTGACCTTCGACACGAGCAGCAGGAACCTGCCGTCACGTGATACAACGAGGAGCAACGCCGGGTGTTTCAGCTCGAACAGCTTCTCCGGCATCCCGACCGTCAGAGAGGGTGTCGTTTGGATGCCAATGCCCATCATCGTGCGTTCGCCGCCCAGGTAATACAGCTGCCGCCCGTCAGGGTTCCAGCGGGCTCCGCTCCACACGCCGGTCGCAGCGAGTTCCGGCTCCTTCGTCACCGGCAGTGGCGCGACGTAAAGATCGAGCCGCCCGCTGCGGCCACTGATGAATGCCATCGCGCGACCATCCGGCGAGACGCGCATATCGAACGAGCTGAAGTGCGGCGGCAGCAGCGGAGCAGGCGTTGCACCCGCTGCCAGTGGCAACTGAAAGACCCCGAACGCTCCAGTTGTTTGGCGCTCCGCGTATGCGACTGCCCGACCACCAGGCAACACATCCATGACGAGCTGCTGCGCTCCAGGCGGCAGGATCTGCTCTTCGGTCCCGGTCGCGAGATCTCTCCTGAACAGGTGCGGCACGGAACCAGGACTATCGCCGGCAAAGAGGATGGCACGCTCACCATCGATCCAGACGGGAGTCAGCTCGCTGCCGCGGCCAGCGGTGAGTTGCCCTTCGGTCTGACCGGCGAGATCGAACCGCCAGATGTCGTACGTGCCGAGACCCGGCCGCCTGCGCGCCGTAAGCAGCATACGGCCGTCGCGAGAGAGCCGCGCCGACTGGCGATCGTACTCAGCTGGCTTGCTGATCGTTCCACGCTCGTTGCCGTTCCGGTCGACCCACTCCAGCTGCTGGAGGTCCCCACCGGGATGGTAGGCGATGGTGCCGGTTCGCGACGCCGCGAACGTCGCGCGAGCTGTCGTGTAGAAGTACTCGACATGCTCGGCAATCGAGAACGGCTCGCCGACAGCCCGCGCGTGTTCCAGATCCACGCGCTGACCCATGAGGACGCCTTCCCGAGCGAACACGACGATGTCAGGGTCTATCCATTGCGTGTTCGAGCTCACGCTCATGACCGTCCGCGCCGATCCGTCGAGCGTCCCGACCCGCAGCTTCCCGTTTCCATCGTCGTGGCGGGCAGTAAAGAGGAACCGCCTGCCGTCGGGGAGGAACCACGGCCACAGCACGAGCACCTCACCGTTCGATCGGTTCGGGGTGACAATCTCGCGTGCGGTGCCGTCGCGGACCGAGACGGCGTAGATCCCCCGTCCCTGGCTGCCGACGAGAATCACATCGTCGGCGCCCCAGGTCCCCTCCGTCGATCTAAATGGCAACTCGCAGATTGTCACAGCGGGGCCGTCGGGGAGGTCGATTCGCTTCAACCTGCCATCGGCATAGAAAGCCAGCGAACGGCTGTCGGGCGACCAGAACGCCGACGCGGCGCCATCAGTTCCAGCCAATGGCCGCGCCTCGAGGTCCGACATCTGACGAAGCCAGATGCGGCTTTCGGTGCCCGTCACGATAAGCGGCAGGGATTCGGTCGATGCAAGAAACGCCAGCCGCGATCCGTCCGGCGATAACGCGAAGAACGTTTGCGCCGGGTGGAAGTTGAACAGACCACCCGCTGGAGGAGGCACATTGAACCTTACGGGGATGGGCGGCGGGATCGCCGCCGAAGGTGCCGAACGGTAGAGGGCAACGGCCAACAATGCCGCCAGAGCAAGCATGCTGGCGATGGCGACAACCCACGCCAGACGTCTCGGCTGTCGCGCCGGCGCATGAGGAGCGTCAGCGTCCTCCCCGAGCTCGAGTGCAATGCGCGCCTCGCCGATGTCGCGCAGCCGCAGCTTTGGATCCCTGGTCAGGCATCGCCGCAGAAGACGAACGAGGTACCGCGGCGTGGGTTGAGGCAGCAGCGACCACGCGGGCTCACGGTCCATCACTGCCGTCAGCGTGTCGCTGACCGAGGCGCCCTCGAACGGCGGCCGGCGAGCGCACATCGTGAACAGCACGCAGCCATACGCCCAGATGTCGGTGCGCTTGTCGACCGGATTCCCCCGCGCCTGCTCAGGGCTCATGTAGCCCGCCGTTCCCACGACGACTCCGACCTGCGTGGCACCACGCGGGCGTGGCGCAGAGCCTGTCGGCGCCGCATGAACCGGGGATGGGTCGAGTTTCGCCAGCCCGAAATCGAGGATCTTCACGTTCCCGTCAGGCGTGATCTTGATGTTGCCGGGCTTGAGATCACGATGAACGATACCGCGATCGTGTGCCGCTTCCAGACCTTCGGCGAACTGTCGGGCGATCCGGACGATCTCGTCGTACGCCAGCGGACCGGTCGCCAGTCGTTCGGTCAGCGTCACACCGTCCACGAGCTCGAGCACGAGCGCAGTGACATCTGCGGTCTCTTCGAGTCCATAGATCGCGCCGATGTGCGGGTGATTCAGTGCGGCGAGCGCCCGGGCCTCCTCATCGAAGCGTGAGCGCCGGTCGGGCTCGTTCGCGAAGGAATCGGGCAGAACCTTGATGGCGACGGCGCGGTGCAGCTTCGTGTCGTGCGCGCGATAGACTTCCCCCATACCGCCCCTACCGAGCAACGACTCGATACGGAACGGACCCAACTGGCTACCGGGCGCAAGCCGCTTGCCAGACTCCGGCAGTGGAAAGGCGAGCTGGTCGCCGAACGATCCCGCCTCGTCGTGCGCCCTCAGTAGCGATTCCACCGCGGCCCGCAGCGCCGGATCTTGAGGGCAGGCTTCGTTGAGATACGCGTCGCGTGCGCTCCCATCGAGGTTGACCGCGGCGAAGAATAGGCGGCTGACGTCCGGCCACTTATCGGGATTGATGTCACTCCCTGCTCTGAGTTGCCGGTTGTCCTTCATGATGGCACCGAGCGGCCGGATCCCCCCTGAACGCGCCGGCCCCGCAACGAGCCCAGGCGACGGGTCCTACTTGGCGTGCCAGTATAGGGCCATGCCACCGCCTCCGCGAAAGAAGAAGAACTCCGGAGAGAGCAGAGCTGGCCCTTGACGCACCTCGATCAGCGCGCGGCAGAGGCGATCTCATCTCACCGTGATGTGCGCCTTGATGTTCCCGGGAATTACGTGGGACGCGTCTGGATTGTCTTCTGGACGTCCCCCCTGGCTTCTCAGCCGGCAATGGCGTCTTGTCCGTGAACTGAGGTCAGCCGAATCTCTGCAGAGCACCAGTGAATTGACCACGAACGAAAAAAGGCCAGATGCGCTTTCCCTCGTTACCTCCCGGAACGTACGTTCTCGAGATCAAGAAACAGGGGTGCGCGCCTTACCGCGGTGAGAACATCGCGATCGAAGCGGGTGCGTTGGTCGCCGGCTGCAACACCGTGGTGGTGCAACGCGTGGGCAGCGGATTCCGGAAAACCCCACCACTGTGTGCCACGGTCGGCCACGGAAAGCGAATGCCGACCCCGGTTTCCCGAGGTCGGCTTCGATCTGCCATGATCTCCTTCAGCTTAAGGGCTGGCGCTTGGAGCGGGTGGTCGGGCGACGGAAACGCAAGCAGACCTACGAAGTGGTGATTGGACGATAGTAGTGAGATCAGGCCGCCATTCCTGCGAATCTCACGTTCCAACTTCTCGTGAATCCCCGTACCGGTACCATCCTTCGCTCGCCTGAAACGTGAGCGAGCTACGGATGACAAGCCAACCGAAGGTTGCCCACCGAAGCTCGCGGTGAATCCAGGCGAGCGAAGGTGGGCTGCTCCGGGATGCGACCCCGCTTGCGCGGCCAGCGATCGATCCGGTAACCTCCGCCGAAGGAGGAGCGCTGGGTGCTGCACCTGCTCTTGTCTGTGTTCATCGGTGCGGCTCCTGCTTCCGCCGGCCAGACGCAGGCGACAGGTGCTGACCTCGTCGGAATCGTCACCGACACCTCCGAAGCGGTCATTCCAGGCGCAACGATCGTCGCGACCAACACGCAGACCGGCCTCGCGCGGACGGTGCACTCCGGCGCCGATGGGCGATTCGCTGTTCGGGGGCTGCCCGTCGGCACGTACCGCGTCGAGGCGCAACTCCCCGGCTTCGACCCCCTGCGGACATCCGATATCGTCCTGACGCTCGGCTCCTCTGTCGCGATTACGCTGACGCTGCAGGTGTCCGGTATCGCCATTGGTGTCGACGTCGTCGCAGAACGATCGCTGAGCGATCCTCAGCAACCAGGCGTCGGCCGTGTCATCGACCGCCGCGAGCTCGAACGGCTCCCGGTGAACGTCCGCGATTATCTGGCGTTCTCATTGACGACGCCTGCGGCGGCATCGGATCGCACGCCGCAGCAGGGGGCGTCGCGCACGTCGGGCCTCTCCTTCGCCGGCCAGCGCGCGCGGTCAAACAACATCGTCGTCGATGGTTTCGACAACAACGACGAGACGGTGGGCAGCGTGCGCGCGGTGTTCAGCCAGGATGCCGTGCAGGAATTTCAGGTCCTCGCGCACGCCTATTCCGCCGAATTCGGGAAGGCATCGGGCGGGGTGGTCAACATCGTGACACGAGGGGGCACGAATGCGCCGCAGGGCACGGCGTTTCTCTTCGTGCGCGACGAAAGCCTCAGCAATCGGAACTACTTCGATCGGACGGCAGACAAGGCACCATACGAACATCGGCAAGTCGGCGCCACGTTTGGCGGACCTCTGCGACGCGATCGCGCCTTTGTGTTTGCCTCCATCGAGCGGCTTTCAATTCACGCGAGCAACTACGTCACGATCGACGACGCGACCCCCGTGCCGCATCCGTTTCAGCCGGGAGTCACACTCGGGACCCCGGCGGGCATCCTCCGCCAGGCGGGTTTCGAGGTGGAGACAGGTCACGTGCCGTACGCCGTTCGTTCGACGCAATGGCTTGTGAAATTGGATCATTACCTCAATCAAGGGCAGCGCATCGCAGCGAGGATCAACGGCGCACGCGAGTTCAACGAAAATGTCGAGCCGTTCGGCGGCCTGACGGCGCGAAGCCGTGCCGCATCGCTCGACAACGACGATTTCATGATCGGCGTATCGCACCACCTCGTGGCAGGCTCGCGGTTCGTGAACGAGGCACGGCTGCTGATCGCGCAACGTCATCAAGACGTCCGCGCGCTCGATCCGCGGTGCTCCGGGCTGTGCGATCGGGAAGATGAGGGAGGACCGACTCTCGAAGTCGGTGGGATCGCGAACGTCGGCCGCCAGCGGTTTACGCCCACGCCGCGCGACAACCTGCGTTACCAGATCGCCGACACGATCAGTTACGCACGCGGCAATCATCTCTTCAAGACAGGCGTCGACTTCAGCACCATCCACGGGCAGCGGCAGGCGCTGCCCCTTCACTTCGGAGGGCGCTACATCTTCGTGGCGCTGCCGGCGATTCCGGGCGTCCTCCCCGCGCCGGTGTCATCCATCGCGGCTGTTGCACTTGGCCTTCCGGCAGCGTACGTCCAGGGATATGGCTTCTCGGGCGCTGCGTACGACAGCGGCGATCTGGCACTGTTCGCGGAAGACGTCTGGCGGGTGCGACGAACGCTCGCGGTGCGATATGGCGTCCGCTATCAACGCCAGTTCTGGCCGGACTGGCGCTACGAAGTGCCTGGCGTTCCGAGCCCGTACCCATTCCCGACCGACCTGAACAACCTGGCGCCGCGAGTCGCGCTGACATGGTCGCCGGCACCGCGACGCCCCGTGATCCGCGGCGGCTACGGCGTCTACTATGACAACATCATTACCGCGACGGCCGGCATCACGCGCTTCATTTCCGGACGGGACGATGGCGTGAGAACGCTGGTATTGGGGTTGCCAGCCGCGTGGACGGCGTGGGCGGCGCCCCGACGACAGCTGCCCGAGGCCGTCGCCGCACAACTGGCCGGCGGTGCTTATCCGAGCGTCATGATTCCGATCGACCCGGGGCTGAAGACCGGATATGCGCACCATGCATTTGGTGGCCTCGAGCATCGCATTCCGCGGATCGGTCTTGTGTCGGCGAACATCGTCTACGCGCGTGGCTTCAACCAGCTCGGGTCAATCGATTACAACCCCGTCATCCCGTCGCTCGGTCCGCGACGGCGGCCTGGTGACGTGAACGGCGTCGCGGGGACCTCAGCGTCGGTGCTCCAGTACACCTCTTTCGGCGAGACGTGGTATCGAGGACTCACGGTCTCGCTCGACTCGATGCTGCACCGACGAGGGACGGTGCGCGTGGCGTATACGCTCTCGAAGGCTGAGGATACAGCGACCGATTTTCAAAGCTCGTTTCTGCCGCAGAACAATGGGCGCGGCCGCGACCCGGCGCACCCGCAGGGTCTGCCGCTCGGCTTCGATCCGCGCACGGAGCGGGGCCCGGCGTTGCACGACCGCCGCCATACACTCGTTATCAGCGGTATCATCGATGCGCCCGGCCGCATCGTTGTCTCCGCGCTGGCGCGCGCCGGATCGGGCTGGCCCTACAACATCCTCGCCGGGCAGGATCTGAATGGGGATGGCGATGGTGGAAGCTTCCCGTCAGATCGCGCGCGCACCAACCCGTCGGATCCGGCGACGAGCGTTCCGCGGAATGCCGGGCGCCTCCCCATGCAGGCCAGCGTCGACGCACGGATCTCCAAGACCATGCACATTCGCCCGATCAAGCTCGAGGCGCTGGTCGAAGTGTTCAACGTCTTCAATCGCACGAACTTCATCGACGTCCAGAACGTCTTCGGGACTGGCGCCTACCCGCAGCAGAGCGCGCCCACGTTCGGCCAATTCACACACGCTGACGCGCCGCGGCAAGTGCAGCTCGCGGTCCGTCTGCACTTCTGAGCCGGCGCGGGTCAGATCTGCACGCCCCAGGCCCGGACGTCGTCCTTGAATCTGGGATCGACGTGCAGGGACTCCAGCACCGGAGCAAAGTAGTTGAACGGCGACGCGCCGTCTTCGAACGCCTTGTCCTGCCATGCAAACGCCTGGTCGAAGTCACGGAGTCCCGTGTAGATGTAGACGTAGCAGTGGGGTGGGACGTAAACCGTGTCACGCAACGAGTCGAGCCGGCCCAGGATGTCGTTGACCTTGGCTGACTGGTTCGTGTCGGCGTACAGCTTTCCGAGCAATCCGAGATAGAACGGCATGCCGCCCGACAGCGACACGGCGCGCTCGAGATCGGTGATCGCCGACTCGAACGCACCCAGTTGCGCCTTGCATAACGCCATGACGTAGAGAGCGACAAGGAAGTCCTTGTCGACCTCGAGCGCCTTCTCGCATTCCCGGATCCCCCGTTCATAAGCGCGCGAGAGAAAGAACGTGTACGCCGTTCCGGCATTCAGCGTCGGCGAGAGCGGATCGATATCCTGCGCTCGCTCGGCTTCCTCCTGCGCTTCGTCCAATCGACCCAGGAGGACGCTGACCCACGACAGGTAAATCCTGGCCAGGCCGTGAGCCGGGTCGAGCTCGACGGCGCGCTCGAACGACCGTGAAGCGCTCTCCCAATTCCAGGTGCCGCCAAGCCGCGTCAATCCTCGCGACACGTGTGCGTCTGCCAGCCTCTCGTCCATCGCGAGCGCAAGCTCCGCGGAGTGTTCCGCGAACTCGAACGCGGTGCGCGGCCGCATCAGGCAGTAAAACCCGAGAAACGAGTACGTGTCGGCGAGGCCGGCGTGCGCGATCGCCAGTTCCGGGTCCATTCGGATGGCTTCCTCGAAACACTGCTGCGCGTTGTGCAGGCCCCCCTGGTATCGCTTGCTCCAGAAGAAGCGGCCCTTCATGCAGAGATGGAAGGCATGCCGGCTGCGGATCTGGAAGGGGGCTGGACGCGTTGTTCGATCCGGTTCGAGGCGGAATTCCGCGTTCACGTCGCGCACGATATCGTCGCGAAGCTCGAAGAGCCTCTCGGGAAGCACGTCATAGCGCTTGGTCCAGATCGGCGCGCGCTCGAGCACGTCGAACAGCGAAGCCGTGGCGCGGAGCCGATCGCCCTTCGCCTGGAGCGTTCCGGTCAGCACGCGATCTGAATGAAAGAGGCGGCCGAGTTCGGCGAGCCCGCGCCCGGACTGCGCGGGCCGCAGCGCCAGCGTGCGCGGGACGATGCGCAGGCCGCCGGTTCGCATCAGGCCGGCCATGAGCTCCTCGAAGAGTCCATGACCGAAGTACTCGAGCTCACGGCGTCGCTCTTCCGATTCCTCTGGCCGCGCGCGGACCTCGAACGGAAGCACGGCGAGCGACGGCCGAATTTCTCCGGCTTCTCGAACAGCGTCGGGCCAGGCCACCGGCTGTCCGTCGACGAGCCGCTTCAGCCGCGTGAGATCGTCGAGCAGCGCGCCTGCGTCTGGATAGCGACGCTCCGGCCTCTTCGCGAGCAGGCAGGCCAGCACCATGGTCCATTCCCGCGCGAACGCCACCGGAGGTACGGGCGTAGGCTGGCGGCTTACGATCGCGGCCATCATCTCGACGGCCGATCCTGCGCGGAACGGCAGTGCGCCGCTGAGCATCTCGTAGATGAGCACACCCAGCGAGAACAAATCAGTCCGCTGGTCGAGCCGCTCACCGAGCAGCTGCTCAGGAGACATGTAAGCCACCGTCCCCGGTGTGTTGCGCTCGTCTGTCCCCGTCAGCGTCGTCGACGCTTCGAGCCGCGCGAAATGCTTCGCGAGGCCGAAGTCGAGAATCTTCGCGACGCCGTCGCGCGTCAGGAAGATGTTCGCGGGTTTGATGTCGCGGTGAATGATGTAATTGGCGTGCGCCCGGCCCAACCCTTCGGCGACCTGCATGGCGATGTCGAGCACGAGCGTCGTATGCCACTCGCCTCGTGCGAGCCGGGTCTTCACCGTCTCCCCTTCGAGCAGCTCCATCACGATGAAGGGAGTGCCGCTGTGCTCGGCGATCTCGAAGACAATGCAGATGTTCGGATGTCTCAGCGATGATGCGGTCCGCGCCTCACGGTTGAATCGGAGCAGCGCAACCACGTCGGCCGCAAGGCGTGGAGAAAGCATCTTGATGGCGACGTCACGGTGCTCTTCGAGATCCACGGCGCGGTAGACGACGCCCATGCCGCCGCGTCCGATCTCGCCGACGATGCGGTAGCGTGGAGGCAGACTGCTGCCGTGCAGGTTCATGTCGCCGCCGGGCGATCGCGCGTCATGAGAGGCCATAGGAAACTGTGGATGAATGGGCCGCGACGTTCAGGATACATCGAGTGCGCGGCGGTTCCGCATCATCGAGGAGGGTTGAGAGAGGCGAGATACACCTCGGCAGTTTCCGCCGCTCGCGGCTCGCGGCGCAGCTTGGCGTTCAGTTCGTGACGCACAGTCGAAATGCGCTCGTATGCAACGCGGCGAGCCGCGTTGATACTCCCCACCGGCTCATGATCCGCAACATTGTGCCAGGGCGTAAACGAGAGGTGCTGCCCGAGATTCATCATCGCGTCGACGTGGAAATCGTCTCCAAGCGGCATGATTCGGAGCTCCGCGATCTTTCGCAGCGGGAAATCCCGCGTGCTCCAGCCCGCGACGGCATCGTCTTCAACTTGCGCCCTCTCGCGCGGATCATTCGAAACGTCCCTGACCTGCACGCAGAAATCGAACCTCGCGTCCCCCTGGCGCAGGCGGCGAACCAACGCCTCGTGAAGCAAGTTGTGCGATTTCTTCATTCCGCCAAAGTTCGATACGGCCATGTAGGCCAGCGCCGCGAGCCAGATCGCGATCCGTCGCCACAGCGGTCTCGGCTCGTGCGGATGGACGCTGTATTTCATCAACTTCTCCGGTCCGAGCTTGTACGGGACCTGGCTGAAGTACTCCATCGCGAGAGGGTTCCACGTTGGCTTCAGCGATCGGAAGAGCGCCGCGAGCCCTCGAAGCCGCAGCCGGCGGCGCCTCGGGTCGATGAAAAAGCCCAGAATGCGCGTCGAGGCGCGCACCTTGAACTCGACGTCGAATACGGTTGCGGGGAAATCCACGAACTCTTCCGCATGGCGCGCGAAAAACGAGTGGTGCGAAACCATCAGAAAGTCCTGTGTGCCGGATGCGGACTCCTTCACGTCCATGAGTTTCACAGCCACGCCGCGCGCGTCCGGCGCGAGATCGTGGCGTACCTTCAGCGCGTTGGAGAAACGCACCCAGGCGTCGTACCTGTGCCCCGCCCGGGCAAACACGCCGCGACGGAAGGGGTCGAGGTCCGGCCTGTCGCGCTCGACGATGAACTCCGCACGGACGCACCCATGATGCTTCGGGTGGGCGTCACGCAGCGCCGGACGCCGGTGCGGCGGATGGTCCCGGCGGAGATGGTGGTCGAGTGAGGCGGCGATGGTATCGATCGCACTCATGCTTCACCTTCAGCGCGCGGAGAGGAACGCGCGCACCTTGGCGCGCCGAGCCTGGTTGTCGCCGCGCGTCCAGGCGTCCTCGATGTGCCGGACATCCGTCCGGCCAAGGCTCCAGGTAAACGGGACGCGTGGATCGTTCAGCTCGAAGGTGACGCGCTCGAGCGGATGCGTGCGCATGAACTGCTGCAGCGCCTCTTCGGTGCGCGCCGCGTGGCCGTCGTAGCGGACCTGCACCAGCGTGCGCAGCGGGCCGAACGCTTCGAGCGTCCAGGGCCTGGACTCCGGCGGGTTTCGATCCTGTCGTGGCGCAGAACGCACTTCGATCAACATCACCTCGCCGAGCCCCGGCCCTGCGTCCTCGATCCACTGGAGAGCCGCCACGAGCCCGGAGTTGTCCCAGAACCCGCCGTCGGTGAAGTGGTAGGCGTCCGGATGTTCGGTGCCCGGGCGCGGCGCAGGCGACACGTAGGGGAAACTGGCTGCGAGACGCGCAGCGGTGATCACCGGGACATCACGGCCGTGGGTGACGAAGTCAGGTCCGTCCACGCTGCGCGCCCGAACGCGGTATGTGGCGAGCAGACCCTGCTCCCCCGTTTCCACGCTCGTCACACCGAACACCGTCGCCGGACGCCAGCCGGCCGCGACGTCGCGCCTCCAGGCCGACAGCGTTGGTCCTCTGCGATCGGGGAATTGCCGCTTCCAGGCCTGCTCCATCGCCCATCCACGATCGGCCCTCGCTGGCACGAGCACGGGCACGAATGCGCGCAGGAGGTCCGGATACACGAGCCCCCACCATCCGTCGCTGGATCCCGGCGCCCGCGCGCGCGTGCGAATCGTCTCGAGCGCGTCCGCGCCGACACCTCCGGCGGTGAACGCATCAACGAAATGCGTGGTCCCGATCGTCGCGCCCGACGAGGCGCTGATCAGCCTGAGGGCATTCGGGAATTGCCGGCCGTCTCCGTCGGCCGTGAGTCGCGTGAGCACCTCCGCCGTCCAGACCGACGAGGCCAGGGCGTAGCCTTCGCTCGCCACGATGACGACTTTTCCTGGACGGAGCCGCTGCGCGGCGGCGGCAATGTCCGCCGGTGAGGCCGCCGGCTCGATGGGGCCGCCGACCTCGAAGAGATGATCCGTCGGCGCGAGTGTGGCGACGGCGATCAGCCATACGGCGACGGTCAGCAGTGCGGGAATGCGATAGCGATCGAGGAAGAACGACACCGCCGACAGCAGCCAGCCGATCGCCATCAGCATGAACAACACGTACGCAACGGCCGGCACATCGAGCGGCGCGAGACGCCGGGAGGGATCGAGAAAGAAGAACCCCGCTGCGTACACGAGGAAGATCAAGGTGGCGAGCACCGCCGCGAATGCGTGGCCGGGAAGCAGCCGTCGATCCCGGTAGTTGATGTACCCGACGCCGATCTCCTCGGGCACGCTGCTGATAATCGCGCCCGACATCGACGTGATCCGGCGCGACACGCGATGCACCAGACGCACGCGCTCGAGCCGCTTCACGATCCGGTTGAGGATCGGGAATGGCGGGGCGAACAGGTCGGGGCGGGAACCAGGGCGGAGCGACTGGATGGCCGTGGCCATACCGAGCGCGATGAGACCCAGCGCCAGCCCGGCCGCGGCCGCGAACGAAAGCCTCGTCGCGACGTCGCGATAGAAGCCCACGCTCGCATTCGCGACATCCTGCGCCGTGTAGTGGACCGAGGCGATCACGATTGGCAGCGCAAGCGCCTGGAAGCCAAACACGTGCCTCCACTTCGCGCTGCCCCTCCACTTCGCGCGGGGCAGCCCGACGCGCGTGCCGTACATGAGCACGAGGCGCAGCATGACCATCGCGGCCCACGCGGCTGTCGACGCCAGGAACGCGATCAAGATCGCGCCCGTGACGTTCGTCAGGAACAACGGCAGGGAGATCGCTGGAAACCATGCGGCTGTGAACGGAAGGAGCACGAGCAGAAATGCGAGCAGCAGCGGGAATCGAATCGCCCAGAGGAGGCGCACCGCGGGCAGCATCGCGGCAACGACCGCGAAGACGTTCCGCAGCGGCGAGGGCTTTGGCGCCGAGAGCGGAGGGACCTCGATCTCGTCAACCGCCTGCGGCAGTGCGCGCGGCTCGATCTGCGCCAGATAGCGCAGCGCACTTATACCGGGCATGAAGAAGTAGCCGCCCCCGACCACGGTGACGAACCGGGACAGGCCCTCGATTCGCGTGGAGACCGCATTCGCCTGGACGGTCAGATGCGCCGGAGCCTCGATCGTCCCAATGAGCGGGTCCCGCTCGGCGTACAGTCCACCGAACGCCGGGTTGTTGATCCAGTTCTGCTGGACAAACTCGAACTGCCGCTCGATGTCGGCATTCAGACACACGAACATCAGGCCGCGCTCGCGCTTGTCGTCTTCCAGCTCCCCGGGAGGGAGCGGCGGGCCATACGGTCGTCCGCGCCGCACGAGCCGGTGACGGTTCGCGGATGCTTGCGCGACGACGCCATCCGCACCGAGGGAATCGCGGGGATTCGCCCGGCGGATGTGCGCGCCAATCGGACACCCGAAACCATGGGGGTCCGATCCGAACGTAAACGCGTTCGGATCGCCTGGCGTGACGTGATCGACGAGTGGCGTGCCGCTCGGCCACCGTCCGACAACGCGCGCCGCCACCGCTTCGGCGGCACGCGTGGAGTATTGCGAAGCCGCGACGCCAGCCGCTTCCGCGGTGAACTTGCGGAACTGCGGGACGTGCTGCGCCAGCTGGCGCGCGACGAGGAATGTGCCGTTGCGCCCGAAGTCGCGCAGGTCGTCGGCGGCGGACGCAAACGGCAACACGCCGTGAGGATCGAGCGCCGCCTCGACCAGCACGCCGGGCGTCACGGAACCATCGCCCGATTCGTACCCCAGCACGAACTCGCCGGGCCTGACCAGATCAGCCGGAGAGTCGTGCGCATCGCCGCGTCTCGCCTGCCACGTTCCTTCGATCTTCGGTTGCGACAGTCCGTCGGCGAAACCGAAATGCTCGACGGTCATGCCATCCGGTCCGCCGGCTGGGCGCTCCGAGCGGATGACGCCGACCACGTCGCCAGCGCCCGACCTGCGAAACGTGTCAAGCTGCCGTCGCTGAAGAGCAGACAGCGTTTCGCGCGTCCGGCCGTACAACATCAGCAGCACATCAACTTCGCGGCCGGTTTCCTCGCGCTCCCGTCCGTCCGCCTGCCGTCCTCGCCACGCCCACTTTTCAGGCGCGCAGTTACCGACGTCGCCAAGGATCCTCGACCGGTGTTTCAACGCGCGATTCCGATCGTCGATCGGCGCGATCCCTTCTCGGAAGGGGAGCGGGAACCGTTCGCGGACTGCCTCCGGCAACCCGAGCGCCTCGAGCGCGTGGTGTGTGAACGCCACGTTGACGGCTTCGGCCTCACGCGTGCGGTCACGGCGATCGAGTTCTCGACCATCGGTGATCGAGCCGACGAGCTGCTTCAACCACCGGCGCCCTGTCTCCCCGTCATCGACACGCAGCAGTGCGTACGCGGCGTACGGCAGGGTGCTGTATCCGCGGAGCAGCAACCCCTGCATGTCGTCGATCGGCAGAGGTCCCGTCACATCGTCGAACTGCTCGTCGCCGCGTTTGACGGCGCCGAGCCGCGCGAGCCAGAGCCGCGCCTCATGATCCGTGCGCGGCGGCACCAGCAGGCCCAGGCGCACTCGATTGTTGTTTTGAATATTCGAGACCGTCAGATCGGGATAGACCTTGTCGTGCCATGCGACGAACGGCGTCATTCGCGTTCTCGCCCAGCGCTTGAAGATGCGACCGTCCAGCGGAGCCGGGAACGTCACGGCATTGCCCCAGATCGCGATGACACCATTCAGCAGGAACTCGATGAAATCGTCGAGATACGTTTCCCAGCTTCCGTCGTAGTTGCTCAGGAACATCAGCGCCTCACGGCGCCGCCCCATTGCGTCGTTCGTCAGCGTCACGATGCTCCACTGCGCGAAATGGATCGTCGGAAGCCCACCCAGTTTGCCCGGCGTGAGATCGGTGAACACGGTGCGGTAGACCAGGTTCAACGTATGAAGCACCGCTCTGATCGTGATTCGCCGCAGGAGTCCCGGCTTGAGCAATGCAAGACTCGCCATGTGATTGTGGACACCGACGTCTTCCTGCTCCGTCAGCGCGTGCAGCGCATCGACGTCAGCCGTGGTCATTTCAGGCAGGAGGTGCTTGCCCTGCAGCCATTTCCAGAACAGCGCGCCGGCAACAGCGACGCCGACCACTGTCGCGGCAAGTGCCTGCCAGCCGCCGGCCCTCCAGAGCGCGACACCGGCCGCCACGGCAAGTCCGATGGCGAACAACAGTTTCCCCCATGCCCGGATCCGTGAAGACCACAGGTCCACGAGGTCGGCGAACCACGCGTACTCGCGTGTCTTTACGGTCGCGGGATCGAGATGCCAATGCGTCTTCGCCGAAGCGGGAACGCGAAGAAGGCTTCGGAGCCGGCGCGCGACTTCCAGAGGGGGTTCGTGCGCCACGCTCGGCATCAGCGTGCTGATGGAGTCGTCCAGCGCGCGGCGCAGCGCGGCGCCCGCCGTAATGTGATCCACGCGCAGGCCGGGGCTGCCGATGTGGAACAGCCGCGGATGCAGGACGTGCGCTTTGAGGTATGCCTTCAGAGACTCGCGGTGATCGTCCGACGCGGCGGGGTGATCCTGGACGGTCTCGAATCCTTCGCACCTCGCGAAGAGATCCGCAATCGCCGCGCGACGCCGGGGCTCGAACACAAGGGCCGCGAGATAGTCGTCCTCGGTCCCGTCGATGCAACACTCCAGGACGACGTGCCCGGGGAACTCGCCATCCAACGCGCCCGCCGGCTTGTCGAACACAACAACGCTGGCAAAGTGAAGCGTGGCGAGACGGTCAAACGCCAGGTCGTTCTCACGGACGTCTACACGTCCGTTGCGGACAATGGGGGCCACAATCGAGAACAGCGTATGCACCATGGAACGCACCCCGCCGGAGAAAGACGCGAACCATCAACGACTTACGCTGCAGCAACGACGCTGAACGAGCGGGTATTCTACGCGAATTACCATTCCCCGGGACCGGGGTTCGAATCCCCGCCGGTACCAACTCTGTTTACCTCTTCCGCTGAATGACGTCGCGGTCCGGGGTCCGGGATTCGGGCCGAGATCCGGGATCCGGGAGCCGGGATCCGGGAGCCGGGAGCCGGAAGTCGGGAGCCGGAAGTCGGGAGCCGACCGTGCGGCCCGCATCCCGTTTCATCCGCGTTACACTTCACCGCTGAATGCGTAAAGTCCTTGCCGGAATCCTGATCGGCATCGGTGCATCCGCGATTGTGCTCGCGCTCGCGCGCGCGGGGCTGCTCGACACCGCGGAGCTGAAACTCTACGACTGGCGGATGCGGCTCGTCGCCGATCCCGCTTCGGTCAACCGCGACATCGTCCTCGTCGAGATCGACGACACCACCATTCGCGAGGTCGCGCCGCTCTACGGACACTGGCCGTGGCCGCGTGCGGTGGTTGGCTTCGTTGTCGATTACCTGCAGGCCGCTCACGCGAAGGTGGTGTCGATAGACGTCACGCTGTCCGAGCCCGATCACGTCGATCAGTACGACCTGAACGGCCGCAAGATTGCGGGCAGCGCGACCGACGAGTACCTCGCGAAGACCGTGCGCGAGTCCGGCAACGTCATCATGCTCGCGGACGCCGTCGGCGGCGGGCTGGTCAGCGGGGAGAAAGATGCGCGCGCGGCGAGCTGGAAGGATCCCGGTTACGCGCGCGTGAAGAACGCCGAGCCGCGCCCGGTGATCTCCGCGCCCTATCAGGCGCTGACCGATGCCAGCCTCGCGCTCGGGCATAACTACCTGACGCTCGATGCCGATGGTCCCGCCCGGCGGATGTCGCCGTTCGTGGAGAACGGCGGCAAGGCCGTGCCGTCACTCGGGGTCGCGGCGGCGCTCGCCGCGGGCGGCTTCCAGCCACAGGACGTCGAAGGTGAAGGCGAGCTGCTGCGCATCGGCGATCGCCGGATTCCTCTCGTGTCGACGCCCGTCATTGACTTCTATTCCGGCGCGACCCATCAGCAGCGCGCGATGCTGATCAACTTCCGCGCGCCCGCGGTGCTGAGCGACGGCAGCCGTCCGTATCAGTCCTACTCGTTCCGCAAGCTGCTGATGTCCGAGCAGCAACTCGAGTCGGACGAAAAGCCGCTCATCGATCCATCCGTCTTCAGGGACAAGATCGTGTTCGTCGGCTTCACCGCGTCAGGGCTGATGGACATGTTCCAGACGCCCGTTGCCGCGGGCGTGATGCCAGGAATTCAGCTGCACGCCAGCATGGCCGACAGCATCCTGGCGAATCGATTCATCGGCCCGGCGTCCAACCGCTCACGGCTCGCCGCGGTGTTTGCCGTGGCGTTGATGGTCGGCCTCGTTGGCGCACTTCTGCCCTTCTGGGGTGCGGCGGCAGCAACGGCCGCGCTGCTCGGCGGATGGACATGGTTTGCCGTCAGCGCGTTCCGTCACGGCTCGTGGATCAACATGGTGCAGCCGCTGATGGCCGGCGGCCTCGCACTGTTCGCGGGCACGGCATACCAGTACTTCGTTGAGGACCGCGAGAAGCGGAAGATGAAGCGGCTGTTCGGCCGCTACGTGTCGCGCGACGTCTACGCGCAGCTGGTGGCGCATCCGGAGCTCGCCGAGCTCGGCGGCAAGCGGCGCGAGATGACCGTGCTCTTCTCCGACATCCGCGGCTTCACGACGGTGACGGAGAAAGGGAACCCCGAGGAGGTGGTCGCGCAGTTGAACGAGTACTTCTCATGCATGGTGGAGATCGTCTTCCGGCACAAAGGCACCGTGGACAAGTTCGTCGGCGACATGGTGATGGCGCTGTTCGGTGCGCCGCTCGACGACGTTGATCATGCCGAGCACGCGGTGCAGGGGGCAATCGACATGGTGAAGGAGCTCGGCGAGCTCAACAAGGGCTGGGCGGAGCGCGGGATGGCGCAGCTCGATATCGGCGTCGGCATCAACTCGGGCGACATGATTGCCGGCAATATCGGATCGTCGTCGATCATGAGCTACACCGTGATCGGCGACAACGTGAACCTGGGGTCCCGGCTCGAATCGTTGAACAAAGACTACAAGACCCGGATTATCATCAGCGACGCCACCCGCTCGCGACTTACAAATCTGTACGACCTTCGGCCGCTCGGTAACGTGACGGTGAAGGGAAAGAGCAAAGCTGTGGCAATCTACGAGCTCAAAGTTCCGGCACCATTCACAGAATCGGCGGAGACCCTGCGTACGTAGGGCGGGCTTTATGCCCCGCCTTCCGGAGGAACACACAATATGAAGGCAGCAGCATTCGTTCGGTCGGCGCTCGTCATGGCCGTGGTGGCTGGCGCGGCGGTCCCCGCGCACGCGCAGTTCGGCGGATTGATCAACAAGGCGCAGAAGGCCAAGGACATCAAGGACAAGGCCGACGAGCTGAACTTCTCGGACAAGGAAGAGCGGCAGCTCGGAGAAAAAATCAGCGCGAAGCTTGTGAACACCTTCGGTGTCTACCAGGACAAGGACGTCACGAAGTACGTGACCCTCGTAGGTACGGTGCTCGCGAAGGAATCCGGACATCCGGATCTGAACTGGACGTTCATCGTGCTCGACACCGATGGGGTGAACGCCTTTGCCGCGCCCGGGGGCATCGTCCATGTGACTCGCGGGCTGCTCGGACTCGTGAAGAACGAGGCGGAGCTTGCCGGCGTCCTCGGCCATGAACTCACCCATGTGGACGTGAAGCACACGGTGCGTGCGATTCAGAAGAGCAGGGCGGTCTCGCTCGGAGCGGACGCGGCCGGCAGCGGCGGGCTGCGCGACGAGTTGATCGCGAAAGTGGCGGAGAAGGGATACAACATCGTCATCGAAAATGATTTCTCGCGCGAGGATGAGAACGAAGCCGACGAGAAGGGGATTCGCCTCGCGAACAAGCTTGGATACGATCCGCACGGCCTCGTGGACGTTCTCAGGAAGATCGATGCGCGGAATGCGAGCCGTGAAGAACGGAACGGCCTGTTCGCGTCGCATCCCGCGACGAAGGAACGCATCGCGAAGCTCGAAAAACAGATTGCGACCGAGAAGCTGAACGGGAAAGCGACCGTGGAGGCGCGCTACGCGTCGAAGGTCACGTTCGACGCCAAGCCGGTGACCGAAATCGCGGTGAACAGCGCCGGTGCGGCCGGGCTCGCGGGTGCTGAGGGCAAGCCCGCCGACAAGAAGGACGATAAGAGCGCGAAGAAGGAAGAAGAGCCGAAAAAGAAGAGCGGCGGGCTGCTCGGCAAGTTCACGACCTCCTCGAGCGATGAAAAGCGTTCGAGCCAGACGGTCGCGTCGGCAGGCGCCCGCGGAGTGGGCCGGCCCGATCGTGACGCGAAAGGCGGCTCGAACACCAGCAAAGTCATTGTGACCGTCTCGGCAAGCGATCTCGAGTCCTTCAAGAAGGGGATCGCGTAGGCCCCACGCGTCATGAGCTACCCCGGAATCATCATGGGCGTCGCCGCGTTTGCGGCGACGCTCGTGCTTTCGGGGCTGACGCTGAACCGGTTCGTCCGGCGCAAGCTCCGCCTGTCGCTCTTTCTTCTCGCCGGCTTCCTCATCATCCACCTCGTCCTCGCGTTCAACCTCGATCCTGAGATCCGCGGGAACCTGACGTCGTTCGCGAAGCTCGCCTTCGCGGCGGGGCTCATCAACGCGCTGGTCGTCTCGTTCATCAACCCGCTGCGCGTCGACCGCGTGCCGGATCGCTTCCCGACGATCCTGCAGGAATTCATCGTGATCGGCCTGCTGCTCGTGGTGGCGACGTTCGTCTTCCACGACAAGCTGCTGACGACCTCGGCGGTGAGCGCGGTGGTGATTGGCTTCGCGTTGCAGGACACGCTGGGGAACGCGTTCGCAGGGCTCGCGATCCAGAGCGAGAAGCCATTCAACATCGGGCACTGGGTGCGGGTGGGGGAATTCGAAGGGCGCGTCGCCGAAGTCACCTGGCGCGCCACCAAGCTGCGGACCAAGTCAGGAAACTTCGTCGTCCTTCCGAACAACATCGTCTCGAAAGAAGCGATTACCAACTATTCCGAGCCGGCCGCGCCGACGCGACTCGAGATCGAGGTCGGCGCGAGCTACCTGGCGCCGCCGAACGCCGTCAAGGCGGCCATCGCGGAGGCGCTCGCCAACGCGCCGCGCGCGTTGAAGGCGCCGGCGCCGGACATCCTGCTGGTTGGATTCGCCGACTCGGCGATCACGTATCGCGCGCGCTTCTGGGTCGAGGATTACGAGCGCGACGAGGTCGCGCGCGACGAGGTCAGGACCGCGATCTACTACTCGTTTCAGCGCCACGGAATCGAGATTCCATGGCCGATCCAGGTGCAGTACGAAAAGGACTGGAAGGAGCCCGATCCCGACGTCAAGGTGCAGGAGCGCGAGCGGCTGCTCGCGGGAGTAGACCTCTTCGCGACGCTCAGCGCGGAGCAGCGGCGGGAGCTCGCGTCCGCCACCACGTCACGCGTGTATGGGAACGGCGAAGCCATCGTGCGCCAGGGGGATTCCGGTCACTCGATGTTCATCGTAGGGGCCGGCCGCGCGGTCGTCCTGCTGGAGCCCGACAGGAAAGAGGTCGCGACGATCGATCGCGGTGGCTACTTCGGCGAGATGTCGCTGCTGACGGGAGAACCGCGGACGGCGACGGTTGTCGCGCGCGGCGACGCGGTGGTGATCGAGATCGATGCGGAGCTCTTCCGCACGCTTGGTGCGACGCACCCCCACGCGATCGAGCAGATTGGCGTCGCTGCGGTGACGCGACGCACGGAGCTGGATGAGATCAGAAATGCGCCGCAGGGAGCCGTTGTGGCCGACGCCCCTGCGACGTTCGTGGCGAGAATGAAGAAGTTTCTACGGTTGTGATGCCGCCCCATAAAGGGGCGGCCCACGTACGTAGGCCGGGGCGTTATGCCCCGGCGTTCACCGATACCAACCCTGTCGATAGCCGCGTTCGTATCCAGCCTTGAATCCCTCGCGATAGAAATCCCTGTACTGTTCGCGGGCGCCGTAGCGGGACTCGTAGTGCCGATCGCCCGAGCGATACCACTGGTGGCGCAGCGGATCGAACGAGCGGTTCTTGCGCGCGTCCTCCGCTCCCTTTTCAACGCCGTCGTTGAATCCGTTCTCCGACGCGATGTCGCGCGCGCCGCCGTACTGGCCGTACGAGCCGGGATACTGCGGATACTGCTGCGGGTATCCCCCGACCGTGCCGCCCCAGACGCCGCCGTTGTCGCGCCGCGGAACCGCGCGTCCGCGTCCGTAGCGGCCGTTGCCATAACCACCGTTGCCGTAACGCGGTGCGTAGCGCTCATAACCTTCCGAGTAGCCCGCCGCGTACCCGTTGCGGAACGTCTGACGATAGCGATCGACGCCGCCGAATTCGCGGTGATATCCCTTGTCCGCGCGCTGAAACGTCTTGTCATCCTGATAGGCGAACGGCTTGTTCTTGTGTGCGTCCTTCTCTCCCTGCTTCACGCCTTCGCGGAACCCGTTGTCGTACGCGACCCGCCGCGAATCGTAGAAGGACTGCTGGTCCGGCGCCGAATAGGCCCGGCTGTTATCGAGCCATCCGCGCGTCTGCGCGTGCGCCGGCGCGGAGAAGGCAAGCGCCGCGAGCACGACCGCGGTCAAAGACACTGAGCGTTTCATGGGCGACCTCCGTGGTGGAACTCCTCGTCCCGCCGAAGCCTGTCAGGGCGAAGGCGGACCGTTCCCAGGTGTTCCGCAAGAACCGCGCCTCGTGGATTGGGCCGAAAATCGAGAGGTTGCCAGCGGGAAAGTCGCATTCAGGTGACAGTGCAAATGCGACCAGAGGACACGGGATGGCCGCCCATAAAGGGCGGCCCCACATGTGGGCCCGGCCTTCATGGCCGGGCAAATCTACTGCGACCAGACGAGGACGCGCTCGCCGGTCACATTCTTGTGGTCGACGATGAGCGTCGGGCCGAAGCGCTCGAGGTCCTCGACGGTGAGCTTCAGGTCCTCGAGATCCATCTTTCTGCCGTTGAAGTCGATCGTCGCGCCGTGCATCTTCATCCGCAGGAGCCAGAACGGAATGCTGATCCGCACGATTCGCCCATCGTCCGGATCGAACGCCATCACGTTCAGCGCATCGGGAACCGCGGCGTTCTGGGGAGGCGTCCGGTCGGTGTGGGCGCGCAGGTAGTGCCCGCGGTTGTCGAGCTCGATCAGCGGCTTCTGGCCTGTGAACCGCGTCTCGATCTGCTCGAATTCACGCTCGGCCTTCGCGGGGGATGCCGCGCGCGTCTCGACGTGCTGCGAGAAGAAATACAGCCCGACGCCGGCAGCCGCGATGATGCACAGGATGCCGACGACGACGACCCCGAGCACCACCCAGACCCACGTCTTCACCTTACCGGCCATTGGAACTCCCCAGGAGGCTCTTGGCCTCCTGCACACACACCGGATCGTTGCCGCGCTCGCAGAAGGTCGCCGCCTCGCGGGCGTAAGCCGCGGCCGCTGCGCGATCGCCGCGTTTCAGCGCGAGCCGCCCGAGCTCGAGGCGAGCGCGCCCGCCGACCCACGACTGCGAGGCCGGGGCGATCGCGAGCTGCAGGTCCGCAGTCGCCGCGTCGGTCTGCCCGAGCGCCGCGCGTGCCGCCCCCCGCTTGTAGTGCCACAGGCCTTCCTCGCCGGGAATTCGCGCGCGCGAATCCTTCGCCAGCGCCGCCAGTCCCTCCGTCAGGAGGTCCTCCGCCTGCCGCGAACGACCGGCCCTCAGCGCAGTCGCGCCCGCCTCGAGCAGCAATAGGCGATTACGCGGATACGAACGCCTCAGTTCCTGCAGTGCGCGAAGTGCGTCGTCATAACGCCGCTCCCGGTTGTACACCAGGACCAGGGCGAAAAGCGCGTCAGCCTGGGCGTCGTTCTCCATCCGGATGGATCCGCTGGCCAGCACCTTCGTCGAGGCCGTGTCGTCCAGCATCTGGATTCCGCGCTCGCGCCCGCCGCCGAAACCCACGACGTACGCCAGCGTCCGCATGGGGAGCGACAACGTGGAAACGACGTATCGATAGGTCCCGACAATCAGGCCCGCGTCCTTCCGCCAGGGTGCGAGCGACAGGACTTTCTCGTGCTCGTCGTAGGACTGCCTTGCCGCCCGGAAGCCGGCGAGCAGGCGCCCTTCGACGGTTGCTACATAAGAAGCTTTCAAACCGAGCGCTGCCCCAAGATCGTAGTGTGCCTGCGGATCGTTTGGATTCGCGGAGGTGCGCGTCTCCGCGAGCGCGATGGCCTTGTCGACCTCGGCGCGGAACTCGCGATCGATGTCGGGAGGAGGCCTGGCGAGGTTCACCTTGGCGCGGGAAAACGAGCCCAGATAGTGATCCACGGTGACCGCGCCGCGGCGAAACAGGACGTTCAGCCACAGGACGCTCGCGAGCGACCGATGCGGTGCGGGATCGTCCGGCGCCTCCCGCACCGCGCGGCGAAGCAGCTCCAGCGCCTGGTCGTGATCGAGGTTATAAGCAAGGTCCAGTGCGGTAGTTCGAAGATCGGCGGCAGATTGTATTCCGGCCGTAGTTTCCGCCTTCAGGCGGACCATCAACATACTAGGGATTAGTAGAACCACGAGCGTAGCGAACGCCCACCGGACTACGAAGGCTGGCGCGCGCGACTTCATGAGACTATGATAGCCGTCTGGCGCTGCACTGCCGGGGTCTGAAGACCCCGGCCTACCAAACATAGAGGTAGCGCGGGGTCTTTAGATCCCGCGAACGCCATCATGAACGTAGCGCGGGTCTTTAGACCCCGCGAATACGATCATGAAGGTAGCGCGGACGTAGAGGAGGAAGTTACATGCCCCCAGGGCGACCGAGAAAGAATCCCGACGACATGTTGTTCAAGTCCGCCGAGATGATCGGGTGGGCAATCGGAGGACTCGAGCGTGAGATCGGGCTCACCCGCGAGAGGCTCGCCGGATTGACGGCGCAGGTGGCCAAGCTGCGCGCGCGCGCGGGCGTTCGTGGCGCGGGCGCCGGGACGGCAGCGACTGGCGCCGCGGCGTCTGCAGATGCCGGCGAAGCCGCCGGTGGCCGCAAGCGCCGCCGCCGCAGAATGTCTCCCGAAGGTCGCAAGCGCATCTCCGAGATGATGAAGAAGCGCTGGGCCGAGCGGCGGAGAGGGAAGTAAGCGCTAGAGCACGAACCCCCGGCCAAGGCCGCGCTCCGATGCTTTCATGAAGGCCAGGTGCGCGGCCGCGATATCTTCCACGGCCATCCCCAGGGATTTGAAGATCGTCACCTCCCGGGGTGACGTGCGTCCGGGCTTTCTGCCTGCGGCGACTTCGCCGAGCTCTGCGGCGATGTGCGACGCGTCGAACGCACCTTCTTTCATCGGGATGATGATGTCGCCGGCTTCCGACGTCGCTCCGGTTCTCGAATCAACGAACACCCTCGCGCGCGCCACGAGCGCGGAATCCATCTCGCGCTGATCGGGGCGGCACGCGCCGACCGCGCAGATGTGCGTGCCGTCGGCAATCCAGTCACTTTGAATCACCGGCTCGCGTGCGGCGGTGGCAAGGACGACAACGTCAGCGCCTTCGACCGCCTCCCGCGGCGACGCCGCGATAAAGATCGCCGCCGTAGTCAACGGCTGCATTTCGCGCACGAATCCCGTCCGGCTGCTTTCACTCGGACTCCACACGCGAATGTCCCGGATGTCGCACACCCTCGTGATCGCCTGCAGATGGCTTCGCGCCTGTACTCCCGTGCCGATGATCGCAAGCGTCCCCGCGTCTTCACGCGCCAGGAAGTCCACTGACACCGCGGAAACGGCGGCCGTGCGTGCCTCCGTGATGTAGCGTCCGTCGAGGATGGCGACGAGCTCCCCCGTTGCAGGATCCATGAGGAGGATAGTCGCCAGGTGAGTAGGCAGCCCTGCCGAGGTGTTGCCGTGGAAGAATGTCACGAGCTTCGCGCCAAGCGCCGCGGGCGCGGGAATGTGGGCCGGCATCACGGCGAAGAAGCCTTGCCCCCCGGCGTCAACGACCGTGCGCAGCGGTTGGGCAACGCTGCCGTTCGAAAACGCGACCAGGGCGGTCTCCATCGCGGCAATCAGATCGTCCATCGAGAGCAGCGCGCGAACTTCTTTTTCCGAAATAAGGAGAGGCATAGAACATTGCCATAATCGGCGTAATTGCCGGAATTGCCATAATTCAGGGCACGAGATTCCGGCGATTGTGGCAATTATGGCAGGTGGGGTCAGACCCTCAACTCATGTGCCGGCAGTTGAGGGTCTGACCCCACTAATACCCTATCGCCAATCCGTCTTTCCGCGGATCGGATCCGGCCATCATCACGCCGCGCTGGCGATCGAAAAGGATCCCCTGAAACCCTCCGAACATTCCTATCTGCGTCACGATCGAGTGGCCGCGCTGGTTCAGGCCGAAACGCGCCTCGGGTGAGATGGCCGACTCCAGAGCGAGGCCGGCCACCGAGTGGCGGAACCGCGGCGCCTCGCCCGCTTCCTGCACGTTCATCCCGAAATCAATCAGGTTGAGCAGCACCTGCACGTGCCCCTGCGGCTGCATGTCGCCCCCCATCACCCCGAAGGAGAGCCACGGCTGGTTGTCCTTGAACACCATCGCGGGCACGAGCGTGTGGAACGGGCGCTTGCCGGGGACCAGCAGGTTCGGATGTCCGGAAGTGAGCGAGAAGAGATTCCCGCGGTTGTGCAGGACGATGCCGGTCTCGCCGGCGACGATGCCGGATCCGAAGTTCTCGAAGATGGACTGGATGAGCGAGACGATGTTGCCGTCGCGATCCGCGACGGTCAGGTAGATCGTGTCCCCTTTCGCCTGCGGGTGCTCTTCCGGCGCCTGCGAGTAGCCGGAGATCTTCATCGGCGCGTACGACGCTGCTGCGTGCTCCGGGTTGATCTCTTTCCGCCGCTCCGCCGCGTACTGCTTGGACAGCATCTGCGACAGGGCGGTGCGCGGCACCGCGCCGGGATCGGCCAGCCACGCATCGCGATCCGCAAACGCGAGCTTCTTGGCTTCGACCAGCAGGTGCAGATACTCCGCCGAGTTGTGCCGCATGGACTTGAGGTCGTAGCCCTCGAGAATGTTCAGCATCTCGAGCGCGACGACCCCCTGCGTGTTCGGCGGCATCTCGAACACCTGGTAGCCGCGGTAGGTGGTGGAGATCGGATCGACCCAGTCCGGCTTGTTCGCGGCGAAGTCTGCCTCCGTCAGCAGCCCCTTGCGGCGGCGCATGTCGTCCGCGATGGCTTTT
>WNGF01002370.1_pt1 | contig 26427 bp, 43 predicted proteins | sample 5400641 | NCBI WGS metagenome assembly WNGF01 (sample SAMN13153371, study PRJNA577476) | soil metagenome | isolation source: 80 cm soil or saprolite under grassland replicate 2 | place: USA:California | collected 2016-06-15 | reverse complement strand
TTCGTGCAAAAGACGAACCGGGCGGCTTACACCAAGCACCTGGAAGCAAAAGGCGTTCAGCTACAAACGATGGATTAACTCTTATGCGCCGCTGCAGCGGCGCGCCAATTCAACCTCTCTCCCAGGGGCTAACAAAAAAATAGCAAACCCAAATAGGAGAGAAGATGAATGCCAATAATGTAATTTCTGAAAATTCCGATACCGCTCTTACAGCGCATCTGCTGGTAAAATTTACCGCTACAGGTGTAGCGCTTGCAGGCACAGGGGACAGAGCGTGCGGCACGGTGCTTAATGATACTCTGATTGGCCAGCCAGCGGCCATCGCGTTACGGAAAGCTTTCGGTATCCATTTTGTCACCGTCGGTAATGCCACGGCGATCCTGGCCGGTGACGAGCTCGAGCAACTGGCTAATGGTCAAGTAGGGAAATTTGTAGCTGGCACCAAGATCGGTGTAGCTCGTGAGCCTAGTTCTGCATCTGGCTCTATCATCCGCGCTTACCTTTACAGCTCGCCCACGGTCTAACCCAGGGCAGAAGTAAGAAGGGAGAATCAAAAAAATGGCAAAAACGACAGAAACGAAAGTCGAGAAGGATGCGATCAAGGCCGTAGAGAAAGCACAGGAAGCGACTGATAAAGCGCAGGAGGCCGTAGAAAAAGCCGAGGAAAAATCAGTCGCAGCGGCCGAGAAATCACAGGAACGCGCCGAGGCTGCCGCCGAAAAGACCGATCCGGCCAAAAGCGCAAACGAGAACGTGGAAGCTGGTGGTCATCCCACTGGCGACGTTCCAGGAGGAACCACGTAAGCCTAACAAAAAATTTAGCTCCCTCCCAGGGGAATAACAAAAACCTAAAGGAGCTAAACAGATGTACACAAATGCAGCAGCAGCACCGCGCGCGGATATTTCCGCCTTCCTGGAGGAAGCGGTCGAAGTCGAAAAACTTTTCGTCGGCCAAAAGATTCTCCCGATCTACGAATCCGAAGTTGAAAATGGCCGTTACCCGAAGTTCAAAATTCGCGATGGCGCGCTCTTGAAACGGGAAGCAACCCGGCGTAACCAGAGCGGCACCTATAACGAGGTCGATCGCAAGTTCGACTGGGAGGCGTTCCAGACCGAGGAACGGGGCCTGGAAGAACGGATTGACGACGTGGTGGCGAAACGCTTTGCTAAGTGGTTCGACGCCGAAGTGCTCACGGCCAAGTTTGTGATGCGCGCTCTGATGATCGATTACGAGATTCTCGTAGCGACCAAGATGCAGACGCCGATCGGCACCGATCCCATCGAGGGATTCACCAGCACTAATAGCTCAGTGGCTTATACTGAGGCGAACATCCTTACGTTCGATTTTCCGAAAGACATCACTGATCTTATGGCGAACCTGGAAGCGCTTGGTGAAATCCCCAATACCATCATTTTGTCGCGCGCAGTATTTAATAGGATTCGGCGCTCGAAAAACCTCCAGCTTTTCTTGTTCGGTTCGCTTTCGGCCAATGCCGGCAACCGGGCTATCACCGAGCAACTGCTCGGCGAAACATTCGGGTTTGAAAACGTGTTCGTGACCAAGATGAGTTACGACATGGCAGCCAAGGGACTTGGACCAACCTTGGGGTCGATCTGGAGTCCTAGCTACGTTTGGATCGGTAATGTCGCCGGTGGCGACTTCCAGAATGGCGGCGCCGGGCGCACCATCATCTGGGAAGCGGATTCACCAGGCGGCTTGTTCGCCACCGAGACTTACCGGGCCGAGCATCGCCGGGGCAATATGGTCCGGGTGCGCTCGAACAGGTCGCTTAAGATCATCAATCAAAATGCCGGTCAGTTGCTTAATACCCAGTGGGCATAAACTTTTTGAAATAACGGGCGCGGCTGAAATTAAAGGAAAGATATGGCTAAGAAGAAAAAGACCGCTAAGGCAAAGGCGAAAACCAAAAAGATGAAACCGGCCGCGGCCAAGACCAGGCGCCGCTTGAGCGCCAACGAAAACGTGAAGCGCGGCGGGCATCCGACCGGAGCTGTGCCTGGCGGGACCACGTAACAATTTGCTGTTAGTGGCCGTCGATCCTGAGTGCATGAATGGGTGGCGCGGGAGTAAAATCCCGCGCCATTTTTTTGTAGCCGCCCTGTGGGCGACGCCAGGCTTCGCATAGCGAAGCGGCTACAGCTAACGCTTGACATCCATTCTTCTATGTGGCCTTCCGACCAGGTGAAATTTATATCTCGCTGAAAACAAAGCGCCGGCTCCGCTGGATCACGCAGATCGAAAAGGAGCGCGACCAGGTCGAAAATCTTACTCAAGATCAAGTTGCTGATCGCTTACTCAACGAAAAGATCGAGCAGGAGTATCCAAACATCGCCGACCTGGAACGTGAGTTTGATCACGCGGAAGCTGAATTGATCGCCAGGCTGGAAGCGCCACCGGCCGGGATCCGACAGCTATGAAGGATCCGTTCGAGCACGATTTCGATCAGGGGTTGGTGGACGTCCAGGCTGTCCTGGGCGCAAAGTTCCAAGTGCCACCAGGCGGGACCAGTTACGAAGCTATCTCGATCGACAAGCTGCAGATGGAAGAACGCGCCATGCCGGGCGGCAAGTTTCAGGACGTGAATACCACTATCATCGTGCGGGCAAAAATAGCGATAGGAGCCGGGATCAAGGACGGAGTCAAGCTGTCGGCTTACGGCGAAAACTTGCGCGTAGTAGGCATCGAAAAAGATGGCGACGATTCGTGGACTGTCTTTTGTGGACCTACCGGAGTGGAAGTGCCAAGACTGCGAGTATGAACGATGGGCTAAGCGAACATCACCACGCTGAAGGGATGAAAGAGATAAGACAGCTCGAGAAAAAATTGGACGAATTAAAGCACGATCTGGGTATGGACCGGCGCCGTGAGCGATCGAAGGAAACGTTCAGGAGGGTGGTTCATCGTCTGCCTGCAGGCGACACGCCTGCCACCACAGAGGAACCGTGCGCACGTGCGGACGAACAACTTGGAGGAAGTTAAGCGATGGCTGAAAATGAAAATGACGTCAGGCGCAAATCAGAGCTGGTGGTCGCCGGCGAGCTGAAGAATTTCACTAACAAGACCGACGAAGATCTCAAGAACATCGGCCTTACCCGCACAGATGCTGATACTCTGGCGGCCTGGAAGATCCTGGTATCGCGCGGCGGCACGGATAACCCGGAGGAAGAAGCGGCCGTGCAGGTCCCGCCGTTTGTGGTAGTGGAAGCGCAGGATGGCGAGGAGCTCCTCGCTGATGATATCCGGCTTGTCTCGGAAAAGAACGAGAACGCCTGGAAAGTCAACATGGCCGTGGCGTATGTGACCGAGCTCGTTGACGCGCTGCCGAAAGATCACTCGGCTAATGTCCAGCTTTTGCGCAAAGGCATCCAGGCGATCCGGCCCGGTTACGAGCCGGACCTGAAATACCGGTTACACGGCCTGAACATCCTGGGTCTGGACGATTTTGAGGATACGGCGAAACGCGCGCGTGGGGATATATTCTCGCTGGTATTGGGCTGCAGCGGGTAGGCGCATGCCCGGTTGACATACCCAGAGGGGCATGCCTCTCGTAAACAGTAATCAATTTGGCGCCAGCTATTCTTTTGGTTTTCTATCATCGGACGCGCCTGTTATTACTAACTTTGTTGCGCGTGCCGCCGAGCTGCGGTGGGAAGCGGAAACTTTCGCCCAGGCGATGGAAGGCGAAGGTCACACCGAAGCGATCGTTACCAGTAAACCAACCAAGCGGAAGATTACTGGGACGTTCAGCGGCTACATTCTGGCCGGTTTCGATGCCTCGAGCATCGGTGCCAGTTTCACGTTCAGGTCCCGGTTTTTCATTGTGCGCAACGTTTCCGAGCCGCGTCGTAAAGGCGAGTTCGTCGAGGTATCACTGGAAGCCGAGAGTTACGCCAACGTCATCAGCTAAAAGAGGTTGGACAGAATGACAGAATTTTTCAGAATGGGAAGAGGGTCGGAATTTAATTCGGTTTATTTTGTTAATTTTGTCTAAGTAAAATGCTGTGCTCCTTGATAAGACTCTCGCCGCAGCTTTCATTGACGGTCCGGCCAGGCACGTTTGCCTGGGCGTAAAGCTGCCGCCGTTCTCGCTCTGGCATCGGTTCCTGCTGCGCGCGTTTGATTCGCCGCTGTTCAAGAAGGGGCAGCTAACAATCCATGATCTAAGGCTGGCGGTCGGCGTGTGTCGGCTGAAACCGTTCCAGTGCCGGGTGCGCAAGCCGTCGCCTGGTTTCTTCTTTCTTTGGCATGGATTACAGGCCGAGGTCGATCGGTTCTACGCATACTGCGGCGATTACATTAGCCGGCCGGAATGGGCGGTGGTGCCGCCGCCACGGGCAAAGGGCGGCCCGCCACCGGAGCCGCGCGGGATGATCCCTGACGATATCCTGGTGGTAGCGGACATCATCGCCTGGTCTGGCTGGGATGAGGAGGTTGTCTGGGCGCTGCAGATCGGGCGCGCGTACTGGTATCAGATGTGCGCGCAACGCGCCGCTGGGTTGGACGTCGATTTTACCGATGAAATCGAGCGCGCATTCCGAGAAGAACTCAGGCAACACGAAGTTAAACGCCGGGATCGCGCAGCGGTGACATTCAGCAGTTTTATCGAGAGGTATTTCCCGAATGGCAGCGCTGGATAATTTTCTAAAGCAAAATGTTTCCGGGCCGGTGAACAAGGTTTTCCTGGCCGGTTACATCCGGGATATTTCCACGGCCGACAACAAATGGAAAGCCGTCCTGAAAACGCTGGTGGAAATGGCGTTCTGGACTTCGAAGATTCTGGCGCCCCTGCGGTATGCCGCGTTCTCGGCGGCGGCCATCCTGGGTTTTAACAAAATCGGGGACGCCATTCGCGGCGTGGTGCGCGATACCGGCTCGCTCGATGCCGCGCTGCGCAGGATTCAGTCGATCCAGCAAATCCAACGCCAGTTCGCGCCGCTCCTGGGCGGGCTGAACGCAGCTAAACAACGCGTGGCCGAGTTAGTCACGCTCTCGGCTCGCGGCCCGTTCAAGTTTGAAGAGGTAGCCCAGGCGTCGCGATCACTGGAGGTTTATACCCGTGGCGCCTATTCTGGTGTTGACGCGACGCGCGAGATCGGCAAGGCATCGATCGCTACCGGGAATAACATCACCGAATCTGCGGATGCGGTCGGCAGTTTCTATCAGACTCTCAGGGAAGGCGCGCCGATTGATAGCGCGGCGGAAAAACTTCGGCAAATGGGGCTGATCAGCCAGCAAACAGCCGATCAACTCTCAGCTATGGCCGCTGGCGGCTCTACGAATGCCCAGGTCTTCACGGAGCTGACTGCCGCCCTGGCTACAACGGGCGAAGGGTTCCGTGGCTTCCAGGGCGAGCTGGCTGCTGTTACAGCCGAGCATGAGAAGGCTGCCGAAGAATTAAAGCGGCAGTTCGGCGCGCCCTTTACAAGGGACGCAGTGGAGAACACTAAAAACATGACCGCGGCCATGCAGGCGATCGCGCCTACGATTGGCAGCGTTTCCGGGTTCCTGCGCAATCTGTTCAACGGTTTTTCAACTGTTACCACTGCAACGTTGAAGTATGTGGCGCAAAACTCGTTCCTGCGTGGCAGCCTGGAATTCGTGGCCAAAGCGATCGGGATCACGTTGGCTGCTGCGGCTGCGCTAGGCACAGTCTTTTTAGCGACACTGGTTCCTGCAACATTAAGGTTGGTTCCGGGCTTATACGCGCTCGGCGGCGCTGCTACGGCCGCGGCTGTGGGGCTGCGTGTGCTGGCCGCGGCAAGCGTGATCGGTCTTATCATTATGGGCTTGGTCGCTCTTGGCGGCGCAATCGTTAATTTCGTTCAGTCAAGCCAGCAACAGCGCAAGGAGCTGGCTGAGATGACCCGGGCCCACCGGGAAGCGCAAGCTGCGGTCGATGCGCATATTGCATCGGTAGAAACATTGGCCGACCGGCATGAAGCGTTGGCTGAAGCCACACAGAAGCTGATCGATCTTCAGAATGAGTTAAACGACCTCTACACGAAAGGCGCGCCGACCGAGCAGGTGGAAGAAAAAATGCGCGCCATCACCGAGGCTGAAAGAAAATTGCGCCAGGCAGCTCTGGCGCCTACGCGCGGCCTCGGCGGACCGGAAGCGGCCGCGACACAGCAGATGGCTGCGCAACGCAGGCTGCAGAAGGAACAGAGCGATTTCGAGCGCGACCTGGCTGGGCATCCGGAACGGCGGGAGGAACTGACGCGCGCCCGTGAACAAACGCTTCGCGAGCGCGCCGCGGCCGCGCGCACCGGCCTGGCAGCGCGCCAGGCAGTCGCCGAAACACGCACGCGGCTCGAGCAACAGAAAGCGCCTATCGAAGAAGAGATGAAGCGGATGGAGAGCGTCCTTCCGAGTTATACCAACCAGAAAGACGTCGATGCGCTTAAGTCGAAAATCGCGATTCGGAGAGACCGATTAAACCAGCTCGACGCACAAATCCTGGAAGCTGGCAAAGGCTTTGGTACTTCTGCTACTTCGTCCATTGCAGGCACGAGTATTTTTCTGGAAACACAGGCGCAACAAATCCAACACGCGCTTAATGCGCGCACTGCCCAGATTCAAGGCGACCGGGAACGTGTTAAACGCGAGCAGCAACTCGCCGGACAACAGGCTGTGGAATATGTAAAAAGCGTTACTCCGGAGCAAGCTGCCGGCGCGGTGGGAAAGTTGCGCGTCGCCGCGCGGATCCAGGCTCGTCGCGAAACTGAAGCCACACAGATAGAAGAACGCGCCGATCAGATGCGAGCGGAACGCCAGGCGCGTGCACGGGAAGCGCAGATCGCGCGGACTCAGGAAGACATCGAGCTAGGAGCGCATCAGGCCAGGCGCCGTGGCGATACGCTCCGATCCGATCAGCTCGAGGACGAACTGGATTTCGCCAAGCAGTATCAGCAGAATGTAGAGATTTACGGCGAAGGCGAGGAAGCAAAGCAACGCGCCATTAAGAAAGTGCAGGACGACATTCTGGAGACGGCTAACGCCCGCGGCTTGCCGCAAGTAGCCAGCAGCCTGGCGCGAATCGGCGGGGGCGGCGGCGTTTATGCGCCCGGTGGCGATCCGATGGTGCGCATAGCCGAACGGCAACGGACGCTGCTGGAAAGCATCCGCGATTACCTGCGAGAGATTGCTAACAAGGATGGCAAGATGGGAGTTGAATAATGCCACTGGTTAACCTCGATTACTACGGGAATCGCACCAGCCTTATCGTCGAGAGCCCCGGCGAGCTTACGACTGACATTTATGGATTGGCTACATGCACGGCGGTTTACAAATGTCCTATGGACCGGTTCGACCTGGTGCCAGCGATGTTCTCGCATCATGCAATTTACCTCGGTCTTGCCCTGGAGCGCCGGCGAGTAGCGATTACACCCGGGTTCCTTGTTATCACGGCGGAATATGCCGGGCTTACTATTACTCCGCCGACGTCTCCTGTTTATGAATTAACGATTGGCCTGAGCGAGCAACCGATTGAGACGCATCCCAAGTTTGTTACTGAGATCGCCGGGACACCGAATGCACCTCTCAACGGCGCGGTGTTTCTTGACGAACAAGGCAAGCTCACCACGGATAACGCTAAAGGCATCTTTGACAAATTCCGTTCCGTTGTAAATGGCTCTCGTAATCAATTCGCTGGGATTAGCGCATATCTTTCACCGGCTGAGGTAACGTGGCGTAAAATCTACATTGATGGCGGACCACCATCGTCAGTGACGCCCGTTGGATTTATTGACTCACCGGACGGTCCTGTGCCTGGTCTCGTCTCGGGGCGAAGTTGGCTGAATAACGGCGTTACTTTTCGTCAACGTGGCAACGTATATGAAATCACGAAAGAATGGCGCGCCTCCGGGCCTGGTGGCTGGAATACCATCATCTATACGCCGTAAGAAGATTTTAGACACAATTAACATAATGAACCGAATGACTTTGTCCATTCTGTCTAACTCCTAGTCTTTATGGCGCTGGCTGATCTTATCAAAAAAATGGTGCCTGTTAAAAAAGGCGACGACGTCCGTGGTGTGGCCAGTCATGAGCGAATGAACGCCCTCCAGGACGCCATTCGGGCGATCTGCCGCGGGGAGAACGTTGTTTCCGGTGAGAATATCCGGAAGAAGATTGGCGAAAACTTTGTCATCCTGTCGGCCGGCAAAGGCGGCGGTCGAGGTGCAGCGCCGGAGGAAAAGAATCTGCAGCTTTACGATGCCAGCGACCAAAGCGGTCCGAAGGTAGGAATCACATTTGGCACAGTTGCTGGGTTGGTGCCCAGTGGATGGTTCGCTTACTTAACCGATCCGGAACATAATCTCAATCCGTATGTAGTGACTATCGATAATCCTGCAGCGGCGGGTTTTATCTGGGCGGAAGTCACGGTTACCAACCCATTTACCCTTGGCATCCCGCAATCAGTGGAGTTTTATGAAGACCCCGACGAGTCTCAGCCAAATGATGATACTCATGTCTATCTCAATATTGGAACTTACAAGGTATTAACAGATCCTGTTACTCAAGCAAAATCGACAGTCGTTTCCAGCGCGCTGGGCGGCTCCCAGGCGTTAATCTCAATCGTAGAAACGGATGGGGACGGCAACCCGTTTTCGTCGCCATTCTGGATCATGGTTTAGATTATGTGGGTCGATGCGCCGTCTCCTGTTACGCGGTTGGTTTTGAGCTTCAGTGGAAGCGCTTCGTCCAGCTATAATCTTACTATTTACAACCCTCGTCCCACTAACGTTACATATCACGTTGATTATACCACGAGTAGCTCCTTCTCGGGCTCGGTGATATTTACCAGGATACCACACCGAAGGCAATCTAATCCGCATGATGGATATTACTTCGTGCTTCGATGTGATCCGCTCTCGCCATGTAGAATGTTCGTGGATTTGTTTTTCCCGGATCCTGGAATTTCATCATTCCAGACCATCGGATCGAGTAGCGGGAATGGTACGCTATATGACCCCGGTGGTGGCGTGGGCAGTTATACGCCTGTTAGTGGCTCAACACCGATCACCTTTAATCCGGGCTTATATGATTTGACCGGTTACGGCTATTATGGTTCTGATGTTTATCTCGGCATAGCTTCAATAAGAGGAATGCCGGGGACGTATTATTCTCCGGTGATGCGGGACCGCTATGTGTCTTACAGCTTCGGGACGATAATGACTGGTTCTCAACCTGCTGTTTTCCCATATAAGATCCTGACAGATTTCATCGATTCGTATTCAGGACAACCGGTGCCATTCGCGCCGGCCATCGATTATGAAGCCCAACGTGTTCAGGCTGGTGATCCAATTACTGGCAGCCCAGAAATCCAAAGAATTACATTGCCGCCCGATTATTATCCCAAGCGCATTGATTACAATTTCCCGCTAGGTCCGGATGGATTTCGCATGAACATCGGTGCGTCTTTTACGGACCTGCCAACCGACGACAATAGCACATATATCTATAACTATGCCAAGATTGCAGGCTCTTCCTCCCCGTGGGCCGCAACCGTAGGATTTAATCAGTTTAGTGGCGGCTTGTTCGCTGGAGGAATCAATCTTGTCGGCAATGTATTTATTCGAGACGGGCGATTGGACAGCCAACATCGATGGGATGGGCAAGACGGATTTAATCCCGGTTACGGGTTCGACGTGTCTTTCGCCGACAAGGTCCAATTATCGGCGAGTAACTGCTGGCGTAACCTGGTTTACAATGGCCTGGCATGTTATGCCCACCGGCTACGAGGAAATGCCTCTGTCGCAGTAACTCCAATCGATTTCCTGGAAGGCGGAATCGATGGCATGATTTTCAAGGGCTCGTTAAGCGCAGAGACGTCTCCAAACTTCGCTAATTATCCCACTGCCACCAGGGGTGATGTGTATCGCGTCTATGGTCCCGGAATATTGGCTGACAAATATTTCAAGGATCTTGATTATCTAATCTGCATCGCGGACACGCCGGCAGGCGGCCGGGAAGTGGAAGGCAACTGGATGGTAACACGGCCCATTGAAAACATAGTAGAAGCGTATGCCGAAAGCCCATCCAGCATCTTGGTGGTCATTAATCCGACTCCTGCACTCTGGAATTTATTCGGCGGGAGCATCCCGTTGATTCGCGGGAAATGCGGCCAGTTCAAAATGGAGCTGGATAACCCGACGTATTTGTCAGGGCTGGGAAGTGCTGGCTACCAGATTGAGTTCGATTCTCTTCTTCTTACTGGTGGATCTGGTGCTGTTGTTGGTCCAGATACGGGTATTCCGGGTAGTGGCGGGGGAGTGGGTGAATTTAACGCCGATAGCTTCAATCCCTCATTTACGGTTAGTGATTCAGGCAGGAATGACCCTATTCTCCCAGATCCTCCTAATCCGAATCGTGATGAGGAATTCCATTCGGCCTGGGATTGGTCGATCAGCGCGGCGTTTAGTTAGCGATTGGCAGTGATTGATTGACAGTGCTGAGTCAGTTGAATGAACGAGCTGCTGATCAATGCCACATTTAATTACAACAAGAACGGTGGAGCGATCTCCTGTTCAGTGCCTTCGCCGCCGCCGTTGCGCGTTTCGGTCGCCGGAAATAATTCGATCAAGAATATTCTTCAAGCCGGCGTGACTGATGCGACATTGCATCTGGGCGGCATCGCGACTCTTGGTTATATCTGGTTGCATAGTCTGGGTACCGCTGGGGTGCCTCCATTGCCGGTTATAGGCGTAATCACTCAGGGTGGCACCCCTGGGGCGGCTACGTGGGCTTACAGGATCGTGGCGAATTTTGGAGATGGTTCGCTCAGCGTGAGTACCGCAGTGGCAACTGCCACCGGCGCTGCCACGCTGAATAGCACCAATTACAACATCATTCCCTGGTCCGATGTGGGCGCCACCAGTTACGATATTTACCGGACCACATCCGGTGGAACGCCTTCTACTCTGGGCAAAATCGCCACCGGTGTGACGTCGCCTTACAACGACCAGGGCGCGGCTGGGGACGCCTCGAGCGTTCCAAGCGCCATCGTGTCTAATTACCCGATCATCTTTGGCCCGGACGGGACCGTCTATCCCAATGAATTGTGGGCGGGCGAAGTCGGGGTTATTCGGTGGCGGGGCGCTGCCATTCATCGCAAAGCCCTCGCGCTTCCCACCTGGTTCGAATACGCGTTGATCGAGAAGTAAGGCTTTTCGTTGTGACTTGAATCGGTTGACACAACCGGAAAAGTCACATGGCGGAAACAACCGGAGCAGAAAATAAGTTCGCGTTTCAGTGCCAAAACTGTGGCGCGGTGGAACCGGCTGGAGCTGCCGGCGATAACGCAAAGCCAGGCGCGTGTCACGTCTGCCGGCATGGCGTGAAATATGAAGTTCACCCTGATGGCACGGGCTTCAATGTGATCCAACAACCGGAGAACTGGATCGTGCTGGCCGATCTGGAGCCGGGCGAATTGGCCAAGGATTTTCACCGGCACGGCTTGAAGCCGGAGAACGTGGCGAAGCATACGCCAAAGAATCCGGGGTCAGCGACTCCGGCTACGGGAAAAACTGTGATCACCACCGCCGATGAAAAGGTCGGTTCAAAGGATAAGGCGGCCGCAAACAAATGAAGGAATCTCTCGTTACATCGCGTATCCAGCCCGTTCGTGACGGCGCTTTTGTTCATCTTTTCCGCAGGGGCAAGAAAGTTACGAAGGTTCGGCTCGGTCCGAATCATGTCCACGCGTTCATCACGCGTAAGGACGGCACGATCGTCGATCTAGGGATCTCAAAAAATCTTTTGACCAATAGCGGCCGGGATTTGTGGGCGGCAGCGTTTGGGCAGTCGCCCATGAAGGATGGCGCGCTCACCGCGAGCTCGGCCACGTCAGCCACGCCATCTGGCGGCGGCATGACCACCGACCAATACAAGGGGTGGCGAGTGTTTTGTCCGGTAACGGGGCTCACTACCCCACCGGTTTATGGCAATATCGGATCGAACTCCGCTACGGTATTGACGCTCGACCAGTGGTGGACTGCGGCTGATGGGGTAGGGGCAACTCCGGCAGCGACCAATGGCTATTCCATCATTCCCACGTGCACGCCGCGGTTCATGGGGCTGACCACGGATGCTGCGGCAGCCGCGGCTGGCGATACAGTGCTGGCCACTGAAATCACGACTGGCGGTTGCGCGCGGACCAAGGCCACTTACGCACATACCGGCGCCACCGCGACTTACACGATGCAGGTGGTGTTCTCGGTGACCTCTACGTTCACGGCAATTCATAAGATGGGACTTTTCACCGCGAAGGATACGACTTCGGCCGGGATCATGGTTTTCGAAACGGTGTTGAACCAGGACGCGACGGTTGGCAATGGCGACACGCTTACTGTTACCGACACGGTTACGCTCTCCGGGTAAGCAACGTGACGTTGCATCCAATTATGGAAGAACCAAATGGAACAGAGCAACCGGCATCACCAATGCCGAATAGCGGGCTTCCGGACAAGATTACGCTGACCATCGACTTTTTCCCTGCGACCCAGGAGTGCCTGGTGCAGGGGCCGGTTGATAATCGTGGGGTTTGTTATTCAATGTTGAAACTTGCTGAGAAAGCAATCGACGAGCGCTACGCGGAGATGAAGAAGCGCGCAGTGGTTCCAGTGCGTGGCAACGGCGTGGGGCTAATGGAGCGGCTACGGCGAGGCTCGTGACTGAAACTTGGAGGGCGTGACAAATGCCTGATACCAAGATTTCAGGGTTCCCGGCCGCAACATCACTGGCGACTGGCGACGCCGTGCCCGTCGTTCAGGGCGGAGCGGACAAAAAAGCTGATTACACGCTGTTCGGATATGCGCCTGTCAGCGCATCGATCTTCGTTGACGTAAACGGCAGCGATACGACCGGAATCCGTGGCAGACGCGATAAACCGTTTCTTACGATTGCCGCAGCGGTAGCCGTCGCCGTTGCTGGTGACGTTATCTTGCTGGGGCCGGGAGGATTTTCAGCAAGTAGCGAGATTGTTTTGCCTAATCAAGCCAGTCTATTCGGCTCAGGATTAGATGTTACCACAATCACTTCGACGGCCGGCGCTGGAGTACCGTCAATCTCACTAGGTAATAGCTCTATCCTGACTGACTTAACCGTTAATTCCACCCCGGGCACGCCAATAGGGAATTACGGGGCTCAGGATTTTATCGATGCCATGATTTTCAGGTGCAAGTTGATCGGAAGTATCGACACATTCAAATTCTCTCGCGCGACCCCAGTTACAACGCTTAAAGTGTACGACACCATAGGGATTTCCGCCTACGACATTGTGGCCGCGAGTAATGGCGGGGTTTACGAATTTTTCAACTGCGACTTTCAGTCAACGGCTACCGGGAGCAATCCAGCGCGCAATCTTACCTCTTTGAATTCCGGGCCAATAATCAGGGCCTACGGCTGCAAGCTAGGCGCGTATGCGTCAATCGTGGAAAATTTCCCTATAAGAGTAGATGGTGGAAGAATTGAAGCGTACAACTGTCGGTTGGAGCGAGACGATCTGGGCGGATATGATCTTTACCGGACTGGTGGCGTGTTAGCGGTAAACGGTGTGGTTCGTGGCGATGGCAAGCCTCTTTCAACCTTTGGAACGATTACTTATCTCGGCTCGTATCCGGAGGCGGCAGAAAATCTAATAACCAGTGGAGGCGCAATTCCGGAGCCGGTATTTGGGCAAGATGGTGAGTATCTAACAGTGGGATAACATGAGACATCAAGAGCAAACAATTAATCACATCCTGGAGAATTATGTTTACGCGGATTGCGTCGCCCGAATGGCCGCAACCGGGCTCGTGGCCGCCGACGTGGGCAAAGTGGCGTTCCAATCCGACATAGCGGCTTATTATCGGCTCACTGCAACCACTCCAGCTTGGCTACTCGAGGGGACGATCGATAACGCTGACGTGGCAGCGCAGGGATCGGTGACAGCAGGGACCAGGACGTATCTAACCGGTTCGTCCATTCGCTGTGGAAAAATCCTGGTCGGTGCGAGACTGCGATGGATAGTGTCAATAACCAAAACGGCGGCAGGAACGGGGACTACAACCTTTGACATCGCCGTTGGCACAGCGGGGACGACCGCCGATACAGCGAGAGTGACATACACTGGCCCGACTGAAACAGCCGTGGCCGACACGCTGGTGCTTCTGATCGATATGCACGTTCGGGTTGTCTCAGCCTCGGGAATCCTTGCGGCCACATTTGGCGCGGCCAACACAGCGGTCGCCGGAGCGGCGGCGGGTTACAAGAGTAACTCGGCGTATGTTGCATCCGCAGCGTTCGATAACACGGCAAACAATCTTTATATCGGTCTCTGCATCACGGCTGGCACAGCAGATGTGACTACCGTGAACAGATGCAGCGCTATGGGCTGGAACATTGGATAAATGGCCGACGAACCGAGAGGCATCGATCGTCCGGTTGAACGCTGGACGTTTGCCACGGCCAGTGCGCGGACCAGCGCGGCTGGATTCTTTAATCAAGACATAGGGAAGCTTGCTTACCAGCAAGACGACGGGATCCTGTGGAGACTCACCGATCCGGCGCCCGCCTGGGCGCCAATCGGGATAGATTTCCGTAAACAGGCTTACCGGGATCTTGGCAGCGTAATTATTGGAATGCCGCTAATGGGCGGCATTGAGGCTATTACGACCTCTCAGGCTTTGACTAGCGGCGCGGTCCAGTTCAACCCGATCTACATCCCGACTCCCGCTGTAATAACGGGCGTAAAATTCTATCAGAGCGTCCAGGGAGTGTTTACCGCCGACACTAGCAACGTGGTCGGACTCTATACGATTTCGGCCGGAACTTTAACACGAGTAGCCATATCCGCGGACAACGCTAACCTATGGAAAACGACGGCTAACACATGGGGGTCGCAGGCTTTTAGTGCGACATACGCCGCGAACGCCGGACTTTATTATGTGGCTTTCTTGTACCACTCATCGGCTCAAACGACCGCTCCTACTATCGGTGGCGTGCCATCGCTTCTACACAGCAATGTGAACTTGGTTGACTTCACGAATTCAGTGAAGTTATACGGCGTGGTAACCGCGCAAACGACATTGCCCGCGTCACAAGCAATGAGCGGGATTTTGTCGGAAGGCAATCTGCGCTGGGTAGCGCTTTACTGATGTGGCCTACATCCTTACAGAAGATGGTTTCAGGATTCTCACCGAAGATTCGTTCGGGATTCTGCTTGAAGTCAACGATGTCGTGGTCTCGGCGACAGAAAGTATTTCGACCAGCGAATCTGCTGGGCGCGCGTTTTCTGGGGCGCGCACAACGGCTGACAATCCCTCGGTATCGGAAAACGTAACAAGCGTCTTTTCCGGCGCTAGGACAGCAAGCGAAGCGATCGCCACGGCCGAATCCGTGGGTCGGATTCTTGCGGCTGTGCGAGCTGCGACTGACGCGATCGCTACAGCCGAAAGCGTTGCAAAAACAACTGGGCACCCACGCACCGTGACCGATGCGCTTGTAACAGCCGAAAATCTTATACGGGTCTTCTCAGGAAGCCGCATCGCTACGGATGCGCCGGCATTATCCGAAAACGTTGCGCGCACACTTGCGGCATTACGAACCACAACGGACGCCTTGGCGACTTCGGAAAATGTGGCGCGCGTCGTGGGTATTAACCGATCGGTTACGGATGCGCCGGTAATTGCCGAAAGCGTAGCGCGGATGTTCTCTGGTAATCGATCGGCAACTGATGCGCCTGTCACGGCCGAGAGTGCTGCCCGAATCGTGTCTGCCCATCCTGTCGCCACGGATGCGCCAAGCACTGCTGAAAGCGCGGCTCGAATGTTTTCGGGTAGCCGGACGGCGACCGAAGCCGTGGCAACAGCCGAAAGCGTGGCAAAAACAACGGGGCACCCACGCACCACGACTGACGCGCCGCATACAGCGGAAAACGTAGCTCGCATATTTTCCGGCTTGCGATCTACAACTGACGCTCCAGTAACTTCAGAGGGCGCCGGGCGGATTTTATCGGCTAAACGCACGACTGCAGATGCTCCCTCCACGTCCGAATCCGTGACGGCAACTAAGGGAGCACAGTCGAGGACCGCGACTGATTCATTGGCTATATCCCAAACTGCCGCGCGTATTTTATCTGCTAACCGGACGGTCGCGGACGCAATCAACACGGCTGATGCTGTGGCGCGTGTGCTCGTGCTCTTGCGCGCTCTGACTGATGCGACGACAACTGGTGAATCGTCCAGGCGGATACTGAGCGCCCTGCGATCGCTTTCGGATAACGCGGTGCTGGCGCAATCGCTGGTGCGTCTGATTTCACGAACACGAAGCAGTAATGAATCGATCTCAATATCTCAGATTGTTACCCGTATCCTAGCGCTGCTGAGGACCGCTCCGGAAAACCCGGTAGCTACCGAATCGTTGGCACGCGCGATCGCGTTTGTTCGTGGCGTGGTAGATAACCCGGTCGTCTCCGAAGCGATAAACAGGTTGTTTAGCCTGGCACGCTCTGGCACAGACACGCTTCTAATGTCTGAGGACGCTAGGCGACTATTAACCGCAACTCGATCAGCAACTGAGAGCTCTATCGTTTCGGAAAGTGTAGTGCAATATGGCGTCTTCGCCCGAAGCGCGGCCGAAGACCTGGCGATCGCTGAAATCGTAACAAGCGCCGGCCGTGGACCAGAATTTATCTATCTTCTGGATCTCGACCTTGGCGCGAAAGCGGCCGTGTCCGACATGATTACGATAAGCACGAGTGGCGAGCTCCGATTCATTGAGACGAACGATGATCTGGTTGCTCTCGTCTCGGAGTCCGGCCTCGAGTATCCGAAGACTGAAACCTGATTGACAAGAAGAGAGAAGCAACGTGGATGTCTCAATTAAACAGCACGATACCAAGGGTAAGTTCACCGATGTCCTTAAAGTGGGTGGTGTCGCAGTTGATTTGACTGATTGCACCCTTAGTTTTCTCATGAAAAAGACCGGCGTGGCGATCAGGCAAGCTGCGGTGATAGTCGATACGACGCCAATGACCAGCGGAAGTCTCGTTGCGGGGCGACAATATAAAATCGTCACGTTTGTTGCCGGCGACGATTTCAGTAACGTTGGCGCGGCATCGAACGCCAGCGGCGTCACTTTTACCGCGACCGGAACGACGCCGACGACCTGGACTAACGGCTCAACGCTGCAGGCGCTTCCGGGACAAGTGGAATATCAGCCGATCGCCGCCGACGTGGCTATCAAAGGCTTGTTCAAGCAAGAATGGGAAGTGGTATTCCCAGGCGGCGAGATTCTCACCTTCCCGAACGATGGATATAACACGGTGAATATATGGGCGGACCTGGGGTAAAATTATGAATTCAGAGATGAAAGAACTTCTTACTGAACTAGAGGTGTTCGCAGCCTCAGATGAAAAAGCGATACAAGATTATGTCCAAACTGCGCGGGCGGTCGTGGTGGTCGATCTTGCTACGCACCGGATTATCTACATCACGCGCGTAGCTGAACAACTTTTCGGATACCACATGCACAACGAATTGCGTGGCCTGCCGCTTAATACGCTAATTCCTGAAAGCAAACATGGAGCGCACACCGGGCATTTGAAGGAGTACGACAAGAACCCGCACAGCAGGCCGATGGGCGAAACGCACATGAAGCTGGTAGGCAAACGTCGGAACGGGAGTGAGTTTCCCGTGGAAATACACTTGGAGTCGATGGTTCTGCGCGGGCATCGCATCGGCATCGCGATTATCAGCGCGATGGACAAAAAGCAAGCGAACCATGAGGAATGATTGCGCAACTTCCAACACCAAGCCCGGCCATGTTTTACGGCGTGGTCAGCGTCCTTGTCATGTTACTGGCCGTAGCCGTGCTCATTACTACGCTTTTGCGGAACCTAAAACCAAAGGAAAAATCGAGGGTCAGAGTCAAAAACGGCGAGAAACCGGATATTGTGATGGCGCGCATGGAAGACTTACAGTCGTTACGCAAGGATTTTGAAGTGAAAATTGAAGCTGTAAATAAAACGATCCATGACGAATTTGAAGAATGGGCGCGCTACGTGGAGCGCCGTCGAGCCGAAGTGGACAAGCGGCTGGACCAGCAACAAACGCAACATAATGATCTAGCCTTGAGATTAACGCAGCAAGTGGGCGAATTGCACGGCGAACTGAGGGCGCGCCGCAGTAGAAACGAATTAAAATGAGAATCATTGCTCGTCCGTTCAAGGATAAAATTCGTGCGTGGCTCACGGTATGGGACCACGAGCGCAAACTGCGCTGGGCGATTCTCGGCATGGGCCTGATAATCGCGCTCTGCCTTGGCGGCGTCCTTTTAGCAATGCTGGGGTTTAACAAGCAATTAGTCGGGATGAACAACGCACTTGCCACCCGTGAAGACGTTGAGGCGGGCCGAAAAAAGTCTGAAGAAACAGAGAAAGATTTGCAGGCGTCGATTGATCGCAGCACAACGCTCAATAAAGAATTTGCGAATGCGTTAAGGCAGGCGAATCCTAAATTGCCGGTGCCCAAGATCGTCGAAGAAGCGCCCCTGCCAAGTCCAACGCCCTCGCCTGAGCCGAACCGGAAACCTAGACTGGTGATTGAGCTACCATCAAAGCCAAAGGTGACGCCGGCGCCGAAAGTGAAAACGAAAATCAAGCGAGTTTACCTCACTAAGCCGAAGGACTGGCCGTTCTGGAAACCGTGGCCGCCTAAAAAATAGAATTGAGCGGTAGCAGCGCGGGCTGACTTGACACCCTGGTATTGGTATTAGCGCCAGAATCTTTACCAACCGCGGATTTCTCAGTGTTCTGATAGCGGCGGCAATGTCTCTCCGGATGTGCGCGGCGACGCCGGCGAAAGTGCCTAGCGTAGCGAGTGCGCGAGGCCACATGGAAGAGGCGAAGAAAAATATCGAGCAAGCGTCGGCGGCTGTGAAGGCGGCCGGTGGCGATAACAGCGAGCTGCGCGCGCTTACTGACCGAATGGAACGCAAGACCATCATCATCGATCGCTGGCTGGAGACTCAACCGCAATGAAGGAGCTCGTAAATACTTTTCTGAAAGCGACGCTGCCCATGAAGATCGGGTTTTGTGTTGGGGTACCAGTGATCCTGGTCGTCGGTTGGCCGTTATGGGCTTTCCTGGCAGTCGTGCTGATCGGCGTCTGGCTCCTGGGTTCGATCGGCTCGATTCTTTTTGGCAACGGCGGAGGCTTTTGATGGGCGTCTTAATCGCAAGCCTTGGCTGGAAAATTGGCCTGACGGTGGTGGCTTTAATCGTGATAGGGCTGATCGGCTACTTCGTGGCCGTGGTTAAGGGATTGGGTAAAGGAGGCGGCAATGCGTCATAGGGCCCGGGTTAGAATTGCGTTGCTGATCATCGGCCTTTTTATTTTGCTGCTGATTCCGTTGCTAATGAGGGCTCAGTCGCCGCCTGCCGTGCCGACGCCAACACCTTTCACGATAAGCGATGCCGAAATCAAAAAGATCGGTAAGGACCAGATCCAGGCGACGCTTAAGCACGTGTTACAACTTTACCGTGACGCTCTGGCGATTATCGAGCGCCAAAAAGAAAACCTGGCTGACGCGACGAAGTCGCAAACTGGCGCGTTAGACGCCACGGCGAAATCGCTTAGCACACTCACCGATCTACAAGAGCAAATCGGGAAGCTCGCAAAGCACGACAAGGAGGTAACAGACAAGTTGAACGCTGCGAGCAAAAAGCTCTGGTGGTACCGGCTCCGTTTTTGGGGCGCGTGGATCGTATTCGGCCTGGGCGTGATCGCTTGCATCGTTTTGGCCTTTCTGAAAGTAACCGGCCGCCTGGCAATCTTAGGTTCCCAGGTGGCGGCAAAAATACCGTGATTGCCGAAATCTCAGGCGACTTCGGATCCGCGGCGATACTCCTAGCGTTCTGCGTGGGCATGGCTCTGATCATAGCCGCTGGAAACCTGTCAAAAAGAAAGAAGTAACATGAACTGGAACATACCTATCCTCACCTTCCTGCAGCGCACCTGGATGCTGCTCGCATTCAGCTTTGTCGCAAACTGGGCGGCGCTGAGTAACCACGAATTTTTCAAGCATTGGACGGTCAACATGCAAGGCCAGACCGTCCATCAGGGCTACACCCTGTTCGATATGTTCGGCGGACTCATCTATATCCCCGGCATCACCAGCGCGGTGATGTTCTTCGCCCTCTTGTGTATTCACCTGTTCTGGCGAGAAACCGTGGATAAGGATGCACACAACGGCACCTATCTGCGCGACTGGGAGAATCTGACGGCAGAGCAGCGGGTGCGCTATTCAAATATCATCCGAATTGGCATCATCATTGGTTTCTGTATCTTGTGCGCCGGCCTCGCTCGCGGCGAAGTCCCTGATCAGGAAGCGCGGTGGAGCGCGGCCAAGATCAATCCACGCGACACCATCGCGCTCGACATAAACGTCGCGCTCTACCGAAAACTCGCGGCGCGCTACGAGAAGATCACCGCCATGCGCAAGAACGGCGTCCCGTCGCCGATCATTTTTTGCCTGCATCAGCGCGAATCGAGCGGCAGCTTCCTGTGTCATCCGCACGAAGGCTCGCCTTTGACGCACCGGACCCGGTACGTCCCGAAAGGGCGGCTACCGGACGTTGACCCGCCGTACACTTTCGAGCAAAGCGCGGAAGACGCTTACTATGTTTGCGACCGCTTGGACCGCGCTGATTGGTGCCACACTGCGTCGCGCTTGCAAGCGATCGAATCTTTCAACGGAGTAGGTTACCAAAAGTTTCATCCGGATGTGCCCTCGCCTTATCTTTGGAGTGGCACCACGATTTACACCCGTGGCAAATACACCGGTGACGGCCGGTTCGATCGGCTGGCGATCGATAGGCAGCTTGGATGCGCCGCTATCCTGAAAAGGATGGAAGAGCGCGGTATCGTTGTGTTCTGTGGAGCACTGTAACGCGACCGCCTTCTACCCTTTTTTCGGACGCTTGGTAACGAGCTCGATCGGCCATTCGACTAACACATCGCGCACGGAAGCTTCGCAGAGCGCTTTCATGCAAGATTGGAAGAATGCCGCGGCGCTGGAAATGTGTTGTTGTTTCGACAACGCTTTCTCGAACTCGGCTTTGTCGCTTTCTTCTTTGACGCGGAAATTTATCTGCGGTTCGTCGCGTTCCATAAAATTTGCTTGCCTTGCTTTTTCCTAGCAATATGATAGCCAGCAAGGAAAGAGTTTAATGCCCGCGCAACAGCCAAGCAAGCGAAAAGCGATGCCAAAGCATGAAAAAAAACAGGGAAGCGGGGCTGAATTGCAATCTCTCTATAAAAAGGCTGACACGCTGCGTTACCGTCTTTTGATGGTCCATGAGATTCGCAAAATGTTTAACATCGATGAACTGGGTATGCGCCGATTCCGGCGTCTCGCAGCACGGGATCCGGAGAGTGATCCCTGGATTGGCGATAAAACGTTGCCGCAAAAATTTCATGAATGGTTGTGGGGAAAACGGCTGGAGTTGGAGAAAAAACACCGGGACGTTTAAGAAATGACAGTAGATTACGAGGAAGCTCGCAGGGTTGTAGCGCGAGCTTTAGCAAGTGGCGCGATCGCGGTTGCAGCGCCGCCGACACCAACGCTGCCTGCAAGAAGGAAGCGAGCATTAGAAGCCAAACCCCGTAAAAAGCGTGTTGTCCGCGAAAAGCGGATGTGCCCTCGATGCGAAAGAATGGTGTTAGCGGTAAACCGCAGAGTCATAAAACACCGAGAGCGCGAAGATCGACGTGGTTATGGCAATGGAGCGTGGTGTTCCTTCAACGAAGTGGAGACGGAAAATCGAGGTTGACGAAAACAAATCTTTGCGAAAAAAAACGCCTTAACATCGCCTGGCTGATGATAAAATTCGGAGAACCAACGGTAAAAAACGTTTCTTGAGCTGCGAGAAAAAATGCGAGAAAAAGTTGTGCTATTTTCCGCATCGTGTTCAGCGAAGACGATCCAGAATTCAGCGCGGCGCTCTGCAAGCATAATGGATTACGTAACCTCTCGCGCCGAAGTCTTCCGGAATCGCGTAACGATTTTCTTCGCTGTCAGCTCGGCCGTTACTTGAGCGAGAATCGGCGGGTCCGCTGGCGTTCAACAGGCGGCCAGTTCATGGAGCTCACTATCTCGGTGACCTTGTTTCGTCTCATTGGTTTTGGTAGCACCTGGCAAGCCGCGGCTGAAATGGCCATGCAACAACTCGGCCTAACTCCCGTGCCGTTACCTTTCGGACTTAGTAACAACTGAGTTCCATGCCTAAAACCCGTGTCCTCTCCTTCATCCCGGCAATCGCCACAACTAGCATAATCATTCCGGCAGCCATTATTCTTGGCTTCCTCGAGGTGATCTCTGCCTGGCATTGCCGCCAACGAAGAAAGACACAGAATGAAGTGCTCCGCTCTCAATACTAATGGCAGCAACGGCTCGAACGGCGTTCATGATCATAACGGATCAAGCTATGAAGATCACGTCGAGCGGTCGAACGCCGAATATGTTGCAGAATTTGAGACGTTTTGGGCCCGGCTTACTCCATTGCAACGCAAGGAATGTAAAGCGCGCGGAATCGAAGGGCCGATCATTAACTTCTCGTGTACGGCTGAAATGGATCACGATGCCGCGGACACGCCGGCAGCCAGTTACAGGCAGGATCTGGCCGCGGAGCTGGATGAGTTGTCTGATCAACTTATCGAAAAATTCGGGTTGCCAGCGGGATCCGCGGTTAATCTGGCGTCATTTGTTATTCACATGATCGAAACCAAATCGATTTCCTATAAAGCCTGGTTGTTCGGCAAGGTGTGCGGCGAAATCCTGAACGCGAAAAACACCAAGCTGTGTGTCGCCGGTCTGGCCTTTGCCAGTAACCTGGCGTCATTGAACGGGATCAGTTCCATACGCCAATACGCGAGGATAATTCATGTTTCGCCAGAGGCGGTGAGCAAGGTGAAACGGAAATGGCAGGTAACATTGGATCTTCCGGATTCGCCGCACTCGAAAGACGCAGCCGCGCGAGCTGAATATTCCAAGGTCCAAAGCAGCGATCGTCATTGGCGGAGGCAGAAATTTAGCGCCGCGGCGTTCAGGGAGATACGCGCCGGTGAGCTGGCAGAAGCAACAAACTAACAAGAAAGATAATATGGCAGAAAATGGAGAAACGCCGGAGTCAGTCGTTCTGGCTCTGGTTACTGAAAGTAGCGTGGCGCCAACAACACCGAGAATCCAAATAACGCCCCTGGGTGTGCAGTTCCTGGGCAAAATGACTTATGGGCAGTGGCGTGAAGCGTTGTTTGCCTGGAAGAAGGGGGGCGATATTTTCCATATCGGCCTGGCCGATTTCATCGAATACGGCAAGAAGGAATTCGGTGAAGACAAAGTTGATGAAACCCTCGAGCTATTTGATTTCGATATGGCAGACGTGCTCAAGTCGCATGCCATCGGTCAGCTTCCACTGGACCTGCGGGATGTTAGCCTGACCAGCGAGCATTACTATATCCTGGCTAAAGGATTGCCTAGCGCGATGAAAGAACAGGCGCGTTGGGCGGCGATTGCCAAGAAGAACGCGCTCACGCCAATCGAGTTGAAGCGCAGTATCGAGAAAGGCGAGGTAGTCAAACAGGCCGAGATCGAGCGTACCAGCGGTCAAAACTCCGGCCTGCCTAACATCGAAGGGCTGGCTATGACTTTTCAGCGGTGGACCAAGCAGGTAGGCGGGGAAGAAAACATCCTGAAGCAGCCTGATGATTGGAAGCGCAAGTTTCTCGATGAGGTCCATCCCATCGTCGAGCTCGCGCAGAAGGTCGAGTCCACGCTGCCCCATCCGGAGCCTGAACTTGCCGAGCCAGCAATAGTCGAATAGCCATGCCGCCTCCGGGAGTCATCCATGCAGTGAAATGCTGGCCCGAATTTTTCGAGGCTATCCTTGATGGCCGTAAAACGTTCGATGCTCGGGTAAATGACCGGCCATTCCAGGAAGGTGATTATCTGTTATTGAGTGAATTTGATCCAGTCAATTACCAGAACGGCGGCCGCGGTTATACAGGCCGAGAGTGCAAAGTCGAAATTACCTACATCGGGCGCTGTCTTCCGGGTTTGCCACGCCACATCGTCGTGATGTCGATCGTCCGAACTGAGCCACCTGCCGAATTATGAATACCGAAACCACGAAGCCCAAGCCCGAACTTACCAGCCAACCACAGGTTGGCTCAAGTGAGTGGTTAGAGCCACTGAGAGAAGAAATCCGAAAGCGCGACAAAGCCCTTCACAAAATGTGGGATCGGAAAGAAGAACCCGATAAATGTCGGATCGCTTCGTGCGAACTCAACGGCCTTCAACTAGCGTATAAGCTCCTTAGTGGCTCTAACAAGCGAGTTACCGATGGAGCTCGGCCCAATCACGATGCGATCGGCTGGCAGGGTCGGGCTGTCGCTAAGGATTTTCTGACTCATCGATGATCAAGACGACATCAGTTTGGTCCAAGGTGAAGCGTGACCTCGCGCTGAATCTAAGCGAGTTGGCGATCGCTTCCGGCCACGATCGCGCGAAGCTTGCGCAAATGGATTTGCCCTTAGAATCAGGGAAAATCACGCTTACGGATTTTAGGCGCATCTTGCGTAAACGTCAGGATCGTTACGAAGCGCAGAGACCTAAACTCAAGCTGCTGCCCGGCGCGCCAACTCTTGGAGATAACGGCTCCGCGCGGACACTCGCGGATAAATTTCATGAGCCGCGGTCGAAGTGTGGCCGGCCAGGCGCATCACGTCCTCGCGCGGGATTCCGCGCTCTTTGCAGCGCGTAATGAAGGTGTTCCGAGTACAATGAAAACAGAGATGCCCCAAACCGATGCGACGGAAAAACTTCCAGAACATCTTGGAAGCGGAGCATCGCGTCGGGAGCTCGTAGGTCCACACGCGCCCCCCGGCTTTGAGTCGCCGGATAAGCGGCCGCAACTTGGGGCTAAGCGGGAATTCATCGATCGCATCTTTGTGCCGCTTGGTTCGAGTTGCGAAAATTTCACGCTCGAGATCAATGAGCTCGAGTTCCACAAGTGTTTCGCTGATCCGGCAACCTTGCCAATAGGCAATCTTGTAGGCGACACGCATCCAGTCTGGCTCTTTTTTAATTTCCTGGGTAATAAGACGATGTTCCTCGACGGTAATGGCGGGCTTCGATTTTGGTTTCTCGCGTTTGATCCCAAGCTTAAGGCATGGATTCCCGTTGCAAAATCCGGACTCGAGTGCTTCCTGCATTATGATTCCAAGAAACTTGACTTCCAGAAGTGCGGTGTTCTTTTTTCCCGCGCGCATACCGAGGTCACGATGTGGCAGCTTTCGCCACTCGATAAAATCGCGGACATCTTGCCGCGACAACTGACGGGGCACGACTATTGCACGATCGCGCAGGAAAACGTCCAGGTTGCGCCAGGCTTCCTCATACCGCTGGCGCGTGAGCCCGGTGTAGCGTTGCGCGATAAACCGCGGGACCCAGGCATGCCACACCTCCGGACCGCTGGACTTGGGGAGCCGCGCAGCGAGCTCGCGCGTGGTGAGTTCGTCCCGGAGTTGCCGCGCTTGGCGCGTCTGCAGCGTGGCATCGCGGCGAAGCTTTGTCGATTCCTGCCGGCGTTCCCCTGCCGCGTCAACATATTCAACCCACCAGTAAGGCGACCGGAGCCGCTTATAGAGTGATGCCATGATCAGCAAGCATCTGATTTTTATCGAGAGTAATTCCCCTGGAAAGTTCTGGCGGATTGTCGCCAAGTCTGCTGGCGTCCCGCTCGGTCGCGTTGAGTGGCATGCTCCTTGGAAATGTTGCGTGTTTTCTGCCAGGAGCGGAACGATCTACGACGCCGAATGTTTGCGCGATATATCTTTCTTTTGCGCCGAGCAAACCGAATACCATAAACGAGTGTCGGGCAGTGTAGGAAAGCATTGAAATGAAATCAAGCACGCCCAAGCAAATCACAGCAATTCCCAGCACATCGCAGCAAGCGAACGTGTCGGCGGTTCGATTCCGCCCCCAGCCACATTTTGATTTTATTGCAGAAACTGCCCGACTTGTTCATCCTCTGCCCATGACTGAAACGCAAGCGCCGCCGCCCTTGCCGAAATCGCAGCCTTCGTTTGGGCAGCGGCACAGCACCATCATCAAATTACTGGGAGTCGGCGCGCTTGTATTGGTGTTGCTGATCCCTCTGGCAATGATCACCGGCGTGTTGAGCGAGCGATTGCGGCGACGAAATGAGGCGGTGACTGATATCACGTCGTCGTGGGGCAGAGAACAGAACGTGATCGGGCCGGTGCTGGGGATTCCGTATCAATACAAGGCGAAAGTAGTGAAGGAGGTTGCAGCGCCTGACGGAAAAATGGAGCGACGCGAGGTGGAGGAAACCGCAATCGCCA
>WNGF01002363.1_pt1 | contig 26455 bp, 12 predicted proteins | sample 5400641 | NCBI WGS metagenome assembly WNGF01 (sample SAMN13153371, study PRJNA577476) | soil metagenome | isolation source: 80 cm soil or saprolite under grassland replicate 2 | place: USA:California | collected 2016-06-15 | reverse complement strand
AGAGACGCTTCTCCGCCAGTTGCTTTGGCGATTCTGGCAATTGATTGGTTTGCTGTCGCAGGGCCTCGACAATTGTGGTCTTATCCTCGTCGAGTCGCCTCGCTCGTTTCCTTCACCCTAAGGAGCGTCCGAAACCCAGCATGGGCTTTCTGCTGCTGGAAGGGGGCGGCGACCCGCTTGAAGGCTTTCGCTTCCGCACCAAGACCAACCCAAGATTTGAAGGTTCTTCACTGCTGCAGGGCGACGAGTGGTCTTCGGCGAAAATTCGCTCCGATGGAGTGCGGAGGACGTAGGCAAGTGGATTCGACATCGAGGTCACGCTGTGAAACTCCGGTCATTGGCCTAGGACATTAGTCTTCTGGCATCGGTGCGATGGTGCTTGTCAAGCGAGCAGTGGGCGGGTACGCGCGAGCAGTGGGGGAGTTTTGAAGGAGTACTGGAGCCAGTTGTCGGATTCGAGCACTGCTCGCCGCGATTTCGACCCGCAGAATGCCCGATTTTACCGACTAATCAAGCTAACTCTGCCACTGCTCGACCCTGCTCGCACGTGCTCCGTTGGTGTCCGTTTTGGTGTCCGTCGCCGTTTCGTCGCCGGGCAATGATCTTTTAGCCTGGCGGTCCAAGCCCAAAAAAGTGCGTACAACTGCGGCCGGCGAACGGACGGTCGCGTCGCCGTGCTGCTGGTGCTGCCCAGAACCATGCACTGATCGGCAAATCGGCGCTCGGTAAACGTAAACGGAGGAGACGCGGGGAGGATTGCGTCCTTTCACGGTCGCGTTCAAGGTTTGGGTCTGGCGCGAAAGAAACGGTGTGGAAGAGTCCCGGCGGGAAAATCCCAGCAAACCGGCTGGCTAGTGGACACGTTGGTCAGCAGGGCCGTCCAGCATGGATAAGGCATCCCGTCTCGCGAGAGTCGCGTTCCGCTCCCAGCCACTAATAACCCGGGAATTGCACCGGTGCCCCCGCTGCCCCGGCCAGCTTCGTTGTGTGCTGGATCAGCGAACCGGATCTGGTCAATCTCCTGGCATGCCTGCCGACAGCGACAGATCGGACCCGGTCATGCCTTCCGCGGCAGGTTGCTTTTGCACAACCCACTGGAGTGTTGTCTTGGCTGCGGGCGAGGACGAATCCTCATCATCACGCGAGGCACTCGAGAAACTCTGTCGGGCTTATTGGCGTCCCGTTTACACCTACGTGCGCCGGCGTGGCCACGCTCCACCTGATGCCGAGGACCTCACCCAGGCATTCTTTGCGCACTTTCTCGAACGCAAGTTGCTGACCGTCGTGGACCGTCAGCGCGGACGGTTCCGGACTTTTGTCCTGCACGCCTGCGAGTATTTCCTGGCCAAACAGTGGCGCGATGCCAGCCGCATCAAGCGAGGGGGCGGCCAGAAGACTCTTTCGCTGGATGTCGCTGCCGCGGAGGATTGCTATCATAACGAGCCGGCAGACCAAATGACGCCCGAGCGCCTTTACGAACGTCAGTGGGCGCTGGCTCTGTTGGATCTCACCTTGGACCGTTTGCGGCAGGAATGGGCCGCGGCAGGAAAAGTGACCTTGTTCGCGACCTTGCAGATTTTTCTTTCGGGCGAGCGGAAATCCCTCACGTGCGCACATACGGCGCTGGAATTGGGAATGAGCGAAGGAGCTGTCAGGACTGCGGTGCACCGGCTCCGGCAGCGTTACGGCGAAATTCTCCGCGCCGAGGTGGCGCAAACTGTCTCCCGTCCGGAAGACTTGGACGACGAGTTGCGTCACCTGCTCAGCGTCCTTTGAGTCGGTCGGCGAGGCGGGGAGCTCGCTGCCAGCGACTTTTCCAGTAACGTTTCAGTGGAAAGAGGTGAGAACCCGGTAGAATGCGTTGCGGTCAGCAAACCATGCCCGTGGAAAAAATCTGCATCATCTGTGGGGCGACCCTTTCGCCCAGTGTCTCAGGCGGCCAGTGTCCGAAATGTCTGTTGCGCCTGGCGTGGTCGGCTCACCCGGAGGAGACCCCGTCGGAAGGTCAAGAGACCACTGGCGGCCCGGAACTGGCGGCCTCTCCCGTGGTCGAGGGAGAACGTCTTTTTGGCGATTACGAACTCGGCTCCGAGATTGCGCGCGGCGGCATGGGTGTGGTGTATCGCGCGCGGCAAATCAGCCTGAACCGCGCCGTGGCGTTGAAGATGATTGCGCGGGGTGAATTCGCCAGTCCCGCACTGGTGCACCGCTTTCAGATCGAGGCGGGTGCGGCGGCGCGGCTGGATCATCCGCACATTGTTCCGATTTACGAGATTGGCGAACATCGCGGACAGGTCTTCTACAGCATGAAGCTGGTGGAAGGCGGCAACTTGGCGGAGCTCATCGCTCGTGGCAGGCGACGTCAGATTGAGGTCTCGGAAGCAGTTACGGGAAAGCGGGAAAGTGAGCAGGACCAGGCGGGGGCCGCGGATTCTCACTTTCTCGCTTTCTCACCTGCCCACTTTCACGAGGTCGGTGGGACAGGGGCGGCGGCAATCGCCAGCCTCGTCGCAACAGTGGCCCGCGCCATCCACTACGCGCATCAACGCGGTGTTCTGCATCGCGACCTCAAACCTTCGAACATTCTGATCGAAGCCGACGGTTCCCCGCGTGTGACTGACTTTGGTCTGGCCAAGGTGATCGAAGACGAGAGCGGCTTGACGCTGTCAACGGCGGCGCTGGGCACTCCCGCTTACATGGCGCCAGAGCAGGCCGCCGGGCGGTCGCGGCAAGTCTCAACGGCCGCGGACATCTACAGTCTGGGAGCGATCCTTTACGAATTACTCACGGGCCGTCCACCGTTTCAGGCTGAAAGCGCATTGGCGACCATGCGCAAGGTCGTCGAGGAAGAACCAGTGCCGCCAAATCAACTGATTCGTAGCAGCCGACGTAAGGAGGCTCACTCTCCAAAATCCAAAATCCAAAATCCAAAATCCAAAATCGACAGCGACCTGGAAACGATTTGTCTGAAGTGTTTGGAAAAGGAGCCGGGGAAGCGTTATGGCACTGCGCAAGAAATCGCCGAGGACCTCGATCGTTTCCTGCGAGACGAGCCCATTCACGCCCGTCCTGTCACGCGTACCGAACGCGCCTGGCGCTGGTGCCGGCGCAAACCCGCGCTGGCCACTGCCTATAGTCTCGTAATCTTACTCGTAATCTTAATCTTAATCGCTTCCCCCGTTGCCCTCTATCGCATCAATCAAGCGCTCAAGTCTGAACAGGTGCAACTCAAGCGAACCGAAGAGGAATCGCTCAAAGCCCGCCAATACGCTTACGCCTCGGACATGAATCTCGCTCACCAGGCCGTCCAGGAGGACGACTTCTACCGCGCGCTCCAACTGCTGAACCGCCACCGGCCGACCAACGCAGTTGGAGAATCCAAAATCCAAAATCCAAAATCCAAAATCGACTTACGGGCCTGGGAATGGCGTTACTTGTGGCGTCAATGCCAGGGCGAGGAACGCTTCATCCTGGGTAAACATGCCAACGGCACCACTGCGGTCGGCCTGTTGGCGGAAGGGAAAACGGTCTTCTCCGCTGGCCGGGACAAATTCGTTCGCCTGTGGGATCTGGAGTCCCGGCGGCCAATCGGTCAGCTGCCACATACGGAGGAAGTCATCGGCGCCGCCGCGTCGCCCGATGGCCGCTGGCTGGCGACGGCTACCAAGAAGGATGCTGACGGCCAAGTTCTGCTTTGGGATCTGGCCAGGCAAAAGATCGCCGCCACTCTCACCACCAACTTCTACCTGCGCCCGGGGAGTATCACCTTTTCACCGGACAGCAAGTGGCTTGCGTTCGCGACGATGTGGGGCGGTCTTCGTATATGGGATGTGGAGGCCCGCAGCGAGGTCACGAATTTGCCGGCGTCTAATAAATTGAACTCCCTCCTCGGATTAGCGTTCTCTCCCGACAGTCGCACGTTGGCTTACAACGAAAACGAGGCCGGCGCGATTCTGCTCTGGGACATCACCAGCCGCTCGATTGACCGGCTCATCGGGCACCAAAGCGCTGTTACGGTTCTCGCTTTTTCACCTGATGGTCAAACGCTGGCTTCGGGCAGCGATGACAGGACCGCCAGGCTTTGGAACCTAACGGAGCGGCGGCAGGGGTTGCAATTTACCAATCACAGTGGTGGGTTTACCAGCCTGGCGTTTCCTTCAGGTGGCCGGACTTTGGCCATGAGTGGGGAGGGCGGCGCGGGCCGAGTCATCCGCCTCGTCGAGGTTGAGTCAGGAAGTCGGAAAGCCCAACTGCGAGGCCATCTCGGCGATATCTCCGGCCTGGCCTTCACGCCGGACGGGCAAACGCTGCTCTCCGCCAGTGACGATGGCACTCTTCGCGTTTGGGACCTTTTGCCGAGTGCGAAGGAAAAGTCTATTCACGAGTTCGCTCGGAACTCGATTAGCACCAAGTGGGGCACCTATGGACCTGGACTCTGCCTTTCGCCGGATGGCCGCCATCTTCTCACCGTTTACACCAATCAAACCTTTGGTGTGTGGGACACCCTTCGTCTCGCCGAAGGAGAACATCATGCGCTTCCCTTCACCGACACGACGATTGCAGCCGTGGCTCCGGGCGGCAAGCTGGCCAGCTTCGCGAGTCGGGACGGCAAAGTGATGCTGTGGGATATTGAGACGGCCCAAGCGCGATTCATCGCCCAACCCAGTACGAATCACATTCACCGGCTGGTCTTCTCGCTGGACGGCCGCTACCTAGCGATCGCCGACGGCGCAAAGACCCTCTTGGAGACGACCGCCACCATCCACGACCCCAAGAGGACAATTCGCGTGTGGGACGTGGGCGCCGAGAAAGAGACGCGCGTCTTTTCTCCGGATGGCAAGTTTCCGGTGTCACTGACCTTTTCAGCCGACGCCAAGGCGCTCATAGCTGGCTGCTGGAAAGGCTCCATCAGGCTCTGGGCACTCGACGGGCCTGCAGAAGCCGCCACCTTTCCTGGACATTCCGAGTGGGTGGGAGGGCTGGCGTTGCTGCCCGACCGACAAACGCTGATCTCCGCCGAAACAGCTATTCGCTTTTGGGATGTCCGGACTCACCACGAGAATGCCCTCAAGCTCAGTCCGAGAGCGGGTGAATACAACTGCCTTGCGCTTTCCTCTGACGGTCGCCGATTCGCCGCCGGAGGCAGCGATGGGCGGATTACGATTTGGGATGTCGCTTCGCACCAGGAGGTGGCGACGCTCGAGGGGCACAACGAAGCGGTCATGCAGATCGCCTTTACTCCAGATGGCGATCATCTCGTCTCTGCGAGCAAGGACCAGTTGCGAGTCTGGCACGCCGCGTCGCCGTCCTATGCCGACGCCGACGCAGCCACAGAGAAGGAAGCAAGAAAATGAGTGGTGCCAGGAGATGTTTTCCATTTCTGAGCGGGATTCGGCGAATCCCAAAGGGATTCCGCAACAAAGCCCAGGGTTGCGAGGAACGAGCTACCCTGGGTAATCGTCGCAAAGAGGTTCATCAACCCCAACGGGGTTGCGACCTCCATCTTGGCGGCCAGGCCACGACCCCGTTGGATGTGTGCAACGCGCGAGCATTTTCGCAGATACCGATAGATTACAAATCTGCGCTACTAATCGGAGGATGCTAAATCCATACGCCTGGTGGGATTGCTGCCCATCAAACCACCATTTCCCAGGATAGCTCGTTCCTCGCCTGCCTGTGCCACAGAACCAAGTGGCGCGGCGGGCAGGCAACCCTGGGCTGAACGCTGGAATCCCTTTGGGATTCGCCGAGAGTGAACGGACGAAAACTGACTGATACGCCTATGAAAAAGACTGCTTTGCTTCTGGCCGTGACGACTTGGGTCTGCAAACTGAAAAAACATTTCTTCACGCTGCCCCTCATCCTTTACACTTGGCCCGGAGCCATCACCGGTCAGGCACAATCTGCCGGCACGGTGGTGGCGTGGGGATACGACGGCAACGGCCAAACGATGGTGCCCGTCGCGGCGCAGAGCGGGGTGACGGCGATTGCCGCGGGATATTCTCACAACGTGGCCTTGAAGAACGACGGCTCGGTGGTGGCGTGGGGGGCGTGGGGATACAACGGCAAAGGCCAAACGACGGTGCCCGTCGCGGCTCACAGCGAGGTGACGGCGGTTGCAGCGGGAGGTTCTCACACCGTGTCCTTGAAGACCAACGGCATGGTGGTGGCGTGGGGAGCCAATGACTGGGGCCAAACGACGGTGCCCGTCGCGGCTCAGAGCGGTGTGACGGCGATTGCGGCGGGAGGTGGTCATACGGTAGCCTTGAAGAACGACGGAAGCGTAGTCGCATGGGGGTGGAATGACTACGGCCAAACGACGGTACTCGCAGGCTTGAGCGGGGTAACGGCGATTGCGGCGGGAGGTACGCACACCATCGCGCTCGTCAGCCCAACTGCTATTCAGTTCGCGACGGCTGACTATTCGGTGATGGAGAACGGTGGCGCGGTGTCTCTCACCGTCCAGCGCCTCGGCGATCTCAACGGCACTCACACCGTTGATTATGCGACGCAGAATGGCAGCGCCGCCGCCGGAGTCGATTACACGGCCCAGTCCGGCACCCTTACCTTCACGCCGGGCCAAACGACCCAGACTGTGTCCATTCCCATCCTCAACGACGGTGTTGCCGAAAGTAATGAAGCCTTCCAGGTGCTCCTGAGCAATCTCACGGGGTTTCACGGCGGCCTGGGCGTGCCAGCGACGAGCACCGTCACCATCCTCGACAACGACACGGGATTTCAGTTCAGCGCGGTGCATTATTCGGTTTGGGAGACCGGGGGCGTCGCGACAATCACGGTGCAGCGGGGCGACGACCTGAAGAGGGCGGTCACGGTGGATTACGCCACCAGCGATGGGAGTGCGATGGCGGGAGTGGATTATACTGCGCGGTCGGGCACGCTGCGATTCGCGGTGGATGAAACCAGTCTTACGTTCACCATCCCGCTGCACGACGATGGGCTGGATGAAGGCCCTGAGACCTTGAACCTGACGCTCACCAATCCCAGCGCCGGCGTTTCGCTGGGTGCCAGCCGCGACATAGTGCTGGCCATCCTGGATGATGAAAGGCCGTACAACAACGGCCGAAGCCAACTCAAAGCCATCGCGGCAGGGGGTTTTCACACCCTGGCGCTAAAAGCCGACGGTAGTCTCTGGGCGTGGGGCGATAATTCATCAGGCCAGTTAGGCGACGGCACGACGACGGATCGCAACCATCCTTGTCGCACTGGCGCGGACAATGACTGGTCCGCCATCGTCGCAGGTGAGCACAGCCCCTTCACCCTGGCCCTGAAAACCGATGGCAGCCTGTGGGCTTGGGGGTACTGGAACGAGACGCGCTTGACGAGCCCGGTAGGCCTCGGCACGGACAAGGATTGGACCACCATCGCCTTGGCCTTTTGCGGCCTGGCCCTGAAAACGGATGGGAGTCTTTGGCAAGTAGCATCTGAAATGCCTCAGCGCGTCGGCACTGATAATGACTGGTTCACTATCACCGCCGGCGGGGACGATTGTTGGCATTCCGGCCACGCTTTAGCCTTGAAGGTCGATGGGAGTTTCTTCGCCTGGGGCGATAACCGTTTCGGCCAAGTGGGCGATGGCACCACGGAGTATCGCCCCGCGCCCGTGCCCATCGGGACGGACCGCGATTGGGCCGCCATCACGGCCGGAGGCTATCACTCTGCGGCGTTGAAACAGGATGGAAGCCTCTGGGCGTGGGGAGACAACTCGTGGGGCCAGTTGGGTATTGGAACTCTGTTCGACACCAGCCGCCCCGTGCGCGTCAGCTCGGACAACGACTGGGTGGTCATTGCTGCTGGATTGGCTCACACGGTGGCGGTGAAGGCCGACGGGAGCCTTTGGGCTTGGGGTGACAATAGCGAGGGCAAGTTGGGCATTGGCGCGACGGTGGAGATGGTGCCAATGACCAACGTCCCCGTGCGTGTCGGTACGGGCAACGACTGGGCCGTGCCGGCCTTACCGGCCTCGGAGTTTCGGGTCACCAGTCAAGCCGTCGGTAGCGACGGGAGGTTTCGGCTCTCCTTCACGACCATAAACTCCTTCTCGTATTTCATTCTCTATCACGGCACGGAGGTCACCCACATCAGGCAGCCGGTCGCTGCCACGCTCGGCCCGTTTGTTTTTCAACTGACCGACCCGACACCGGTGTCCTCCAACGCCACCGTCTTCTACCGCGTCCGCGCCGTGCCCTTCGCCCAAGCGCTCGACTTGGATGGCGACGGCATCGACGACGGTTACGAACTGCGCCACCGCACCTTCCTCGACCCGTTCAATCCCGCCGATGCCGATCAGGATTTCGATGGCGACGGCCGGTCCAACCTCCAGGAATATCGCGATGGCACCGACCCTGCCACTCCTCCTGACACCCAGGGAACGCCTCAAAAAATAGAGTGACGGACAGAAACTGGCTTATGAGCCAATCAAAAACGAGACACGCACCGCCGAAACAAACCAAATGCTATGAACAAAACCTATTCATCTACGGCCATTGCCATCTTCATTCGCTCGCCCGTCACCTTGACGGGACTGCTTAGCCGCAACCCTGCAATTCTACAGAAGGCAACGAAGAGAACGAAGGCTCAGAGTCTGGGCAACCTCAGCGCTTTGCTCTGGCCAAGCCGGTCACTCAAAAGTGCACAGTCGCAAGCTGGACGGATAACGACCTCCGCTCATGGGCTTCTTCGTTTTCTTCGTTTCCTTCTGTGGACCTCGAACTCGTTACGGCTTCCGAACACCAGAACCGGTCTCCTCGCGGTCGTCATGTCACTGGCCACTTTTACTCAACTGCTCGCCCAGCCCATCATCACCAATCAGCCGCAGAACCAGACGGCCATCGCGGGGACAAACGCCACGTTCACCGTCGGCGCCACCGGCGCGCAGCCGCTGAGCTATCAGTGGCGCTCGTACGCCAACCCGACCACCTTTACCAACATCCCGTTCGCCACGGAGGCCATTCTCGTGCTGGCCAACGTCCAACCGACCACCCGCCGGTTTGGTGTGGTGGTCACCGACGCGAGCGGAATGTCGGCGACCAGCAGCCCACTGGTCACTCTCACGGTGCTTGGCATCGCGTCTCAGCCCGCGGATCAAATCGTGGACGTGGGGGCCACGGCAACCTTTACGGTTGCAGCCACCGGCACGCCGCTCGCTTACCAGTGGCGTTTCAACGGCGCGAACCTGACCGGCAAAACCACCAACAGCCTGGTGTTGGCAAACGCGCAATTGACCAATGCGGGCAACTACTCCGTCGTGGTGACATACGCCCTCGGCTCCGTCACCAGCCGGGTCGCTCTGTTGAGCTTCACGGTTCATCGCATCGAGGGGATTACGGCGAACCCCGATCACAGCATTTCGTTGAACCTGGCGGGTGTGGTCCCAAGGGTCTTTGCTCCTTACTACGACCTCTATCCGCTCGAGGATTCGATCAACCTGGTTGCCTGGTCACCCTTGGCCATGCTCCTGCGAACGAACGCTACCTTGGACGCATTAAGCTATCTCGACCCCGAAGCGGCGAATTTCGATAAACGGTTTTACCGGACTCCGATCAACTTTTTGGTCACGCCTTTCCCCAAGCCGTCAGGTCCCTACACAGTGGGAACTATTTCCCGGCTGCTGACCGATCCATCGCGAACCAATCGCTACAGCATCCCCACGAACAGCTCGTTCATGGTGACGTTCTGGTATCCTGCCGAGGCCAGGGCCGGAGTGCTCCCGGAGGCCTACGTTGAAAACAATCCCGGTCTGTCGTCTGTTTATTCTTATTTGAACCCGCGCAACCCTGATATCGTAACCCAATTTGTGTCCCACGCGCTTCCTGGCCTGCCAGTGGCCACCAACGAAATCAGTTATCCTGTGTTGATCTCGGCGACCACCGGCGCTACCCGGCGACAAAACACCGACAAAGCACTGGAACTGGCCAGTCATGGATATGTCGTAGTGGCCATAGATTTCGTAAATGCCTCGGCATCGTTATTTCCAGACGGCCGGGTCATGTACGGAACAGGAGCCTGCTTCTTCCCAAGAACGTGCTTCCAGCCATTTCTCGACAATGGGATTAAGGATATCCGGTTTGTCCTGGATGAACTGAGTCGGCTCAACACAACCGAATCCCTGTTTGCCGGGCGACTGGACTTGGAGCGGTTGGGTATCTTCAGTTTCTCCTTGGGATGCGTCGTGGCGGCGGAATTTTGTCGGACCGACGCGCGTTGTAAAGCCTTCGTCCTGCTGGACGGAGGGGGCCCTCTTCTCGAACTGCTACCTGATCTCATGCGGCTAGGACTACAAAAGCCGTTTCTTTCGATGTGCAGCACAAAGGATCGCCCCGCATCGCCGGACCCCGACTACAACACCAATTGGATGTTTACTTCCCTCGTCCTTTTCACCAACGCGATCGACAATGCATTCTTGTTTCAAATTCAAGATTCTGGGCACGCCAGTTTTGGCGACAGGGGCTCGCTCATTAGCGATTCGACATTAACAGTTGATCCGACCCCCACTTCCAGGGGCATAAGCCAGACCATAAGAGCTTGCACGCTCTCGTTCTTCGACAAATACCTCAAGAACCAGGACGACCACTTGTTGGACAACCCCGCAGCGGTTTATACCAACATCATCAACTTTCGGAGCAAATGATCCACTGCCATGAAAACAACCAGCAACCAACTGACTATGGCCATGACAACCGTCATTCCTTCACTCGTCCCTTTGGCGGTATGGAGCAGGAACGGTAGAACCGGACTCTTCGCCGTCGCCATGTCACTGGCAACTCTTACTCCAGTGTTCGGCCAGCCCGTCATCACCCTGCAGCCGCAAAGTCACTCAGTGAGCCTGGGGGCGAACGTCAGCTTCAGCGTGTCGGCTAGCGGCGATGAGCCTTTTAGCTATCAATGGCGACGGAACGAGATAGCTCTGGCGGGAGAAACCAACGACACCCTGACCCTGACGAACGTGCAACTCGCTCAGGCCGGACGCTACAGTGTCGTCGTCAGTGACGGCTTCGGGGATTCGACGATCAGCGACGCCGCCACGTTGACGGTCGATCCGACTTTCACCAAGGTCATCGAGGGACCGGGGGGCGACGTCGGCAACAGCCGTGGTGCGGCGTGGGGTGATTACGACAACGATGGCTTCATCGACTTGTTCGTCCCCAATATTGGCCCGCGCGCCAGCCCAGCCAGTCATTTTCTCTACCACAACAACCGCGACGGCACGTTCAATCGTGTTACCAATGGGCCGGTCGGGGAGGTCCAAAGCGTGGCCCGAGGGGCGGTGTGGGGCGACTACGATAACGACGGTTACCTCGATCTGGTCCTCGTGAATGAAGATCAACCGAATTATCTGTTTCACAACAACGGCGACCGATCATTCGAGGAGGTCCCCAATGCCGCGGTCGTCTCGGATATCGCCGACTCGCGAGGGGTGACCTGGGTGGATTACGATAACGACGGGTATCTGGACTTATTCCGCACCGCGTTTGACGAGCCGCGCCGCCTTTACCACAACAATCACGAGGGGACCCTCACACAAATCATGCAGGGCGATTTCCTCACCGTGCCGGGTGTCTTCTTCGGCGTGGCGTGGGGCGACTACAACAACGATGGCCGGCCCGACCTTTTCCTGCCGCAAGGCGACGAGGATGCCGGCCTGGCCAGTTACCTTTACCGGAACGATGGTGGCGGCACGTTTACTCGAGTGGGCGCCGGGATGCTGGGCACTTCTAATGGCACGGCCGCGGCGTGGGGAGATTACGATAATGACGGCGATCTGGATCTGTTCGTGTCTTGCTCTTATGCCCCGGGCACCATAAATCGGCCCAACGTTTTTTACCGCAATGACGGCAACGACGTGTTCACGAGCGTCGCCTCCCTACCGGCCAACGACCCGGAGTATCAAGGTGGGGCCTCGTCGGGCAGCTACTGGGGCGATTATGACAATGACGGTTGGCTCGACTTGTTCGTCGCCAATCGCGGCCCCGGACAAAAGAACTTTCTGTATCACAACAACGGCGACGGCACCTTTACCAAGATCACCAGCGGCAGTCTGGTGAATGATGGCGGCAATTCGTTTGCCGCCGCATGGGGCGATTATGACAACGATGGCTTTCTGGACCTGTTCGTTGCAAACGGCGGGGAGGCTAATTTTCTCTATCACAACAACGGGAACGACAATCATTGGATCGAGTTCCGGCTGATCGGCACCCGTTCGAATCGTGCGGCCATTGGCGCGAAGGTGCGGCTGCACGCGACGATCAATGGACAGACATTGTGGCAGATGCGCGAAGTCTCCGGCGGCGACGGCCTCAGGGGCCAGAACAGCCTGCACGTCCACTTCGGCCTGGGCAACGCGACGAATGCGGACCTCGTACGCATCGAGTGGCCCTCCGGCACCGTGCAGGAGTTGCACAATATCGCGGCCCAGCAATTCCTCACCGTGACCGAGCCGGGCGGCGAACCGCGCTTGGCGGCCACGGGGGAGAATGGCCAGTTGCAACTGACGCTGACCGGCAAGCAAGGCTCCCGCTACGCCATTGAGACTTCGACTGCGTTGCCCAACTGGAATAGCGCGGCCCTCACGGCCACGGTCACGAACCAGAGCGGCACGGTGACTTTCTCCGTGCCCAATGCGACCAGCGGCGCGCAACGTTTCTACCGCGCGGTGTGGCCGTGAACCGTCCGAAACAAAACAGACCAAATGAAAGCCTATTTAACTCTTGCCATCAGCGCTGCCATGCTCTCACTCGGTACCTTGGTGCGACTGTTGGGCCGCAGCCAATACGATTCCACAGAAGGCAACTAAGCCGGAAGTATGCAGTGACAAACAGCGAATGAACGCGAGTCCACGCGAATAGATCTGGGATGGAAGCGGCCTGTGCCCTTGCGAAGGGACTCACTCTTCACTGACCCGGCAGATCCATGCGCAAGTCGGCCCCCATCTCCATTTTCATTCGCGTTTATTTGCGTCCGTTCGCGGTTGAATCACATATCTTTTCTTCTGCTGGTCAAATGTGCGGTACTCCTTCACAATTCTACTATGGTTTCCGGTGGTGCAACTCCGAACCCGCTTTTGCCCGATGCGACTTCCAGTTTTGCGACGACGCACTGGAGCGTGGTGATGGCAGCCGGTGGCAACGATTCGTTATCAACCCAAGCCGCCTTGGCAGCACTGTGTCAGACCTATTGGTATCCACTGTATGCTCATATTCGCAGGCGCGGATATGATGCCGACGCCGCCCGCGATCTCACACAGGGTTTCTTCGCCCAGGCAATTGCCAGTGGATCTCTCGGCAAGGCGGACTCGAGTCGGGGACGCTTCCGCACTTTTGTCCTTACAGTCCTCGATCATTTCCTGCACCACCAGCACCGCGACGCACAGGCACTCAAGCGCGGCGGAAGCACCGAAATCGTTTCCTGGGACGTTGAGGATGCAGAACACCGTTACACGCTCGAAGCCCGAGATGATCGCTCCCCGGATCGAGAGTTCGACCGCCGCTGGGCGCTTGCTACGCTGGAAACGGCGCGCGGCCACTTGCGAAAAGAACTATCCATTGGAGGCAAAGCGGAACTATTCGACCTGCTGCGACCGCATCTGTGCGCGGATCTTGATGCGGTCCCCTATGCGCAGATTGCCACACAACTGAAAATGACCACGGTCGCGGTCAAAGTTACGGTACACCGCTTGCGTCGGCGGTATGGCGAACTGCTGCGGCAGGAAGTTGCGCATACGCTCGCAGACTCGGCGGACGTCGAGCAGGAAATTCGGCATCTGATCGCAGCATTAAGCGATTGAGAGCGTGTCCGGAAAATCGCGTTCGGTGTCCACCCTTCAGGGTGTCCGTGCGCAGAAACACGCTAAAGCGTGGACACCAAACGGCGGCGGTCCTGGCCAAAGCCACTGCCAAACGATTTTCCCGACAGGCTCTCAGCTGAGGATTAATCTCGACTGTGCTCCGTGGCAATTAATTGTTCTTTTTGATTCCGTGTAACCTTCGCCTGTTTCCCGGCTAGAAGAGCAGCAGATGGATATGCTGCTGATAGAAACCGGCGGGATGGCAAGCCTCCGAATATCGACTCGCCCTTATCTCCATCTTATGATCAAAAACTCCACCTGTCCGGATTGCGGCGCACCCCTCAGCAGTGATGGTCTTTGCGCGCGTTGTGAACTCGCTGTAGCGCTGGAAACCGCCCTCCCCGCTGGGCAAATGCCAGTCGAAAGCCCGGAAAGCACTCTAAGACGTTTTGGCGATTACGAGCTGATCGAGGAACTCGGCCACGGCGGGATGGGGGTGGTTTACAAGGCCCGGCATCTCAAGCTGAACCGGATTGTCGCCCTCAAAATGTTGCTGCTGGGCCAGTTCTCGAGCGAACAAGCCATCAAGCGCTTCCAGCGCGAAGCGCAAGCGGCAGCGGCTCTGCGTGACCCGAACATCGTTGCAGTTCACGATGTGGGTGAGGTCGATGGCCAGCACTATTTTACGATGCAGTTTATTGAAGGCCGCAGCCTCGCCTCCATTCTCCGCGAGGGTCCGTTGCCTTCGCGACAAGCTGCCACTTACTGTGGCGGAATCGCAAAGGCCATCAGCTCGGCCCACAGTGCCGGAATTCTCCACCGAGACCTTAAGCCCTCCAACATTGTTATTGATGCGGTCGACCAGCCTCACATCACTGACTTTGGGCTAGCTAAACGCTTTGCCGCGAGCGATACAACGCTGGCTGCTGGCGCGGCGGGATTTCAGGGTGTCGGTGAGGATCTAACGCTCAGCGGGCAGATAGTTGGCTCGCCCAACTACCTGGCGCCGGAACTCGCAGCCGGCAACCTCGGACAAGTCACTCCTGCCACAGACCTCTTTTCGATTGGCGCGATGCTTTACGAGTGCCTGACGGGCCGGCCGCCCTTCATCTCACCAACACTTCAGGAAACGCTGCTGAGGATTCGGGATACCGAAGCTGTCTCCCCTCGAACGCTAAATTCCAACGTGCCGCGCTCTCTTGAAACGATCTGCCTGAAATGTTTGCAGAAAGAACCCGCGAAACGCTATGTGACTGCGCAGGAGCTCGCGAATGACCTGCAGCGGTATCTTCAAAACGAACCGATTCACGCTCGTCCGGTGATGCTCCCTGAAAGAGTATGGCGCTGGTGCCGGCGCAAACCCGCGCTGGCCACTGCCTATAGTCTCGTAATCTTACTCGTAATCTTAATCTTAATCGCTTCCCCTATTGCCCTCTTTCGCATCAATCAAGCGCTCCAGCGCACCGAACAGGAATCGCTCAAAGCCCGCCAATTCGCTTACGCCTCGGACATGAATCTCGCTCATCAAGCCGTCCAAGAGGACGACTTCTACCGCGCGCTTCAACTGTTGGACCGTCACCGACCCGCTGCCAATCCACTTCGTAGCAGCCGACGTGAGGAGGCTCTGATCTCAAAATCCGAAATCCGAAATCCGAAATCCGAAATCGATTTGCGCGGGTGGGAGTGGCGTTACTTGTGGCGCCAATGCCAGGGCGAGGAGCGCTTCATCCTGGGCGAGCATACCAACGGAGCCACTGCGGTCGGCCTGTTGGCGGACGGGAAGACGGTGTTCTCCGCTGGCCGGGACAAATTCGTTCGCCTGTGGGATCTTGAATCCCGGGGTCAAATCGGCCTGCTGCCCCATGCGGAGGAAGTCATCGGCGCCGCCGCCTCACCCGATGGCCGCTGGCTCGCCACGGCCAGCATGAAGGGGCCTGAAGGCCAACCTGTTCTCCTTTGGGATCTGGCAAGCCGAAAGATCGCCGCCACTCTCACCACGAACTTCTGGCTGCGCCCCGGGAGCATCACCTTTTCACCGGACAGCCAGTGGCTGGCTTTCGCGACGGTCTTCGGCGGCCTTCGGTTGTGGAATGTGAAGGCCCGCAGCGAGGTCACGAATTTGCTGGCGTCTAGTCCATCGAGTGCGCCCCTCGGACTGGCCTTCTCTCCCGACAGCCGCACTCTGGCCTACAGCGGAACCGAGGACGGCGCGATTCTGCTCTGGAACCTCGCCAGCCGTTCGGTGATTGGTCGGCTCGCCGGGCACCAAAGCGTTGTTATCGGCCTCGCCTTCTCGCCCGATGGTCGAACGCTGGCTTCGGGGAGTGATGACAGGACCGCCAGGCTTTGGAACCTGGCCGAGCGGCGGGAGAGGTTGCAATTTGCCAACCAAAGTGGCGGGGTTACCAGCCTGGCGTTTTTTCCAGATGGCCGGACGTTGGCCATGAGTGGTGAGGGCGGCGCGGGCCGGGTCATCCGCCTCGTTGATGTTGAAACAGGAAGTCAGAAATCCGAACTGCGAGGCCATCTCAAGAGTATCTCGAGCCTGACCTTCACGCCGGATGGGCAAACGCTGCTCTCGGCCAGCGACGATGGCACCCTTCGCGTTTGGGACCTTGTGGCAAGGGCGAAGGAAAAGCTTGTTCACGAATTCGCCCGGAACTCGATTAGCACCGCTTGGCGCAGTTACGGACCTGCGCTCTGCCTTTCGCCGGATGGCCGCCATCTTCTCACCCTTTATACCAATCAAACCTTCAGCGTGTGGGACACGCTGCGTCTGGCCGAAGGAGCGCGCCAACCGCTCCCCTTCACCAACACGACGTTTGCCGCCGTGGCCCCGGGCGGCAGGCTGGCCGCCTTCGGAAGTCGGAGCGGCGAAGTGATGCTGTGGGATGGCGAGACGATCCAGGCGCGTTCCTTCGCCTGGCCGGGCACGAATTACATCGGCCGGCTGGTCTTCTCGCTGGATGGCCGCCACCTGGCCGCCGCCGACGACTCAAAGGCCCTCGCGCAGATGAGCGTTGCCAGCGACACCAAGAGGACCGTTCGCGTGTGGGATATGGGCGCCCGGAAGCAGACGCACTTCTTTCCCACCGACGAGGACGGGCTTCCGGTGTCACTGACATTTTCAGCCGATGCCAGGGCGCTCATGGCTGGCTTCTCGGAAGGCCCGATCAAGCTCTGGCCACTCGACGGACCAGGCGAAGCCGCCCACTTTCTTGGACATTCCGGATGGGTGAGAGGGCTGGCAATGTTGACCAACGGTCAAACGCTTGTCTCCGCCGGTCCAGACATTCGCTTTTGGGATGTCCGGACTCGCCGGGAGACCGACAAACTCAATCCAAGAACAGGTGAATACAACTGCCTTGCGCTTTCCTCTGACGGCCGCCGATTCGCCACCGGCGCTGGGGATGGATTGATTTCGATTTGGGACGTGGCTTCGCACCAGGAAGTGGCAACGCTTGAGGGACACAAAGAACAAGTGATGCAACTGGCCTTTACTCCCGATGGCGATCATCTCGTCTCGGTGAGCAAGGACCAATTGCGAGTCTGGCGCGCCGCGTCGCCGGCCGAGACAGACGCCGCAGAGAAGGAGGCAAGAAAATGAGTAGTGCCAGGCAATGTTTTCAATTCCTGACCGGAATTCGGCGAATCCCAAAGGGATTCTGCAACAAAGCCAGGGTTGCGAGGAACGAGCTACCCTGGGTAATCGTCGTAAAGAGGTTCATCAACCCCAACGGGGTTGCGTCCTGCCTTGTCCCTGCCGAGGCCACAACCCCGTTGGGGTTGCTGCCGCTCAAACCACATTTCCCAGGGTAGCTCGTTCCTCGCAACCCTGTACGCCGGAATCCTTTGGGATTCGCCGAGCGTGAACGGACAAAACGGACTTATACGCCTATGAAAAAAACAACCTTTCTTCTGGTCCTGACGACGTTGGTCTGCAAACCCATGAAAACAATCCCGCTACTCCAATTCACCCGCCTGCCCGCCGCATGGCTTCGGGAGGCAGGCGCACTGCGACGCCGCGGAATATTCCTCGCCGTGCTCGCCGGCTGTTTCGCCGTGGGACTGGGGGCGACCCACGCCGCGACGCCCACCCTGCAACCGCTCCTTCAAGGCAAGTGGCCCGCGTTCCCACGAGGAGGCGACGCCCGAGATGTCAAGGTGTCGGGCAACTACGCCTACGTGGCGGATCACGATGCGGGCCTGCAGGTGATCGACGTGAGCAACCCCACCAACTGCGTGCGCGTGGGCGGCTATGACACCGGCGGGTCTGCCTTCGGTGTGGCGGTGGCGGGCAACTACGCCTACGTCACGGATGGCTATGCGGGCCTACAGGTGATTAACGTGAGCAACCCCACCAACTGCGTGCGCGTGGGCGGCTATCACGCCGCCGGACTTACCTTGAGCGTGGCGGTGGCGGGGAACTATGCCTACATGGCGATTAACGGTGGGCTCTTCCGGGTGATTGACGTAAGCAACCCGACCAACTGCGTACCCGTGGGCTACTATGACACCAGCGGAGATGCCTACGGCGTGGCGGTGTCGGGCAACTATGCCTACGTAGCGGCTTCATCAGGCTTAGATGTGATTGACGTGAGCGACCCGACCAATTGCGTGCGCGTGGGCGGCTATGACACCGGCGACTATGCCATCGGCGTGGCGGTGGTCGCCGGCGGCATCTATGTAGCGGATGGGGCAGCGGGCCTGCTGGTGCTGCCCACGCTGCCCAATGTGCAGTTCACCGTGCGGGTGGACGCCACCCCAAGTGTGCCCTTCACCCTCGAGTCCGCCACCGATCTGTCTGCCTTGTTCCCGTGGACACCGTTGTTGACCACCAACGTGCCCGCCATGCCCTTCGACTACGTGGACTTCGACGTGAAGCTCTCCGACAAGCCGCAGAAGTACTACCGCGTCCGCCGGCCGTAAACCATCCGCTCAAGCCCCCGTGTCACAATTATGAAGACGACATCTTACCTTCTTCGGGCTGGCCTCGTGCTGAGCCTCTTCCACAGCGCTTGGGCGCAGCCAATTATCACCAAGCAACCGCAGAACCAGACGGCCATCGCGGGGACCACCGTCACGTTCACCGTCGGCGTGACCGGCGCGGAACCGTTGAGTTATCAGTGGCGCTCGCACGTCAATGCCACCAGCTTCACCAACATCCCATTCGGCACGGAGGCCACACTCGTGCTGACTAACGTCCAGCCGACTAGTCGCCGGTTTGGTGTTGTGGTCACCGACGCGGGCGGATTGTCGGCGACCAGCAGCCCACTGGTCACACTCACGGTGCTGGGCATCACGACTCAGCCCGCGGATCAAATCGTGGACGTGGGCGCCACGGCCACCTTTACGGTTTCCGCCACCAGCGCGGCATCGCTCGGTTACCAGTGGCGCTTCAACGGCGCGAACCTCGCGGGCAAAACCAGCGCCAGCCTGGTGTTGGCCAACGCGCAATTGACCAATGCGGGCAACTACTCGGTTGTCGTGACCTACGCCATCGGCTCCGTCACCAGCCGGGTCGCTCTGTTGACGCTCTCGACCGTTCATCGCATTGAGGGGATTGCGGCGAACCCGGGTCACACCATTTCGCTGAGCCTGGAGGGTGTAGGCCCAAGGCCCTTTACTAATCTCTACGACATCTATCCGCTCGATGCTTCTACGAACTTGGTGGACTGGTCGCCCTTGGCCATGCTCCAGCGCACGAACGCTTCCTTGGACGCATTGAGTTATCTCGACCCCGACGCAACGAATTTCGATAAACGGTTTTATAGAACTCCCACCAACTTCTTAATCACCGCTTTCCCCAAACCGACAGGTCCTTACCCGGTGGGAACTGTTTCTCGACTGATGACCGATCCATCGCGATCGAATCGCTACAACATCCCGACGAACAGTTCGTTCATGGTGACCTTCTGGTATCCAGTCGAGGCTCGGGCCGCAGTGCTGCCGGAAGCCTACGGTGAAAAAGAAGTCATTCCTATCAGCCCTGACATGGTAGCCCAATTGGTATCCCACGCGCTGCCTGGCCTGCCACTGGCTACCAATCAAACCAGTTATCCTGTGGTGATCTACTCACACAGCCTTACAACTGGTTTGTTTCGGCGACAAAACAGCGACAAATCGGAAGAGCTAGCCAGTCATGGATATATCGTGGTGGCTGTCGATCACATGAATGCGGCCACATCGGTATTTCCAAACGGCCAGGTCGTCCATGGAACAGTACCCGCTGACAGATGCGACCGAGCGGCATTCCAAACCCTTCTTGACAATGCGATTAAGGACATCCAGTTCGTCTTGGATGAACTGAACACCAACGACACGCTGTTGGCCGGGCGAATGGACTTGGAGCGATTGGGTGCCTTAGGTTACTCTTGGGGATGCGTCCCGGTGGCAGAGTTTGGTAGGATCGACCCACGTTGTAAGGCGGTGATCTTGTATGACGGGGGCCGACTTCTCCAAGTGCCACTTGATCTCAATCAGTTTGGACTACAAAAGCCGTTTCTTTCGATGAACAGCACCACGGGGTGGACCGATCTGTGCCCCAACGACGGCCCTTGGCTGTCTGCTTCCCAGACCCTCTTTACTAACGCAACCCACGATGCATTCTGGTGTCAGATTCAAGGTTCTTTGCATAACAGTTTTGACGAGCTTGTCGGGCTGATTTACGGCCCGACACTTACATTCCAGGATGGTCCGACCCCCGCTTCCAGGGGCATAAGCCAGACGATAGGAGCCTGCACGCTCTCCTTCTTCGACAAATACCTCAAGAACCAGGACGACCATTTGTTGGACAACCCCGCGGCGGTTTATCTCAACATCATTAACTTTCGGAGCAAATGATCCACTGCCCAGAAAGCTACCCAGGCCGCAGGCCGGCGCGAGCGGATGCGCAATTCTGCGACGCAGGTGCCCAGGACCGATTGACCCCCATCCTGCTTGCGAGCGTGGTCAAGCGAGCAGTGGCCGAGATAAGCCGAGGACGGCGGAGGGCAAGAAAGGCTGCCCTTCGACTCGCTGCGCTCGCTCAGGGCCATTCGACTCCGCCTGCGAATCTCGGGGAATGGCCTGCCGTGAGCGGAGGCGGAGTCGAATGACTCCAGAGGAAGGACTCGTTCCGAAATCCACTGTTTTTGCCAATGATCTTGAAGTAGTCTCCCGGAAAATCCAGAGTAATCAAGCCTACTCGGTCACTACTTTCCCTAACTCCGTCACTGCGGAATACTGACAGTTTTACTGACACCCCTGCGGTCACCCCTGCGGTAGGTTGAAGGCAGCGACCTCGATGTGGCGGGCGGATTGATGTGACACCATCGAGCATCGCAGCAGAAAGAGAACGATCGAGATCACGCGTCACGTCTTCACAACTTCTGTCCGCGAGGACTGCGGTTTCGGAGAGTATCAAACGGGTAGGAGCAAGCAGCGCATGGCTACTGCCAGGGCAATGGAGAGTGAGCGGAGTTGTTAGCCATTCCGTTAGCCATGCGATCGTTTCCTCGCCGCAACGCCTTGATTCACTCATGGATGAGCCTCCAAGCGAGGGTCGGAATCGGACGCCTAACGCTCTGTTAACGCCAAAAATTGACAGGTTTTTCAGGCTAATCAAGCAATACCCGCCACTACACCCGAACTACACCTTCACTACCTTTCTGCTGGCACTTCCGCTGACAGTCGATTTGTTAACAAATCGAGACGCAGCGGCCCAAAAGTGCAGCGTGCAGGCGAAAGAGAAATACGTCGCGTCCCGGGTGAACGATGTTGGCGTTCAAATCGCCTCGACAACCCCGCCCCGCACGCCCACAGTGCGGATAAGATGAAAGAACCAGCGGGCTCTGTCCGCCGGCGACGGTCAGTTTCGAATCACCGTGCCCGGGGCCGGGTCGAAGTCGACGGCACGGTGATCTTCGAAATTCTTCCCCGCCGGCTGTAACCTTGAGCCGAGTTTCGCCTAAGACTGCCCGATCGACTCAATATCGGGTCAGGCGATTGCCCAATCCCTGACCGATGCGTAATCCGGGCGGAATTGATCCGATGAGACTACAATACATCATTCGATGAAAATTCAGCCTTTGATGGCGCTCGTTGTTTTGAGCCTCGCGACGGTCCCCGGTGCCCGGGCGGCGGCGACGACGACATGGACGGGCGCCGATCCTTCCGGCTACTGGTCCGCACCGGCCAATTGGTCTCCGGCCGGCGTGCCCACAAACGGCAACGACCTCGTGTTTCCAGGTGGCTTGCCGCCCGGAGACATGGTGAGCACCAACGATTTAACCGGCAGTTTCTTCCGCTCAATCACATTCAATCAGGGCAGCAGGCACACCATTCGCGGCAATCCGATTACGCTGACGAATCGTTCGGATTGTATCATCAACAGTGGGACCAATGTGATTGCCTGTGACTTGACTTTCAGTGGAACACCGGCAACTCCCCAGTACGGAGTCGTCTCAATCCGGGGTCAGATTGCGCCTTCTGGGGTGGTGTCGGAGTTGACAGTGATCGGAAATGTTGGGGGTGGCAGTCTCTACGCTAGACTGGAGCGGTTGGTTATCAACGGACAATTCACTGGAGGCACCGTTCGGGTGTGGGGCGGCACTCTGGCTCTCTATGGAAATAACCCCTCCGCTGTTTCCGCAGAGGTTCAGAATAGCAGCACACTCCTCGTCCAGGGTTCACAGCCGAACCTCAACATTACGACGTTCTGGGAGTTTGAGAGTGCTGCCTGCCCTTTTCTGAGCGGTGACGGTGTGGTCGGAGATGTATTGGGATGCGGTCACATCATTCTCGACTCAACGCTTTCGGTCAAAAGCCTCGGCGGTCGAGGCGCCTCTCAATATGGTTGGCGTGTCCTGGATATTCATCTCAATGGGACCAATGTCGGCGAATACGGCCGACTCATTTCCTCTGGCGACGTGATCCTAACCGGTGGGAGCCTTTCTGCATCTCCTGGTTTTAATCCGCAGCCAGGCCAGGTTTTCACCATCGTTGACAAGACATCTCCGGGTCCGATGACAACCCTGCCCGGATACGACACCGCAATTTTCGGACCCGAAGGGACTATCACCACCCTGAATGGAATGCCTTTTCGCATCAGCTACGTTGGTGGCGATGGCAATGACGTGACACTCACGGCCAACACGCCGCCGGTGGTCACCTGGCAGCAGCCAGCCAACAACGCTGCCTTCCCACCCGGGTTCGCCATTAGCTTGCGAGCGCGGGCGACGGACTTCGATGGGACGGTGAGCAATGTGGAATTTTTCGCCACGCCGACCAATGGTCCCACGATTAATGTGGGCCAGGGGACGCTCGCATCGGACGGTTATTACGTCAGGGGATGGACCAATCCGCCTCCGGGACAATACCAACTGCACGCCGAAGCCGTGGACAACGCGGGCGGGCGCGGAACTTCTGGCTGGGTGCAGATCGTCGTGGTGGACACCAGCCAGCCGCCCACTAATGCGCAAACGCGCACCTGGACGGGCGCCGATCCTTCCGGCTACTGGTCCGCACCGGCGAATTGGTCTCCGGCCGGCGTGCTCGTCAACGGCGACGACCTCGTGTTTCCAGGCGGCTTGCCGCCCGGAGACATGGTGAGCACCAACGATTTGACCGACCGCATCTTCCGCTCCATCACGTTCAGTGGGGCCGGTGGCCATACCATTCGCGGCAATCCGATTACGCTGACGAATCGTTCGAATTGTATCATCAACAGCGGGACCAATGTGATTGCCTGTGACTTGACTCTCAGTGGAACACCGCCAACTCCCACTTTCGGATCCCCCACAATCCGGGGTTCGAGTTACCCTGGAGGAGAGTTGACGGTGATTGGAAATGTTGGGGGTGGCAGCCTCTACCTTTTCGGGATGCGGTTGGTTATCAGGGGACAATTCACTGGAGGCAGAATTAGCGTAAAGTACTTCGACGGCACTCTGGCTCTCTATGGAGATAACCCCTACGCTGTTTCCGCATCGGCTCAGTCAGGCACACTCCTTGTCCAGGGTTCACAGCCGAACCTCAACATTACGATGCTCCTTGAGATGGAGAGTCTTCAATGCGCTTCTCTGAGCGGTGACGGTGTGGTCGGAGACGTAACGGGATGCGGTTACGTCACTCCCGATTCAACGCTTTCGGTCAAAAACCTCAGTCTAAGCACCCTGCCTCTTTATTACACTGGGGCCGGCGTCCTGGATATTCATCTCAATGGGACCAATGTCGGCGAATACGGCAGGCTCGTTTCCTCGGGTGACGTGAGCCTGGGCACCGGCCGTCTTTTTCCGTCTGCTGGTTTTAATCCGCAGGCCGGCCAAATTTACACCATCATCGAGAAGACATCTCCGGGTGCGATCACAAACGCACCTTTCGGGCCCGAAGGGACTATCACCAACCTGAATGGAATGCCTTTTCGCATCAGCTACGTCGGTGGCGATGGCAATGACGTGACGCTCACGGCCACACCGCCGCGCCTGGACATCGCCCGGACCAACCCGGCCCAAGTCCGCCTCTCCTGGCCCACCAATTATCCCGGGTTCCAACTGCTGCGCGCCTCGGCCATCGATGGCTCGGCGTCATGGTCGAACCATCCCATGTCGCCTGTGGTGATGGGTAGCAATTACACCGTCACGCAGCCCGCCGCTACGAACCAGGAATTCTTTCGCCTGAAGCAGCCGTGCGCGGATAAATTTCCACTGAAACTTAAACACGTCAGCCTATGAAGATTCAGCACTTGATGGCATTCGTTGTTTTGAGCCTCGCGACCGTCCCCGGTGCCCGGGCGGCGGTGCTGGCCGGTCCCATTACCAACGCTGCCAACGGACACGTTTATTATCTATTGAGCACCAACACCTGGACGCAGTCGGAGAACGAGGCGATCGCATTGGGCGGGCATCTCGTGACAATCAACGACGACGCAGAGAATAATTGGGTTTACGACACGTTCGGCCAGTTTGGTGGTGTTCGCATAGCGTTGTGGCTCGGCTTAACGGACCGGCAGGCAGAAGGGAACTTCGTGTGGGTCAGCGGCGAGACCAGCTCTTACACGCATTGGTCACAAGGCCAGCCCGATAACAACGGAGGGGGAGAAAACTTTGCGCACATGTGGTTCCCGGGCTTCAATCCGGGTTTCGGTGGCCCATACGACAGGTATTGGAATGATCTCTCCGATATTGATTCGGTCCACTTTCATCCGGTCTGCGGCGTCGTCGAACTGTCCTCACCTCCGACGCCGTTGCCGGCGGCGGCGACACAGCCAGCGGACCAATTCATGCCAGACAGCGCCCAGTTGAACGGCTTGGCCAATCCGAGCGGCTCACCGACTCTGGCGTGGTTCGAATGGGGCACGTCGCTCGCTTACGGAAACGTCACTCCACCACAATCCGTCGGATCCGGTAGCAATATCCTGGGATTCTCCAACGTGATTGGCGGACTGGTCATCGGGACGGACTATCATTTTCGCGCACGCGCCAGCAATGCGTTTGGTGTCGCCACAGGCCTGGACCAGACTTTCAATCTCAGCAATTACATACCCGTCGTCACGACTCTGGCAGCGGATCAACTGACCACCAACAGCGCGCGGTTGAGAGGGCAGGTCAATCCGCGCAGCTCCGGCTTGCCCACGGCCGCGTGGTTTGAGTGGGGAACGGACACGAATTATGGGAATTTGATTGGAATACAGGACGTCGGACAGGGTCCGAGCGTGTCGAACCTCAACGTCGTGCTCGACGGACTGATGGGCGGGCCGACCTATCACTACCGGCTGGTGGCCACCAATGCCTTTGGCGCGGTCTACGGAGCGGATCAAACGTTCGGCCTGGGTTTTGTCCCGGTACCCATCCCCGGCCTGCCGGGGGTTTTTGCTGGTTCCGTGGCCTGGGGCGATTATGACAACGACGGCCGGCTGGACTTCCTGCTCACAGGTTACCCCGGCATCTCCCAACTGTGGCGGAACACGGGCAGCGGGTTCAGCAACGTGACCGCCAGCGTCGCGCCCGGCCTGCCGGGAGTTTATCAAGGTTCCGTGGCGTGGGGCGATTATGACAACGACGGCCGGCTGGACTTCCTGCTCACGGGGTGTTGTGCTGGTTCCCAACTGTGGCGGAACACGGGCAGCGGGTTCAGCAACGTGACCGCCAGTGTCGCGCCCGGCCTGCCGTCAGTTTCGGGTAGTTCCGTGGCTTGGGGCGACTATGACAACGATGGGCGGCTGGACTTCCTGCTCACAGGATCGGGGATTTCCCAACTGTGGCGGAACACGGGCAGCGGGTTCAGCAACGTGACCGCCAGTGTCGCGCCCGGCCTGCCGGGGGGTTTTTATGGTTCCGTGGCCTGGGGCGATTATGACAACGACGGCCGGTTGGACTTCCTGCTCACGGGATCGGGGTTTTCCCAAGTGTGGCGGAACACGGGCAGCGGGTTTAGCAATGTGACCGCCAGCGTCGCGCCCGGCGTGGCGGGGGTTTATGTTGGTTCCGCGGCGTGGGGAGATTATGACAACGACGGGCGGCTGGATTTCCTCCTTACGTCGACCTACTACGGCAGCCAAGTGTGGCGGAATACGGGCAGCGGGTTCAGCAACGTGACCGCCAGCGTCGCACCCGGCCTGCCGGCCCGCAGTTCCGTGGCGTGGGGCGATTATGACAACGACGGGCGGCTGGATTTCCT
>WNGF01002361.1_pt1 | contig 26462 bp, 17 predicted proteins | sample 5400641 | NCBI WGS metagenome assembly WNGF01 (sample SAMN13153371, study PRJNA577476) | soil metagenome | isolation source: 80 cm soil or saprolite under grassland replicate 2 | place: USA:California | collected 2016-06-15 | reverse complement strand
GCGCCTTCCACACGCCCTCGCGCTGCTTGATATCGGTCACGTAGATGTCCAGGCGAATGATGTCGTTCATCGTCCCGCCCGCCGCCTCGACGAGGTGCTTGATCTTGCCGAAGGTCTCCTTCGCCTGGCTGTACATCGAGCCGTCACCGAGCAGGCCGCCCTGGCCATCGCCGGCCGTCATGCCGGCGACGAAGACCTGGTTGCCGTAGACCCGGCAGTTCGACCACGTGCCGGGCGCGGCTTCTTTCACGTGGGGGCTGGTCACTCGCTGCATCTTCATGGCTGCCTCCTTGGGGGGTTACTGTTGACCGAGCTCGTTCGAGATCGGGCCGGCCGCCGTGGGGCCGGTCCCCGGCGTCCCGTTGCCCGAGATCCGATTGTTTCCGAAGGACGTCGTGGCGCCGGCGATTCCGATGCGGTTGAAGGCGATCTCGTTGTTGGAGAGTCGGATGATGCCTCCGCCGCCACGCACGCCGGTGCCGTTGTCGCTGATCCTGCTGTTGCTGACGTTCAGCTCCACGCCACCATCCGCCTGGATCCCGCCCGTCTTGTTTCCAGCGAACACCGAGCGGTCGATCAGCACGCGGGCCGGGCGACCGATCGCCACACCGAGGTCGCCGTTCTGGACCCGCACGTGGTCGAGCGTCACGTTGAGCGGCGTCGCGCTGCCCCCCGGAGCGATGTCGATGGCGACCCCGCCGATGTTCCTCACCGTCGTGTTGAAGACCCACAGCTCCCCGCCGCTGCGCCGGTCGGAGATGCCGCGCATGGCGCCCGCGTACATGCCGTCGATGAGGCAATCGTCGATGAACACCTGGCTGTTCGATGCATTGGTGGCGCCGGTGATGTTGATTCCGATCAGGCCCGTCGTGAGGCCGTTGATGTTGAGATTGCGAAGACGGACGGTCTTCCGCGTGTCCCCCGCGGCGAAGGCGTCGAAGAGGACGTTGATGCCGTTCGCGCCGGCGTTCTGGATCGAGGCGAACACGTCGTGGCAGTCGATGGTGATGGACTTGGTGATCGCCACCGCGCCGAAGCCGCCCGCATCGAGGCAGTTGATCTCGCCGCCGAGGGCGGTCTTGGTGATGGCGCCCGCGAACGTCCGGCAGGGTGAGGTGCTGCTACAGGGGTTGGTGTCGTCACCCTTCCCGGACACCCACGTCCGCGTCTGGGCGTCCGCCGGCGTGGCCGACAGGATCGATGCCAGGGCCAGTCCCATGACAACCGCCAGCATGAGTCTTTGCATACCTGCCTCCGTGTCATGTTTCCCGGGCACGTCTAGCTTTTCGCCGCGCCGCGAATCGCCGTCCATACGCGCTCCGGCGTCGCCGGCATCTCGATGTGCTCGACGCCGAGCTCGGCGAGCGCGTCGCAGATCGCGTTGACCACGGCGCCGAGCGCCGGCGTCGTGCCGCCTTCCCCGCCGCCGCGCAGGCCGAGCGGGTGCGCGGTCGAGGGGACCTCGCTGATCTCCGTGGTGAACGACGGCAGCGCGTCCGCCCGGGGCAGGGCGTAGTCCATCAGCGTCGACGACAGGAGCTGCCCGCTCTCGGGGTCGTACGCGCAGTGCTCCCACAGGGCCTGCCCCACGCCCTGCGCGATGCCCCCGTGCGTCTGGCCATGGAGAATCATCGGGTTCACGGCGCGGCCACAGTCGTCGACGGTCGTGTAGCGCACGAGGTCGACCACGCCGGTCTCCGGATCGACCTCGACCTCGCACACGGCGCAACCGTAGGGAAACGACGGCTGGGGCAGGGTCTCGTCACTCAGGCCGTCGAGCGGGCCTCGACAATCCTCCGGCGCGTCGGCTCGCTGGGCGGCGGCCGCGACCTCGAACAGGTCGACCGAGCGGTCGGTGCCCTTCACGCCGAAGCGACGCGCGGCGAACTCGATGTCGGCGTCCGCGGCCTCCAGCAGCCAGGCGGCGATCCGCTTGCCCTTCTCGACGATCTGATCCGACGCCTTCGCCATCACGATGGCGGCCAGGCGCAGCGCGCGCGCGGAATGGGCCCCGCCGCCGACCACGGTGACATCGGTGTCACCGGTGACCAGGCGCACCTCGGCCAGCTCGACCCCGAGCCACTCGACCAGGAGCTGCGCGAAGCTCGTGGCGTGGCCCTGGCCCGACGAGAGCGTGCCCAGGACCAGGTCGACCCGTCGTTCGGGATGGACCGTGATGTGGGCACGCTCGCGCGGGAAGCCGGTGTTGAGCTCGAGATAATTCGCCACGCCCATGCCGCGATACCGGCCGCGGCGGCGCGCCTCCGCTCGGCGGGCCTCGAACCCCGCCCAGTCCGCGAGCGTCACCGTCCGATCCAGCGCGGCCGTGTAGTCGCCGCTGTCGTAGAGCACGCCGGAGGCGTTCCGGTACGGCATCGCGTCGGCGGGGACGAGGTTCTTGCGCCGGAGCTCGAGGCGATCGAAGCCGTGGCGGCGCGCGGCGAGGTCGATCAGCCGCTCCATGACGAACATGACCTCGGGGCGCCCCGAGCTGCGGTATGGCGTGGTCGGCGACGTGTTCGTGACGACGGCGCGACCGCGCAGCGATGCGAGTGGAACACGGTACACCGTTGTCGCGATCGCCATGCCCTTGTTGAGCGGGTGGAAGGAGACGACGTGGGAGCCGACGTTGCTGGTGTTGACGGCGCGAAACGCCAGGAAGGTGCCGTCGGCGGCGAGCGCCAGCTCGGCGTGCGACACGAGATCGCGGCCCCCGTAGTCGGCCAGGAAGGCCTCCCGCCGTTCGGCCGTCCACTTGACCGGGCGACCGAGCCGTCGCGCCGCCCAGGCCACCAGCGCGAACTCGACATAGCAGCTGTTGCGGGTGCCGAAGTTCCCCCCCACGTCGCGCGTCGTCACGCGGACGGCGCTCTCCGGCACGCCGAGGGCGCCGGCGACCCCGGTCTGTGTCCGTCCCAGGCCGCCCGCGCCCGCATGGACGGTGTACCGGCCGGTCGCCGGTTCCCAGACCCCGACCGCCGCGCGCGGCTCCATCGGTACGCCCGTGATCCGGTGGATCCACGTCTCGAGTCGCACCACGTGGGCGGCCCGTGAGAACGCGCTCGCCACCGCCTCCGGATCGCCGACCCGCGCATCCACGCACACGTTCGACGAGGTCTCCTCGTAGAGGATCGGAGCGTCGGGAGCGGCGGAGGCGAGGCTGGTCGTCACCGCCGGCAACGGTGTCCAGTCGACGACGACACGCTCGGCGCCGTCCCGCGCCGCGGCCGGCGTCTCGGCGATCACCATGGCCACGACGCCGCCCACGAAGCGCACGCGGTCGGCGGGCATCGGCGGATGGGGGGCGACGAAGACCACGTCGCTGCCGCGGATCATCTCTTCGTAGGGATTGGCCGGCATCGGACTGTGCTTGATCGGCTTCACGCCGTCGGCGGCGGCGTCCTCGCCGGTGAGCACGGCGATCACGCCGGGCGTGGCCAGCGCGGCGACCGTCTCGATGGTTCCGATGCGCGCGTGGGCGTGCGGCGACCGCACGAAGCACGCGTACGCCTGGCCGGGGAGGTTGACGTCGTCGCTGTAGCAGCCGCCGCCGACGAGCAGGCGCGCGTCTTCCTTGCGCAGGACCGGCTTGCCGATGCCCTCGCGCGCCGACCGGGTTCGCGTCTGGAGGAAGGACATGCTGGTCACGGCGCCGGATCGTGGCCTGTTGCCATGATCCTGTCAAGGCCCCGGCCGGGGACGCATGTCATCGTGACGGTCGCCATGTCACTCAGGCATCACACGCGGCCTTACTGAATCACAAACCTATTCCCCACCGTGTCATCTCGGTGTGGCATTTGTCTTGCTCGATGGCTCAGAACCCATGCGCCAGGGGAGTACCAGCATGAAGCGGCGTTGTCAGGCTCGAACGCACCTCGAAGCCGTCACCGGCGTGGAGCCATGACCACGCTGCGACCACCTTGCACCACCACCCCGCACCACCACTCGGAGCGCTCTCACACGGCAACATCGTGTTTTCGTGAATGCCCCGTGTGGCATCCGGAATGCCATAGAGCTGCGGCAGTCAGCAGTCTTCTGATCGGGATCATGTGGCGGGCCGATCGCGAAAGGGAGAGAAGCGAATGAATGCGCGAGGACGATGGCAAGCGAGCGGGCCTATTGCAGGCGCGACGGTGTTCCTGGTGATGGTGGGAGTCCTCGTGCCATTGGCCCCATCGCTGGCGCACGCCGCCTTCAATGTCGGCGCTCAACTCCGGACGATCACGATCACCGACACGTTACAGACGACGGTTGATGGCACCTCTGTCGACCCCTTCTGCGGCTCGCAGGGTGGGACGTCGATGGCCGTGGTGCAGGGATCCAAGCTGAAGAATGTCGATCCGGTTCAGTATCCCGTGCTCCTCGCGATGTCCTGCCTCGACAACGGCGGAGACACCGCATCCAACACGAGGCGATCGCAGATCAACTTCATCGACCCGAACAGCGCCCCAACCAGCGCCAAGCTGGTCAAGACCCTCACGACCAGGATCTCCGGCGCGATCGCTGCGCCGAGCAATGGCTGGGCGCACCTCGTGCTCCGCCCGGATCAGGGCGACCTCCTCGGCTGTGGAAATGACGGCAGTCTCTACAAGATCGCCTTCAGCCAGTTCAGCACGACTCCCCCTTCTGGCACCCCACCGCTTGCCACCGCCACGTCGATCACCAGGCCCGCGGGGCTGTCCGCCAGCTGTACCGGCGTGACCTGGGACGCCGAGAAGCACGTGATTTACCAGGGAGCGACCTCGAGCACGATTTACGTCTTGAATGATTCGACGTCGACGGAGACGCTGACCTTAGCCGGGACGATTACCATCCCGCCGACGGCCCTCACGCCGATCTGCACCGCCATCGGTTTGGCTTCTACGGGAGGCGTCCTGGTCGTCGCGTGCCAAGGGGTCAGCACCATCTTGCGACTGGACAAGATCACCGGCGCTCTTCTCGTCACCAACACCGAACTCGGCGCCCTCGGTTCCGTCCCGGGGACCACGCTGAAACCGAGTCTCGGCGATCTCGCATGCGACCCCGTGACCTACCAGTCGGTCTTCAAGGATGCGATGTGGTCCCGGACCGGCACGAACGGAAACGCGGTGGTCGCGCTGGAGTTTCCCGCCTATAACTGCGGTCTACCGTCGACGGCCACGGTGCTCTATCCAGGGTTCTATACGGCCTCCGACCCCGCGAATCCGGTGACCTACAACACGGTCCCACGACCCGAATGCTTCGACGGCACGGGCAACGTCCTGGACGCCGACGGCGATGGTATCCCCGATTGCTGGGAACGAAAAGACCTGTGGCCGGCCGACGCGGACGGGATTCAGCGCCCCGGACTCGATTTCGACGGCGATACCCAACGTGACCTCGCCCTGTGTGTGATGGTCGACACCAACGGTGATGACATCGCCGACACCGAGGAGTGCGCCGTTCCGAACCATAAGGACATCTTCGTCGAGATCGACTACATGCAGTTCCATCGGCCCGATCCGCTGGCCCTGAGCCAGCCCAGCATCGGCATCGCCGGTGTCACGAGCATCCGGGAGTCTTTCAAGGCCGCGCCGCCGTCCAACCTCGACGGGACGGCCGGCGTCCGCATCCACTTCCAGGTCGACGAGCAAGTATCGTTTTTCAACAATGCCACTCCCCCGGCACCGAAAAATCACGTCAACCAGGTCGCGTTCACGCCGTGTACCGGTCCGGTGAGCTTCGCCATCGACCCCAACGAGGCGGCCGACTTCGACGCCATCAAGAATTTGAACTTCGGCACCGCATCCGACCGTGCCAGTGGTCTCGCGACCCTGAACGCGAAGCGTCTCGTATTCCACTACGTCCTTTTTGGCCATAACCAGGTGGGCACGACGGCCGGCGGGGGGTCTGGCGGCTCGGGTTGCTCGGAGGTGGGCGGGGACGACGTCACCATCACCCTCGGAAACTTCACCACGACATTGGTCGGCGGTGTCAGCCATGCCCGAGGCACCACCGATCAACAGGCCGGAACCCTGATGCACGAGGTCGGACACAACCTCGGGCTCCGGCACGGGGGCGGCGACAACATCAACTGCAAGCCGAACCATCTCAGCGTCATGAGCTACACGCGCCAGTTCGCGAGTAGCCCCGTCCCGAATCGGCGGCTGGACTACTCACGGGCTCTGCTGCCAGACCTCAACGAGCTGAGTCTGAACGAGACCATCGGTCTCGGATTGGCGGTCGGTGTCCTCGACCCGAGCCTCGGTCCGATCGCGCCGTTTTTCCCATCGGCCGATCAGACCGCGTTTGGCCCGAGCGCGTGGTCGGTGGTGACGGCCAATGCGCAGCCCATCAATTGGAACCGGAACAAGTTCACGACTGGACCGAACAAGGGGCAACCGATCATCGAAACGAACGCCACCGGGGACCTCAACCAGGGCTCCGGCGGCTGTGATGGATCTGGAAGCTTGCTCGAGGGGCACGATGACTGGGGCAGCCTGGCCTACCGCACCTCGGCGGCCCTCGACTTCGCCGGCGGTGTCCATTCCGCCAATACGGCCGAGCACGTCAGCATCTCGAGTCAGCAGGAGAACGACTTCTTCGTGGCTGGCGACCTCGACGGTAACGGCGTTGGCGATGGCCAGGACTGTGGATCGGCCTTTCCCAACTCCTTGTGCCCCATGCACGAATGCGGGACCCTGCCGGATGGGACGCCGCGCTTCTGCTCCACGCACCGGATCGACATCAAGCCGGCCGATCCAACAAACATGGTCAGCCCTGGTCATAATGCGACCATCTCCGTGGGGATCTACAGCGAAACCAATGGCGCGCAGGTGTGGGACGCGTCAGCCGTCGTGGTGACCTTGACGACAACGGCTCCGCTGACGTTCACGGGCAACGGCGGCACCGTCTCCGTGGTGACCAATAAAAACGGTCAGGGGACGTGCTCGGCCCAAGACATCGATCCCAAGGACGGGATCAAGGACCTGGTGTGTCAGTTCCCCGTAAGCGGCTCGCTTGTTGTGGGCACGCAATACGGCGTGGTCACAGGGTTCTTCAAAGATCCGCTCACGGGCGCGCTCACGGAGTTCCGCGCCCGGCAGCTGGTCACGGTCACGCAGTAAAGGGCGGTGTCGGCGCGCAGCAGGTCGACGCGATCGGTGAGCCGGACGCGCCGTGCACCAGGGCAGGTCGGCGGCAGGCTCTGGCAGTGACTCGAAGCTCCGCTCCGCCACACGGTGTGGCGACGCAGAGGGATGAGGAGGCTCGACAGTGAAAAACAATATCGTGTTGCAGGTCGTGGCGGGGATGGGGCTCGTGGCGCTATCCGTGACGACGGCCCAGGCGGGTGGCGGCGCTGGAGGCGTGTCGCTCGCCGTGAACTTCGAGTGCATCAGCATCTCGGACTCGGAAAACCTGGGTGAGACCGTCAGCATCAACCAACTTGGGACGTCGACGGTCCTCCATCCAACGGTCCGGATCAACAATGCTGTGCTGTCGTGCAGGCAGGTCGACGTGCGCGACTCTGGAGGCAATCTCATCACTCCAGCGCTCGGGGATCATCTGAAGTGCTACGGCATCTCGACCCCAGGTTCGCAGGGTAGTCCCCAAACGTTACAGTTCGCCGACGAGTTCGTGACCGAGACGGTTCGCGTCGGTGTCCCGTCCCAATTCCTCTGCACGAGCGCCGAAGTCACGATTCCGGTTCCGTGATGAGGGTCCAGGGAGTGATATGACGCGACGAAGCTTGATCCGGCGAGTGCTCTTGATCCTCGCCAGCGGCCCCGCCTGGCTCGCTGGGTGCATGGCGCGCGCCCGAGATATCGTGTCGCCCGGCCTCGTGCCTGCGGCGAAGACCGGGGCGCTGTCGACAGCCGAGATGGACACTCTCATTGCCTTCGGGGAGGTCATCGTCGAGGGCAGGACACTCGCGCCGACCGAACGCCGGATTCTCGCCGACTACATCGAGGATCGGACGGAAAAGAGTGCCGAGCACCTTTGGCTCTATCGAATGGCGGCGAGCACGCTGGACCGTGCGGCCGGACGGCAGTTCGCGAGCCTCGGGCTCCAGGAGCGACGTGAGCTCATCGAACGCGAGGGTCTCGTCGGGCGCCGAGCACAATCCGAAGCCGACCTCGGCGTGCCGGCGACGCTACGGGCGCTCTGGACGCGGACGGTTCCGGACCTCATCCGCGGCTACTACCGGTCCGCCGCGGGATGGGCGGTCGTCGGCTACGAGACTTTCCCCGGACGCTGTGGAGATCTGATGCGCTACACCCGTCGGGAGAGTTAGAGCCGGCGGGCGATCGGACAGCCGTGGATGGATGCCGAGGTCTGCATCATCGGCGCGGGCGCGGCCGGCGGGATCATGGCGCTGGAGCTAGCCCGACGCGGCGTCGAGGTCGCCGTGCTCGAATCTGGCCCGCGGCATGACTTCAGACAGCGCCGAGACTACGTCCGGCGCTATCTGAACCACGAGAATCCCTGGCGAACCTCGGTGACGGGGCTCGATCGCTACTCCGGCAGCGGCGCCGCGACGAATTTTCTCGGGGGCAAGCAGGTGCGCGGGGTCGGGGGCGGCACGCTGCACTGGGAGGGGTACGCGCTTCGCCTTCACGCTGACGACTTCCGCATGCGGTCGCTCTATGGGATCGCCGACGACTGGCCGATCTCGTACATGGACCTCGAGCGCTGGTATGCGCGTGCCGAACGGGCGCTTGGCGTGGCCGGCACCGCCGACGACCCCTGGGCCTCGCCCCGCAGCACGCCGTTTCCGCTCCCCGCGTTTCCCTTCAGCTACTCCGACGGGCTGTTCGCTCGGACCTGTCGCTCGCTCGGCATCGCGCTCCATTCCATGCCGCAAGCGCGCAACTCCGTCGCGTACGGTGGCCGTTCGCAGTGCCGAGCCTGTGGGACGTGCCACGTCTGCCCCACCGGCGCCAAGGCCAGCACCGACCTCACCCATGTACCGGAGGCTGAGGCGACGGGAAAAGCCCGCGTCCTGACCGACGCGACCGTCCTGAGCCTCGACGTCGACCACTCCGGGCAGGTGAGTGCGGCGGTGTACGCGCGATCCGACAAGGTGGAGCACCGTGTGACGGCCCGTGTCTTCGTGGTGGCGGCGGGCGCGGTCGAGACGGTCCGTCTCCTGCTCCTGTCCTCCTCGCGGGAATTCCCGGAGGGTCTGGCGAACCGGAGCGGGCTCGTCGGAAAGTTCTTCATGTCGCACCCGTCCGTCGATGTGACCGCGCGCGCGAGCGACAAGGTCTATCCGTATCGCATCGGGTTCTCGACCGCCATGTCGCGGCAGTTCGCGATCGAGCGTGATCGGGCCGCCCGTGGCGCGTTCTTTCTTGAATTTCTCAATTCGGCGGGACCGACACCCGACGAGATCGCCGCCGCGAGCGGTCTGTGGGGAGGCGCTCTGCGCCAGCGCGTCCGTGACGAGTTCGGACGGCGGGTCGGGATCCGCATTTACTGTGAGCAGCTGCCCGAGCGCGGTAATGGGGTGTCGCTCGACGCAAACGCTCGGGACTACTTCGGTAACCCGGTGGCTCACCTCCATTACAACGTCGGCGTCTACGAGCGGGAGGCGCTCGAGGAAGCCAAAGCGGTGGCGGGCCAGATCTTCAAGGCTATGGGACTGACCGATATCAGGCCCGCCGCGCTCACGTTCGCGGGTCACCTGATCGGCACCCACCGCATGGGCAACGATCCGCACACCAGCGTGGTCGATCCCGATCTCCGGGCACACGACGTGCCGAACCTGTACCTCGTGGGCAGCGGCTGCTTTGTCACGTCGTCGGCGTCGCCGCCGACGCTGACCATCGCGGCGCTGGCCATCCGAGCGGCAGAACACATTGCCGTACGCCTACATGGTTGATTCCTTTGGCCCGGAGGGCTAACCTGGCAACGCTTTGCTTCTTCGTCGTCGCCGTAGTAGCCCGGGAACGCTCGCATGACGTGCCCACGCTGCAAGACTGACAATCGCGAGGGGCGTCGCTTCTGTGGCGAGTGCGGGGCGCCGCTGCCCTCCGCGTGTCCCTCGTGCGGATTCGCCAACGAGGCCGCTGAGAAATTCTGCGGTGGGTGCGGCCAGCCACTCGCGATCCCGCAACGGGCGACTCCGGCCTCCACGGCTTCCCCATCGCCCACGCCGACCGCGGCAACCGCGCCATCGTCCAGCTTCGCCTCGCCCGACGCGTACACCCCGAAGCACCTCGCCGAACGGATCCTCACATCCAGAAGCGCGGTGGAGGGTGAGCGAAAGCAGGTCACCGTTCTCTTCGCCGACCTCAAGGGATCCATGGAGTTGCTCGCCGACCGTGATCCCGAGGAGGCGCGTCGGATCCTCGATCCTGTCCTCGATCGGATGATGGACGCCGTCCACCGTTACGAGGGCACGGTCAACCAGGTGATGGGTGACGGGATCATGGCCCTGTTCGGCGCGCCGCTCGCCCTCGAAGAGCATGCGACACGCGCCTGCTATGCGGCGCTGGCCATGCAGGAATCGATTCGCGAGTACGCCGAGGACGTGCATCGTCAGTGCGGAGTGAACGTGCAGATCCGGGTCGGATTGAACTCGGGCGAGGTGGTCGTCCGGTCCATTGGCAACGACCTGCGCATGGATTACTCCGCCGTTGGCCAGACGACCCACCTGGCGGCCCGGATGGAGCAGACGGCGCAACCCGGGACGATTCTCCTGTCGCCCCAGACACGGTTGCTCGCCGAGGGCTACGTCCAGGTGACGTCGCTGGGGCCGGTGACGGTCAAGGGGATGGCGCAACCGCTGGAAGTCTTCGAGCTCGTAGGCACTGCGGCGAGTCGGACACGGCTGCAGGTCTCGGCCGCCCGAGGTCTGAGCCGGTTCGTGGGACGCAAGGCCGAGCTCAGCGCACTGCCGCAGGCGCTCGAGCGCGCCCGGGTCGGGCAGGGACAGATGGCGGCGCTGGTGGGCGAGGCTGGGCTCGGCAAGTCCCGACTGATCTGGGAATTCACGCATTCCCCCCAGACCCAGGGCTGGCTGGTGCTCGAGAGCCGATCGGTGTCGTACGGTAAAGCGACGACGTATCTTCCCGTCATCGAGCTGCTGAAGTCGTATTTCCGGGTCGAGGACCGCGACGACGCCGGCAAGATCCGGGAGGCGGTGACGAACCGATTGCGGATGCTCGGCGACGATCTCACCGGCGCGGTGGCGCCACTGCTCGCCCTGCTCCATGTTCCCGTCGAGGACGCGAGCTGGCAGGCGGCGGATCCCTCGCAGCGACGCCGGCGGACACTCGACGCCATTACCCAGCTGCTCGTGCGGCAGAGCGAGGTCGAACCCTTGATCCTCGTCTTCGAGGATCTCCACTGGGTCGACTCGGAGAGCCAGGCGGTGCTGGATGGTCTCGTGGAATCGGTCCGCACGGCGCGCATTCTCCTCCTGGTCAACTACCGACCGGAGTATCGGCACAGCTGGGGGAGCCAGCGCCACGTCGTCGAGATCCAGATTCGTCCCCTGACCGCGGAAAACGCGGAGGAACTGCTGGACGCGTTACTGGGAGACGGCATCGAGCTCAAGCCCCTGAAGCAGCGACTCATCGAACGCACGGGGGGGATTCCCTTCTTTCTCGAGGAGAGCGTCCGAACGCTCGTGGAGACGCAGGTCCTGGCTGGCCAGCCCGGCGCCTATCGACTCGTCCAGCCGCTGACCGCGATCCAGATCCCGGCGAGCGTCCAGGCCATCCTGGCCGCCCGTATCGATCGCCTCTTGGATCAGGAAAAACGTCTGCTGCAGTCGGCCTCGGTGGTCGGCAAGGACGTTCCGCTCGTCCTCCTGCGCCGTCTCGACGAGCTCTCGGAGGACGAGCTCCAGCGCGGCCTCGCGCATCTGCAGACCGCGGAGTTCCTCTACGAGATGAACCTGTTCCCGGACATCGAGTACACGTTCAAACACGCGCTCACCCACGAAGTGGCCTACGCGAGCCTCCTCCACGAGCGCCGCCGGGCCCTACACACGCGCATGGTGGAGGTGATCGAGCAGGTCTATCCCGATCGCCTCGAGCAGCATGTCGAGCGCCTGGCCCTGCATGCCTTCCGCGGCGAGCTCTGGCCGAAGGCCGTCACCTACTCACGGGCCGCCGGGGCCAAGGCCCTGGCACGCTCGGCGCACCGCGAGGCGGTCGTGTCGTTCGAGCAAGCGCTGGACGCTCTCGGTCATCTCCCCGAGAGCCGCGAGCTCATCGAGCAGTCCATCGATCTGCGATTCAATCTTCGGAACTCGCTCTGGCCGCTCGGCGAGCTCACGCGTCTCGTCAAGCATCTGCGTGAGGCGGAAGCCCTCGCCCAATCACTCGGGGACGAGCGCCGGCTCGGTCAGCTGACCGGGTATATGGCGCAGTTCTTCGCCTGGATGGGCGACCACGACCGGGCGGTCGACTCGGGCCAGCGGGCCCGCGTCATCGCCGACCAGCTGAACGACTTCGCGCTTCAGGTCGCCGCGAACTTCCGCCTCGGCCAGGCCTACTACGCGCGCGGGGAGTACCGCCGGGGGATCGATGTGCTCCGGTCGAACATCGAGGTCCTGACGGGCGATCGCGCGACTCAGCGCTTCGGGCAGACCGGCCTGCCGTCCGTGCTGTCGCGCGCCTGGTTGATCTGGTGCGCGGTCGAGCTCGGCGAGTTCGACGAGGCACGGCTACGCGGAGAGGAGGCGATGGCCATCGCCGAGACTGCCGCGCATCCCTTCGATCTCGTGGTGGGCTCGTTCGGGCTCGGCGTGCTCGGCCTCCGTCAAGGTCGCATCGACACGGCCATCACCGTGCTCGAGCGCGCCTTACACCTTTGCGAAGTCGGGCACATCCCGTTCTGGTTCCCGCTCATCGGGGTGTGGCTCGGCACCGGCTACGCCCTGTCGGGACGCCTGACCGATGCGGTCCCGTTGATGAAGAAGGCCGTGGATCAGCACGCGGCCATCGGTCTGCAGGGCGTCCATTCGCTCTTCGTGAGTCTACAGGCCGAGGCGGTCCTCCTCGCGGGGCGGCACGAAGAGGCCGCGGCCCTTGCCCACCAGGCGCTCGACCTCGCCCGCAACCACGAGGAACGAGGCCATGAGGCGTGGGCCCTGCGACTGCTTGCCGAGATTGAGGCAGGCCGGACGCCCCTGACCGCCGCGAGCGCCGAGGCCATGTACGCCTCGGCGATCGCGCTCGCCACCGAGCTCGGGATGCGTCCCCTCGTGGCCCGGTGCCAGCTCGGGCTGGCCCGCATGCATCGCCGGGACGGTCATGCGGACGCGGCGACCGCCATGCTGAGCAGGGCGCAGGCGCTGCTCGTCGAGCTGGGCATGGACCGCTGGGTCCAAGCGGATCCCGCGATCTAGCGCCGCCCCATCCATCCGTTTTGTAGCGGGGCAGCTGCGAACTGCCGCATAATAAGCGGCCGGGCACGCGCCGGGCTCAGGCCCGGCCAGTCGGAAGTTTCCACCACACCGCATTCAGGAGCCGCATGCGCGACGACGGCGCCGTGCAGGTCGAGGCGACGGAACTGCTTCGTACGCTCATTCGTAACGCCTGCGTCAACGATGGCACCCCGACCTCCGGACACGAGGACCGCAACGCGGACGCCCTGGAGGACTACCTTGGCGGCGTAGGGCTCGGGCTCGAGCGCTACGCGGGGGCGCCGGGCCGCGTGAGTCTCATCACGCGGATCGAGGGGCGCGACAGGTCAGCCCCGACGCTGCTGCTGATGGGACACACGGACGTCGTTCCCGCGAACCCCACGGCGTGGCAACGTGATCCGTTCGGCGGCGAGCTCGACGACGGCATCGTCTGGGGACGCGGCGCCACCGACATGCTGAACATCACCGCGACCATGGCGGTCGCGGTGCGGCGCCTCGCGGCGAGCGGCTTCCGACCGCGGGGCACGCTCGTCTATCTCGCCGTCGCCGACGAGGAAGCGTTCGGGACCTACGGCGCTGCCTATCTCGACACCCACCACCCAGAGGCGATCCGCGCCGACTACGTCATCACCGAAAGCGGCGGGGTGCCCGTGCCCACCAGGTCCGGCCTCGTCTTTCCCGTCACCATCGGCGAGAAAGGGGTGAACTGGCGACGGATCATCGTTCCCGGAACCCCGGGACACGGTTCCATGCCGTTCCGGACGGATAACGCGGTGGTGACGGCGGCCGAGATCGTCCGGCGCATCGGCGCGTACCATCCGCGAGCGACCATCCTCGACGTGTGGCGCCACTATCTCGAGGCCATCGATCTCCCCGCCGAGACCCGGGCGGCCCTCAGCGACCCCGATCGCGTGGACGAAGCGGCCGGACGCCTGGATCACGTGGGCTTCGCCCGCACGGCCCATGCCTGCACGCACACGACGTTCTCGCCGAACATGATCCGGGGCGGCGCGAAGGTCAACGTGGTGCCCGATCGCGTCGAGATCGAGGTCGATATCCGGGCACTGCCCGGTGTGACCCCGACGGAAGTCGACGCGATGCTGGCGGAGGCGTTGGGCGATCTGCGCGAGCGCGTGACGATCGAGGCGCCCTACGCCGAGGCCGGGTCGATGAGCTCCTTCGATACTCCGCTGGCGTCATCCCTGGCCCGCGTCACCGCCGCGCTCGTTCCCGGCAGCCGTGTCGTGCCGCGGCTCATGGTGGGAGCCACCGATGCGCGCTACTTCCGCTGGAAGGGCATACCGGCTTACGGGTTCGGCTTGCACTCCCTCCGCATCGCGCACTCCGATTACACCTTGATGTTCCACGGCAACGACGAGCGCGTCGATGTCGAGAGCCTCCGCTTGTCGGCGTTGATGTGGGAAGCACTGTGTCGGGACTTCCTCGGCTGAGCGGCGGCGGCCGACGATCCGATCCTCGCCGGTCACCCCTCGTGATTTACCCCCTGTGGAGGAGACAGACATGGTGAACCGAACTCTGCTGTGCTCGGGCGCCACCGCGGTCGGCCTCACCGTGCTCTTGGCCGCCTGGCCGGCGACCAGGCCGTCCGCCCAGCAAGTCCCACGCGGCACGGTGCAGATCGACAGCGATGACATCGGCGGGGTCGTCACCAGCATGCATGGCCCGGAGGCCGGCGTCTGGGTGATCGCGGAGACGACCGAGCTCGGCACCAGATTCGCCAAGATGGTGGTCACAGATGATCAGGGCCGCTACGTGATCCCCGACCTTCCGCAGGCCACGTACAACGTGTGGGTGCGCGGCTACGGGCTGGTCGATTCGCCGAAGGTCAAGAGCGTGCGGGGCCAGATCGTGAACCTGACCGCGGTGCCGGCGCCGAACGCGGCGGCCGCCGCGCCATACTATCCGGCCATCTACTGGTTTTCCATGCTCAAGATCCCGGACAAGAGCCTGTTTCCCGGCACGGGCCCCGACGGCAACGGCATGCCGGCGATCTACAAGACCCAGGAACAGTGGCTCAACGCCGTCCAGCTGAATGGCTGCGGCAACTGTCACCAACTCGGCGACAAAGCGACGCGCGAGATTCCCGCCTCACTCGGCGCGTTCAAGAATTCCGTCGACGCGTGGCAGCGGCGGCTCCTGTCCGGCCCGGGCGGCGGCGCCATGGCGCGATTCATCGCGCTCATGAACACTGCCGACGGCGGCCATGTGCGCCGACTGGCGGAGTGGACCGATCGCATCAAGGCCGGTGAGCTGCCGGCCTCGGTGCCCCCGCGGCCGCACGGTGTCGAGCGCAATCTCGTCGTGACCGCGTACGACTGGCTGTCGCCCAAGTACTACGTCCACGACCTCATCGTCACCGACCGTCGCAAGCCCACCGTCAACGGATACGGGTTGATTTACGGCGCGGCCGAGCTGAGCACGGACGACTCGCCGATCCTCGATCCCGTAAAGATCACCAAGACCGTCATCAAGCTGCCGATCCGTGATCAGGACATCCCCAGCTCGGCGCTGGCCAACAAGGTGGCCGCGCCGTCTCCGTACTTCGGTACCGAGCAGGTGTGGGACACGCGGGTCAACGCCCACAACCCGATGATGGATCACGAGGGGCGCGTCTACTACACGGCGCAGAGCCGCTCGCCCAAGAAACCGCCGGCCTACTGCGCGGCGGCGTCGGGCCATCCGTCGGCGAAGGTTTATCCGCTCACGCGCACGCCAGACGGGTTCGTGCAGAACTCCCGGCAGGTCACGGTGTACGATCCGAAGACCAAGCGGTTCACGTTCATCGACACGTGCTTCGGGACGCACCACCTGAACTTCGCCGAGGACCCGAACCACACGCTCTGGCTCGGCAACAACCTCCAGAACGACCTGGCCCTCGTCGGCTGGGTCAACACGAAGCTCTTCTGGGAGACGGGTGACGCCGGGAAGTCGCAGGGCTGGTCGCCCCTGATCGTCGACACCAACGGCAACGGCAAGCGCGATGCGTGGGTCGAGCCCGACCAGCCGGAGGATCCCACCAAGGACAAGCGGACCGGGCTCGGAATCTACGGCATCGCCTACAGCCCGGCCGACGGCTCCATCTGGGGCTCCAACATCGCCCATCCCGGGTGGGTCATCCGGATCCAGCCCGGATCGAATCCGCCGGAGACGGCGCTGGCGGAGGTCTACAAGGTCCCGCCGCCCGGATTCGGCATGCGCGGGTTCGACGTCGACCGTCAGGGCCGGGCGTGGGTGACGCTGGCGAGCGGACACATGGCGAGCTTCGACCGGCGCAAGTGCAAGGGGCGTCTCAACGGGCCGGGCGCGGCGGAGGGCAATCTCTGTCCCGAGGCCTGGACGTTCTATCCGCTGCCGGGACCGTCGTTCGCGGGCCGCGACGGCGCGGCCGAGGGCCCGTACTACTCCTGGGTCGATCAGCACGACATCCTCGGCCTCGGCGCAGACACGCCCATCGGCACCGGCAATTTCTCGGACTCGCTCTACGCATTGACGTACGGCAAAGTCGTGCAGCTGCGCGTGCCGTATCCGATGGGCTTCTTCGCCAAGGGCGTCGACGGGCGCATCGACGACCCGAAGACCGGCTGGAAGGGCAGGGGACTGTGGGTGACGTCAGGGAATCGGACGCCCATGCACATCGAGGGCATCGACGCGCCGAGCCCGGGCGCGCCGGGCAAGACGCTCTCGAGCCCGCTCGTCGTACATTTCCAGCTCCGGCCGGATCCGCTCGCGCACTGAGGGGCGCGACCGTCCCACTCGGGGTGCGTGTGCCTCGTCGGTGGTGAGAGGCACACGCCGCAACTCCTCGTTTCTCTGAGGACCGGGACCGTGGGGGATGTCGGTGGGGCTTCTGGTGGATCTTCCCGCTCATCGGAATGGCGGTCTGCGCGCTGTTCCTGATCATGATGGTCCGCGCGCTGGCCGGCGGCCACGGCTTCACGTGCATGGGATCGCACGCCGGGCAGGCGCGCGACGACGACCTGCGCCGCGAGATCCGTGAGCTGCGAGAGGAGATCAAGCAGCTCAAGGCGACGCGATAGCGACCGCTCAGACCGTCTGGAGGATCTCCGCGGTCGCCATCTCGGGAGTCAAGATCTCGCGCCAGTCGGCGTCGCGCGGGACTACGCCTTCGGAAGCGCGCAGCCTGTAGTACGTCGGGTTGATGCCGCGCGGCGTGCCGCCGGCCTGAACTGTCTTGATGGCGCCGAGGAGCAGCCGGCGGGCCTGGATGATGGCTTTGTCCGCCGGGCCGAGATGCTCCTTGCTGCGATCGACGACGCGCCGCATGCTCTCCTGGATGCCGCGGTCCTGCGTGTTGATGCCGTCGATCCCGGTGAACGTCTCCGTCTTCTGCACGCGTCGATCCAGCAGGTAGTTGTTCTGTCGGTTCGCCTTCGAGCGGAAGGTCGTCTGGTCGACGTGGTCCCGACCGTTGCCCGAGCGCCGTTCCATGCGGTCGTTCTCATCGAGGGGCGCGTCGGTCGTGCTGTGGTGCCAGTTGTAGACCATGGTATTGCCGTCATCCATCGGCACCCAGATGTGGCCCGCGACCGCCTCCGTCCCCTTGCTCGTCTGGTACGGGCGGATCTGATGGAAGGGCATCACGAAGTGGTAGGTGCGAATGTGCATCTCGTCCTCGCCGAGCGGCCGGAGGCCGGCGTACTGGTAGCCCCAGTCCGTCAGGTCGACGACGATCGCGGGCGCCTTGCCGCGCACGAACGCGCTCGCCGGGTTGATACCCGGCCGCTTGGTGTTGGTGGTGATGGCCCGGTGCAGGATCGGGGCGTGCGAGGTGTCGATGCCGCCTTCGAGCGCCTGGAGCCAGTTGCACTCCTCGATGACCTTCGAGACGTGGCGGTGCGTCGCCGGCGACTGCGTCCACGCGAACTTGGGCAGCGGCGGCTCGAGCTCCGGCGGGCCCATGTAGGCCCAGATGAGGCCGCCCAGCTCGACCGTGGGGTAGGACGGCTGGCGGATCTTGCCCTTGAAGCTCAGCTCTTCCGGCTCGTTCAGCATGTCTATACACTGGCCGCTCACGTCGAACTTCCAGCCGTGGTAGACACACCTGAGGCCACACTCCTCGTTGCGGCCGAAGAAGAGCGACGCGCGTCGGTGCGGACAGAACTCGTCGAGGAGCCCGACGCGGCCCTCCGTGTCCCGGAAGGCCACGAGCTCTTCGCCCAGGAGCTTGACGCGGACGGGCGGACAATCGGGCTCCGGTAGCTCCCAGGCGAGCAGCGCGGGGATCCAGTACCGGCGCATCGTGGTGCCCATCGGGGTGCCAGGACCGATGCGGGTGATGAGCTCGTTTTCCTCGTGGGTCAGCATTGGGTGGCCTCCTCGCTGAACACGTCCTGCCCGCGATTATACGAGGAGAGGGCGCGGCCGTCCCACCTGGGGCGGGCCCGCCTCGGTGGCCTACGGACGCGAACGCGGGAGTCGGGCGGAACTCCTCGTTTCTCTTGCCGGGTGCGCCCGCCCGGTCCGGTACTGCCCTTGCACATTTCTCGACGCATGAGCCGGCCGTTCGCCGACATCTATGCCGAGTTTCAGCCGAAGATCCGGCGCTACCTGGCGCGCCTGGTCGGCGGGATCGAGGCCGAGGACCTGACGCAAGAGGTCTTCGCCAGGGTGAGCGAAGCGCTTCCCCGGTTCAGAGGAGAAGCCAAGCTCTCGACGTGGGTGTACCGGATCGCCACGAATGCCGCCCTCGACCGGTTGCGGACTCCCGCGTTCCGGCGTGCGGACCGGGTGCTGCTCCAGATCGGGAAGCCCGAGACCGAGCGAACGCCGGCGATCGTACGGGAGCTCGAACGCAAGGAGATGAACGCCTGCGTCCGCCTGTATCTCGATCGGCTCCCGGCGAGCTATCGGTCCGTCATCCTGCTCAGCGAGGACGAGGGGCTCACCAACCAGCAGATCGCCGAGGCGCTCGGCATCAGTCTGGAGGCCGCCAAGATCCGACTCCATCGCGCGCGGAGCCGCCTGAAAAGGGAGCTCGGCGGAGGCTGCGATGTGTACCGGGACGACCGAAACGAGCTGGCCTGCGAGCCGAAGATGACGGGTGTATCCCCGGGCGGCTGAGCTCCGTCTATACGGTCGGACAGAAGGAGGTCAACACCATGTGGGGACCCGGACCGTGGGGGATGTCGATGTGGGGCTTCTGGTGGATCTTCCCGCTCATCGGGATGGCCGTCTGCGCGCTGTTCCTCTTCATGATGGTGCGTGCCCTGGCCGGCGGCCACGGCTTCATGTGCCTGGGGTCGCACGCCGGTCAGACGCGCGAGGACGATCTGCGCCGCGAGATCCGCGAGCTGCGGGAGGAGGTCAAGCAGCTCAGGGCGAGCCGGTAAGGGTCGGGCCTTACTCCTTCAGCCCGGACAGGGCGATCCCGCGCACGAACGCGCGCTGGAAGAGCAGAAAGATGATGGCGGTCGGGATCATGGCGATCACGGCGATGGCCATGATCTCGTGGTAGGCGGCCGAGTCGATCCCCTCCATCTGGGCCAGGCCCAGGGGAAAGGTCTTGAGCGTGTCCTTCGAGGCCACGATGAGCGGCCACAGGAACTGGTCCCAGTTGTCGCGGAAGGTGAGGAGCGCGAGCGCCCCGAGGGCCGGCTTGCAGTTGGGCAGGATGATGCGCCAGAAGATGCCGCGCTCGCTGCAGCCGTCCAGGCGAGCGGCCTCGATGAGGGAGTCCGGCAGGTCCTTGATGTACTGGCGCATCAGGAAGATGCCGAAGGCATCGACGGCGAGGGGCACGATGAGCCCGCCGTAGCTGTTCACGAGGCCCATCCCGCGGACCACGAGGAACGTCGGGACCAGCACGATCTCGAGCGGCAGCATGAGGGTGCTCAGGATCGCGCGGAAGGACGCCTCGCGGTACGGAAAGCGGAACTTCGCGAGGCCGTACCCGGCGAGGCTGCAGAAGAGCAGGTTGCCCGCCATCACCGCGAGCGCGACGACGGCGCTGTTGAAGAAGTAGAGGCCGAAGGCGCCGCGCGAGAGCGCGTTCGGGTAGTTCGACCACTGCGGATCGCGCGGGAGCCACCGGATGGGGAGCTCGAACACCTCGCTGCCCGTCTTGAGGGAGGAGGAGAGCATCCAGAAATAGGGCAGGAGCGTGAGCCCGATGCCGGCGACGGTGAGCAGGGTGATGAGGCATCCGCCCCAGCGCGCCCACCCGGTCCTCGTCACTCCACGCCTCCCCGGCGGAGCAGCCGCAGCTGGATCAACGTGAGCGCGAACGCGAACGCGAACAGCACCATCGAGGCGGCGGCGGCTTCCCCCATCCGGTGGTACGCGAATGCCGTCTCGTAGATGAAGTAGGGCAGCACGCGCGTGGTCCCGTTGGGGCCACCCTCCGTCATGACCAGCGGGTTCAGGAAGACCTTCATCGCCGACAGGAGCGACATGACCATGACGAAGAGGATGGTCGGCGCCAGCAGCGGGATCGTGACGTGCACGAAGCTCTGCCACGGCCCCGCGCCGTCGACCGTGGCCGCCTCGTGGTACTCCCTGGGGATCGACTGCAGGCCGGCGAGGTAGATCACCCCGAACAGCGGGATGCCGCGCCAGATCCCGATCAGGATGAGCGCGGGCAGCGCCGTCTGCTCGGTCGCGAGCCAGTTGATGCGCCCGACGCCCACGTAGCCGAGCACGGTGTTCACGACGCCGAGCGGGTTGTACATGAACTTCCACACGAGCGCGACCACGATCTGGGACATCGCGATGGGAAAGAAGTACGCGAGGCGGATGAGCGGCCGGCCCGCCATCTTGCGATTGAGGAGCAGGGCTAGGGCCAGCGCCAGGAACCACTCGGGGATCGACACCCCGAACATGTACTTCACCGAGACCCAGAAGGACTGGTGGAAGAGCGGATTGTTCCAGATCGTCCGGTAGTTCTCGAGCCCGTGGAAGACGGGCGGGCTCATGAGGTCGTACTTGTAGAAGCTCAGCCGGAACGCCTCCAGCATCGGCCAGAACTTGAAGGCGACGAGATGCAGGAGGGCGGGCAGGACGAACAGGAAGCCGGCCCAGCAGAGGCGGGTCTGGAGGGACACCCTCCAGCCCGTCCGCTGCCGGAACATGTCGAGCGACCGCCCTACGGCTTCGCCAGCGCCGCGTCGATCTCCTTGCAGGCCTGGTCGAGGGACGCCTTCGGGTCTTCATTCTTCAGCACCACCCGCTCCATCGCTCGGTGCATGGCGTCGCTGATCTCGAGGTAGTAGGGCGAGCGTGTGACGTACGTGCCCGTCTTGATGTCGCCGATGAACACGTCGAGGTACTTCGTCTTTCTGGCCTCGTCCATCCCGGGCAGCTCCAGGAAGTTCGCGCTCGGGTAGGGGTACGACGTCTTGTCGTACCACTCCTTCGGGTTCTTGACGACGAAGCGGATCAGCTCGTGCACCAGCTTCTGCTTGGCCTCGGGGATCTGCGGGTTCACGGCCAGCGCGAAGCCGTAGACGATGCTCACGGGCTTCTGCGGGTTCACCTGCGGAAACGGCACGACCTTCATGTCCTCCATCACCTTGGGGCCGAACTGCGCCACGCTGCCCGCGTGGGTGATGAACATGGACACGCGACCCTTGGGCAGGTCATCGGCGGGCAGCGCGTTCGTGGCCAGGCTGACCGTCGGATCGGAGATCTTGTACTTGTGGACGTACATGGACCGCACCTGCATGGCCTTCACGCCGGCGTCGCTGTTCGCCGTGCACTTTTTCCCCGCGCGGTCGAGGATGCTCCCGCCGTACTGCCGGGTCAGGCCTTCGAGATACCACATGGTCCACGCCGAGGAGTGCATGGCGAAATCGAAGCCCTCGCGGGTCATCGTGGTGCCCTGCATCTTGACGAGCTTCTGCCCGACTCGCCCGATGTCCTCCCAGGTGCGCGGATAGTCCTTGTCGGGATCGAGGCCGGCCTCCTGGAAGTGCTTCCGGTTGAGGTAGAGGCTGAAGGTGGCGGCGATCATGGGCACGGCGTAGAGCTTGCCGTCGTGGATGTAGCCGTCGAGCGCGCCCGGCAGATACGCCTTCTTCATGTCGTCGAGGTTCTTGTAACCGAGCCACTCCGGCCGGATGGGCGCCAGCACGTCCTTGGTGGTGAAGCTCGGCAGCAAGGTATCGATGACCGTGAACATGTCGGCCGCGGACTTCGTGGACAGCGCGGCCGAGAGCTTCTTGAAGTACGGCGTCATCGCGAAGAACTCGTACTCCACCACGTTGTTCGGGTGCGTCTTGTTCCAGTCGGCCACCAGCTCCTTCGAGTAGTTGTTGTGCGGCGGGTTGCTGTGCTCCCACCAGACGATCCCCTGGGCGAAGGCCGGGCTGGTGAGAACCATTGCCGTGAGGGCGAACGACAGACACGCCACGAGGAATCGCATGGTCGCCTCCTTGGACAGCCTGGCGGGATTATATAGAGGAGCGCCCCAACTGTGCCGGGGGCGGGTCAGCGAGGTCCGTCAGGATCGACGAGGGCGAGGACCTTCCCCAGAACTTCAAACGGATAACCCTTCACCTGAGAGGTGACGGGGCAGCAGAGAGCCAGGCCCACTCGTCGGTTGTAGCCGGTCGGAGAGATGACCACGGCCGGACGGTGGCCCGCCTTGGTAAGACGCCTAGCGTTCGTTGCCTCCTCCACAGGAAATCCTCAGTCCAGCGAGCCGGATCGAGCTCCCTCTTCCATCCCGCTGAAGGACAAGAATACAAGGTCCTTTGGGTAGGTCGGGTACTCCTCAATCAAGACCGCGGCCTCGAGACCATCGATTACCGCAGCAGCGGATCACGGGCAATCCCGACGCCGCGCATATCTCTACGTCGTTCGTGGAGCGCCAGAATCTGTCTGGGGCTGCCGGGGGGACCTCAACCTCTGGCTCGGGTTCCGTCGGAATCGTAACGGTGATGTCCTTCGTCGCACGCGAACCCGCGAGACCACCAACCGGCGAAACTCGTCCTCTCTGACCGGCCACTCGCGTTGACCTGTTGCGTGGGCGGCCAGGAGTTGCTCCAGGAACTGGCCGTCTCCTGTAGAGATCTGCACGAGGCTACCGCGTAGCTTTCCCGTCCAATTCGACGTGTTCTTGCTCTGGTCACGCGGCTGAGCGGCCGGCGCCGCACGATGTGCGGCGTAGCGCCTCGCGCTTCATGCGCCGGGCCGCTCCAGCCGCTGGTTGGCCAGTTTACAGCCAGCGGCGCACGGACGCCTTATAGTCCAAGTACTGCGCACCGAATCTCCGTTCGAGGTACCCCTCTTCTCTCCGTATGACGAAGTAGTGCATGAGCGCCACCGCCCCGACGAGCGTCGCTAGCAGCCACACGCTGTTGACCCAGATCGCTATACCAAGCTGGAACAGGGAGAACGCCAGATAGATCGGGTTCCGGCTGAAGCGATAGGGTCCCGTCCGGACGACCATGGCCGTGGGCTTTCGAGCTGGCACGGGCGTGCCGGCCGCCCGGAATGTCGCGACCGAGTAGGCGAACAGCGCTATGGCAACCACGACGAGAGGCGCTCCGAGCGGGACAGCGAGCGTTCTGGGAAGGAATGGGAACGGCGTGGCGAGCTGGATCACCGCCCCTGAGACGAGCGAAATCAGATACACAAGCGGCGGGCGTACGAGACCGAGATTCGCAACGTCCTGCGCCGCGCTTGCGGAGCCGTAACTCTGTGGTCTGGTTGTCATGGTCTTCGGTCTTGCACACCGCTCGATCGACTAAGCCGCCCAACTACTATTGGAGTGCAACGCCGTCATATGCAACTGGATGCTAGTGTCCTGAGTCTGAAAAAGATGGAACAACATGTACGCATCGAGCGTTCTCACGGTAGAAGGGAGAACGCTCATGCCGATCGGTCGACCACTGCCGCCGCTGACCCTCGCCGACGACGAGCGGGAGACGTTGGAACGCTGGATGCGCCGGCCGACGACGGCGCAGGCCTTGGCGCAACGCGCGCGGGTCATCCTGGGGTGCGCGGCGGGGAAGACGAATACGCGCGTCGCGCGCGAGCAGCGGCTGACCAAGCAAACGGTCGGCAAGTGGCGCGGGCGGTTTCTCACTGCGCGGGTCGACGGGTTGCTCGATGAGCCGCGGCCCGGCGCGCCGCGGACGATCATGGACGCCGATGTGGAGCGTGTCGTGACGGCGACCCTGGAGACGAAGCCGCGCGACGCGACCCACTGGAGCACGCGCGCCATGGCGGCCCGTTGCGGTCTCAGTCAGAGCACCGTGAGCCGTATCTGGCGGGCGTTCGCGTTGCAGCCCCATCGTACGGAAGCCTTCAAGCTCTCGAAAGATCCGCTCTTCATTGAAAAAGTGCGCGACATCGTCGGCCTGTACCTCGATCCCCCGGATCGTGCGCTGGTCCTGTGCGTGGACGAAAAGGCGCAGATCCAAGCGCTCGATCGGACACAGCCGTTGCTGCCGATGCGCCCGGGACAGGTCGAGCGCCGGACGCACGACTACCGCCGCCATGGCACCACGTCGCTCTTCGCCGCGCTGGACGTGAAGAGCGGCGGGATCATCGGCCGCTGTCATCGCCGCCACCGCGCCGTCGAGTTTCGCCAGTTTCTTGAGACGATCGAGACGGCCGTGCCTGCGGAACTCGAGATTCATCTGGTTCTCGATAACTACGCTACGCACAAGACGCCGCAGATTCGACGCTGGCTCGCCAAGCGCCCCCGCTATCATCTGCACTTCACGCCGACCGGCGCCTCCTGGCTGAATCTCGTGGAACGCTGGTTCGCCTTGCTGACGCAGAAGCAGATTCGGCGCGGAACACATCGAAGCACCCGAGCGCTGGAGACGGCCATCCTCGAGTACATCGCACTCAGCAATGAGCGTCCCAAGCCATTCATCTGGACGAAGACGGCCGACGACATCCTCATGAGCATCGAGCGGTTTTGTCGACGGATCTCAGACTCAGGACACTAGGAGTGTGTCCGAGTAATGCCGAAATCGACGGTTTCAGCCATGGTCGACCTCGCAATTCCCAAGGATTTTGAGGTGTCCCTCATCGTGAATTCTGTTACTCGGACACACTCCTAGCGGGCGGGTTCTGAGGCAACCGGCGATCCCGCCTCAAAAATCGGGTTAATCCCAAGCTCGAAACTCTCGTGGATCAGCACCACAAGATTGTGACACAGCACCTTCGCCAGAGCCTCGTTCACCATGGCGGTATCCGTCTTCGCCCGGAGGAAGTCGCCAAACTTGCGCTTCATCATGGAGCAGGCCGTCTCGACGTTTGAGCGCTTGTGGTAGTGCGCTAGAAACTCGTCGCGGCGGTACATGAAGTACCCGAGAGCCTTCGCCCACGCGCCGCCCGTCCAGCCCGTGTCCGACGTGCGGAAGGCGATGAAGGGCTCAGCGCCGACGTTCTTGACCGTCTCGATGTTCGCGGCGCTGGCGTAGCCTTTGTCGGCGCTCACTTCGGCCATGGCGAAATTCTTGGCCGTGGCGGCGACGAGGGCGGGCAGCTGCTTCGTGTCGGCAGCGTTGCGGCCAGCGATCTCGATCGCCGTCACCACGTTCGTCTTCACCCCGACCATGATATGAACCTTCACCCAATCGTGCTCTTGCCGCTCGACGCCGTACTTATGGTCAAACCAGCGATGAAATCGCGAGGTACTGAACCCCGACGAGTCGGCGGCAAAGTCTACCTCTACCGACTTGAGCGGCAGCGCGCTTCGCGTGATGAGATCACGGAGGATCGGCGTGAGCGCCGGATCTTCGAGGTACCGGAAGACTGAGCTTTGGTGCGGCGCCTTCGCAATGAAGCCGCGATCCTTGGCGGCGCGCAGATCGCTCATGAACCGCCGCGTCGACAGCGTCGAGTAGACCTTGAGCGTGGCGCAGAACACCGAATCCGCCAGCGTGGCGCGCGGGCGCCCGCGACCTTGCGTCGGCTCGGCGATGCCACGGCACAACTCGCGGAGCAGGGCCGGGAACAGATCGCCTTCGTTCGTCTGCGCCTGGTTGTAGCTCCGCCAGTCCTGCGGATAAGTCCGCTTGACGGTCTTCGTCACGGTCACCGTTTCGGTGACGGTGCCGTTGGCAAAATCAAATTCCTGCTGGATCACGATCTGCACCGCGTAAATATGTTTGCAGGGCCC
>WNGF01004019.1_pt1 | contig 26478 bp, 30 predicted proteins | sample 5400641 | NCBI WGS metagenome assembly WNGF01 (sample SAMN13153371, study PRJNA577476) | soil metagenome | isolation source: 80 cm soil or saprolite under grassland replicate 2 | place: USA:California | collected 2016-06-15 | reverse complement strand
TTGCCAGTGAAGTTAGTGCGGACCTGGGACAGGACCGCGAGGACTACTGCCTCATCTTCGGGCCGACCAACGTGGCGATCCAGGAGTCCGGCATTCTCGTCGACCTCGGTGAACCAACCAGAGCGGTCCAACGCGCCGAGAAGGTTCGCCCGGAACGGCTCCGCAGTGTCAACCGCTCCGGATACCATCACCTGCACCTCGCACGGGCGCACGGTATGCGCGGCAAGGATCAGGCGGCGATTAGCGCCGTAATGACAGCCCATCGGATCGCACCGGAACTGGTCCGTCACGACCCGATCGCACGCGAGCTGGTGCGGGATGTGGCTCGGCGCCGCCGCCGCATCGATGGGCAGCTACGTAGCCTGGCCCGCGACATGAATATCCTCCTTTAGCCGGATCAAGCCGGCTTGCGAGCCCGCAGTGACAAGAACAGCGGTAGCTCAGCCTCTGAGCGGGGCGGGAGGGTCCACGTCCGCTCGTCCTGCTTGCGCAGGAACGGCCACGGTCGATCCAGCCACGGGAACTCGTGGAAAAACTCGATCACCAGTCCCGCTTGCGCCACGGCCGTGATCAGCTCGGCGACGCTGTGCGGCCACAGATACTTGACCTCGCTGCTCACCTGAGCATCGGGATCGGCATACGTGCCCTGGACCTTGTACCCGATCGGTTCCGACCGCGGGAAGTACGGCCTGCTCACGCGAACCTCGGACGCCGAGTCATCGAGCACTTTAGCGATCGGGTGGATGTCGGTGAGGTAGAAGAACCCACCGGGCGCCAAGAAATGCGCCACCACACGCGCCCACCGGACCAGGTCCGGCAGCCAGCCAAGCACACCGCGGGACGTGTAGACGATGTCGAAGTCTCCGGTCAGCGCCTGCGGCAGCTCCAGGACGTCCGAGCAGACGAAACGGGCCTCCACTCCGAGCTCATCGGCGAGCTTGGTGGCGATCGCAATCGCCCGAGGCGAGAAGTCGACACCGGTCACCCGCGCCCCGCGCCGTGCCCAGGCGATCGTGTCAGTACCGATCTGACATTGCAGGTGTAGCAGGGTCCGACCTTCGACGTCGCCAACCTCGTCGATCTCGTATGGCCGCAGCTTGCTGCTGCCCCGACGCACCGCTTCCAGGTCATACCAATCGGATCTTGCGTGGATTTCCGCCCATTCGTTCCACAGCGTGCGATTGGACTCGACGAAGTCCTCCACCCCGGAACCGCTCACTCTGATCTCCGTAGCTTTCGTTGGTCGCCCGCACGCGAGGTACCCCAGCGAAATCAAGCCGAGACCGGCACGAAGTGTGCCAGTTGCCGGCGGCCGTGATCCCTAGCGTGCCACACGAACAACCGGTCCGCCCCGGACCGTTCCAAGTTGCCAGCGACGTTGACGGGAGCTGACATGGGCCGCCACCGGAAGTCACACATCGACGAGACCGATACCCGTGTGGACGGGCGCCTGCCTGATGGCGACCGTGTACCGCAGCCCGGGTACGCCCGGTGGTCTGACCTGGTAACGCGGAACCAGGTGCCGGCCGTCAACCCGGACCCAGGCGCCGAGCTGGTGCGACCATACGTCACGAAACAGGGCAGACGGTGGTGGCCACGGTGATGGCCACCGAAGACATGGTGATCCTTGTCGCGCGTCGCTGGGTTCGCTTACCGGGAACCGACTGCGAGGTCTATCTGCAGGGCAAGTCCGGCGAGCTTCACATCCGCCGCAACGGCGGCCCGTTTGATGGTTGGTCGCTGCCGTCGTGCGTGTACGTCCGCCGCGTCAAGCAACCGGAGCGGGAGTGATCCATGTCGAGCCGGCTGTGGGTAGTGGTGCGCCGGCGGGCAGCGCGACGTCTCCCAAGGCGTAGGCGACCCGACATGAGCAGACGGGGACTGGAACATAGCCGGGCGGGTTACCGCCTACTGTTGAGCCACTCCGACCAGGTGGTCTTGCCGTGGCGGCCGTGCGGGCAGGTCTGCGGGCCGGCAGCGCGCAGCGCGAAGCCGGGCAGCGGGATACCCACGACCCGGCGGCTGATCCCGCGCGCGGCCTGGTACTTTCGGGCGAGCTCGACCATGGTCAGGATCTCGGGTCCGCCGAAGTCCTCCCGCCGGCCGCGCGGCCCGTCGCCGAGGCATTCGACCACGTACTGGGCGAAGTCCGCGGAGTCGCCCGGCTGCACGGCGACGTTCGACGGCAGCACCCAGAAGCGCTGGCGGGCCATGTTGTCCAGCATGCGGGCCAGCAGCCAGTAGAACGGCGTCGCCGCGACGATGGACCAGGGCACGGCGCCCTCGCGGACCAGGTTCTCGGCGGCGGCTTTCATCCGCGAGTACGGGATCCGGGACTGCTGCACGCCGACGATCGAGATGTGCAGGAAATGCCGTACGCCGGCCCGGTTCGCCTCGGCCAGGAGCCGGCGCGTACCGTCGATGTCCACATCGGACGGAGCGCGGATCAGGTCGCCCAGCCGCAGCTTCCCGCGCTGCGCCGCCGGCGAGTGCGTCGCCGCGTGCACGATGGCGTCAACACCGGCGACGGCCCCGGCGACCCCGGCGCCGGTGCCAAGATCTCCGGTGACCCACTCGATGTTCGGATCGTGGCCGGGCCGGCGGGCCAGGACCCTCACCCGGTGGCCCTGGGCGGTCAACAAGCCGACCACGCCCCGACCCAGGTGGCCGGTGCCGCCCGTGATGAGGATGGTATCCATCAATGTCTCCCTCGTTCGCGAGTATCCCGTTCGGGTCCCCTACCCGCTTGGACGAGACCGCATACCTCAACGTGACGCCGTGGTCCCGCGCCACCCGCGCTCGATCAGGTCGTGACCTGGTGAGCTCTTCCGTCGGCGGGCGGCGAGTGGGAGGCTGATGACACGTTGAGCCCACCCCTTGGCAGGGGGTAACGGATGGGTGGCAAGAGAACACCGTTCGAACCTGAGCTCGCCCCGTGCGGCAAGACCGTGGGGGGCGAGAGTTATCACGACGCCGACGGCGAAGGCTTCTCTGTGTCCGTCCGCTATTACGCATGCGGCTGCCGGCGCACCCGCCACGAGTACCACGACGGCAGCGTCACGGCCACAGCGGTGAAGCACGGCCGCAAACAAGGCAAGATTATCTGGGAAGAACAAGCGGGACATCCGGTCTGACCGCGCGGGAGGACTATGAGCGAGCGCCAGCGAGCGAATCATGGGCTCAGCGCCTTGGTGCCTCATGACGGCGCCGAGCGCAGCGAGGTGCCGGCATGAGCGCGTCGCACGATGTCGTCATCGTGGGGGGAGGCGGGGCCGGCCTACGGGCAGCCATCGCCGTGGCCGAGACCGATCCGAGCCTCAGCGTCGCGGTCGTCTCCAAGGTGTACCCCATGCGCAGCCACACCGTGTCCGCCGAGGGTGGGGCTGCCGGTGCGATCCGATCCGACGACAGTCTCGATGAGCATGCCTACGACACGGTCTCCGGCGGGGACTGGCTGTGCGACCAGGACGCGGTAGGGGCGTTCGTGGTCGAGGCGCCGCGGGAGCTGCTGCGGCTGGAGCACTGGGGCTGCCCGTGGAGCCGCGAGGCGGACGGGCACATTGCCGTACGGCCCTTCGGCGGCATGAAGAAGATGCGCACCTGGTTCGCCGCCGACAAGACCGGGTTCCATCTCCTGCACACGCTGTTCCAGACCTCGTTGAAGTACCCGTCGATCGCGCGCTACGACGAGTGGCACGTGACCCGCCTGCTGGTCGACGAGGGCCGGGTGTGCGGCGTGGTGGCGCTGGAGCTCATGTCCGGCCGGATCGAGGCGATCATGGGGAAGGCCGTCATCCTGGCCACCGGCGGCTGCGGCCGGATCTTCCCGTTCACCACGAACGCCGCCATCAAGACCGGGGACGGGATGGCGCTGGCGTACTGGGCCGGGGCGCCCCTGAAGGACATGGAGTTCGTCCAGTACCACCCGACCGGCCTGCCCTTCACCGGCATCCTCATCACCGAGGCGGCCCGGTCCGAGGGCGGTTGGCTGGTCAACAAGGACGGGTACCGGTACCTGCAGGACTACAACCTCGGCACGCCGTCGCCGAAGCCGGTCTTCCGCAGCATGGAGCTGGGACCGCGGGACCGGCTGTCCCAGGCGTTCGTCCACGAGGTCGAGAAGGGGCGCACGATCGACTCGCCGTACGGGCCGGTCGTCCACCTCGACCTGCGCCACCTCGGCGCGAAGGTGATCGACACCAAGCTGCCCTTCGTACGCGAGCTGTGCCACAAGTACGAGAACATCGACCCGGTCCACGAGCTGGTCCCGGTGCGGCCCGTCGTGCACTACATGATGGGCGGCGTCCACACCGACATCCACGGTGCGACCGGCGTTGCCGGGCTGTACGCCGCGGGTGAGGTGGCCTGCGTGAGCATCAACGGCGCCAACCGCCTCGGCTCCAACTCCCTCCCGGAGCTGCTGGTCTTCGGCGCCCGTGCCGGGCAGGCGGCCGCGCAGTACGCCGTCGACGCCGCTCCGCCGCCGGCCGCCGCGGAGGCGCAGGCCGCCGACGAACAGCGCCGGCTCGAACGCGAGCTCCTCGGCCGTGCCGCGGGCCGCGAGCGGATGTCCACCATCCGTACGCAGATGCAGTCCACAATGGAGGAGGCCGCCGGTATCTACCGCGACGGCGACACCCTGGCCAAGGCGGCGGACAAGCTGCGCGAGCTCCGGGAGCGGGCCGCGTCGGCCACGATCGACGACGTCAGCCGTACGTTCAACACCGAGCTGACCGCGGCGCTCGAGCTGACCGGGATGATCGACCTGGCCGAGTCGATGGTGCACAGCGCCCTGCATCGCGAGGAGTCCCGCGGCGCCCACCAGCGCACGGACTTCCCCGCGCGCGACGACGAGCGCTTCCTCGCCCACTCGATGGCCTACCGCGAGCCGGACGGCTCGCCCCGGATCGAGCACATGCCGGTCACGATCACCCGGTGGCCGCCGGGTGAACGGGTCTACGGGAAGTGAGCAGATGCCCGACCAGATAACGATGCAGGTTGCCCGCTACCGGCCCGAGCAGGAGGACGCGCCGACCTTCGACGAGTACGACGTGCCGCTGCGCAAGGACTGGGCGGTCCTCGACGGGCTGAACTACATCAAGGACGAGCTCGATGGGACGCTGTCGTACCGGTGGTCCTGCCGGATGGGAATCTGTGGCAGCTGCGGCGCCACCGTCAACGGTGAGCCGAAGCTGACCTGCGCGACCTTCCTGACCGACTACGCCCCTGGTCCGGTACGGGTCGAGCCGCTGGCGAACTTCCCCATCATCCGCGACCTCGTCGTCGAGCTCACCGACTTCATGACGAAGCTCGGCAAGGTGCGGCCGTGGATTATCCGCGACGAGGAGCAGCCGGTCGAGTCGGGGGAGTACCTGCAGACTCCCGCGGAGCTCGAGGAGTACAAGCAGTTCAGCATGTGCATCAACTGTATGCTGTGCTACTCGGCCTGTCCGGTGTACGGGCTGGACCCGAAGTTCCTCGGCCCGGCGGCGATCGCCCTCGCCCAGCGCTACAACCTCGACTCCCGCGACGACGGCGGGCACGAGCGCCTGACCATACTGTCCCAGCCGGAGGGCGTCTGGGGCTGTACGTACGTGGGGGAGTGCTCGCGGGCGTGTCCAAAGGGCGTCGACCCGGCAGGGGCGATCCAGCGGTACAAGCTCACGGCGGCCACAGCGGCGGTCAAGGCGCTCCTGATGCCGTGGAGCCAGCGATGAGCGCGCCACCGTACGCCCGCCTCTACAAGCCGAAGGTCCGTCTCCTGTGGTGGCTCTCGCGGCGGTCGTACACGTTGTTCGTCCTGCGGGAGCTGAGCAGTGTCTTCGTCGCATGGACCGTGGTCTACCTGCTCCTGCTGGTACGCGCGGTCGCCCGCGGCCCGGCCGAGTACCAGCGGTTCCTGGACTGGTCGGCGAGCCCGTGGCTGGTCGCGCTGAACGTACTCTCGTTGGCCTTCGTGCTCCTGCACGCCATCACGTTCATGAACCTGACGCCGCAGGCGATGGTGTTGCACGTGCGGGGCCGGCGGATCCCCGGGCGGCTGCTGGCCGGGTCGATCTACGCGACCTGGCTGCTGGTGTCGGCGTTCCTCGTCTGGCTGGTGGTGGGTTAGGTGGCCGAGGAGTCCAAGCGCACCGTCGAGCCGTTCGTATGGTTGATGTTCAGCGGCGGCGGCGTCGCGGCGGCGCTGGTGCTGCCGGTGCTGCTGTTCCTGTTCGGGGTGGCGCTGCCACTGGGCTGGATCTCGGCGCCGGAGCACGGTCACCTGCTGGCGGTGCTGCGAAATCCGCTGACCCGGTTGGGGTTGTTGGGGGTGTGCGCCCTGGCGCTGGTGCACGGGGCTCACCGGTTCCGGTACACCCTGCACGACGGCCTGCAGCTGCAGCGGTTCGACGGCGTGATCGCCACGGTCTGCTACGGCGGGGCGTTGGTGGGCGCCGCGGCTGCCGCGTACCTCCTGCTTTTCGCCCTGTGACGACCGGCCCGAGAGCGTCTTCGCGGAGGGCCTGGTAGACCGCGGCCGGGGTGAGGTATGAGAGTACTGGTGACAGGGGTATGAGCCGGCTAGGCTTTCAGGTATGAGCAAGCGGATCACGGTGTACCTGCCCGACGACGTCGCCGCACGGGTGGAGCAGTCGTCCAACGCATCCGCCTTCATCGCCAGCGCCGTCCGAAGCGCCATTCGTCGGGAGGAGACAGAACGAGCGCTGACCGAGGCGCGGATCGAAGTGACTCCAGAAGGTGTCGCCGCCATGCGTGAACGCTACGAGGCGGGGAAGCGCAAGTTGGCCACTCGGGGGAAGGTCAAATGACGGTCACCGTCGTTCTCGACACGACCGCCGTGCTGGCTTATACGAAGGGGTCCATCGCCATGGGAGAGCTGTTGTCCATCATTACGGATGACGGAGACTCGGCGCTTATCCCGGCGACATGCCTGGCGGAAGCCCATAGGCGGGTGACCGGTGACGTCGGCGCTCTGGTTTCGATCTTGCAGGCGATTCCCAGCGTAGAGATGAGCCCGAGCCAGCATCGATGCGAGTCATGCGGCGCTTGAAGCGGTAGCCCGCGAGGCACAACTCGTCACACAGGATGTCGCGATCATGAGCAGCCTGCTGCCGCCCGACTGGCCCATCGTCGAAATCTGACCGGCCGTTGCGGCGCGACCCAACCAATCCCGGATGCAGTTGTCGACGCGCGGTTGGTGGCCACGCACCAAGGTAACCAGTACACCGCGCGTCTCACCCCCGAGGGGCATTTCCTGGTCGAGTCTGGGGAGATCTTCACCTCGCCGTCGAGGGCCGCGGCGGCCCGTGCTGGAACGGCCGTCATGGCCGGGCTGGACGTTCTGGCGGGTGGAGTTGCCGGACGGTGCAACCGCCACCCTCGACGCGCTCCGCAAAATGGCACATTAGGGCCGCTTGCGCCGCTCAGGACCGTAGCTGTAGGCCTATCGCTTCGAATATCGCGGATATGAGACCGGCAGGGTTGGTGAGGTCGGCGAGGACGATCTCTGCTCCGGCGTTTCGCAGGTCGTTGGCGCTGTCGCGGCCGGTGGCAACGGCCACGATGGCGGCGCCGCCGTGATGTGCGGCGGCTATGTCGTGGGTGGTGTCGCCGATGATGATGGTGTTGTTGTGGGAGAACTGGTGGTGGTATTTGGTGCTGGCTCGTCGTTGCGCTACTGGGACGATTGTGGCCCGGTCGGTGCCGTCTTCGGCGTATGCGCCGATGTCGAGGTCGATGTGCTGGTTCAGGTCGAACGTGTCGAGCTTGACGGCGGCGACGGCGCGGTAGTTGCCGGTGAGGACGGTCTGGACCACACCGGGGATCTTGGCTAGGGCGTCCAGCGCTTCGCGGGCTCCGGGCAGCTCCCGGCCCCGTGCGCGGAGCTGGTTGGCGTGGCGTCGGTACTGCTCGGGTAGCGCTTGCGCGTACTGCTGCTGGTGCGACTCGGTGGGCTCGATCCCGTGAAGCCTTAGTGTTTCGGCCACGATAACGGGCTCGGTTTTGCCGGTTGCCTCGGCGAGCTCGTCGAAGTGCTGCCCGGTGATCTGTGCGAACGCCGCTCGTGCGAGCTGCGAGCCCAGGCCCCGTGTCTCGATGAGTGTGTGGTCGATGTCCCAGAGGATGAGGCGCGGCTGGGCTAGATCGTCGGCCATGGGCATGAGTGTTCCATCCCGCCAGTACCCTTCAGGCAGACGCGCCACGCCTCGGCAGCGAGGACCGTGATAGTGGAGATCGACGAGTGGGCCATCGGCCAGCGGATCGCCAGTCACCGTGTTCGCCGTGGCCTGACGCAGGAGGAGCTGGCCGGTCTGGTCGGTATCAGCCTGTCGATGATGAAGAAGATCGAGTCGGGCGACCGCCTGGTCACCAAGTTCTCGCAGCTCGTCCTCTTCGCCCAGGTCCTGCGAGTCAAGGACCTCCGCGAGCTGACCGGTGTGCCGCTGCCCTTGATGCCGGACGGCCGTCGCGGCCATCCAAACGCGGACCACGTACGGGCCGCGTTGATGGACCGGGGTGCGGTCTCCGGTGATCCGCCCGACCTTGACGATCTCGCGTTGTTGATCGAACGGACCTGGCAGGCCTGGCAGGAGCCGTCGCCGTTTCGCTATGACGCGGTGGGCCAGCAGCTCCCGACGCTGCTTCGGCGGTCGGAGGCGGCGCTTCGACTGCACGAGGGCGCCGGCCGACGCCGGGCGTTGAAGGAGGCCAGCAAGCTGTACCAGTTGGTCCGGACCTGGACCAAGCGGGTGGGTGAGCACGAGCTTTCGTTCCTGGCCGCCGACCGGGCGGTGTCGTGTGCGCTGGATGCCGACGATCCCGACCTGACCGCAGCCGCCGCCTGGAACTTGGCGATGATCCTGTCGGCCCAGGGCAAGACGCAGGCGGCACGCGCCGTGGTCTACCGGGCGATCGGCGAGCTACGGCGATATCTGGACCGGCCCACGCCGGCTCGCCTGGCCGTCTTCGGCGGCCTGCACCTGATGGGCGCCGCCGAAGCTGCCCGCGAGGACGATGCCAACGAGGCACACCGGTTGCTGGAGGTGGCGAACAGTCTGGCAGGACGGGTAGGCGAAACGAACCATTTTCGCATGGTGTTTGGGCCGACGAACGTCGCTCTGCATCGGGTGTCAACGGCCGTGGAGCTCGGCCGGACTCGCGAGGCGCTGGCGATGGCCGAGCGAGTGTCCATTGAGGACGCGCCGGCGGTGGAGCGGCGGCTGACCTTTCACCTCGACGCTGCGCGCAGCTATGCGCGTGCCCTCAACGACGTTGCCGCGGTGCACATGATCCAACGCATCTACCGGGAATCTCCAGAGGAGCTGCGGTACAGTGTCCTGGTCCGCGAAACGCTGCGGCAGCTCATGGGCCGCGCCAGACCGGCGATCGCGTCCGATCTTCGGCCCTTGCTCGCCGCGGCAAGCCTGCCAGACTAACCGCCGTCGCGGTCCGTGGGGACACTGCCGGTGTCCCTCACCCGCAGTGCCGCAAAGCGCCCCGGTCGCGCCAGACCATAGCCACATGACCCAACCGGTGATGTCCGCGGCGTGCTTGTCGGTTCGGTCGTCATGATCGGGCACCGGGGCGGGTGCTGACCGCCGGGCTCCCTGGTCCGCAAACCTGGTGGCCCGGCGAAGATTCCGCCTGCCTCGGTGCCTTTCCATTACCCGTTCTGGCAGGGGGTTGCGCCCATGGAGCGAGCTGAGGCGCATCGGGTGCTGGTGGAGCATCTGCCGCGTCGCGACCCGCGGTGGCTCTGGCTTCGGTACCGGTGCCGCGCCTGCGGGAGGCGCCATCCATGCATCAACCGGGTCGCGGCGCTGGACGAGCTGGCCGGTTCGGCGGATCCGCGATATCGGGGACGGTGGTCGGCGTGAGCCGGTTGCACGCGGCGGACCGGCCAAGCTGGCAATGCAAGGCGTGCGGGGAGCCATGGCCCTGCCCTACCCGTCGCGACCAGTTGTTCGATCACTACGCGCAAGACCCGCTGGGCCTGATAGCACTGATGAGCAGCTACCTGGCCGAAGCGTCCGCGGAGATCGGCGACATCACCGGAACCGACCTGTACCAACGGTTTCTCGGCTGGACACGGTGACGTGACGACTGATCCGCTTCGTTCAACTCCTCGGCCAGCGGGTGGCCGATCGGAGCTCTGCCGTTGTAGTCGACGACGATGAGATCGCCCGGCTACAGGTCTGCGACTCTGCGGATCCGCTTCAACCGAGGCCTTCCCCACCCCGCCGAGGGAGGAATTGTCAAGACCTGTGGATGATGAGCCCCTCGCCGCGGGTGATGTCGTCGCGTGGATGCTGGCTGGCGCTGGTTCTGGCGTCCCTTGCGGCTTGGCGTGGCGTGATCACGGCAACTGCCGGCCGGCCAGGTCGACAAGGCCGATAGGGCAGCCGAGGTGTGTCTGAGTAAATGCACCAGAGCGGGGGTATAAAACCCAACCAGCTGGGGGCGGTCACGGGTGATCCTGTCGTAGTTGACGCCGGGCCGCAAGCCTGGCCTCGTGGGCGTGTTGCAGTCCGGCGCGGCGGGCGGCGCGGATCGCCGCGCCGCGGCCGGTGTGTTCGTCTTCGGGCGTGACGTAGCCGATGCCTTGGTGGAGCCTGACCGTGTTGTAGAACGGTCGGATGCGGTCGAGCTCTCGCTCAAGCTCGCCGGGGTCTTGGATCTTCTCCAGGTGCGGGTGCTCGGTCTTGACGTGTCCGAACAGGCTCTCGATCCAGGCTTGGTCGTTGGGCGTGCTGGGTCGGCCGAAGTGGGTCGCGATGCGGGCGCCGGCCAGGAATGCCTTGGTGGACTTGGATGTCATCTGCGGTCCGTTGTCGGACAGGGCGAGCAGCACGGGCAGCTCATCGGCGTCGGGCACGACGCCGGATCGCAGTTCGTCGAGCAGGTCGCCGTCGAGGAGGTGGTCCTTGCCGTCGGCGCACAGGGCGCGGGTGAACGCGACCACGACCTGGGTGGACGACTCCTCGGCCGAGACCACTGTGGACAGCCAGTATTGGGACACGACGTCGAGGACCGCGACCGCACAGCGTTTCGCGGCGGTGAAGTGGGTGAGTCGTAAATCCAGATCACGCCGGGCACCAGCTCGGCCCATTCCGGCCACGGCCGGGCCGGGCGCCTCTCCCGGGCGGCCGCGCCGGGCAGGCGCATCCCGGCCGCGTCCAGTACCCGCAGCACGGTGGACTCCGAGACGTAGACGCGGTCCAGGCGCGAGCCGCGGTGGGCCAACGTGCGATGTGACCGGTCGACCTCGCCCCACTCCTCGGCCAGCGCGAGGATCGCCTCGCGCTCCCATGCCAACAGCGCGTGCAACGCCTCAGCCGGGCCGGGCTTGGCGTCGGCCAAGCGATCCAGGGCGGCGCGGGTCTGCCAGCGCAGCAGCCGCACGTGGTCGAGGCCGAGGGTGGCCGCCGCTCGGCGCAGCGACCAGCCCCCTTCGCCCATCGCGTGCTCAACGAGGTCGAGCAGGCCGGCCTTGACCTCGGCGTCCACCCGCGGTGGGACCAGGCCGGCGGTCAGTCCCAATGCGATTTTCCCTGGTGCAGGTGCAGCGCCACGGCCTGTTCGGTCACCGTGGCCCGCAGCCGTTCGATCTCCTCCCGCGCCGCCAGCAGCTCGGCCTGCTCGGGCGACTGGCCCGGCCGACCCGGCACCGACGCCGCGAGCGCGTCCAGCGCGCCCTGCTTCGCCGTCCGGCAGATGTGCACCACAGTGGACCGGTCGACACCGAAGCGCTCGGCCGCCTCGCGCTGGGTGGCCTGCTGTGTGAGAACCTGAACGAAGATCTCGTACTTCTCGCTCGGCGCGAGTCGCTTGCGGGGCTTGCGGGCAGGGGTTGGTCTCGGGTTGGGCATGATCGATAGCCTCCTGAAGAGTGATCAACTTACCCTCCAGGTGGTTGGGTATTAAAACCCGATCATGGTTCATGAACTCAGACGCGGGGGGGGCAGCCCCGCGCGGCGCTGTGGTTTAGTCGCCAGGTGGAGGTAAGGCAGGCAGGTCCGGACGACCCGGCCCGCACCGGCCGGCCGGGTCGGCTCGTCGCCGCCGCGGTCACGCTGTGGGTGATGGCCGCCGTCGCCCTCGCCGGAGTCGTGTTGTTCGCCGTCGGTGTCGTGCGGGCGGACGGGGAAACCATCGGGCTCGGGGTCGGTCCTCGCGAGCGTGGGTTTCGCACTGGCCGTCGCGGCGGTCGCGGTCTTCTACGGTTTCCTTGGCTGGTACGCGTTCCGGGGCGATGACGGAGTCCGGGCGGCGATCAACGTATTGATGGGCACGAACGCGGTCCTGCTCGTCTTTGTCCTGGTGTGGATCAGCGACTGGCGGCCACGTTCGGTGATCCTGGCCCTCCTCGCCCCTGTCCTGCTGGTGCTCGGGCTGGTGAACCTGGCCCCACGCCGCGCCGGATCGGACTGAACGCCTAGGCGCGCCCTCGGCCAGGAAGTTCCAGGCGTTTGCGCACGTGCGTGTCCCGCGACCGGCCGGGGAGCGAAGCGGTGATTGCGCGCCGGGACCGCAGCGCTTCGAGGGCGAGGACCAGGTCGATCGCGTCGCTGGCCAGTTCACCGATGGCCGGGTGAAGGGTCATGCGGCGCTCCCTTGTGGTGGCGGCCATTGCTGTTGAAGGTGGCGCGGCCGTCGCCCGGTGTGGATCTACGGTGCGGGTGGATCGGGCGCTATGCCGACGCTGGTTCGGCGGGTCGTTCGACGAGTCGGCCGTTGATGAACGTGGCGCCGGCGCGGACCAGGGCGACCAGGTAGGGTGCGTTGACTGCCCGCCACCGGTCCTGGGCGGCCTCGATAAGCCGCGACCGGCAGAGCCCCGGCATTCAGAAGAAGCCCTCACGCAGCCATCCGCCTCGGCCGGGCGCGTTCGATCACGTCTTCCGGCGAGAGTGGAGCCTTGGGGTGGTACGTCAGGCAGAGTGGCGTCTTCACCTTCACGAACGAGAACCCTTCGCCGGCGGCGTTGAACTCGCCGCTGCCCAACAGGCCGATGTCCGGTAACCGGCCGCCCTTGGCCTGAGCGAGCTCCCGGGCCGCGTCGATTTGTGCCGGCGCGTTCAGCAGACCGAAGAACTGCGTGGTCGCGTTCCCGGATATCTGGTTGTGCAGGCCCTTCGGCGCTTGGGTCGCGAAGACCAGGCCCAGCCCGTACTTGCGCGCCTGCGAGGCGAGGGCGATCGAGCTGGCCGTACACGGGGTTCGGCCGCTGGCCGGGGCGAGGGTCTGCGCCTCGTCCATCACGAACAGGCCGCCGAGCGGGCGATCGCCGGCCGGGTGGCGTTTGATCCAGGCGAAGAATGCCATCTGGAGTTGGTTGACGAAGCTTTGCCGCTGCTCGTCCGAGTTGAGACCGACGAAGCTGATCACCGAGACCCGGGCACGCTTGCCCCGGGGCGGCGTGAGCAGTATGCCCGGGTCCGCCGCCGTACCCCCTCCGCCGAACAACGGGTCGGTCACCATCGCCGCCTTGAGCGTTTCCGCGGCATCGTGTGCGAGCTTCGACGCCTTCGCCATCCGGCTCACTCCGTCCGGAAGGTCTTCGAGGAACTCAGTGAAGCCACGCAGACCCACACGACCAGTCTTTGCGTACGCCAGGAGTGCCTCGGTCAGCACGGCCTTGCCCTGCTGCGCGAGCTTGGTGATGCCATTGACCCCCGCCCGCGGGGCAAGCGCTTCAACGGCGGACCGGATCGCCTGGTCGAACTCGTCGGCGGACTCCCGTACCGGCGCGAAGTCCGGCAGGGGCTGGAAGCTGAGTGGTCGCCCGCTGGTGACCCGGGGCGTCCCAGATGACCACGTCCGTATGGTCGAGATAATCGCGAGCGCGGGCATCGTCCCCCGGGCCCCAAGCACTAGGCGGCTCCGGCCAAGCGTCGCCGAGGCGGGCGAGGTCGTTGTTGGGGTCGAGCACGATCGCGGATACGCCCTGCAGGGCGCACTCCTCGACCAGCCGCCGGATGAGTACGGTCTTGCCCGAGCCGGAGCCCGCGAAGATCACACTGTGCCGCGAAGCTACAGCGTCGACGCGCGCGAGTGCGGCGGCGGAACGAGCGTTGGGCGTTGAGCATGCCGGCGGCGGTCCAGCGCAGCACCATCTGCCCGTCGCGCCAGCGGGTGAGGTTACGGTTCGTGGCTCGGGCGATGGAGATCATCGATTCGATCGGGTTGGAGCTGGTCAACGTCTTCGCGGGGGTGCCGGTGATGCCGAGGCGGGCGACGGTGAACAGCTCCGGCAGACCCTCCCGCAGGGAGGTGGCCGCGCCGGGGTGCTTGCGCTCCAACGCCGTGGCGAGGGCCTTGGCGTCACGCAGCCCGGCCGCGGCGTCCGGGTCGTTCAGCGCACGCACGAGCTTGGCGTCGACCCAGCCGCGCTGGTCCTCGGGCAGATGCTCGGCGACGTTCCGTCTCTTGTGGACAGTGCAACGCTGGATCGCTGCGTTGGCAACGAAAACAGCGGTCACCGCCGCCGACAGGACCTTGGCGCCGTCGATGACGACCAGCAGCCCATCGGCCGCGTCCAGCCCGCGGCCGACCAGGTCGGCGCGCAGGTGCCGCGCCACGGTCTTGTTCTCCGTGGCGCCTTCCCACAGCCCTGACCGGCACCCTTCGCGCCGTCGGCGGTGATGGCCAGGGCGACCACACAGCAGTGCTCGGCGATGTGTTCCCCGTCGATCATCAGCACCTTAAAGTCCAGCCCGGACAGGTCCCGGGCCAGCAACCCGGCCAACGCGGTCTTCGTCTGGGCGATGAACCGGCGCGAGACCGCCGAGCGGCTCGTCGCGCTCGCCGCCTCCTGCACGGCCTGCCCCACCGGCTCGGCCGCCGCGGTGTGCCGGCGGGTGGCCAACCCGGCCAGCATCCGCTCCATCACCACAGCCGTGAGCTGATCCTCCGAGCCGAACAGCCGGTAGGCCGGCAGCGGCACCTCGTGCCCGCCGCCGGTGCGGGCCCGGGGGCGGCGCACCGGTACCCGCCGCCCACCCAGCACCACCGAGCCGCGCTCGGTGCCGTGCCGGGTCGCGGCCCGGTCCGGGTCGTGGCGGCCCTTCGGCCCGCACGCCGCGGTGATCTCGGCGTCGAACATCGCCCGCATCACCGCCATCCCGGCGGCCACGCTCATCGCCAGCAGCCCTTCCCGCGCCGTCGAGGCGACATCGGCCAGGGCAAGCCGTACCTCCCCCGGTAGATCGGTCACGCCCAACTCGGCCAGCTCGGCCGGGGCATCGGTCTTCGACACCACCCGCAACATCGGTACGGTCTTCACAGCGGTCCCCTTCCTTCGGTGTTCTTGGCGGATCACCCGAGACCTACCACCAGGCAGGACTCAGGCGGGGGACCGCCACCTCAAATCCCACGACGCCCAGGACACGCTCTCACGGTCCGTCTCGACCAAGCTCGCGTCTACAAGTTCTTGTTGTCGTCGCCGGTAAGGCTGAACCCGGCCAGCTCCTTCAGCTCGTTGTTGTTCACCTCTCGCGCCGCGGCCATGAGGACGACGAGAGCGAGGATCTGATTCGGGTTCAGATTCGGGGCATCGTCAGCGGCTGGTCTCCACGTCATGCAGCAACGACCGGAAGTTTTCCGCGTTGCCAAAGGTGCCCCGACGCCGCCGGGGAATAGCGGGGGCACTAAGAGGGCAACACGTTAGAGATCAAGAAAGTACCGCAACACCTTCCGGATGTCGGCCAGCTCTTGGGTGGTGACGCTGCCGAGTTGGCGCTGCAGCCGGGCAACATCGATGGATCGCACATCCTCGGGTCTCGCGAAACTTGGACGGCTCAGGCCCGCGCCACGACTCGCGATTCGCGGCTGGGTGACCAAGCCCCGGTCGGCGCCGGTGAGTGGCACTACGACCGCCATTCCAATCGGCAGCGAATGCAGGCCATCGGACGAGATCACAACAACCGGCCGCCGCCCACCCTGCTCGTGTCCGACGACCGGATCGAGGAGTGCCAGCCAGACGTCGCCGGTGTGGACCGCGGTCACTCCCACCACCCGGGTTCGTCGTCCAGGCTCAGGGCATCACGATCGGTACCTTCGTGCCAGACCCGAGACTCGGCGGCGTTGCGCTCCCATTCGTCGGGGTCGGCGTCCCGGAGCCGCTCGAGCTGTTCGCGGGCTCGGGCGAAGAACGCTTGCCGCTCCAGGCGTTCGGTGATCTCCGCCAGGAGGTTTCCCATCGTGGTGCCGCGCTCCTGGGCGAGAAGGGCCAGCCTATCCCGGACGGCGGTGTCAACCTTGATCGTGGTGGTTGGCATACCGAACAGTCTACCGAATGGTAGATCTACCCAGCCAATCCTGCGTGGCGGTTAGGTTGTCCCACCCCGACTCCTCGGCGTTACTAGCCGCGGGCGTGCCACTCCGGGATCGCCGGCCGTTCCGCTCCCAGCGTGCTGTCCTTGCCGTGCCCGGGGTAGAACCACGTGTCGTCGGGCAGGCGGTCGAGCGGCTTCGTCTCCACGTCGTGCAGCAGAGACCGGAAGTTCTCCGCCGACCCAGCCGTGTTCCTAACTCCACCCGGAAACAGCAACTCGGCTGGGTGGGCAACACGCGGTGTCGTAGCTATCAAGATCAGGGAAGACGCAGCATCCCTGATCTTCCGGAAAGTGACTGGGAGGTCCCTTTGGTCATGTATCCAGCGTGACAGCGAGGATCCCGGTATCCAGCCCGAGGACGAGGGTCCCCGACATGTACCAACAGGCAAGTGCACGGTGGTGGACCGGGATCGACTGGACAACCGTACCCGTGACGGGATCCCAGAGTCGCGCGGTGCGGTCCTCGCTGGTGGACACGAGCAGGCTGCCTTCCGTCAACGACACGGCACACAGACCGGTCACCCGCGCGGTGTGGCTCTGCCCGGTCCATACGGGCGCACCCGTGGCTGGATCCCACAGCCGGACAGTGCGATCTTCGCTCGCCGAGGCCAGCAAGTGGCGACCACCGACCGGTACATCGCAGATGGCGGTCACGGTGGCGTGATGTCCGTGTACAGTCCAGGTGGGCACGCCGCTGGTGGGATCCCACAGGCGTACCGTGCCGTCGTCGCCAGCCGACGCCAACAGATCGTGCCCCTCGACCGGCACGGCGCATACCGCGGTGACCCAGTCGGTGTGGTCGAGTATTCGCTCAATTTTGCCGTTGGTCGGGTTCCATAGTCGAACGGTGCGGTCGACGCTGGCGGACGCGAGAAGGTGGCGCCCGTCAGCCTGTACCGGACACAAAGCGGTCACACTGCCGTCGTGGCCTTTGATGATCCGCTCCGTTTGGCGCCTGTCCATGTTCCAAAGCCGTACGGTTCCATCCTCGCTCGCAGAGGCGAGCAGGTGGCCGCCATCGACCGGCAAGACACACACGCCCGTTACGGCTCCGCCGTGGCCGACCATGGTCCGCTCCGGCTGGCCGGTGGTCGGCTCCCACAGTCGTACGGAGCCGTCGTCGCTTGTCGAGGCGAGCAAGGCGCCTTCGGCGGTGGGCACGGTACACAGCCCGACGATTGGGCCGATGCGGCCGCCATCGATCACTCGTTCGGGCCGGCCAGTGTTGGGCGCCCATAATCGCACCGTGCCGTCGTCGCTAGCCGAGGCGACTAGGTCGCGCCTACCAACGGGCACTGTGCACACCCCGCGCGCCCCTGCAGTGTGTCCGTCGAGAACCATGTCGGCGTCGCCAGTCAACGGGTTCCACAGCCGCACGGTGCTGTCCTCGCTGGTCGAGGCTAGCCGGACCCGCCGGCCGACCTGGACCATGCATACTCCAGTGACGGGTCCGGTGTGGCCGTGAAGGACCTGTTCGAGGCGGCCCGTGGTCGCGTCCCACACCCTTACCGTGGTGTCGTAGCTGCCCGAGGCGATGAGACTGCGTTTGCCGATCGGCAACGGAGCCACCGCCGTCACCCAGCCCGAATGGCCGTCGAGTACCCGTTCCAGGTGGCCAGTCGACAGATCCCATATCCGTATGGAGGCGTCATAGCCGGCCGATGCGAGCAGGCTACGAGTGCCATGCGGCACAGGGCACACCGCGGTTACCCAGCCGGTGGGACTGTCGAGTACCCGGATGAGGCGACCAGTACCAGGCTCCCAGAGTCGCACCGTGCGGTCGTCGCTGGCGGAGGCGAGTAAGCAGGTGTCGCCCACCCGCACGGCGCATAGACCACGGATCCAGTCGGCGTGCTCGATGAGTACCCGTTCGAGGTGGCTCGTGCCCGGGTCCCAAAGGCGTACCGTCCCGTCCTCACCGGCTGAGGCGAGCAGAGTTCGCTCGTCCATCGATACCTCGCAGACGGTCCGTATCCGGTCTGTGTGGCCGACGAGTACACCTTCGGTTTGGCCCGTCGTCGGGTCCCAAAGGCGTACCGTGCCGTCCTCACCGGCCGAGGCGAGCAGGCTGCGGGCGCCGACCAGGACCGAGCACACGCCGAAGACCGCATCGGCGTGGCCTTCAAGGACGGTGCGTTCGAGGCGCGGCCTCGTGCATGCCCATCGACCGCGATAGGGCGCGCTCGCCACGGCGGCGAACTTGCTGTCGAGCTGGTCGAGCGTCTGCGCCACCGAGAACATCGCAGCCCGTTGCGCTGGCTCAGCGTCCACCGCCAAGGGCGTACGCTGCAGCAGCCTGGCACGTGCCCGCCCGGTTGCTGTGCCGGCCTCGTCGGCTGCCGGGATAAGCCGACGTAGGTCTACGTACAGGAGGTACGCGTCGTCGCCGAGGAGAGCGTCGACCTCATGAACGCGTTGTGCGTGCGCGGGCAGCCACCGCAGCAGGTATTCGGAGGCTCCGGGCCAGCCGGTCGCCTGTCCGTGGTGGAGCCATGCCTCGACGAGCCGGCGCTCATCCTCGATACGGGATGCGATGGTGGCTCGGCTGCGGAGCAGCGCCTCGTTGAGGGCCTGGTGGAATAACCGGTACGCCCGCATTGCCGGGTCGGCGGTGGTCTCGACAAGGAAGTTGGCAGCGGAAGTGCGGGCGAAGAGGGCGAGCTGTTCCTCGCTGACATTGCTGCCCAGCGCGATCAGCCCCGCTCGCCACAGCGGTAGGGGCAGTCCCGGTGCCTCGGCATATGCGAGCACCGTGAGCGCGAGCCGTGCCGGTGCTCTGCCCGCCGGCGTCAGGCCGGCAAGGTAGGTGCCAAGTGCGGCGTCGACGGTCGCGCTGAACGACACCTTGTCGGGATCGACCGGTTCGGTGTCGTGTAGGCCGTACGCGCGGGCAACCAGTCCCGCGACCAGAAAGTTGCGCCCAGCGAGCGCCGCGATCCGCCGCGCGACCGGGTCGGCCACAGCGGGATCGGCGTACGGGTTGCCGACCCGCTCGGCGCCGACGAGTCGCAGCGTCACACTCACGTACGCGGCGAGGTCAGGCTCGTCGAAGTACCGCGGGTCGTCGAGGTCGATCAGCACGGCGTTGCCGGCGAACTCGCCCAGTAGATCGCCCCCGCCATCGGCCCGCCGGGTGCCGACTACCAGTTGGGCCCCCACGCCGGCACAGGTTCGCGCCAGTGGCAGCACGACGGTGCGCAGCAGCAGGCGCGCCTGCCGCGGGCTGACCGCTTCGTCCAGGGCATCCACGATCAGGTTGAACCGAGATAGTCGGTCGACCAACCTCGTCCGCAGCGCGGGCACGAGGTCCTCCGGTGCCGCCGGCAGCGCCACCGACGCCGCTCGGGCTATCTCGATGGCCACTTCAAGGGCGGTCTTGCCCTTGACGTGTACCGCACAAGCGACTGAACCCAGGCCGGCCCGTACCGCGTTGTCGTCGGAGGGCAGGAACCCCCGGATCTCTGCATCGGCGGTCGCCACTATCCGGCCGAGCACTGCGGACTTGCCAACACCCGGCGAGCCGGTGACCACCAACACCCGCGAGTCGATTGTGCTCCGGTCTAGCCAACGGACTACCTCGGTGAGTGCTGCGGTCCGCCCGCGGAACCGGTAGCCACGCTCGGATTCCGCGGCCACGCCCCGGGACCGGGGCAACCAATGCCGCCCCGCCTCCGGATCGTGGCGCAGCGCCCAACCCCATGCCGCGAGCGCTCCTTCATCCGCGGCCTCCGGCGACCAGGCTGCCGACGCCGAGAGCTTGAGTTCGGGTAGCTCCTGGTCGATGTGGTAGAGGGTCAGCGCGAGGCCGTCGCCGCGATGGGTATCGTCCTGCGCCACGGACACCAGCAGGCCGACGACTGCCTCGTAGTCCGGTGACCAGAGGCCGCTCCCGCTGAACCCCTGCTCCACCTTGTAGGACGAGGTGGTGTCCAGCCGGACTTGACCGTAGGCGAGCGGTGTCCCCACGGTGCCGTTGGCATCACTGCCATGCTCCGCGCCGCCGGGAAAGCCGAACGCCCACCATCGGCGGCCGTACAGGTCTGGCGCCGGCAGGCAGCGCAGCCGCGCAGGTGTCACCTGGCCGGGTACCGGCTCCGCAAGCACCAGCACGGTCAGGTCGATGTTGCGCGCGAGCCCGTCCGCCAGACACAGCTCAACGCGGCGCCGTGCTCCCCACGACACGCCCGCCGCCTTGGGGAACGCCACCCAAATCTCGTCCCGCCATTGACCTTCCTGCCGGACGACGTGCGCGCACGTCAGCACCCGCGCCGAGTCGATCACCACTCCGCTGCCGAGCGGACTTTGATCAGTCGCGCTGCGGTGGATGGCCACCGTCCAGGGATCCGATGGCGGATGCGGCGTGGATGGGACCATAGCGGCTAGCTACCGTTTGGGGCGGCGCCCGGCGAAGCCACCGATCGGGACGGCTGCCAGGAGAGCGTTACCTCGAAGCTGCCCTCCGTCGCCACGCGAGCGACGAGCCAACTCGTCGTGCCGGTGACCTTTACCCCGAACTTGACCTCGACCCCATGGGGGTTCAACAGCTTAACCCGGTCCAAGAGGGCCCTCGCGGCATCAATCGCCGGACCTGCCGCGTCCCAGACTCGACCGGCGACTTCGCCGGAACCTGCGGGCGTAAACCCCGCCACCGGGTCGATCTCGAATTGCACAACCGTCTCGTCATCAACTCGGTACGCGACGACCTGCGATGGCGCCATTGCCGACCTCCGCTCGATCGCGCCAGCATACGAGTATCGGCAAGCCGGCGCCTCAGTCATATTGGTCGGCGTAGTCGCCGTCTGAACCACCCGACAAGATCGTGTCCACGCCGCCCGGAAGCTGCCTGGACGGCGATCGTGGTCGCGAATACCTCGTCCGATCGGGTTGACCGCCATGGCGCATCGGTGTGGATATTCGGATCGCAGGGCAACACTCATCGATTGATCGTGGGGTGCACGTCAAGCCGTCCCTGGATGAGGTGCTTGCGACGTTCAAGAACGTCCGAGCGGACCTTGCCGCAGCTTAGCCACATCGGCAAAAATCGGACCATCATTTCGGCTCTTGAGGAGGCGTCTCAGTGCGGTCGTGGGCGGAGATGCCAACGGGCCGGGTCATTCGCCTTGTTGGAGCGAGCGTGGAAGCCGTGACGATGTCGTTGTCGCCGCTGCCGAACGACGCGCCCGCCGTCGTCACGTTTCTCGCCCGCTCCGCGCCATCCCCTGGCGAAGTGGTCGCTACGGTGTTGAGCGAACTAGAGACGATGGCCGTCGATCTATTCCCCGCATGGCTGCCGGGCGCGGACGACATCAAGGGTTCCGGCGGATCCGGGACGGCCGCTGTACGTGCGGTGGCGCTGCAGATGGCATCCACCAGCCAACACTTCGGCCCGTTCTTGGCGGATCTCGCGGTCCACGCGCTCACGGCACGGCCGGCTGGCTCCGCACGATTTGCACCCGAGGTGAGAGCAGCAGGCCTCGCCCGGGTCATCGCCGCCAGCTTCGGCCGGTCGCGCGCCGCCCTCCTCGTGCACCTAACCGACGAGCTTCCATCCGCGGCGGAACCCGCCCTGGTGGCGGCGTGCGAGTGGTTGGCTGATCGAGCCGGGCTTGGCGTGTGGCTTTTCGGGCGGCCGCTGGTGGCCATTGACAGGGTGGAGCCGGTGACGCTATGTCTGCCTGGCGAGGTGGCGGACCTGGTTGAACACGAGACGCCGGAGACCCCGGCCGAGACGGCCCCGCCGACCATCGGCTATCCGGCCGTGGCTGGTCGGCCGCACCCGCGAAGCGGAGCCGAGCAGGCGCTGGAGGCCAGGTTGGCTCAGTGCGACTGGGCGGCCGGCCGGGCCTGGAACCAGGCCCACCAGACCCACCGCCTTGCCAACCCGATCCGGGTTGACCTGCTATGGGTGACCGAGAGATGCGCGGTCGAAATCGATGGCCCGGAACACCGCGGGGCGCTCCAGTACGCGGCTGACCGGCGCCGCGATGTCCAGCTTCAGCTTCACGGCTACGCGGTCCTACGCTTCACCAACGCACAGATCTTGTACGACATTAAGACAGTGCTTAGTCAGATCGAACAATTCGTCCGAGGCCGACGCCTCGGCGTGGCGGAGGGAGAGCGGCATGTCGGATGACAAATTGACTCCCGTTCAGCGATCGGTCCTCTTGATCCTCATGGCGGAGGCGCGTGAGGTGCCCAACGCCGATCTCACAAACGAGCGCAAGCTCGAACTCAAGAAAGATCGTCGTGACAAGCTTGAACAGCTCAAGTTGATCAAAGTTCGTCACAAGGGCACCCGCCTTTTCCTCGAACTGGATGATGGCGGCTGGCGCTGGTGTCGCGAGCAACTCGGGGCCGAGGTGCCAGCCAATGCGGGCCACGGCGGGGCTGCGGCCTACGCGATACTGGCGAGCATCCAGCGGTACCTGGACCGGAAGAATCTGAGCATCCAGGAGTTCTTCACGCAAACGGCGGAGAAGGAGCCGGCTTCCGAACCGCAGATCACGAGCAGCCCCATTTCGTCGGCCGATGTCGAGGCGCGGATCCGCAAGGCCTACGGCGAGCTGGCACCCAGGCCGGGTGCCTGGGTGAAGCTCGCAGACCTGCGGCCGTTGGTGAGCAGGGTGGACAGGGCGGAGGTGGACCGCATACTCGTCCAGATGAACCGCGCCCCCGACGTGAGCATCGTGCCGGAGTCAAACCAGAAGACGCTGACCAGCCGGGACCGTGACGCGGCGGTGAGCATCGGTGACCAGGACAAGCACCTCATCAAGATCGGATCGTGATGAACGACGCCGAGCGGAGAGCGCTTGCGGCACTCAGGTTCAACTGGGCGCCGACGGCGGACGACGTGTGGCGGTCGTCTCCGTTCCACGTCGAAGGATTGCATCGAGGAGAGATGCAGGTGGTTCTCGATGGGCTGGCCGAGGCGCGGCTCAGCGAGGACTCCAGCCCTATCGGGGTCGTCATCCTGGGCCAGCGGGGCGTCGGCAAGACCCACCTGCTCGGAGCGGTCCGCGACCGTGCCCAAGCCAACGGCGGCTATTTTTTCCTGGTCAGCCTGCTCGACGTCAGCGCCTTTTGGCGAAGCACGGCGCTCTCCATACTGGACGGCCTTACCCGTGAAGTGGCTAATCGCAAGGAGACGCAGCTGGCGGTGTTTCTGCGGCGCCTCGGTGACCTGGTGAGGGCACCACGGGCGGTGCGACGGGCCGTGACGGGAGAAACGCCGCTGTCCCGGGCTGCCCTGGACGCGTTCGTCGACTTACTACGCAAGCACAGCCGACAGGTCGGGCTGGAATGCCAGGACACTGCCCGGGCGCTGGTCTTGCGAGCCGCCGACGACTTCCAGACGCAGGATGTCGGCTACAACTTCCTGTGCTCAAACGACGAGGAGGAGCCTGGCGAACGCGCCGCGTGGGGCATGCGCCGAGGCAAGCGTTCCGCGCAGGAGATCGTCCGGGACATGTCTCGTCTGCTGGCCTTGACCGGCCCGACCCTCATAGCGGTCGACCAGATCGACCTGCTCATCGCGCAATCGGCCAAGTCGACCGCCGACGATCCGCACGAGGAGTGGCGGGAGGCGTTACTGCTGGAGCAGATCGCGGGCGGCCTGATGGCGTTGCGGGAGATGACTCGCCGGACGCTGTCGGTGGTTGCCTGCCTTCCGACGTCCTGGCATCTGGTCGAGACCAAGGCCACCGACACGGTCCAGGATCGCTTCCGCAAGGCCGTCCAGTTGAACAACATCCCCACCGCGGACATCGGGCGGGAGCTCATCAAAAGGCGGTTCACGGCGCGCTTCGAAGAGATGCACTTCACTCCGCCCTATCCAACCTGGCCGGTGCAGGAGTCCGCGTTCGTGGAAGCCGTCGACTTCACGCCGCGGCAGTTGCTGATCACAATCGACACCCACATCCGGTCTTGCCTCTTCGACGGAGAGGTGCGGGAGCTGACGCATTTCCGTCGCGATGCGGCCGCACCCACGTCTGTACCCGAGGTCGTCGAGCCGGTGCCCACACACACGATGGCCGATCTCGATGCCAGGTTTGCCGCGTTGCGCGACGGCGCCGACGTGGCGCCCGCGTTGGATCCGCAGACCGAGGATGGCGTGGTACCGGAGCTGCTGTCCGCCGGGCTCACGGCATGGATCGCCGAACTCGGGCCGGCGGGACGGGTCTTCAGCCAGGATCCCCTGCCTGGCGCCAAGCCGCCGCTGCACGCGCGGCTAAGACGGAGCCTCGACGAGAGCCGTGAGGACGAGGCGCACTGGGCGTTCCGCGCGATCGGTGCCACCCAAGCAGTCTCAGCGCTAAACCGCATTCGTAACGCAGCGACTGCGGCGGGTCTGACCGAGGGGGTCACGAAGCGCCGGCTGTTCCTGCTTCGCAACGACGAATGGTCCGGCGGTCCGCGAACCAAAGAGGTGGTCGCCGCGTTCGAGGCGGCAGGCGGCGAGCGGCTGCCCCTCCCCGTCGGCGACATCAAGATCCTCGTTGCGTTACGCGACCTGCTACGCATCGAGGACCAGGAGACGCTGCAGCTGTGGTTTGTTGCCCGCAAGCCTACCCGTGAAATCAGCTTCCTCCGCAGAGCACTAAGTGATGCGGCCCCCGAACTGACCATGAAGAGGGACGGGGCCGAGGCGCCGGGCGAGCCAGAGGTTGATGTCACTTCTGACCCTGCGGATCGCCGGGTCGCACATCCGTCCACGCTGCCGGCGGAAAGGGGGGTGCGCTCTATCACGGTCGGCACCGCGCTGGATAGCCATAGGCCAGTGAGAGTCGATCTGGAGGCGTTGCGGAGGCACGCCGCCATTTTCGCTGGTTCGGGGTCCGGCAAGACCGTCCTCATCAGGCGCCTCGTAGAGGAGTGCGCATTGCAGGGCGTCTCCGCCATCGTGTTGGACCCCAACAACGATCTGGCTCGCCTTGGCGACCGGTGGCCAGATCCGCCGGCACAATGGGGCGACGGCGACGAGGCCCGAGCCGAGGAGTACCTGGCCAGTACCGACGTCGTGGTGTGGACCCCGCGCCGCGAAGCGGGCCGTCCGTTGAGCTTTCAGCCGCTGCCCGACTTCAGTAGCTTCCTTGACGACGCCGATGAGTTCGCGGCCGGTGTTGACGCAGCCGTCGCCTCGCTGGCCCCTCGGGCGAAGGTGGACGCGAACACGAACAAGGCGCACCTCGGCCAGGCGGTGCTCCGTCAGGCGCTCACGCACTATGCCCGCGGACGGCTATCGAACCTCAAAGACTTCGTCGCCCTGTTGTCAGCCTTGCCGCATGGGGTCAGCGAGCTGGACAATTCGCAGAAGATCGCCGCGGACATGGCGCAGACCCTGACTGCGGCGATGGTCAACGACCCGTTGTTCGGCGGGGGCGGCGCTCCCGTGGATCCGGGGCTGCTGCTGACCCCGTCAGCCGGTAAGCGTGCGCGCGTCTCCGTCATCAGTTTCGTCGGACTCCCGTCGGAAGAACAGCGGCAGGGCTTTGTCAATCAACTACAACTCGCGCTCTTCGCCTGGATCAAGCAGCATCCGGCTGGCGATCGTCCCTTGGGTGGCCTGTTCGTGATGGACGAGGCGCAGACACTCGCACCGTCGGGCGCGATGACCGCGTGTACTCAGAGCACGCTCGCGCTTGCCTCCCAGGCTCGCAAGTACGGATTGGGTCTCGTATTTGCCACCCAGGCGCCCAAAGGACTGCACAATCGTATCTCTGGAAACGCCGCGACCCAGTTCTTCGGTTTGCTCAACCACCCGACGCAGATCGACGCCGCGCGAGACTTGGCTCGGGCCAAAGGCAGCGACGTACCTGATATCTCCCGGCTGCGGACGGGCCAGTTCTACGCCGCCATCGAGGGCTCGACCTTCGAAAAGATCCAGGCCCCGCTGTGCCTGAGCTACCACCCGAAAAGCCCGCTCACCGTGGAGGAGGTTGTCGAACGGGCCAGGAATAGACCTAGGTCGACCTCGGCAGCAGCCGAGATGCGCCAGCCGTAGTTACCAGCCGCGGGCGCGCCACTCCGGCAGCGACGGCCGTTCCGCGCCGAGCGTCGAGTCGCGACCGTGCCCCGGGTAGAACCATGTCTCGTCGGGGAGACGGTCGAACAGCTTGGTCTCCACGTCATGCAGCAACGA
>WNGF01002544.1_pt1 | contig 26493 bp, 25 predicted proteins | sample 5400641 | NCBI WGS metagenome assembly WNGF01 (sample SAMN13153371, study PRJNA577476) | soil metagenome | isolation source: 80 cm soil or saprolite under grassland replicate 2 | place: USA:California | collected 2016-06-15 | reverse complement strand
CGGACGAGCTGGAAGAGGTCCCGGTCGCCGGAGACGATGCCGACCCGTCCCGGCGCGCGTTGAGCGAGCGTGCCGATGACGTCCTCGGCCTCGTAGCCGGGATGCCCGACGATCTGGATCCCGCACCCGGCCAGGATCTCGAGGATGACCGGCATCTGGGGAGCGAGCCGGTCCTCGGCCTGCTCCTGTGCGCTTCCCGGCTCCGCCCGATGCGTCTTGTAGGTGTCGACGAGTTCGACCCGCCAGTCTGGTCGCCAGTCATCATCCGCCGCACAGCAGAGGAAGTCCGGATCGTGGGTCGCAACCAAGCTCTCGAGCATCCCCAGGAAGCCGTGGGCCGCGTTCATCGGGGTTCCGTCGGGAGCCTTGACCGTGTCGGGGACGGAGAAGAGCGCCCGATAGATCAGGCTTGCCGAGTCGACGAGGAGCGTGAGGCCGGTTCCCACCACTCAAGTATCCCGAAATGCGAAGGGCCCGGCTCGCGCCGGGCCCTCGCGGTACGTCCGAAGACGCCTTAGACGGGGCGAACGTTCGCGGCCTGGGGGCCCTTCTGCCCCTGGCTCACGTCGTACTCGACCCGCTGGTTCTCGTCGAGGTTACGGTACCCGTCGCCGCTGATCGCGCTGAAATGCACGAACACGTCGGCGGAGCCGTCCTCTGCCGTCCTCTGGAGTGATGAAGCCGAAGCCCTTCTCAGAGCTGAACCACTTCACGGTTCCAGTTGCCACGTGCGATCCCTCCTTCCTTTCGCCGTTCCGGCCTAAGAGCTGCCGTTCGGGCGCCGGCCGTAGCAGCCGGGACTGAGGGAACTGCTCGTAGCCTTAACCGCGATTGGTGCCCTCATCGACAACGGTACCAGGTCGGGAAGAGCGCCGGCCGAAGGCACACTGGAACGCCCGGAGGTCTCAAGGTGTAGGTCGGGCATGCGCAAAATCGTGCCGGCGTGGGCTCTCGTGATCCTGGTGGCGTGCTCGCGTGTACCGACCACGAAGGGTACGAGCACGTCTGGTTCTCCCGCTGCCAGCCTGCCGACGGCCACGCAGCCGATGGTCTCCCCGTCGGCATCTGGACCCCGGATCTCCATCCGGTCACTGCAGGGCAGGATCCGATCAGCGGAACCTGACGCGCAACGACGTGGCGGACTGGGGCCCGGCGTGGTCGCCGGATGGGTCGTCGATCGCGTTCAACTCCGCGATGGGGACGGGCGGCATCGGTCTCCTCGGCTACACGGTTTCGCCGAGCGGCTCGCGGCCACATCGGCTCTCCGGTCACTTCATCGAGTACCCCGCGTGGTCACCCGACGGATCACGGATCGCGTTCATGGCGCCGGTGCCGGGTGCCGCTGGCTCCAACCCCGACTACAACATCTTCGTCATGAACGCGGATGGGAGCGACATCCGTCGATTGACGAGAACGCCGGGCGAGGACGGCTGGCCGGCGTGGTCTCCGGACGGCTCGTCGATCGTGTTCTCGTCCGCAAGAGACGACTGCTCGATATCGGATCCGCCGGACTGCCGCACCAGCGGTGACATGGGTCCGTGGGAGGACGTATGGATCATGGACGCTGACGGCGGACACCAGCGACGCGTCACCTCGGAGTTCGGGCAGTTCTTCGCTTGGTCGCCGGATGGGTCGGCGATCCTCGTCGCCGGCGCCGACGAGTTGTATCTGATCCGGCCCGACGGCAGCGGCTTGACCCCGTTCCCCGTCGACGTCCCTCACCCGCTCTTCCCCGACTGGATCGCCCCATGAGACGGCGCAAGGACGAACGCCTCGATCGGGTGACCCTTGAGTGAAACGGACCGGTGCTCGAGAGCCGCATCGAGGAGTCCCGCGCCGGCAGCAACTTCCTCGCTGAGGAGGACCTCCCCGACAGCCGCCTGCGACGCGAGGTGCGCAGCGATGTTGACCGGGTCGCCGAGCGCCGTGAAGTCGCTCGATTCGTTGGAACCGACGATGCCGACGAACGCCGGGCCGGTGTGCACACCGGCGCCGAGTGGGATCCAGGGTCCTTCGGTGGATCCGTGGCCCGTGGCGCGGAGCAGCTCCTCGGCAGCCTCGACCGCGCGCTTGGCGTGCTCCTGACCGGTCATGAACGGGACGAACAGCCCCACGACCTCGTCGCCCACGAACTTCTCGATGATGGCATCGCGCTCGATCAGAACCTCGCTCGACACCTTGTAGAAGTGGTTCATAAGCCTGGTGAAATCGAGTGTCGACATCTGCCGGGCGAGCTTGCTCGAGCCTCGAACGTCGGCGAACAGCATCGACAACTCGACCTCCCCGCCACGGATCTCGTCATTTGGGGCCGCACTGGGGCAGGCCTTTGCCTGAGTCTCCAAACCCCGGAAGCAGCGCCGACAGATCTTCGGGTTCTTCTCCCAGGGGGTGAACCCGTACCGCCGAAGGATCAGGGCGCCCGGACCTCGGAATGGCGCCTTGCAAAGCCTGCACCGCGGGCTGGACGGGATGAACCGGAGCGGGCTTGGGTCGTTGAAGTGAGGGTGCGTGCCATTCAGAAAGTCGTGCCATTCCTCCTCAGGTGTTGCGTACGCGGCCATGGTGGGGAGCAGCCTAGCGTCAGGCGACGCACGTCCGCCAGGTTGGGCGGTTCTCGGAGAGAGACGGAACGCTCAGCCCAGCCGGGCGGCCCGCAGGGCCAGGTAGCGCTGCTCGGGAACGCTGGCGGTCATCCTCGCCGCTCGCCGGTAGGACTCGCGCGCTCCGTCCGCGTCCCCCGCGAGCTCGAGCAGGGCGCCGCGCACCGCATCGAGGCGGTGGGTCCGCGCCATGCGCTCATCCGCCTCGAGCGTCCCGAGCAGGGCCAGGCCGGCTCGCGGCCCGCGGACCATGGCCACGGCGACCGCACGGTTCAGCGTGACGACCGGCCCCGGTGAGACCCCTTCCAACACGTCGTACAGGGCCAGGATCTGGGGCCAGTCGGTCTCCTCGGCATTCGGCGCCTCGTCGTGCACGGCTGCGATCGCGGCTTGAAGTTGGTACGGGCCGATCGGCGCCGTGCCCAGGGTGCGGCCGACGAGCGCCAGGCCCTCCTCGATCTGGGCCCGGTCCCACAGATCGCGCCGCTGCTCGGCGAGCGGGACGGGGAGACCTTCAGTGTCCGTTCGGGCGAACCGCCGCGCATCGGTAAGCAGCATGAGGGCGAGCAGTCCGGCCACCTCACCGTCCGTGGGTATCAGCCGGTGGAGCAGGCGGGCCAGCCGGATGGCCTCGCTCGTGAGGTCGGTCCGTTGCAGGGTGGGACCGGAGCTCGTCGTGTACCCCTCGTTGAAGATCAGGTACAGCACCTGGAGCACGACGCGGAGGCGCTCGTCCAGCTCGGGCGGGGGTGGCAGCTCGAACCGGCCGCCCGAGCTTCGAATGGTCTGCTTGGCCCTGCTGATCCGCTGGGCCATGGTGGTCTCGGGCACGAGGAACGCGTTCGCGATCTCCGTCGTGGTCAGCCCGCCGACCGCGCGCAGCGTGAGGGCCAACTGTGAGGGCGGGGAGAGCGAGGGGTGACAGCAGAGGAACAGGAGCGTGAGCGTGTCATCCTCGTCGGAAGGCTCCCCGCGGCCGGGGAGCTCCAGTGCCGTGGCGGTCTCCTGCCGGCGTCGCCGAGCGCTCTCGCTCCGCCACTCGTCGACCAGGCGCCGGTTGGCCACGGTCACGAGCCACGATCGAGGGCTCTCGGGGACGCTCACCTCCGCCCACTGCTGCGACGCGGCGAGCAACGCCTCCTGGACGGCGTCCTCGCACGCGTCGAACTGCCCGTGTCGCCGCACGAGCGCGCCGAGGACCTGCGGCGCGAGCTCGCGCAGCAGGTCCTCGACGGCGGGCGTCTCGACCGACGACATGGCCGCGACCCCCGGCCTCAGGCGGCCTCCGCGGCCTTCTCCAGCGCCGCGATGTCGATCTTCTTCATCTGAAGCATCGCCTGCATGGCTCGCTGTGACCGACCCGGATCCCGGTCGGTCAACAGCTCGGTCAGGCGAGTTGGGACGATCTGCCACGACAGGCCGTACCGGTCCTTGAGCCAGCCGCACGGGCCTTCCTCGCCGCCCTTCGCGGTGAGGGCGGTCCACAGCTCGTCGACCTCGTCTTGCGACGTGCAGCTCACCACGAGCGAAACCGACTCGTTGAACGTGAACGACTGCTTCCCACCGTTCAGCGCGGTGAACTCCTGCCCGGCGAGCTGGAACGACGCGGTCATGACGCTTCCCGGGGTCCCCGGCCCGGTCTCACCGTACCGCGTGAGGTCCACGACCTTCGACGGTCCAGGGTCGGAATCGGCTCCGCGCCTGGACGAGAACACGGAGACGTAGAAGTTCGCGGCCTCCTCGGCCTGGTCGTCGAACCACAGGAACGTGGTGATCTTCTGCATCGGAATCTCCTCCTTCTGCTCGGATGAGCGGTCGGTTGTGGTGCGCGGTCAGACCTGGGGCGGCGCGTCCGCCACCTGGCGCACCTCCACGGGCGCCTCGATGAAGGCGACGATCCGCGAAGCGACCTCGAGCGCCCGCTCTTCGGTGGCGTCGATGATCCAGTAGCCGGCCAGTGATTCCTTCGCCTCGGCGAATGGGCCGTCGGTCGGGACCGGGGCACCCTTCACGAACTGAACGGTCTTCGCCTGGCTCGGGTCGACGAGCCCCTGGCCGTCGACGTACTCGCCGGAGTCCTTGAGTTCCTGGTCGATCGTTTGCATGAGCTTGATCATCTCCCTGATCCACTCCGGGGTCTTGACCTCCATCATCGTGTTCTGGTCCCCGAACAGCAGGATCATGTATTTCATCTCCCACCTCCTCTCCGGCGCACCCGGCGGTCACGCTCACTCATGGGTCGGAGCCGGCCCTTGGTTCTCGACATCGACGAAGGGAAAACCCCGGCGTGTATGGCTAGGAGCGGGCGGGCGCGTAGCCGAGCGAGACGACGCCGGTCTTGTAGGTGCGGGAATCCACGAGCGCGAGGGGCAGTTCGCCGATCCCCTCCTCGAAGAGGCGCTTCCCCGAGCCGACCACGATCGGGAAGACCAGCACGTCGAGGCGGTCTACCAGGCCGTCGCGGAGCAGCGAGCGCATCAATGTGGGGCTGCCGACGATGGTGATGTTCTTGCCGGGCTGCCGCTTCAGCTTGGTGAGCTCCTCGACCACGTCGCCGGTGATGAGCGTCGAGTTCCTCCACTGGACCGACGTCAAGGTCCTGGACACCACGAACTTCTGCGTTGCGTTGATGTAGTCGGCGTACGGGTCGTCCTCGGCCGTCTTGTCGGGCCAGTAGGCCACGAAATCCTCGTAGGTCCGCCGGCCGAGCAGCATCGCGTCCGACGCATCCATGCCCGCCTGCATGGCCTGCCCCACGTCGTCGTCGAAGTAGGGCGTGGTCCACTTCTCCGGCGCCTCAGCGACGCCGTCCACCGACACGAACTCCACCGCCACGATGTCCCTCATCGCGATCTCCTCTCTTCCGATCCCTCGTCCAGTCTCCCCCAAGCAGACCGCATCGTGGGGCCGAACTCATCGCTCCCGGCGCTCAGTTTCCGAGGGCCAGCCGGTCTTGTCGTTGAATGGCTGATCACAGGGGTCCCGCCCTCTTGGTCCTCCGCGGCCCGATCGCGCCCCAGGACATCCCGGCGCTCTGCCGATGCGCCCGAGAGCTGCTGGAGCGAAGCGACGCCGAGCTGGTGGTCTGTGACGTCGAGGCACTCGTCGCGCCGGACGCAGTGGCCGTCGAGGCCCTGGCCAGGGTCCAGCTCACGGCCCGGCAGCTGGGGCGCGGGGTCCGGCTCCGCCATCCATGCCACGAGCTCCGAGAGCTGCTGGCCTTCATGGGACTTGCCGACATCCTGCGGTGACCCCGACCGGCGACGCGAGACCGATCGGCCCGCAGGCGCGTGCTGGTCCTACCGTTGCAGCTGAGGTGGGAGGCCGAAGATCGGAAACAGCCGCTGAGTGTCGAGGAAGAACGTGATCCCGGCGATCCGATCGCCGGACACCTCGACGACCTGGAGCGCCCAGGGCTCCAGGATCCCCTCCCGATCGCTCGGCTTGAACTGACCGTACGCCGGCATGCCGTTGGCCTCCACCGGCACCAGGCGCGAGCCCCGACAGCCGATCCCCGGCCCCAGGCACCACCGGCGGGCGTCGTCGGGGCTTTGAAGCCACAGCTCGTAGGGCGGCATCGACCAGAACGCGTCCTCCCGCAGCAGCGATGTGAGCGAGTCCATGTCGTACCGCTCGAACGCGTCGACGTAGCGCCTCAGAAGGGCTTGCTGCTCCTGATCCATCGGCCGGCGGGCCTCGCCATCCGTCAGGTTCGCGCTTGCGAGCGTCGCCCGGGCCCGCTGGAGCGCGCTGTTGACCGACGCGACCGAGGTCTCCAGGAGCTCGGCGACCTCGGAGGCCTTCCACCGAAGGACCTCGCGCAGGATCAGCACCGCCCGTTGGCGGGCCGGGAGGTGCTGGAGCGCGGCGACGAAGGCCAGGCGGATCGCGTCCCGGGACTCCGCCACCTCGGCCGGGTCGCCTCCCGCGGGCACTACCCGCCCATCGGGTATGGGCTCGACCCACGAGGCCTCCGAGAGCGGCTCCCCCAGGAACCGCTCCTCGGCAATCCCCGCGGGTCCCAGGTCCATCGGACGGGCCCGCCGCTCCTTCCCGCTCAGCATGTCGAGGCACACGTTGGTGGCGATGCGATACAGCCACGAGCGGAGCGCCGCCCGGCCCTCGAACCCGTCGTAGCCCTTCCACGCCCGAAGCATGGTCTCCTGGACGGCGTCCTCGGCCTCGAACGCCGAGCCCAGCATCCGGTACGCGTAGGCGGTCAGCTCGGCACGGTGCTGTTCCAGCAGGTCCTGAAGGTCCTCGGACCCCCGCGTCGCCGTGCTTCCCCCCCGACTCTCGATCGCCATGTCAGCCATGATAGGCAGGACGAGGCGAAGCGATGAGTTCCGCACGCCCGGACCGTCTCATCACGGAGCACCCACTCGAGGGGGAGGCCATGACACCAAGAACCGACGAACCAACCGCAACCTCCATCCCACAGCTCCGCGCCGCCCTGAGCGGCCGGGTGATCACGCCAGACGACACCGGGTACGACGATGCCCGCCAGGTGTTCTCCGGGGAGTTCGACCGCCGGCCGGCAGCGATCGCCTTCGTCGGCGACGACGCCGACGTCGCGCGGGTGGTGGCCTTCGCAGGCGAGACGGGGCTGGAGCTGGCCGTTCGGAGTGGCGGCCACAGCGGCGCCGGACACTGCACCACCGACGGAGGGATCGTGCTCGACCTCCGGGACATGGAGGCGCTTGACGTGGACGTGGAGGGGCGGACGGCGTGGGCTCAGGCGGGCTTGACCGCGATCGAGTACTCGACTGCGGCGGGCGTCCACGGACTGGCCACCGGCTTCGGGGACACCGGATCGGTGGGGATCGGAGGGATCACGCTGGGCGGCGGGGTCGGCTACCTCGTCCGCAAGTACGGCATGACCATCGACGACCTGCTGGCCGCAGAGGTCGTGACCGCGGACGGACAACTGCTTCGGGTGGACGCCGAGCGCCACCCCGACCTGTTCTGGGCCATTCGGGGCGGTGGCGGCAACTTCGGCGTGGCCACCCGGTTTCGGTTCCGCCTCCACGAGCTCGACTCGGTCGTGGGCGGGATGTTGATGCTCCCGGCCAGCGCAGAGGTCGTCGCCGAATTCATCGCGCTTGCCGAAGCCGCGCCGGAGGAGCTGTCGACGATCGCCAACGTCATGCCGGCGCCCCCGATGCCGTTCGTCCCGGAGGAGCATCACGGCAAGCTCGTCGTGCTGGCGTTCATGTGCTATGCAGGTGAGGCCGAGGCTGGCCAGCGCGCGCTCGCGCCGTTTCGAGCGCTGACCGCTCCGCTCGCGGACATGGTGCGGCCCATCAAGTACCCGGAGATGTATCCGCCGGAGGACGAGTCGTACCACCCCACTGCGGTGACGCACACGATGTTCATCGACACCGTCGATCAGGGGGTCGCCGAGACGATCATGAAGCACCTCGAGGCCTCCGACGCGAGCATGCGGGTGGCGCAGCTCCGAGTGCTCGGCGGCGCGATGGCCCGGGTGCGGGCGGACGCCACGGCATTCGCTCACCGAGCCAGCAAGATCATGGTCAACGTCGCCTCGTTCTACGAGGGGCCCGAGGACAGAGTGGTCCGCCAGTCTTGGGTGGATGACCTCGCCACGGCGCTCCGCCAGGATGACGCCGGCGCATACGTCAATTTCCTGGTCGACGAGGGCGAGGCCCGCGTCCGCGAGGCCTACCCAGGTCCCACGTGGGACCGGCTCGCGGCCATCAAGGCCCGATACGACCCCACCAACCTGTTCCACCTCAACCAGAACATCCCGCCCCTGGCCGCCGATGGCGGGGGTCGATGAGCTTCTACCAGCGCTCGCGGTGGACCACGTCGTCGAATGCGCGTCGCTTGGGCCGCCGGATCGGTTTCACCAGCCGACCGGCCGGATAGCCCAGCGCCACGAGGATGGCCACCTCTCGGTCTTCGGGGAGCCCGAGGATCCGGCGGGCCAGGGCCTGGTCGCCGACCGAAGCGTGCCCGCTCCCGATCCCGAGATCCGCAGCAGCCAGCATGATCGACATCGTGGCCTGTCCGATGTCGTACTGGAACGTGTCCCGCTCGTCTCGGTCGTCGGAGACGGGGGTGACCAGGGCGACGGTGGCCGCCGAGGTCGCGACGTGCGCCGCGTACCGCCAGATGCTCGACAGCTCCCGAAGCCGCTCCCGGTCCGTCACCACGACGAAGTCCCACGCCTGCTGATTCACAGACGACGGCGTGCGCCTGGCGGCTTCGAGGAGTCGGTCGAGGTCCGACGGCTCGATCGTCCGCTCGGCATACCTCCGCACGTTCCGGCGAGCCCGGATCGCGTCCCACGTCTCCACGGGAGGACCATAGGCCCTCCCGGGTATCGCCGCGAGCGAAGCGGTTCCGCTCTCAGATCCGGCGGCGATAACGGAGGATCGCCAGTGGAGCGAACACCGCCGTGATGACGGCCATCCAGATCACGGCGTCGACGACCGGTTCGGCCACCGGGCCTCCAAGCAACAGCCCGCGCGCCGCGTCGATCACCGAGGTCACGGGGTTCGCCTTCACGAAGGCCTGGAGCCACCCGGGCATGGTCTCGACCCTGGCGAAGGCCGTGCTCGCGAACGTCAGGGGCAGGATGATCATGAATCCCCACGTGTTCACCGACTCGGTGGTGCGGGCGGTGATGCCGATGAAGGCCATGGGCCAGCACATCACGAGGCCCCACCCGGCCACGACCACCAGCGCGCCGAGTGCGCCGGCCGCCCCGCCTCCGAAGCGGAAGCCGAGCAGCGTCGCGAATCCGGTGATGATCAGGATGCTCCAGATGATCCTCACGCCATCCGCTGCGATCCGCCCGCCGATCACGGCCGAACGCGTGATGGGCAGCGAGCGGAACCGGTCGATCACGCCCCGCTGGAAGTCGACGTTCAGGGCGATGGCCGTGGTGAACGGTAGGAACGACACGCTCTGAACAAGGATCCCCGGGAGTGCGAACTGAAGGTACTCCCGGCTGGAGCCTGCGATGGCGCCGCCGAACACGTACACGAACAGCACGAGGAACATGAGCGGTTGGATCGACATCTCCACGAGCTGCTCGGGGGTGGCCTTGATGTGCAGCAGGTTGCGGCGGGCGATCGTCAGGGTGTTTCGGACGACGTTCGGGTGCGCGGACGGCGTCAGGGTCGCGGCGCTCATGCTCGGCTCCTCTCGTTCTTCTCGTGCTGTGCCTCGTCAGTCGTCGGATCCGTCTCGGCGAGATGCCCGGTGATGGCCAGGAACACCTCGTCCAGGCTCGGCCGGCGGAGCGACAGGTCGTCGATGGCGATCCCCTCCTCGTCGAGTCGGCGCACCACACGGCCGAGCGCCGACCGGTCGTCGATCGAGATGCTCACGACCTGTCCGTCCGTGTGCGTCCCGTCGTCGCCGTCGGCATAGGCGGCCAGGATCTTCTCGGTCTCGGGCAGGTCGGCGGGGTCGGCCGGTCGGGCCTGGAGGACCTGCCCGCCGATCCGGGTCTTCAGCTGCTGCGGTGTGCCCGCCGCGATCACCCGGCCGTGATCGATCACCACGATCTCGTCCGCGAGGCGATCGGCCTCCTCCAGGTACTGCGTGGTCAGGAGGACGGTCGTTCCCTCCGCGACGAGCCCTCGGATCATGCGCCACAACTCGAGCCGGCTCCGCGGGTCGAGGCCCGTCGTTGGCTCGTCCAGATACAGGAACCTCGGCCGTCCGACCAGGCTAGCGGCGAGGTCGAGCCGGCGCCGCATCCCGCCCGAGTAGGTCTTAACGTACTTGGTCGCCGCGTCCGAGAGCTCGAAGGCGTCCAGCAACTCCTTGGCCCGGGCGCGTGCGACCTTCGTGGGGAAGCCGAGGAGCCTGCCCAGCATGAACAGGTTCTCCTGGCCCGATAGCAGCTCGTCCACGGCCGCGTACTGCCCGGTGAGGCCGATGAGGCTCCGCACCTTCGACGGCTCTCGAACGACGTCGTGGCCGCCGACCAGCGCTCGGCCGGCGTCCGGTCGGATCAAGGTCGACAGGATCCGGATGGCGGTCGTCTTCCCAGCGCCGTTCGGCCCGAGCAGCCCGAACACGGTTCCCTCCCGGGCCACCATGTCGATGCCGTCGAGCGCCCGGACCTCCCCGAACGTCCTGACCAGGCCCTCGGCCTCGATCGCAGAAGTCATGGTTCCTCCCCTTCGATGTCGTACGGACAACGCGTCATCTGACCGCTGATCAGTCCAGACCGGCCCTGATCGCGGAACTCATCGGAACCGCCGGAAGAACTCGCGCAGGTCGCCGACCAGCAGGTCGGGGGCGTCCGAGGCGGCGAAGTGGCCGCCCCGATCGAACGTCGACCAGTGCACGATGTTGTTCGAGCGCTCGGCGAACGCCCGGACGGACCGGAAGTCGTTGGGGAACACCGAGACGCCGGTGGGCGTGTCGTTCGGCACCTCCCGATAGCCCGCTCCGGTGCGCGCATCCTCGTAGTACTGCCGGGCGGAGGACCCGGCCGTCGCGGTCACCCAGAAGATGGTCACGTGGGTGAGGAACCGGTCCCGGTCCACGTTGTCCACGTTCTCGCCGCCGAACCCCATGAACAGCTCGCTGTTCCATGCGAGCTGGCCGGCCGGGGAGTCGGTGAGCCCGTAGGCGAGCGTCTGGGGCCGGGTCTGCTGGATCTTCAGGTACCCGGAGAAGCTCTCGAAGTTCGCCAGGATCTGCATGCCTTCCCGCTCGAACTCGGTCATCTCGGCCATCTCGTTCGGATCGCCCGACGGGAACGCGAAGATCTGCAGGAGGTGCACGCCGACGAGGCCGTCGGGCTTCAGGATGCCGAGCTCGCGGGTGATGAGGGCGCCGGCGTCCCCGCCGTGCGCCCCATACCGCTCGTATCTCAGGCGTTTCATCAGCTCGTCCCACGCCCCGGCCGTCCGCGCGCTGTCCCATCCCGCGTCGAGTGTGGGGCCGGAGAACCCGTAGCCGGGGATCGAGGGGATCACGAGGTCGAAGGCATCGGCAGGATCGCCGCCGTGGGACCGGGGGTCGGTGAGCGGCCCGATGAGGTCGAGGAACTCCGCCACCGAGCCCGGCCAGCCGTGGGTGAGGATCAGCGGCATCGCGTTCAGCTCGGGCGAACGGATGTGGAGGAAGTGCACGTTCGTGCCGTCGATCGTCGTTGTGAACTGGGGGAACTCGTTGAGCCTGGCCTCCTCCTTGCGCCAGTCATATGAGGTCCGCCAGTACACGGCCATCTCACGGACGTACTCGAGCGGCGTCCCGTAACCCCACCCCACGCCGGACAGCTGGTCTGGCCACCGAGTTCGCACCAGGCGGTCCTCGAGGTCCTCGAGGTCTGCATCAGGGACGTCGATCCGGAACGGCCGGATGTCCTGGTCTGAACGCTTCGGTGGGGTCATGGCGCCTCCTCCCTCTCATGCCGCGGCGTCCTCCGCCGCATTGACCAGCAGGCTAGGGTGGGATGAGGACGTTTTCGGTCCTATTCCCGACGTATCGTGTGAACGTTCGGGAAACGTTCGATCAGGTGGAGGTGAATGGTGTTCGGCGCGTCGAGACCGGCGACCAGGCTCCTGGCCATGCTCGAGCTGCTCGAGACGCGGGGGCGCGTCAGCGGACGAGAGCTGGCCGAGCGCCTGGAGGTCGACCCCCGCACCGTGCGCCGGTACGCGGTCAAGCTCGAGGAGCTGGGCATCCCCCTCGAGGCCGAGCGCGGACCCTACGGCGGGTACCGGCTGCGCCCGGGGTTCAAGCTGCCACCGCTCATGCTCACGGACGCCGAGGCGACGGCCGTGGTCCTGGGGCTGATCGTTACCCGTCAGACCGGGATCTCCACCGAGGGACCGGCCGTCGACGAGGCGCTCGCCAAGATCCTCCGCGTGCTTCCGACCGAGCTCCGCGACCGGGTCGGCGCCCTCGAGGGGAGCCTGGGATTGACCTGGAGGACGAGGGAGCCGCAGCCACCGGCGACCGAGGTCGTCCTCACGTTGGCGGCCGCGATCCGGGCGAAGCGAAGCGTGGCCATCCGGTACGCGACGCCCGGACGCGAGGAGACCGAGCGCACGGTCGCGCCGTACGGCCTGGTGTTCCACGGCGGTCGCTGGTACCTCGCCGCCCACGACGACCGCTCGGGCGAGGTGCGAACGTTCCGGGTAGACCGGGTTCGATCCGCCGAGGCCCGCCGCGAACGGGTGGCGATCCCGGAGGGCTTCGATGCCGCTGACCACGTGGCTCGCTCGATCGCCCGAATCCCGTGGGGGTGGGAGCTCGAGGTCGAGCTGAAGACCACGCTGGAGGAGGCGTCGCGACGGATCCCGAGGACGGTCGGGACCCCCGAGGTGGTCGACGGGATGGTGCTCCTTCGAGCCCAGACCGACGACCTGGCCGCAGCGGCCCGGATGCTGGCCACGCTGCCCTGGCCGTTCGCTGTGCGCAGTCCCGACGAGCTCCGGGCCTCGCTGAAGGACGTCGCCCAGATGTTGGTGAAGGCCGCCGGGTGACCGGCGTAGCCTATCCGGGCATCCGTCCCCGGATCCGTCCCATACCGAGGAGGCACCTCTGACCGAGCTGGCCACCGACATCGATCGGGCCCGTGAGGCGCTGGCCCGGGGATCGTGGGTCGAGGCCTACGAGCGGCTCGGCTCCATCGATCCGACCCAGTTAAGTGCCCGTGACCTCGAGGGGCTGGCGGACGCGGCCTGGTGGGTCTCCCGGTGGGAGGAATCCGTCGCCGTGCGGCAGAAGGCCTATGCGGCCTACGCGGCCGCGTCCGAGGACCGATCGGCGGCGCGGCTCGCCGCGCGGCTCTGCGTCGAGCACTTCAATCGTGGGGAGCCGGCGGTCGCCGGGGGCTGGCTCATGCGAGCACAACGACACCTCCGCGAGCAGCCCGAGTGCGTCGAGCACGGCTTCCTCGCGACCATCGAGGCGAACGTGGCCCGGTTCACCGGCGACCCGGAACGCTCTGTCGCGCTCGCGAAGAAGGCCATCCAGCTCGGGCAGCGGTTCGGCGACCGAGACGTGGTCGCGGTGGCGATCCACATCGAAGGGCTTTCGCACATCGCGTCGGGCAGGGTCGTCGACGGGGTCGCCCTGCTCGATGAGGCGATGACCTCGGTGCTGGCAGGGGACCTCAGCGCCTTCTTCACCGGGATCATCTACTGCGACGTGATCGCGGCGTGTCTGGAGCTCTGCGATGTCGGGCGTGCGGGGGAGTGGAGCGACGCGGCGCGGGCGTGGTGCGAGACCGTACCCGCGGAGTCGCCGTATCCCGGCCTGTGCCGCGTCAACCGTGCCGAGGTGGCCATCCTCCGCGGGGCGTGGCCCGAGGCCGAGGCGGAGGCGACGCGGGCCTCGGAGGAGCTGATGCGCCAGGGTCCGGTGGCCTCAGGCGCCGCGTGGTATCAGGTCGGCGAGGCCCGCCGGCTCGCAGGAAACCTCGACGGCGCGGAGGAGGCGTTCACCCGCGCCCAGGAGCTCGGCTTCCAGCCGCAACCCGGATCAGCACTCCTGCGGCAGGCGCAGGGGAAGGTGGAGGCTGCCCGGAGCGCGCTCCGGGTGGCGGTCGGCGCCGAGACTGGAAACCCCCTGCGCCGCGCGAGGCTGCTGGCCGCGCAGGTCGAGGTAGCACTCGACGGGGGCGAGCTCGACGAGGCGAGCCTTGCCGTCGAGGAGCTCGAGGCGATCTCACGTGCGTTCCCCACGGCGATGCTCGCCGCGACGGTCGACACCGTTCGGGGATCACTCCTCCTCGCGCAGAGCGACCCGGAGGCAGCGTTGGAGCGGCTGCGACGGGCCTGCACGGCGTGGCAGGAGCTGCGCCTTCCGTACGAGGCGGCGCACGCCAGGGTCTTGTGCGCGCAAGCCGCGCGCGCCGTGGGCGACGAGGACGCCGGACGGGCAGAGCTTCGCGTGGCGCTCGTTGCGTTCGAAGGCCTCGGAGCGGTCCGGGATGTGGCCTCGGTCGAGGCGCTCTTGGAGGGGCCTGGGGAACTCCCCGGCGGGCTGACGGCGCGCGAGGCACAGGTCCTCCGCCTCGTCGCCGCCGGCAAGTCGAACCGTGCGATCGCCGGCGAGCTCGTGATCAGCGAGCACACGGTCGCCCGGCACGTCCAGAACATCTTCGCGAAGTTGAACATCTCGTCCCGCTCTGCGGCGACGGCGTACGCCTTCGAGCACGACCTGGTCTGACCCTCCGGGCCCTCGTGGTGATTTCTCACCACACGCCCCCGTCCCGACTTTGGCCGATTCCGGCGATGAGCGGGGCCTCGGCCAGGCCCTACGGTCGCCCACGACGATCGAGGAGGTGGCCGGAATGGGCAGCGACGGCGCGGAGCGGTTCGAGACGGTGATCATCGGAGGAGGCCAGGCGGGCCTGGCGGCCGGGTACCACCTGGCGAAGCGAGGGGTGCCGTTCGTGATCCTGGACGCCGGCGAGCGGATCGGCGACTCCTGGCGCACCCGATGGGACTCGCTTCGCCTGTTCACGCCGGCTCATTTCAACGGCCTCTCAGGGATGCGGTTCCCCGCGCCCAAGTGGAGCTTCCCCACGAAGGACGAGTTCGCGGACTACCTCGAGACATACGCGGAACGGTTCGAGCTCCCGGTCAGAACCAGCGTGAGCGTCAACGGGCTGCGGCGGGATGGGGACCGCTACGTGGTGACCTCCGGCGAGCGCCGGTTCGAGGCCGACCGCGTGGTCGTGGCGACGGGTGCGTTCCGCATCCCGAAGGTCCCCGGCCTCGCCTTCGATCTGGACCCCGGCATCGTGCAGCTGCATTCCAGCGAGTACCGGAATATCGCGCAGCTGGCCCCGGGGGCCGTCCTGGTCGTGGGCGTCGGGAACTCCGGCGCGGAGATCACGTCCGAGGTGGCCCGGAGTCACGGCACGTGGCTGTCTGGCAAGGAGACCGGCCAGATCCCCTTCCGGCACGGACCGGCAACTGCACGGACGGCCTTCCGCGTCGTCCGGTTCCTGGGCCACCACGTCATCACGAGAAGGACCCCCATCGGCCGAGGGATCGGTGCGAAGTTCTCGGTGAAGGCGAGCCCGCTGATCCGGGTGAAGACGAAGGATCTGATCGGGCTGGGGGTCCAGCGCGTCCCCAGGGTCGTGGGCGCGCGTGACGGCCTTCCCGTGCTGGACGACGGCCGGGTCCTCGAGGTGGCGAACGTCATCTGGTGCACGGGGTTCCGCCAGGACTACCGGTGGATCGACCTGCCGGTCTTCGGCCGGGACGGCCTGCCGGTTCACGATCGCGGAATCGTGCGCTCCGAGCCGGGCCTGTACTTCATGGGCCTGGTTTTCCAGTTTGCGGTGTCCTCAGACGTGATCGCTGGCGCCGGTAGGGACGGGAGATACATCGCCCGGCACATCGCATCGCAGGAGGCCGAGCGCCGGGCATCGATGAAGGAGCCGGCCGAGGTCGTCGCCAGCGACTGACGGCTGGGTTCGCGCCGGATTCACCCGAGTGGCACAATCCCCGGGTGCCCAAGGCCTACCGTCACACGGCGTTCAAGCGCTTCGGGAACGGCGTCTTGACACGCGTCGTGCGTCGCGGAAGAGGACCGAAGCCGATGCATGTGGTCACGGTTCGGGGCCGGAAGAGCGGTAAGGAGTACTCGACACCCTTCTGGCTCCTGGAACAGGGGGACGGGTGGTATTGGGTCTCGGTCTTCGGCGAGACCAACACGATCAAGAACGCCCGAGCGGCGGGTCACGTCACGGTCAGCCGGGGCGCCACACGGGATGAGGTTCGTCTGGTCGAAGTTCCGGTCGAGAGCCGCCTGCCGCTCCTTCACGAATACCTGGCGTCGAACACGAGCTCCATGGTCCGGACCTATTTCGCCACGCCGACAACGTCCGACGATGAGCTCGAGGCCCTCGCCCGAGATCACACCGTCTTCAAGCTCGAGCCCGCCTGATCGCGATCGGGCCCGGTCGCGCATCGAGTCGTCTCCACTGATAATGGCCGAGTGTCATCGGGCGTCGAGGGCCAGCCACACGTCTTCCGGGTCGGCGGGGTGTCCTATCTTCGGATGCCGGCAGAGGATCCGCGGGCCTCAGCAGCGTTCTACGAGGCCGTGTTCGGCTGGAGCCTCCGCGGCGATCCGGAGGATCCGAGCTTCGAGGACGGCACCGGGCACGTCATCGGCCACTTCATGACGGACCTGGCCGTTGCCGGCGAAGCTGGAGTGATTCCCTACATCTTCGTCGAGCGGGTCGACGACGCGCTCGACGCCGTCATTGGGCATGGCGGCGAGGTCGTGACGCCGCCGTATGAGGAGGGCGACCTGATGGTGGCGACGTTCCGCGATCCGCCGGGGAATGTGCTCGGGGTGTGGCAACGACGCTCTGATGAGGAGGTCGCTTCATTGGGTTAGAGGTGCCGCGTCAGAAGGGAGGCAACCGTGGCTGTACAGGTGAGCGCCATCATGATCGGTGTCGAGGACCTGGCCCGCTCCAAGACGTTCTACGGGGAAGGCTTGGGCTGCACGATCGACCAGGACTATCCCAATTTCGTATCGCTCAACCTGGGTGAGGGATCGTCATCACTGGCCCTCTACGAATGGAAGGCAGCGGCCCAAGATGCCGGCGTCTCCCCCGAGGGATCCGGATTCCGGGGTGTCTCATTCCATTACATCGTCCCGTCGAGCGAAGCTGTGGACGAGGTCATGGCAAAGGCGGTGGCGGCCGGTGGCGGCGTCGCAAGGGAAGCGGCAGCCTCTCAGTACGGGTACTTCGGCTACTTCCGCGACCCGGACGGCCACCTGTGGAAGGTCGCGTCCGGCTCGTAACTGGCAACGCGCTCACGAGTCGTTCCGAGGGCCGGGAACGAGCGCGCCCTCTTCGGTGTACGAGGGGCATGCGGGCGATCGTCTTCGCGGCAGCCCTCCTGCTCATTGGCTGTTCCTCGGGATCGTCCGAGACCAGCCCGAACGCGTCGCCATCCGCGGCGCCCTCATCGAACGCCTCCACCCGACCATGTCCCGTCACGTCGCCCAACGGCCTGACGCCGCCGGGAGAAGCGCCGGACGAGCTGTACTTCGGGAACGGCCGCCTGTGGACCGTCCTGTGGCCCGGAGGCCTGGTCCTCGTTCCGCCGGATGACATCGGACCGAACGGCTCGCTTGGGATGAAGTTCCCCTGGTGGCGCGGTCCGGCGATCCACGGTCACCTGCACATCCGCGGCCACGAGCTTTCTATCGGCGTCCCCGTTCGAGCCAACGCTCGCGGCTACGGCGACACCGGCTTCAACGCGAGCGGGATCGTGTTTCCCGTTGAGGGCTGCTACCGGATCCACGGCGAAGCCGATGGGGCCGTCCTCAGCTTCGTGACGATGGTCCGGTCGTGTTCGGTGCTCGCCGAGCTCTCGCCCTCCCAGCGGAGGGACTACTCGATCTGCGATTCCTGACCGGAAATCCGCATCGAGATTGACGACAACGACCGATCCCCCGGATGATGCGTGCTCGTTGTCCGGAGAGAGGAGCACGTGTCGGAACAGTTGACCGCCGCGCTCGATGCGTCAGCGCTCTCGAGGTTCCGCGATGGCTTCGCCGGTCAGATCGTCCTGCCCGAGGACGCCGGCTACGAGGCGGCCAGGATCGTGTGGAACGGCATGATCGACCGACGGCCGGCCATCGTTGTCCGGCCGACCGGCGTCGCCGACGTCCTCACTGCCCTCCGGTTCGCGCGCGAGCAGGAGCTCCAGATCGCCGTCCGGAGCGGCGGCCACAGCATCCCGGGCTTCTCGACGTGCGACGGCGGGATCGTTATCGACCTATCGAGCATGCGAGGCATCCGGGTCGATCCGGAGCGCCGTGTGGCGCGGGTGAACGGAGGCGCGCTCCTCGGCGACCTCGACCACGAGGCGCAGGCGTTCGGCCTGGCGTGTCCCGTGGGCGTCGTCGCGCACACCGGCGTGGCCGGCCTGACCCTCGGCGGTGGCATGGGCCGTCTCCAGCGGAAGTACGGACTCACCATCGACAACCTGCTCTCGGTCGACGTCGTGACGGCCGACGGCCGACTGGTCCACGCGAGCGAGGACGAGAACCCCAATCTGTTCTGGGGGATCCGGGGCGCGGGGCCGAACTTCGGCATCGCGACGTCGTTCGAGTTCCGCCTCCATCCAGTCGGGCCGACGATCACGCACGGGATCGTGATGCATCCGGTGGAGCGGGCCGTCGAGGTCGCCGGGTTCTATCGCGACTTCGTCGAGACCACGCAGGACGAGATGTGGAGCGCGTTCGGCGTGGGGCTCGCCCTCCCCGAGGAGGAGTTCCCGCCGGAGGTCGCCGGCCGGCCCATCGTCTTCATGGGAGGCCTGCACTGCGGCTCCCTGGATCAGGCCGAGCGGGACTTCACCCCGATGCGGGCGTTCGGATCGCCGGTCGTGGATACCGTCGAGCAGAAGTCATACCTGACCGCGCAGCACCTGAACGACGAGGCGATGCGATGGGGGCACCGCTTCTCCATGAAGAGCGGCTTCACGGCTGGTCTTCCGGACGAGTTGGTCGATGGGTGCCTGTCGCGACTCGAGGAGGTCCCGAAGGGCGGCGACTGCTCGTTCACGTTCTGGTCGTGGGGACGTGCCATCGCCCGAGTCGACGTGGACGCGACGGCGTTCCCAACCCGCGACGCGGCCTTCTGGGCGAGCGCCGAGGCGATGTGGGACGACCCCGGATCGGACGGGGACCATCGGGAATGGGGGCGTTCGGCGATGACGGCGATCACGCCGTTTACCGTGACCGGCCGGTACGTGAACGACGTCTCGGAGCCAGGACCGGAGGATGTCGTACGTTCTGTCTATGGCGACGCCAAGTACGAACGTCTGGTCGGGCTGAAACTAGCCTGGGACCCCGACAACGTCTTCCGCCTGAACCAGAACATCCGCCCATAGCCATCGCCGCTTCCTGGACGGCCTGCGCGGGTTCGACCTAACTCAGCCGGGCTCACTTCTCGATGGAGGGTCGGCCACGCCGGGCGGCCTTCGCGCGGTCCTGTTGGGGGAGCAGAGCCTTCCGGAGCCGCACGTTCGAAGGTGTCACTTCCACGCACTCGTCCTCCCGGATGAACTCGAGCGCCTGCTCCAGAACCAATGCCCGCTTGGGGATCAACCGCGTGAACTCCTCGGCCGTGGACTGGCGGATGTTCGTGAGCTTCTTCTCCTTCGTGGGGTTCACGTCGATGTCCTCCGCCCGGGCGTTCTCGCCGACGATCATTCCCTCGTAGACATCCTCGCCCGGCCCGACGAACAGCGACCCGCGCTCCTGGAGCGTGAGCAGGGCGAACGCCGTGGTTACCCCGGCGCGGTCGGCGACGAGTGAACCCGTCGGGCGCGTTCGAAGCTCTCCGTGCCACGGCTCGTACCCCTCGAACACGTGGTGGAGCTGCCCGGTGCCGCGTGTCTCGGTCAGGAACTCTGTCCGAAAGCCGATCAGGCCGCGAGCGGGAACCAGGTGCTCCATGCGGATCCACCCGGTGCCGTGGTTCACCATGTTCTCCATCCGGCCCTTGCGAAGCGCGAGGAGCTGCGTGATCACGCCCAGGTACTCCTCGGGCGCGTCGATCGCCACGCGCTCCACAGGCTCGTGCAGGCGCCCGTCGATCGTTCGGGTGACGACCTGCGGCTTGCCGACCGTGAGCTCGAACCCCTCCCGGCGCATCACCTCGACGAGCACCGCGAGCTGGAGCTCGCCCCGGCCCTGGACCTCCCACCGGTCGGGGCGGTCGCCCTCGAGCACGCGGATCGAGACGTTGCCGACGACCTCCTGATCAAGGCGGGACTTCACCTGGCGCGCGGTGAGCTTGTCACCGTCGCGTCCGGAAGCCGGCGAGGTGTTGATGCCGATCGTCATCGAGAGCGAGGGCTCGTCGACGCGGGTGACGGGCAGCGGGCGCGGGTCGTCGGGATCGGCGAGCGTCTCACCGATCGTGATCTCGTCGATGCCGGCCACCGCGACGATCTCGCCCGGGCCCGCCTCCTCGGCCTCGACGCGGTCGAGGGCCTCGGTGACGTAGAGCTCGGCGATCTTCGCCTGCTCGATCGTGCCGTTGGCCCGGCACCACGCGACCACCTGGCCTCGGCGGATCGTGCCGTTCCGGATGCGGCAGAGCGCCAGCCGCCCGACGTAGGGCGAGGCGTCGAGGTTCGTGACGAGGGCCTGGAGCGGGTGGCCCTCCTCGTAGGAGGGAGCGGGGATGTGGGTCCGTAGGGCGTCGAAGAGTGGCTCGAGGTCGTCCGGGAGCGAGGCGGGGTCGGGGCCGCAGCGCCCGGCCCGCGCGTCGGCGTACAGGACCGGGAACTCGATCTGATGCTCGTCGGCGTCCAGGTCGAGGAAGAGCTGATAGACCTCGTCGACGACCTCCTTGGGCCGCGCGTCGGGCCGGTCGACCTTGTTCACGACCAGGATCACCGGCAGGAGCGCCTCGAGCGACTTGCGGAGCACGAATCGCGTCTGCGGGAGTGGTCCCTCGGAGGCGTCGACGAGCAGCAGGACGCCGTCCACCATCGTGAGCCCGCGCTCGACCTCGCCTCCGAAGTCGGCGTGGCCCGGCGTGTCGACGATGTTGATCTTCAGGTCGCCGTGGCGGACGGCGGTGTTCTTCGCCAGGATCGTGATGCCTTTCTCGCGCTCGAGATCGGTCGAGTCCAGCACCCGCTCGGCGACGTCCTGGTTCGCTCGGAAGGCCCCCGACTGCCACAGCATCGCGTCGACCAGGGTCGTCTTGCCGTGGTCCACGTGAGCCACGATGGCGACGTTGCGGATGTCATCGCGGGTGGGCATCGAGACCGCCATGGTACGCGTCAGATACGAGATATTTGTGGACCGCCGGTGCGACCACCAATCTGATGAGGGTCGTGCCTGCCGAGGGGAGTACGATCGCATCGTGTCCGACGTGAATACGTTAGGTGCGGCCTGGGACCGGGAAGCGCAAGCCTATGTCGTCCGCCACAAGATCGACTCCAGGATCGCCACAACGCCACCAGACCAGCGATGATGTCTATAGCGGATGAGGCGGTCCGCTCGAACGACAACGGGGAGCGCCATTGCTTCGCACTGACCTAGTCGACGTGATTAACAGCGGGGCAGCATGGGCGTTCGTCGCGAGTGGCGCTTCGATAGATGCTGGCGCTCCTGGTTGGAGTGACTTAACAACAGGGACCGTCGCAGCATTGGACGAAGTCCTGAGTGCCCGGATCCTTGCCCAATCGGCGTATGTAAAGGCGTTTCAGAGGGGCGATTATCCGGAGTGCTTCGCTGTCATCGAGGCTGTAGCTGGGCGTAGTGAAATGGAAGGGGCCGTCCGGAAGCAGCTCTCCGCCGTTCCCAATCCCGGAGTCCTTCTGAAAGCGGTGGCCGACTGGCCGTTTCGCGGCTATGTGACGACCAACTACGACTCACTCCTTGAGAAGGCTTTGGGGCAGCAAGGCGAACTCGGCTGGATACCCGTCGGTAACTCGGCCGATGAGATTCGGAAGGTCTCAGCTGATGCTGACCACGTCGTTTGGCATATGCAGGGCAGCATAGACATGCCTGCGCCCGACTCAAAGCTTGTTCTGACGGAGAGGGACTACACGGAACTGTATTTGCACGAAGGGCCGGTAGCTCGCCAACTTCAGTCACTGCTCGCTCAGAATCGGGTGGTCTTCATTGGTTTTGGTTTCCAAGATGCTGAACTCGTCCGCGTTCTGAAGCGAGTAGGAGAATTGACCACCCCGGCCCGCCCCCTTTACGCCTATCTACCGGACATGTCAGGGGCAGAGCATGAGTTGGAGATGAAGCAGTATCTCGACAAGTACAACGTTGATGTCATTCCATATCGCACAGTGGATGGTTCACATGAGCAGCTGATCGAGCGGCTCAAGGTGTATCAGGCGTTCACGGTCCGGCGATCAATGAACTACGGACGCCCCACGCTGTCTGCGCCTTCGTTCGATGCGCAGACCACGAGTCTCCTCGTCTATAACGAGCTGTGCCTACGACGAGGTGAGAAACTGAACGAAGACGTTCTGAGAACGTTGATGCGCGCGCGCGTCCTGTCGCAATTGCAGCTTGGCGGTTCTCATCGACGGTCAGCTCTCATGGCCGATCTCGACGCTCGGATGAGGGGATTGACCAAGGATTCGGGAGTGGGTTCGCTTGAATCTGATTTCAACCTGATTGTGGGTGAACTCCAACGCGACGGCCTTGTAGACATTCTTCCCACTGGCGACGATCCGGACTATTTCCTCACCGCGAGAGGAGGGGAGCTCGTCGCGACGCAGGCGGCAACGTCGGCCAGACTCGAAGCTCAATTTCGTGAGTCCATCCATGGAAGGGCGGCGGTCTTTCTGCCTAGTGAAGCGGGGCGGCTTCGCATTGCCGATCGCGCTGAGGCCTTTTTCAAGGATGCCTTGGATCAGCGTGCCCTCGGGATTGCGCTTACGATTGGAGCTCCGACCGAGAAGGCGAAGAGCTATCACATACTTGGTCTCCTGCAGAACCTGCCGTCCTATATGGAGCAGCTTCCATCCGAAGACGAGGCTATTGCGCTGAGCAGGCTTGTCCAGGCAATTCTCGCGAGGCCAAGTTCTCCCGAGCGGACGTATCTGGGCCTTGCCATGCAGGCTCAATTTGGTGTCCACCTCCTCGGTGCAAGCCCTGACGCTCTCGCTCTCAGGACTCGAGAGCTGGAGCGCACTGCGTTCTTGCTCGACTCAACGACGTTGATTCCGTTCCTGGCTCGGTCAAGCGTTGGCTACGATAGTGCTCGTCTGCTGTTCTCAGCCCTCCGCCACGCGAATGCCGCGATTTTCACGACGTATCTGCTCGCTGTTGAGGTTGCTGAGCACGCGAGGTGGGCACTTCAGAATGTTGGCGGAAGTCTGATCAACGTCGAAGGCCTTCGAGCCGCAACAGGCCGAGCGGGGCCGCGTTCGAACGTCTTCCTCGATGGCCTGCTCGAAGAAGTGAGCCGTGGAGAGTCGCAGCCGGACCTGATGTCATACGTGGCTGTGGTTTGCGGTTGCTCACCTGGTGCGCGTACGTGCCGTGACGACGATGTCAAGAATCAACTAGTTCGTGAGGGAATTCCCTGTTTAGGATTCGAAGAGTTTCCAGGGTATGACCCAGAGTCGCTAGTTGACATTGAGGAGAGGGCTGACGAAATCGCCAAGCTTCGACGGGACAGAGGAAGCTATCGTCACGAAAGGCAGGTCCGAGCTGAAGCCGAGGCTCTGCTACTCGTTCTCGGAATGCGGAATGAGACGCTAAGCGTCCCGGACAGAACAATCAAGAACGCCTTTTTCTTGTCGCATACTCGGGTAATAGACCAAGTGGCGGGTGGCGGAACATCAATCACAATGCGCCCCGAAGCCGCGCTGCAGTGGGTAAACGCCCTTATCCCTTGCTCATTGGAGGAGCTAGGCGGGCTTGTAGGCTTCCTCCTATATGAGCTAGTTGAGAGCGGGATTGAGATCGTGGATCAGGCCCGTCTGCAAGTCACATTCGCTCCTCTCATTAACGCCTCAAGAGAGAAGCTAGACGAGGAGATTGGAAAGTATCGGGCCCTGCTTCCGGCATTCTATGGTGAGCACCCGGAGAAGGCCTTCCGAGACGCTGGGGCACTTGATGTACCGCTAATGCTCGAAGGTTTTTATGCTCAGCACGCTGCGAGTCTCGAACAACAGATAGAGGTCCTCCAAAAGCGTACCGAGGCTTTAGAGGCAAAGGGCCGGTTCACTGAAGCTCAGAAGGAAGAGCTTGAGCGACTTCGGTTGGAAAAGGGCGAGCGAAGACGGAAAGAAACCAAAAGAAGGCGAGCTGCCGCAAGCCGTCCGGGAAAGCGGAGGCGCAAGAAGAAGAAGTAGCTGACTCGGAGTCTCCGGGCAACCGTCTAGACTTGGTGCTGAACACAGTCGTCCCATTGAGGTGCACTCATGTCTCGACTTCTACTGATCGGATGGGATGGCGCCGACTGGCGCATCCTCGATCCCCTGCTCGAGCGGGGGGACCTGCCCAACCTCCAGGCCCTGACCGACAAGGGACACCGGGCGGTTCTGCGCTCGACCATCCCCACCCATTCCTGGGCGGCTTGGCCGTCGTTCCTGACCGGCGTGGACCCGGCCGACCACGGCGTCTACGACATCCTCGAGACCGTTCCCGGCACCCACAAGCAGTACCCGGTCACCTACCGCTCGATCAAGGAGCGGACCTTCGTCGAGGACCTCTCGGCGGCCGGCAGGACCGGTGTCTACGCCGACGTCCCGCTGATGTTCCCGCCGCCCGCCATCGACGGGAACGTCGTCGCCGGCGGAGTCCTGCCCAAGGGCCGCCCGTTCACCTACCCCGCCGGCCTCGAGCAGGACCTGGCCAAGGCCGGCGTGCCATGGCAGATCAACGGCATGTCGTGGACCACCTACCGCAACCGCCCCGACGCCTACCTGGACGAGGCGTTCGACATCACGGGCAAGCGGATCCGGGCCGGCGAGTGGCTGATGGACAACACCGACTGGGACCTGTTCGTTTCGGTGTGGGTGAGCGTGGACCGGACCCAGCACTGCCTGTCGAACTACGTCGGTCCCGACCACCCCGACTACGCGCGGTTCTCGAGGACGGCGCTCGCCGCCAAGGTCCGCGACGTCTACAAGCAGCTCGACGAGGCCATCGGCTCGTTCGTCGGCCGCACCCGGGACGACGACATCGTCATCTTCATGTCGGACCACGGGTTCCAGTCGTGCACCCGCGCGATCAACATGGACCTCCTGCTGAAGCAGTTCGGCTACCTCGAGTTCAGCGCGTCGAACGTGGTGTTCGGACCGATGCAGTGGGGGCCCATGCGGAAGATGGCCCGCAAGGTCTACGACCTCCTCGGCCTGCACGGGAAGGTCTCGCTCCCGCAGCCGGTCGTCTGGTCGAAGACGAGAGCCTTCACCACGATCCGCTCGACCGGCGAGGGCGTCTCTCTCAACGTGGCCGGGAGGGAGCCGGACGGGATCGTCGATCCCGGTGACTTCGAGCGCGTCCGCGACGGCCTGATGGACCGGCTTTCCTCCTTCATCGATCCGCAGACCGGCCGCAAGCCGGTGAAGGCCATCTACCGGCGCGAGGAGGTCTTCAAGGGCAAGCACGCCAACGCCGCGCCCGACATCCTGATGGAGCCGGCCGAGGGGTACTCGCTCACTCACGCGAAGAGCGCCATCGAAGACGCCGACTGGGTCTCCGGCGACCACCGGCCCGAGGGAGTGATCGTGGCAGCCGGGCCGAAGGTGACGGCCTTCGAGCAGCAGCCGCTGCTGATCGACCTGGCGCCGACCATCCTGGCGGCGCTCGACGCGCCGGCCTCCATCAAGCACACGGGCCGAGTCCTGCATGAGGTTGTGGGCACGGAGGCGAGCGTGCGCGCAGGCGAGAGCGCACCCACGTCAGGAGCGCGCGAGGGGGAGCGCTCGGTCACCGACACCGAGGCCGACGAGATGGAGGAGCACCTCCGCGGTCTCGGCTACCTCGAGTAGGTCAAGCCAACCGAGGTGCCCCGCACTCTCATGCGGGGGACGTGACCACACTTGCTAGCGTCGAGCTTCCATCGCCCAGTAGTCGCGGTGCTCGATCACGAGGCCCTCGTCATCGAAGCGAAGGACGGTGACGCCGGCGAGGGTGACTTCGTTGCCGTCGGGAGTCGTGATCTCGGCTCTGTACTCGACCGCGGCTCGCCCGTCCGGGGCAACGATCGGCTCACCGAAGCTGGGTCGCGCCGAATGCTCCTCGGTGAAGGCTTGCAGGGCGTACTGACGCGCACCATCGCGCCCGTGCACGGCCTCTCGGAATGGGTGCGACCGGAACTCGCACTCCTCGGCGTACCGGGAGGCGATCACGTCCGCATCGTGCCCGATCCACCCGGCCATCCACGCGTCCACCCACGCGCGGGCCG
>WNGF01012949.1_pt1 | contig 26496 bp, 18 predicted proteins | sample 5400641 | NCBI WGS metagenome assembly WNGF01 (sample SAMN13153371, study PRJNA577476) | soil metagenome | isolation source: 80 cm soil or saprolite under grassland replicate 2 | place: USA:California | collected 2016-06-15 | reverse complement strand
CGTTCCAGCGCGCCGGCCACGAACGTGGCGATGAACCCGGCGTTGAAGATCGACATCGAATGAACGAGCTGGATTCCCAGCGAGCGCGCCACGTTCGTCAACTGCAGGGCCGCTTCCCGGCGCACGGCGGCTTTGACGCGCTCCCGGATCCGGTCGGCGCGATCGTTATACGAGAAGAAGGGGGTGACAAGGACCGTGCCTTCCCTCGTCGGATCGACCGTCACGGATACCGCGGGGTTGAACTCCGCGCGGCCGTCGAAGTCCACGACCCACATGTCGACGCCTGCCTGGCGCAGGTGTGCCGCGATCCGGGCCGCGGAGGTCGCGACTCCCCCCCGGGTTGGCGGGAACGCCTCCGGAACTAGCAAGGCGCGCAATGGGTCTCCTCCCGGCCACGGCGTACTCGACCTGACAGCAGCGATTCGTAGACCCGCAGATAGGCGTCGCGCTCGTATCGATAGTCGAACCGCTCAATCGCAGTCTGCCTGGCGGCCAGGCCGACCGCAGTCAGCACGTCGGGCCGTTGCAGGAACTGATCCAGCAGCAGCGTGAGTCGCGCGACGTCATGCCGCTCGAAGATCAACCCGTTGCGGCCGTGTTCCAGCACGTCGGCAAAGACGTCGCTCCCGAAGACCGGCAAACCACGCTCCATCGCCTCGAGCAGGGCATTCGGCATGCCATCATCCCAAGAGGGAATCACCATCGCATCCAGGGCGGGAAGGAGGTCGCGCACCCGACAGTGGTCCAGCGGTCCGGTCACCGCTACGCGATCTGCCAGGCCCAGCCGCTGTGCGCGCTCCGCGAACGCTGCTTTGTCCCGCGCGTCGATGAAGTCGCCGATGATGAGAAGACGAGGCGAGGTCGTCTGGACCGCCGCGAGCGCGTCCAGCAGGTCTTCGAGCCCCTTCTTCGGTCTCGCCCAGCCGACGAAACCGATGACCGGGTGATCGCTCGGAATGGCAAACCGCGTCCGCGTCACCGTTCGCAGCGCGGCCGGGTCGTGAGGCGCTTCCGCGATGACGACGCCATTCGGGACGATTTCCGCAATCCGAGGCAATCTGAATGCCGTGCGAGCCAGGGTCGCCAGGTACTCGCTGACGAATGTGATCCCGTCGGCTGACTCGACCGTGTGTCGCAGCAGGGCGAAGCGACCCGCATGAAAGAGACTGCGCGACAGGTCGTTACCGCGCGCCGAGGTCAGATGCGGTATGCCCAGCTGGCGGGCGACCAGGGACGCCAGGAATCCGCCGTCCAACAGGTAGATCGAGTGAATGAGGTCCGGCCGGAATTGCTCGGCGAGCCGCCTGACCTGGAGGAATGCGTTCCGGCGCATCGCCGCCTTCTCTTCCTCGCTGACCTCCTCCGCGCGATGCCGAAAGTACGGGCCAACCCGATGCAGCCAGAGGCCTTCGGACTCAGCGGTTGAACACACGTGAGGGACGTCCGCGGGGGAAGAAGATGAGTCGTAACAGACGACAGCAAGCTCCACGCCTGCTTCGTGGAGGCCGGATACGATGCGATGCGTCGAGATCGCCACTCCGCCGCGTTCCGGCGGATACTCTTCCGAAAACACGAGAACCTTCATCGACACTGCCGAGTGACTCACCATGAGCGGTTGAGCGTCATGGTGACCATGTGCTCACGGAACTCCCGCCGCGTATCGTTCGACCGGAACCTCTCGTACTGGTAGCTCCACGCCATCTCCCAGCGTCCTGCCATCTGGTGCCATGCGACGCTCGCCACCCAGTCGGAATCGCGCCGGGGGACGTCCGTGCCGTTCACGGGAACCGTGCGCGCCGTGAACCGTCGGGTCCGATACCGGACGCTCGACGAGATGCGACCCCCGGCCCCCACGGGATTGGTGAGGTCCAGGCCGAGCGTCGGACCGATGTACCGGTAGCGTGTGCTATCGGCGCGATTGTACTCGTAGCGGCCGCTCACCGCCCAGCTCCAGCGCTCACCGAGCTGCTGCCGAAATTGGATGATCATCCGGGGATCGAAGGCGTCCTGCCCCAGCGGGTTCGGGTACCGCTTGAGGAGGTACTCGCCATACAGACGGAGGCGATTCGCGGAATTGAAGCGGTATTCAAGCTGCGGCTGCACGCTGTACTCGTTGCGCAGCACGCGGTCCTCGGCCGAGCCGTTGAGGGCGACTTCCCCGGCGGCTCCCAAGGTCCAGTGCCGCCCGACGCGCTGCGCAAGTGACACGCTGGCGTCGTGTCCCGGGACGTTCCAGATGTCCGAGTTGGTGTACCTGCGGAACACCCCGTCGTACTGCAGGTCGAAGCTGGCCCCCGACGAGCGGAGGCGACACTCTCCCCCAAGCCCAGCCAGCAGGCCGAAGGTTTCCAGGCCGGCCTGCGAATGGTCGATGTTGCTGTCGAAGACATACGAGAGGTGCGTGGAGAGCGACCACGCCAACAGCTTGCGCGTCGCCTCGGTCCTCGTTGGCTGCTGCGCGCTTCCGACTCCGGTGCACAAGGTGAGCGCGAGCGCGACGAGGACGGCCCGAGCGCCGACCACGGTGCTCATGCCGTCGCTGCCACGGCGGCGGCGCGCCCAACGATCGCCGCGATGCGCTGCGGCCAGTCGGGCTCACGCGCGCTGAACGGCTCAGGCGCGATGCGAAGGAGAGCGACGGCCGTGTAGAGCGCGACGCGCGGCGGCAGGGGGCGTCCCCTGCCCGCCCGATATCCCTCGAGCAGCGCCGCCTGGAGCGCGAGGACGCGCTCGGCCGAGAAGCTGCCGCGCAACGCGTCGCGTTCCAGATGGGCGATGAAGGTGCCGAGGTCGGCGGCTGGATCGCCGAGCGCGGCGCGATCGAGGTCAAGGATCGCCACGCCGCCGTCGCCGAACACCACCTGCTCGGCGGAGAAGTCGCCGTGAATGGGGCAACGCTCCGGGCCGGTTTCCGCCAGCCGGCCGGCCAGCCGGCCGGCCAGCTCCTGCGCTGATCGCGCCACATCGGGGCAGAGGAACCCGACCTCGGCGGCCAGAGCGAGCAGGCCACCCGCCTCCGCCCGGGGCTCGCTGGTGGGCAGGTCCGCGCCGGCCTGACCGTGCAGTGCGCCGAGGGCGGCCCCAACCGCGGTCACCGCGTCGAGCGCGGCCGCGCCGTGCGCGAGCGCCGCCCCCAGGGGCCGGCCCGGCACCCATTCCAACACGGCGAGCGCGTGCGCGTCGGACCGGCCGAGCAGCCGCGGCACCCGGAGCGGTCCGTCAGAGTGGAACGCGGCGGCGCTCGCCGCGGCGCGTCGATAGCGCTGGGCGCTATGGACCTTGAGCACGGCCCGGGGCTCGCCGGCCGCGTCCAGCCGGGCGACGTAGCGCCGCTCCGGCTTGTACCGCACGGTCTCGAGCGTCCCGGCCCACAGGTCGGGCGACCTGGGGAGCATCCGGCGCAGCAGGCCCGCGCACGCGTCCCGGTCGGCGAGGCGCCGCATCGTCTTCAGCCGCACGTCGTTGGGAAAGACCCACACCACGATGGCGGGATCCTCGAGGACGACCAGGCCCGGGCCGAGCCGTCCCGGGACGTGGGCGCGCCGGCGAGCCTTGTCGAGCTTCTCGGGCTCATCGAGCCGGTGCACCTTCGCGTGCAGGTCCACGGCCTGCGGCGCCGTGGCGCCGAGGTCGATCTGGTAGGCGACGAGACAACTGGTGTGGGGTCGGTAGCGCACGTAGCGGACGGACGCCGCCCGGACGTCCGCCGGTGCCACGGCGGGCGCGAGGGCAGCGAGCAGCGCCTCCGGGTCGAGCACGGTGGCCAGTCCCGGCAGCGCGCCGTCGCGTCGCACCAGGTCCGTTTCAGGCCGTGACAGCATCCTGACGCTCGTGGCCCGCCCCGCGAACGGCACCGGCCGTCTGGAGGCGGTACAGGGTGGCATAGCGCCCACCGGCCCGCGCGAGCTCGGCGTGCGTGCCGCGCTCGCACACCCGGCCGGCGTCGAGGTGGAGGATCAGGTCGGCGCGGGCGGCGAGCCGCAGATCGTGGGTGATGAGGAAGGTGGTTCGTCCTTCGGCCAACCGCTCCAGGGCCTCGATCACGGCGCGCTCGTTCTCGCCGTCCAAGCCCGTGGTGGGCTCATCGAGGATGAGGAACGGAGCGCGCCGGATCGCGGCCCGGGCGACCGCGATCCGCTGGCGCTGGCCGCTGGAGAGGGTCAGGCCGCGCTCGCCGACGACGGTGTCGTAGCCCCGCGGCAGGGTCTCGATGAACGCGTGGGCGTTGGCGACGCGGGCCGCCGCTTCGATGGCCTCGGGCGGCGCGCCGGGCGCTCCGCAGGCGATATTCTCCCGGATCGTCGCGGCGAAAAGGAGACTGTCCTGAAGGACCACGCTCATCTGCACGCGCAGCGAGGCGAGGGTGTAGTCGCGGATGTCGCGCTCGTCGATCAGCACCCGACCGGCAGTAGGGTCGTACAGCCGGAGGATCAGGCTGACGAGCGTCGACTTCCCGCTTCCCGACGGGCCGACCAACGCGACGAACTGCCCGGGTTCCACGGCGCAGTCGATCTGCTCGAGCGCGGGCCGGCCCGGCTCGTAGGCGAAGCTGACCCCTTCGAACCGCACCGCTCCGCGCAGGGCGGGTGCGGGCACGGCGCCCGGCAGGTCCCGCACGTCCGGCGTGCGGTCCAGCACATCGAGCACGCGCTCGCCGGCCGCCGACGCTTTGGCGAGCCGGCCCGCATACTTGACGAAGTCTTTCACCGGGCGGAAGGCGTTCTTGAGATAGGCGAGGAACACGATCAGGTCGCCCGCCGTCATCGCGCCCCGCAGCACGAGGCGGGCCCCGAACCAGAGTACCAGCGCCGTGCCGATGGCGATGAGCAAGTCCACCGTGCGCTCCAGGCCGGCGGACAGCCGCGTCGCAGAGACGCCGGTCGCCAGATTCTTGCGGCTCTGGCCGGTGAAGGCCTGCACGAACGTCCCCTCCAGCGAGAGGGCGTGGATCACCTTCACCGCGCCGATCGACTCGGCCGCCGTGGCGGCCATGGCGCCTTCCTGCTGGCGCTGCCGCCGCGCCGTCTCACGGATGCGTCGGGACCGCCGTGTCGTGAGCGCCAGGAAGAGCGGGCCGGTCGCCAGGGCGAGCAGGGCCAGGGGCGCGTTGAGTCCCAGCATCACGACCGCCATGCCGGCCAGCGTGAGCACGTTCGCGAGCAGCGGCAGAAGCGCCGTCACCGCGACGTCCTGCAGGAGCCCGACATCGCCGATGACTCGGACGATGAGGTCGCCGCTGCGCGCGCGGGTATGGAACGAGAGCGAGAGGCGCTGGAGGTGGATGTACAGCTCGTTCCGCACGGTGGTGAGCACCCGGCTGCCGACGAGCGCGAAGCCCACGGTGTTGTAATAGGCCGTGACAGCGCGCAGCGCCGCGAACACGATCACGGCCAGCGCCGCAAGCGCCAGCAGGGTCGCCGGATCGACGGCGTCGACGAGCGGCAGCGTCGCGAAACCGTGCTTCCGCAGGGAGGGTGCGATGCGGTCGAGGACGAACTTCAGCGGCCAGGGCTCGAGCAACCGCATGCCGACCTCGGCGTAGAGCGCGAGCAGGGACACGGTGATCAGGCGGCGCTCGCTCCGCAGGTACGGCCAGAGGCGGCGCGCGAACCGGCCCAGTCCGGAGAGAGACGCGCGGAGGGTTCGAGGCCGTTTCATCTCAGGCCTCCACGCGGGCGCGGGGCTGCTCCCGCCTCCCGTCCCGCCTGCCCGCACGGCGCGCACTGTCGGCGACCTCGAGGACTCGATCCGCGACCGCCTCCCACGTGTGGCGCTGAAGCGTGCAGACCCGCGCCGCTCGCCCCAGCCGCGCGCCGAGCTCCGGCTCGCGCTGCAGCCGTTCGAGCGCGGCGGCGAGCGCCACCGAGTCCCCCGGCGGACAGAGGAGCCCGTTGACGTCGTGCCGGATCACGGCCGCGAGCTGCCCCACGCCGCTGGCGACGACCGCCCGGCCCGCCGCCATGTACTCGTAGACCTTGAGCGGAGAGAAATAGAAGCCCCTGGACTCCGGGTATGGGGCGATCGCGGCATCCATGGACGTGAGGAACGCCGGCACCTCGCCGGGCGCCACGGCGCCCGTGAGGCAGCTGGCCGGGGCCAGGCCGCGGTCGGTGAGCGCCGCGCGGACGGCCGCGTCCTCGGGCCCCGCGCCGACGAGCAGCAGACGAGACGCCGCGACGCGGGTCTGCAGCCGCGCGAACGCCTCGATCAGCACGGGGAGGCCGTGCCACCGTTTCATCGAGCCGACGAAGCCCACCGTGAACGTCCCGGGCGGTCCCGGGGTGGCGGGCGACACATCCGGGTGGAACCGGTCCGGGTCCACGCCGTTGGCGATCACGTGCACCCGCCCCCCCACCGCCGCGGAGCGCTCGAGCCACGCGGCGACTTCGGCGGACACCGCGAGCAGCGCGGCGGCGGCTCGGAAGGCGCGCGCAGCCACGGTCTCGGCACCCGCGGCGTCTCGCAATCCACGGTGCACGGCTTGCTCTTCGATGAGCGGCGCGTTCACCTCGAGCAGCCCCGGAGTGCCGGCGGCGCGGGCGTGCTCCATGCCGGCGAAGCTCCAGAGCGAGTAGCGTTCGTATACGAGGTCGTACGGCCCCGCGCCGTCGAGCGCGGCGGCGAGCTCACGGTTCAGCGCGGCCATCGCGGCCGTGTGGCTGGGTGGCTCCCCGTCGCCGACTGACGGGATCCGGTACACCCGGAGGGACTCGAGTCCCGGCGGCGGCGGGTCGTCCACACGAGCGGCGAACAGGTCCACCGAGGCGCCGCGGCGTTGCAGGGCGCGCACCATCTCCTGCACGTGAACCGAGCAGCCCTTGCGGCCGAATATCGGGACGCCCGCGTCGGCGCAAACGTACGCGATCCGCATCACCGCCCCGAGCGTTCTCGGTCACGCCGCATGGGTGACCTCGGCGCGGGACGCGCGCGGCGGGGGCACGGTCGGTCGCGGGCCCAGGAGGTCTTCCAGCAGTCGCGGGATGCGGCTCAGGCCGTCGAGATCGATGCGCCCCCGCGCCGGCGGCGCGGCGGCCCGCCCGCGGGCAAGCCAGGCGCTCAGGGCTGCGGGGCTCAGGTCTCCGGGATGGAGCACGTCCACCAGTCCGAGCGCCCGCAGGCGCTCGGCGCGGATGAGCTGCTCGCGCCGCGGCGCGACCCGCGGTACGATGAGGGCCGGCTTTCCGAACGACAGGATCTCGCAGACCGTGTTGTAGCCGCCCATGGCCACGACGTGATCGCCACGTCGCAGCATCCGCGTGGGCTCGCGCATGAACCGCACGACCCGTCGCCCGGGCTGTCGTGCGGCGCGGTGTGACAGTCGCCGCCGCGCGTCAGCGGGCATGCACGGCCCCGCGATCAGGACGCCGTTGGTGTCCGGCGGGAGGTCCGCCTCCACGAAGGCCTCCGCGAGCGCGACGCCGTCCTGGCCGCCGCCCACCAGGCAGAGCGCCAGCCGCCCCGGCGACAACCCCAACGCCGCCACCGGGTCCTTGCCCTCGGGTGTCCCGAACCTGAGGCGCGCCCGCTGATCGAGGTAGCCGGTGTAGCACACCTTCGCCGCCACGTCGGGAGCGAACGCGTACTCGCGGACGGCGTCGTAGACGGCGGGGTCGCCGTACACCCAGACGGCATCGTAGTAGCGGCGGACGGCGTCCTGGTTGTGCGCGCGGGCCCACTCGCGCTGCAATGTGACGGGATCGTCGAGCACGTCGCGAAGCCCCAGCACGAGACGGGTGCGTCCTTCGGCACGCAGCGCCTCCAGGACGGGGTCCAGCTCGCGCAAGGCTCCCCGTGGCACGTTGTCGACGATCAGGACGTCCGGATGGAAGGCTTGCAGCGCGGCGCACGCTGTCTTGGCACGCAGCGTCAGGAGCTCCAGGAGGGAGACCTCGAGATGGCGTGGGTGGTAGTGTCCGTCCTCATCCTTGCGCAGCGACGGCAAGGCCACGCAGTCCACGCCGGCGGCGGTCGTCAGCAAGCTCGCCTCGCGCGCCCCGGCGATCATCAGGACGAGGGCCCGCAGCCGGGAGTGCTTGAGCGCCTGCGCCAGCAACAGATTGCGGCGCATGTGGCCGAGTCCCATCGTGTCGTGCGAATAGAAGGCGACGCGGCAACCGACGGTCATGATCGATACAGGTCATAAATGGGTGGCGCGGTGGCGATCGGGGGACCGCTGCTCCGGGCTGGGAGGTGCGCACCGAAGCTCGCGTGCGCGCACCGCTGGTTGGGGCTAGGCGGAGGATACAGCCACTAAGGAGCGCTTGTCTGCCCGGAGAACGCCGCACGGACCGCGCGGGGAGATTCCCGGCGGCGCCTGACGGGAAAGTCCCTACCCCTGATCCTTCAGGAGCCCGACTCGGAGAGCGAAGCGGACCAGCTCGACGCGGTTCGTCAGACCGAGCTTCTCCCTCGCCCGCGCGCGGTAGCTGTCCACCGTCTTGGGGCTGACATCGAGACGTCTGGCGATCTCGGTCGACGTGTGGCCAGCGGCGGCGAGGGCCAGGACTTCGCGCTCGCGCCCGCTCAATTGCTCCAGTGCGGTCTCGCCCATGCCCGACGAAGCACCGGCGCGGCGCTCAACCAGCAGCTTGGCGGCTGCGCGCTTGAGGAACACCTCCCCTCGCGCCACCATGCGGATCGCCAGCACGAGGTCTTCGTGCGCATCAGTCTTGCGGAGATAGCCCTTGGCACCCGCCTCGAGCACCGGGACGAGGAACTCCGCTTCCGGGAGCGCGGTCAGCACGAGGATCTTCGTTTCCTGGTCGAGCGCGACGATGCGGCGCGTGGCCTCGAGCCCACCGATCCCCGGCATCCCGATGTCCATCAGCACGATGTCGGGCCTCGTCGCCTGGGCCTGCTCCACCGCCTCCTCGCATGTCCGGCTCAGTGTCCAGCAGGGCTCGCAGTCCCGCGCGCAGCACCGCGTGATCGTCCGCCAAGAGAATCCGTATCGGTGTGTGCATCGACGACTCCGCAGCAAGGCTCCGAGCCATGGACGACAACGCGGTACCGGGCTCCCGGTGGACTGCATGGCAGCAGCGCAGCGCAGCGCGGGCAGCCACATGTAAGGACTTAAGGAGGGAAACGCAGCCTGTGGGCGTCGAACAACCTACTGGAAAGGGTGGTCCTCGCGGCGGTCAAGGATCACGTCACCCACGGTCGGTGGGTGACCACCAAGTGGCTGGTGCTGCATCACGGCAAAAAAAGAAAAACGTGGAGGAGAAACGTTGAGGAACGGCGTGGAGGAGACCCGTGGAGGAGTTACGTCGTCCCTCTACGTCGTCCCTGAAAACGACGGACACACGAGTGGCCCCGCGACGTCGATGAAGGCGTTCCCGAGCGCGGGATCAGTGTAGTTGTCCGTCCACCGCGGGTTGCCGAACAAGTCGAACAAGGCGATGCCGCAACTTGCGGAGCGGCGGATGATCGAGTTGCGCAGCACGCCTCCGGGATCGGCCGACATCCGCACCGCTCCCGCGTATCCGTTGGGCCCCGCGCCGGCGTCCTGGATCTCGACGTACTCGAGCTGCGCCTTGGTCTCGCCTCCCAGGACAAGCCCCACCCACGAGCCCGCGACACCAGGCGTGGCGGATGTGAAGAGGACTGGCTCGGTGAGTGTCCCCAACGCCCGCAACGCGCCGTTCCCCACACCCACCTGTGTGCCGGCTCCCATCTGCACCACGACACCGGGTTCGAGGGTGAGACTGGCGGAATCCGGAGACAGCCCGGAGCCGATTCCCAGCCCGTCGGCCAGGAGATAGGGCACGCCGGCGTTGCGCCACGTCGCATGCCACGAGATCTGAGCCCCGTGGATGCGGATCGCGTCGGTGGCGTTGAAGCGGTACACACCAGGCGGGATGGAGGGAACGGCCCGCGCCTCCAAATAGATGGGAACGTCGCCTGATTCGGCAATCGTGAGGTTCCGCGACGCCGGGCTGAACTTGGCCCCGATGTCGAAGAACATGCCCACGGAATGAGCGCCGCGGATGGTGACATCCTCGACGACGAACCCCGTGTCGGCGACTCGGACACACGCCTCGGTGGTCGAGCCGCAGTCCCGCAGGACCACGTTGCGGAGCGCACTACCGTTGCCGAGCCCGATTCCGCCCCAGCCCTTGCCGGTAGACTCCAGTACGACCGGCGGACCTCCGGCCGCTCCCGCGACCAAGCGCGCCGCGGAAATCGCCCCGCCCGGGTCGGACCGGATGACCAGCCCTGCCGGGAGCGTGAGGCGCGGGCGGGCCGATCCTGAGAACGTCACCTCACCGACGAGTCTCCAGGGCGCGCCGACATCCGCCCATGTGGCCGACCGCTCGACGAGACCGTTGGTGATGCGGATCTCGTTCTCCACGTTGTCGGTGAAGCGCCCCCCGCGGGGGAACGTGCCCGCCACCCGGGGGGAGATCGTCGCCATGTGACCGGTGGTGTTCTCGATACTGAGATCGCGTGAGCCGACAGCGAAGGTCACGCCGTGCCCGATGTTCACGCCGTCGTGCGCCTCGGTCACCGTCACCCCATCGATCAGGAGTTCGGCGGCGGAAGCCTCAAGACAGGCGACTGTGGCGCCGGATGGCGTCGTCGCGCCGCAGTGACGAATCGTGAGGTTTCGCAGCTCCGACCGTCCCCGTCCCTCGAACGAGATACCCACCCAGGACCCACGGGCGGCCGAATCTCCCTCCATCACCACGGGCGCGCCGCCCGCCGGGATGACCAGCGCGCCGGGGTCGATGTCGCCGACGTACAGTCCCGCTCCCGGCCGGAAGCGGATCGCAGCGCCGGGTTCGATGGTGAGGACGGTCGTGTCCGTGCCGCCGTAGATCCCGCCGACGCGGAGATAATGCTGCACCACGTGCGGTGTGTCGGCCACGCGCCACGTGCCGCTCCGGTCGATGGTGTACGTCGCGTGCAGGATTCCCCGGATGCTGAGCCGGAGCTGGGCGGTCACGCCGTCCACCTCGACCTCGATGGTGGCTGCTCCCGGGGAGAGTGTATGAATCAGTCCCGAGGCGTCCACGCTCGCGAGCGTCGGGTGGAGCGACCGCCAGTGCGGTGTGCCCACCGGAACCTCCGTACCCTCTCGCGAGAAGGCAACCACACCGGCCCGGACGGTGTCGGGAACCGGATAGGACGACCGCGCCGGCTTCAGCTGGATCTCCAAATGGTCGATCGCCCGACCTGGCTCCGTACCGGAGTCGCACGAACCCATGAGGGTGGCGACCGCCGCGACGAAGCACGCTCTCAGGGTCCGCATTGATCCGGCCCGTCGTTATCCTGGAAGGTGTTGCCGAGGAAGGGAGCCGTGAAGTCCGTAGACCATGGCTCGCCGCTCAACCGCGCGATACCGCAATCGCCGGATCGCCGGATGCGCGTATTCCGGATGATGGGGCCGAAGTCCCGCGCGATCTTAAGCGCCGCCTGGAGCGACACCCCGTCGAACGCGCCGGCATCGTCCACCGTCACGTGATCGAGCAACGTACTCGCATCGGCGAGGGGCCCGATCACGAGGCCGTTCCAAAACCCCGGGTACGCCAGCGGGCTGTAGCTCGTGAAGGTCACCGGCGCCTGGGCGGTGCCCAGCGCCCGCAGCCCGCCGGGTGTGCCGACACCCACCTGCAGGTCGCCGTACTGATTGAACTTCAGCACCACGCCGGGCTGCAGCGTGAGCACGGGGTTGCTCGCGTGTGCGACCAAGAGATGCACGATCCCGTAGGGGACCCCCGGGTTCGGCCATGACATACTTTCGATGACGTCTTCCGAGGGGATCAGAATGACGTCCTGCGCGTTGCCCGTGAACGAGCCGGATGGGATCGTCGCCACGGCCCCCGTCCACAACATCATGGGATAGCCGCTGCCGCCGGTGATGCGTAACGCCCTCGACCCGGGGCCGAAACGACCGTACCGCAGCGCGACGACGCCCAACCCGTCGGGAGAGAGGATCGTCACGCTGTCCAGCACGGGAGCCGGAGCGCCTTGCCCCACGCCGGTGCTCATGAACACGCAACCGCCGTTCCCTGCTCCGCAGTGTTGCAGCACGGTTCGCGTCACTGAACTGGGGAGCGCCTGAGAGTAGAACCGGAGTCCGCCCCACTTGTCCTCTCCTTCGCCCGTGAGCCGCACCCAGGCACCCTCGGCCTCAGCCCCGCCGATCCGCAGTGCACCCGGAGCCCCCTGTCCGACGACGAAGCCCGTGGGGTAGTCGAAGATGAGCGTTGATCCCGCGGGGATCGTGAGCGTGGGCGCCTGGGGGCCTTCGACCAAGACCGTCTTGTACAGGTGCCACGGCACGCCCGCGTTGCCCCACGTCGTCGACACGGCGAGCGTGTCGGCCGCGATGTGCAGCGTATCCCGGAGCCAGATCTCGTTCGTGCCGTTGCCGATGATCGAACCGCCCAACGGGAAGCCTCCGGCAGCGGACATGGGAATGGTCGCCACGACACCCAGCATGGACTGGACCGAAAGCCGCTGCGACCCCGCCGCGAAGCGTGCCCGCCCTTCCATGAAGACGCCCGCACCGTCGCCGTCGCGAATGGCGACGTCGTCCATCAGAATCGTCGGGGCGGGAACGCTTCCTGAGTCTCGAAGGGTCACGCATGCCAGCGGCATGACCGACGTGCCACCGCAGGCTCGCACCGTGACGTGCCGCAACTCCGCCTGTCCCGGCCCCCGGAACGTCAGGCCGGCCCAGTGGGAGCCGACGTCCGTGGGGCCTCGCAGGATGATCGGCGCGGCGGTACCGTCCGCGATCAGCGTCCCGGGTCCACCGAGACCGAAGTCCAGGCCGCTGCTGACCCTCATCAGGACGGTGGCGCCCGGTTCGATGGTGAGCGTCACGCCGGCCGGACTGCCGACCGCTACGCGACCGTCCACTACGTGGGGAGCAGCCGCCGCAGTCCACGCCTCGCTGGCCGTGATGGGCTCGCGGTGGAGCGTGCCGGCGATGGTGAGCGGCGACGACGCCGACCGCCCGCCGGCCGTACCGACGATCTCCGTGGAACCGTGCGACCGACCTCGCACCAGGCCTTCGCCGGTGATCGTCGCGACTGCTGAGTCCGTCGCGCGCCAGGTGACCGGGCCGGTGGGGTAGGCGCGGCCGAACTGGTCGCGGCCGACGAGGGATGCCCGCACGGTGTCGTCGACGAGAAGCGAACTCAAGGCGGGTGTGAGTTGAACCTGCACTTGGTCCAACCTGGGCGGCTCTGGGGGCTCGCTCCCATCGGAGCACCCAGAGACCAGAAGCCCAATCACCGTCACCGCCATGCTCGCCGTCTTCACGATCGTGTCCCGAGAGGCTTCAACGGACGATCAGGAGGGATAGGGACTTCAGCGCTCCCGCCTGACGATGCAGCGCCTGGCGCTGACCGTCAAGGAACCCGGAGCCCTCATCGGCGCGACCGAAAGACTACACTGCGTAGTAGGATAGGGTCTGTTTGCTGGCGGTCGCCTCTAAGGACCACGCTTGACGAAGAACTCGTAGGGAGCGGTCGCAAGCTCATCGCCGAAGGTGCCGCTGCCGCGCACGCGAATCATGAAGGCTCCCGACGGCGGCACGACGAACGACCCGGGCGAGAAGAAGTCCCACGCGTACCCTGCGCTCACGTTCTTCCCGACCAGCACCGCCCCCGTCGTCGGGTCTATCACCTCGAGCGTAATCAGGCCCCCCACTGGCACGGGGTCCGCCGTCAGATGGTACCAGGGGCTGAGCGTGTCGCCCGGGGTCCCTGACGACGTGAACTCGTCGATGTCCCCAGCGGGGGCGAGGGCCTCTCCGCGCACGGTGTCCCCCACCGTGTACGCCGCGGGGACGTTCTCCGGGGCGCGGTCGATTGGGATCACGCGAACCTTGTAGCCTCCGACGAAGCGGAAGACCCCGTTGCACGTGGCATCGTAACACATCCTGAAGGACACGGTCGGAGGCTCGAACACCGCGATCGCGACCTGGCCGCTCGAAGGCACGACGAACGGCCCCGCCAGCCTCGCGCCCTGGCCAACAGTGCCCGCCAAGGTGTCACCCGTAGCGGGGTCGAAGGCCCGAACGAATGGGTAGCCGGGTCCCGTCGCGCCGGACTCGAAGATGATGCCCAGCTCCCGGCCGGCGGTGGCCGTCGCGGTGAATTCATCCCAGTCGCCCAAGTAATCGATCCCGTCGGTGGTGACCGAGTCTCCCGGGGTGAGCGCGCTGCCGGCATGCTCGGGGGCGATCTCCTGGGAAGTCAGGGCGAGCCGGTAGGGCCCGTGATCTCCGAAACCCGCTTTGGGCGAGCCGGCAGTCCCGACGCCGAGGTAATACCAGCCCGTGCTCGGAAGGTCGAGCCGAAGAGTCTGGTGAGCGCCCAGCGAGTCGGCCGCAGTCGTGGTGCCGACCAAGGCAAGCGGGAAACCCTGCCCTGACCGGCTGAGGAAGGCTTGGAGCGCTCCGGTATTTGCGGCGGCGATACCCTGCAACGCGATATTCACGTGCTGCCCCCGCTCGCCGTGAAATACGAATCGATCGATGTCGCCGACGGGGTCGATGGCCTCGCCAGTCACGGTGTCGCCCACCGCGATCGTGTCGCGGACGGATTCCGGCCCGGCGCGGAACTTGTAAAACCAGAGCCGATAACTCCCCACCGCCAAGGACGGCCCGTCCGCGGCTCCATAGCCTTGAACACGCACCGTGTAGACGCCGGGCGCCAGGAACAGCGTCCCGCTGAGATCGGCGCTCCCCGGCGTGTAGGCGAAGAGCTGGGTGACGATCGTGCCGCTCGCGTTGTTTACGAGCTCGGCGGTCAAGGTACCGCCGTTCGCGTCCGGGCCGACCTGCAGCACTAGATTCGCACCGCTCGAATCCGGCGCGGTAACACGGAATTCGTCCAGGTCGCCGGCAATCGCGATCGACTCCCCGAAGACGCTGTCGCCGAAGGCCAATGTGTCCGGCAGCGACTCGGGCTTCGTGTTGACCGGATAGACGAAAAACCGGTACGGTCCGCGATCCCTCCCCAGGCCGTCCAGCACGCCGGACACGCGTATCGTGTAGGTGCCCGTCGCGGGCAGCGTCACGCGTCCGGTTTGCCGATACAGCAGGGTCGTGTCCGCGCCGAAGCTCACGGCGGCGCGGAGCGTCGAGTCGGTGGGCGAGACCAGCTCGAGTCGCAGGACGGCGGCACCCGGCCCGCCGAGCGCCTGGTAGAAGACGTTGACCTGCTGCCCCTGCGGTCCGGTGAACGCGAACTCGTCTACATCGCCAGGGAGATCCACCGACTCGCCCGCCACGGTATCGCCGATCACGACGGTGGCGGGCACGTGCTCCGGCCGGCGGTCTATGGGATACAGGAGTAGCCGATAGGCACCCGTATCGGCGAGCGAGAGCCCCGCTGTCACACGCAGCGTGTAGGTGCCCGCTGCCGGAAGGCGGAACCGGCCCGTGCCATGGTCGGTGAGGCCGGTGTCCGAACTCGAGCTGGCGGCGGCCGCCAGGACGCCTCCTCCGAAGTCCTTCACCTCCACGCGAGCCGAACTGGAGAGCGCCTGCACGAACACGTTCAGCTCCTGTCCCGCCGTGCCCGAAAACCTGAACTCGTCCACATCGGCGTACTCGTCGATCTTCTCGCCATCGATGGGGGTGCCGAGCGGGGCCAATGGCGAGCCGTGCTCCGGCGCGAGGTTGATCGCGCGGATCCAGAATCGATACGGACCGGTGAACGGCGCGCCGCTGCCGCGCCCCGCACGCACCTCGAAGCCGTAGTCCCCGTCCGCCGGGAGCGCGAACGGCTGGGTCGGGAGAACGTAGGCAGGGCCCCCGCTCCGTACGCTGGCGGCGGACGCCAGATACTGCGAATCCGGAGAGAGCACGGTGAGGCGCAGGTCACCGACTCCCGTGGCCAGCGCCTCGAGCCACCCTACCACCTCCTGCCCGGCGTGACCGGCGGCGACGAAATGGTCGACGTCCACGAAGGGCTCGAGACGCTCTCCCGTGACGGTGTCGCCGATTGCGAATTCTGCGGAATGGCCTTCGGGCGACGTGTTGACCTGGTAGACGAGGAACTGGAACAGGGCAGTCGTGGCCGTGGAGCCCAAGTCCCGGCGAACCTCGATGAGGAGGACGCCTTCGAGTCCGAGGAAGTTGTTAGTGGCCGTCTCGTACAGACCGCCGGTGCCAGCGTGGTCGAACCCGACCGCACGTGGCGCGTGCGTCGCTGAGTCGTACACGCCGAGCAGCACCGACCCGTCCAGGGCGTCGACAAACACGGCGTACTCTCGCCCGGCCTCCGCGTGGAAGGTGTACCGCCGCACCGTGTCGCTTGCGACGGAGCCCGTGACGACGACGCCGGCCGATATGCGCTCGCCTACTCCACGGGGTTCGAAAGGGGAATCGCTGCAGGCGACGGCCGCGGCGCCGCCGGCCGTGAGAGCGAGAAGCGATTTGAACGCGCGAGTCACGGTGCCCCCAGCCCGTGTGAGGGATAGGCATTTCAATCGCTCCCGGGACCATGCAGCCTGTAGCGGTCGCCGTCAAGTTGAGGGAAAAAAGACGTGGAGGAGAAACGTTGGGGAAAAAGAGACGTAGAGGAGAAGCGTTGAGGGACGGCGTGGAGGAGACCCTTGGAGGAATTACGTAGTCCCTCCACGTCGTTCCTCCACGCCTTTCCTCAACGCCGCCCCTCTACGTCGTCCCTGAAGTCGTCCCTCAACGTTGCCACGACCCGCACCTTGGTGCCCCAGGGATCTGGCGCCAACAGGGCGCGGCCGGTACGGCTGACCTCGTGACCGGCCGCCTTTAGCGCGCGCGCCGCGGCGTCGACATCGGCGCTCGCGGGCACGACGGTTTCCCACTCGAGCAGTTGTGCTTCGTCCCACTCGAGCAGTTGTGCTTCGTCCGGACCGGGGCCGGTCGCTCCCGGCCGCGCCCACGTGTTGAGACCCAGATGATGGTGATAGCCGCCGGCTGATAGGAACAACGCCCCCGGGTAGCTCCGCACCGTCACGTCGAGACCGAGGCCCGTGTCGTAGAACGCGGCCGCCCGCTCCAGGTCGCCGACGTGGAGATGCACGTGTCCCATCACGGTCCCGGCGGGCATGCCGGCCCACCGCTCCGCGCTCCCCTCCGCGATGACCGCCGCCACATCGAGGGGCAACGTATCCATGACCAGCTCCTTGCCCCGCCACTGCCATGATTCGCGCGGGCGGTCGGCGTAGACCTCGATGCCGAGCCCGTCAGGATCGTAGAGGTATACCGACTCGCTGACCAGGTGATCCGCCGTGCCGGCCCGTACTCCGATGGTCGCCAGGTGCGCCAGGAAACGACCGAGTGATGCACGGTCCGGGAGCAGAATGGCGAAGTGAAACAGCCCCAGCCGCCCGCGACTCGGCACGGGCGCCGCCCCGGGGCGCTCGGACAGCTCGATGAGGGGGCCGTCGTCACCCGTGGGCGCGAGGATCGCGTGTCCCGCCCCCTGACGGAAGACCCGCAGCCCGAGGATGTCCTGGTAGTAGGCGATCGATCGCGTGAGATCGGCGACTTGAAGGCGGACCGGCCCGAGACGGGTGCCGGTCGGGAGCCGGTTGGGCACAGAGGATACCTGGATTCCCTCGGTTGACAGCGCGAGAACGCCACCGAAATTAAACCTCGCCCCTAAACCAGCCCATATCAACGAGGAGGGACATTATGAGAAGCTCAGGCGCGGATTCGGGCAGGGTCGCGGGCCGTCGTGCTCCCTGGCGGATGACCGTGGTGGGCGTGGTTGCGTTAGCCGGCAGCCTCATGGCCATGACCGTGACCGCGGCCGCTCAGGTCCAGCGGCAGGCGTCGCACAAGGCCGGGGCCCGGATGAGTAAGGAGCAGAAGATCAGGAACGCAATGGCCGCCGGGCCTGCCTCGATCTCGTCGAAGGCGACCATAATGGACTGGCCGGCCGGCGAAGGCGGCAAGCCGGTGGTGGTCCGGGAGGGGAGCAACGGCTGGGTCTGCTATCCGGACTTCCCAGGCACCAAGGGGAACGATCCTATGTGCCTCGACGATTCGTGGCAGGCTTGGATGGATGCCTACATGGCCAAACAGCCGCCGCAAATCACCCACGCGGGCGTTGGGTACATGACCGCGCCGGGTGGCGCCTGGGGCAGCAACACCGACCCCTACGCCGAGAAGGAGACGCCAGACAACGATTGGGGCTACGATCCCCCGCACGTCATGATGGTGGTGCCCACTGCCGACGCGCTCACAGGGCTGCCGACCGACCGCAAGAGCGGCGGACCATGGGTGATGTGGAGTGGCACACCGTACGCCCACATCATGGCGCCGGTCACCTCGATGAGCGCGCCGGCCGCCGCCAGGACGCGATAAAAGACTACACTACGTAGAGGGACGGCATAGAGGAGAGGCGTGGAGCCGTCCCTCTACGTCGCCCCTCTACGTCGTTGGATTTCTGAGAAGCTCCGCCACCTCGCGCGCCGCCGCCTCCTGGCGGCGGCCTTCCTCGTCCAGGTCCCGGGCGAGCTCGGTGAGCGCGTCCGGGTCCTCCGGCTGCGCCGCTCGCGCCTGCCAGCCGCTCAGGGCAGCGCTCGCCTCGAGCAACCGCTGGGTCAGCAGGTCGCGGCCCCGCTCGCAGCGGCTGAGCGCATCGAGCCAGCCCACCGGCGCGTCCGCCAATCGATCCCGCCGCGCGTCGAACGCGCCGAGGTGCTCCTCGAGCGCCGCCAGATCGCGGGCAGCGGCGCAGGCCGCGACCACGAGCTGGCCGTGGCGGCTCGTCCCCACCGTGGTGGCCTTCGCCCGGCGGAGCAGATCCACGAGGAGGGCGCGGGCGGACCCGGCCGGCAAGGCCGCGAGCGCCTGCACCGCCGCGCGCTCGGCGTCCGCCGGCAGAGACGAGCGCCCGGTGGACGGAGGGTTCCACACCGGCGTCCGCCGGCCGGCGGCCGCCGCCACGGCGAGGCCCGCCGCCAGGGCTGGACTGGTGAGCAACAGAACCGGAGTCGCGGCGGCCAGCCCGGCTGCCATCCCCGCGGCCGCGACGATCCCGGCGAGCACGACGATCGGCGCCGGGACGACGGCCTGCCACGCGGCCAGCCGCGACTCGGTGCGGGCCGGCAGGCCCTGGGCCTCGAGCAGCTCGAGCACACGCGGGGCGGCATCGGCCGGCACGCGCAGCAGCGGTCGCTCGCCCGCCGTGGCGGCCTCACGCCCGGCGGACGACGCGCTGGCGCCGATCCGCTCCTCGAGCGCGTCCCGCACCGCGCGGCGCGCCGGGCCGGGGGTGGTGCGCTCGAGAAACACCAGCACGTCATCCTCCGCGCTCGCGCGGCGCGCGCACCGGGAGCAGACCCCGACGCCGAAGGGTTCGGGCGCCTGGCAGAGCGCGCAGCGCTCCTTCCCCGGGACCGTCGCCGGCCCGGCGGCGTCGATCGCGTCGTCGCGCTGCTCCAGCGCGGTGGCGAGCAGTGCGACCGCCGGAAATCGGTCGTCGGGATCCGGCATCGTGGCCCGTCCCACGATGTTGTCGAGCCACGCGGGCACGTCGGGGCGGCGCTGCCGGGGTCGGTGGCCTGCGCTGGCGGGAGCGACGGCGCCCATCCGAGAACCGGGCCTTCCCCGCGCCGGCAGCTCGCCGGTGAGCGCGTAGTACAGGGTCACGCCCAGCGCGAACTCGTCCGCGCGGGCGTCGCCGCGGCTGCCGGCCAGCTGCTCGGGCGCCGCGTAATCGACGGTGCCGACGAGCCCTCCGGTCTGGGTCACCGTCTCCAGCCCCGCCAGCCTGGCGGACCCGAAATCGGTGAGCCGCGCGCGGCCGTCGGGCGCAAGCAGGATGTTCTGCGGCTTGACGTCCCGATGCAGGATGCCGCGACGGTGGGCGGCCTCGAGCGCGGCGGCGACCTCACGACCGAGCAGCGCCGTGGCAGCCGCGTCGAGCGGCCCCCGCTCCCGCACCCGGACCGCGAGATCGGGGCCCGGTACGTATTCCATCACGACGAAGCTCCACGCCCCGTCATCGGCGACGTCGTATACGGCCACGATATTGGGATGGCTGAGCTGGCGCACCACCTGCACCTCGCGCCGCAGGCGCTCGCGCGCCAGCCGCGCGGCAGCGGGCGGGGGCACGAGCAGCTTGATGGCGACGTCTGCGCCGACGCTGCGGTCGCGAGCGCGGTATACGACCGAGAAGCCGCCCCGGCCGATCTCCTGAGCGATCTCGTAGCGGTCCCGCAGCACGACGCCGGGAGCGAGGTAGGTTGGTTCGGCCACCGGAGCTGCCGCTACCGCAGGCGCGCGAGCACGTCCCGCGCGTTCCCGCTCCAGCCGTCGTCCGCCTTGTAGTACGAGAGAAACGACTCGAGGTGCGTCCGGGCGAGCGCAGGCTGGCCCCCGAGCGATCGTCGCCCGCGTCGGCCACGGGATGGCCTACTCCGAACACGATGGCGGCGGCGGTGGCGCGGTCGGCGGCAGGCAAGCGCTCGATCGCCGCCCGGGCGAGCTCGATCTTGCCACCGAGCGCGTAGCACGCGGCGCTGTACCCTTGCCCGTCGAGCGTCGCGGGGGCGGGGCGGTCCCGCTGGGCGAGCTCGACCTCCACCGCGTTGCAGAACGGCTTCAGCCCCGAGAACCACTCCTGCGCCGTGCCGCTGCCCACCGGCGCCGTGGGGGGTTGCGGGGTGGCGCGCGGCGGCGTCCGGCGGCCGAGCACCACCACGCCGCACACGGCGAGGTATGCGAAGCCAACGAGGTAGAGGATGCGGTCCATAGGCGCTCAATATAGGAGACGAGCCCGCCCGGCCGGTGTGCACGGGGTCACAAACTGAAGGCATGACGTTCACGTCGTCCCTCTACGTCTCCCCTTTAGATGCGCCAGCAGCTCGTAAAACCGCCGAAACACCCCGATGCCGTCCCACAGCTGTTTCAAGTCGAGCTTCTCATCCGGCGCATGCAGGCGGTCGTCCGGCAGGCCGATGCCCGTGAGGATCACCGGGGCCCCGCCCTTGCCGAGCGCGGGGACCACGGGGATCGAGCCGCCGGCGCGCGCCGGGACCGTGCCCCGCCCGACGACCTCGCGGAACGCCTGATCGAGCAGCTTGAAGGCGGGGTGCGTCACCGCCACGGTCGCCGGATCCGCCCCGTGCAAGAACCTCACGCTCGCCTGCACGTACCTGGGCGCGAGCCGCCGGACGGCGGCGGCGAGCTGGCGCTCCACCGTCTTGAGCTTCTGGTCCGGGACGAGCCGGAGGCTGACCTTCGCGGTCGCGACCGCCGGGATGACGGTCTTCGCCCCGTCACCCGTGAAGCCGCCCAGGACGCCGTGGATCTCGAAGGTCGGCAGCGCCCAGAGCCGCTCGAGCACCGAGTGAGCCTTGAGCCCCGTGAGCGCCTTCGCCTGCACGCGGTGCTTCAGGAACTCGCGCTCCTTGAAGGGCAGACGCCGCCACGTGGCAAGCTCCGTCCGCGTGGGGCGGCGGACGGCCAGGTAGAACTCGGGGATCCGAATCTTGCCGTCCGGTGTCTTGAGCCTGCCGAGCAGTCGCAGGAGCTCTTCGTGCGCGTTCGGCGCGGCGCCGCCGAACTCACCGGAGTGCAGGTCCGATTTCGCGGTGCGCACGGTGATGTCGGCGTAGCACAGGCCGCGCAGCGCGGTGTACACCGCCGGCCATCCTGGCGCGACGTACGCCATGTCGGCGACGAGCACGACGTCGGCCCGCGTGCGCTCCGGCTCGCGGCGCAGCAGCTCGAACAGCACGCGGCTGCCCGACTCTTCTTGGCCCTCGATCAGGAAGCGGAAGTTGACGGGTGGGCGGCCGCAGGCCGCGACCGCCTCGAGGAGACAGAACACCTGCCCTTTGTCGTCTGCCGCGCCGCGGGCGAACAGCCTGCCGCCGCGCACGGTCGGCTCGAACGGCGCCGTGGTCCACTCGTCGAGCGGGTCCGGCGGCTGGACGTCGTAGTGGCCGTACAGGAGCAGCGTGGGTGCGCCCGGCACTTCGGGCCCGACGCCCCACACGACGGGATGGGTGTCGCTCCCGAGGAACTGCACGTCACCGCAGCCGAGCCGTCGCAGCGCTTGCGCGACCCACTCGGCCGCCGCGCGGCAGTCGGCGTCGTGCGCAGGGAGCGTCGAAACGGAGGGGATGCGGAGGAAGGCGGTGAGATCGCGGAGCAAACGATCGGTGTCCATGAAAAAATCTAGAGACAGGACTGCGTGAAAAGGAAGCGTGGAAAAAAAGCGTGAAAAGACGGCGTGCTACCGGTCCGACGGCGGACGATCGTATAGTCCCCTGAGCATCTTCAGCACGAGGACGGTTCGCGTTTGCGGCCGCCCGATCGTGCGTCGCTGCGCCGGATGCGCGCCGGGGAGGCATTTCTCCGCGACGCCGTCTCCTCACGCCTTCCTTCCACGCCGTCTTTCCACGCCTCCTTCCGTTTCACTAGCCGTCCAGAGCGCCGCCGATATATTCGTCCGCGCCATGCGGACCACCGCGTCGTACGAGCTGTTCCCGGACGCGCCGAGCGAGCGGGCCATGGCCCGCGCCCGCTATCTCGCGCGTGAGGGACGGATTGCCGACGCGGAGCAGGCCTACCGCGACGTTCTCGCCGCCCACCCCGATCTCAAGCCCTGCTGGGGCGAGTGCTTCGAGCTGCTTCGGAGTCATGGCCGCACCGAGGACGCGCTCCGGCTGGCCGAGGGCGCGCGCGCCCAGTTCCCAGACTCCGCGTTCCCGCTCGCGTTGAAGGGCGCGGCCTTGGTCGAGCTCGAGCGCTACCGCGAGGCCATCGGCACGCTGGAGCAGGCCGTGGAGGCCGACCCCGACCTGGCGCTGGTCTGGCACGAGCTGGGGTACGCCGCGTTCCGGCTCGGCGACCGCAACCGGGCGCTGCTGGCGCTCGACCGTGCGTTCGCGCTCGAGCCGCACACCGAGACGCTCCGCCTGCGCGGCCGCATCCTGCGCGACGGCGGCCGCTACCAGGCGGCGGAGGTGGCCTACGAGGGGGCCGCCCAGGCGGCCGAGCATCCGGAGCAGCGCGATGCAGCCGAGCGGGAGATCCTGGCGACGCGGCGCTACGCCTTCTACGCGCCGCGTCGCCCCGATGGCCTGACGCCCGCGGAGCGCTGGTTCGCCGAGACCGGCGCCGTGGTGCTCGCGGTCGACGTGGACGCCGAGGTGCCGGACGACGAGGCGCTCGTGGCCGCGTTCTTGGACCTCGCCGGCGACATGGGGTGGCGCTTCGGCCAGGTGGTGACCTTCGGCCCCGCGCTCGAGGCGTGGACCACGCTCGCGCACGGGCTCCAGGCTCCGCTCGTCGGGCGCACCGCGCTCGACGCCGCGGCCGTCCCGCTCGTCGTGGCCCAACGCCCGCTCCCCGGCGACGCCGGCTGGACGGCACTCACCGGCACCGTGGCCCACGAGGCGGCGGGACTGGTGTTCGTGCTCGAGCACCCTGCCGAGGCAGACCCGGCCGGGGTCGACGTGATCGGCGTGCTCACCGATGGGGGACGACGGCTCGCGCGGCGCAGCAACGTCCCGCACGCGCTGTCGGAAGCGCAGCACCCGGCGGCCCGGCTGGCGGGGCGACGCCTCACTTAGGGCGGTCAGGCGGTCAGGCGGTCAAAGAGACGGCGGTCAGGCGGTCAAAAGACGGCGGTCGGGCGGTCAGGCGGTCGGTCGATGCGCGTCGCGCCTTACAGCCTCGTACAAGCGCCAAGTGAGACGGCTGGCGTTGCTGCGGAGGCGATCCAGGTCCTGCCACTGCTCCTCAGACAGGAACTCCAATTTCCGGCATAAGCGCACCGTGTATGACAATTCGGACAACGAGCCGATTGCCATGTCAAGATAACGGCCGAATTCGCGACGCCCTTTCTTGGCCGACCCCTCTGCAATGTTGGCTGCAGCCCCAAAAGCGGCACGTCGCGCCTGCGATGTAAGACCGTACAGCTCGTAACGGGGGAAGCCTGCGGTAGCGCGGTAGACCGCTACTACCAGCTCGTCGCAGGCTTGCCATGCGCGGAATCGCTCATACGGGAGCACATGTGATAATGTGCGGTGGCGGGCCTCATTGACGTACCGGATCTACGCCAGGCGTACCGAATCCGCGCGAAGCGCGCCAACCGACCGCCCGACCGCCGTCTTTTGACCGCCTGACCGCCGTCTCTTTGACCGCCTGACCGCCGTCGTTTTGACCGCCTGACCGCCGTCTTTCCGACCGCCTGACCGCCATCTTTCCATCCGCCCGTCCGCCTTACTCAGTCTCCCGGCAGCTCCGGTCTCGAATACAGTGCCCGATACGGATCCTCTCCCGGTTGCTGCGTCAGGACGCGCAGCCGAATCGCGCGGATCGTTTCCGCGAGATTCGCGTCGTTGTGGACGTACACCTCCTCGAACAGGTTCAGGTTCATCCGGTAGAGCCGCTGGGCGATCACGACGGCGTTGTTGAGCGGCGCCCGGGCGAACCAGCGCCAATCGTACGTCTCGAGCGACTGCCCCACGGGACCCGTGAGCTGGCCCCGTGCCCAGCCGAACAGCGTCTCCCGCACTAGGGCGAGCTCGGGAGGAGACAGCGCCTCCGCGTACGCGGAGTCGAGCCGCCGGGCGAGCTCCGCCCAGAGCACGTCGAGGGTCCGCTCGTCGCGCCACCGCGCTACCGCGCGCTTCGCGTCGACCGTGTCGCCGCGCGCGCGGAAGAACGCTTCCGCGCCGCGATACCCCACGAAGCTCGCGAAGCTCTCGTTGAACGGCGTCTGGCTCTTGCGGTACAGCGTGTTGTGCGCCAGCTCGTGGATCACCGTCGCCACCAGCTCCATGGTGTCCCGCTCCACCACCGTGGACAGGAGCGGGTCCGAGAAGTACCCGAGGGTCGAAAACGCCCCGGCCGGCCTGAGATAGGTGTCGTAGCCACGCTGCTCGAGGTCTCGGGCGGCGTGGCGCGCCCGGTCGAACTGGAAGAACCCCTTGTACGGCACGGTCCCCACGATCGGGTAGCGCCAGGTGTACTCGCGCAGCCGGTCGCGCCGGCTCGCCGACAAGAGCAGCAGCAGCGTGTCGCGTCCGACCTCCACGTAGGTGGTGTAGGTGTCGCCTACGAGCAGCGCGAGCGAGTCCGCCGCGTAGGCGCGCGCCGCGAGTACGATGGCAAGCCGCTGGCGGAGCGCCGCCGGCGTGCTCGGCTGCTTCACGACCTGCGCGATCGGGCGCCGCTTGAGAAGGATCCGCGCTTCCTCGACCCCGGCCCGCGCGAGGTAACGGGCGTCGTCGCTCACGAGCAGCGCCAGCGCGACGAGCACCGGTCCACCGATCACCACCCAGAGCAGCAGCCGGCGCGCCACGCGGCCCCAGCGCGGCCGCCGGCGCTCCGGCAGGGGGGGCGGCGGGGGGGCCGGTGGAGTCAGGGGGTCCATCGCACCCCCAAGCGATGAGTGCCGCCGTCCAGCACGCCGAACTGCTGGAACGCGTAGTCGAGATGCAGCCGGCCGAGCTCGACCCCCGCGCCGAACGTGAAGGGGGACGCGGGCGTAGCCACCGAATGGCCGGCGTAGCCCGTTCGGCCGACGATGCCCACGCCGTGCGTCACCACCCCCGCCTCCAGGCCGACCACCAGGAACGCCGCCCCGGCCGAGGGCCATTGACCTTCGAGCGTGGTGAGCAGGCGGTACGTGCCCTGCGGGTCGACGTAGTTCATCGTAAACCCGACGCGCGTGCGGCGCGGCAGGTGCGCGCCCCCGCCCCCGGCGCCCCCGGCCCCCCCGCCCAGGTCTCCCCCGATGTTCTGCACGCTCGCCCCGAGGGCCATGATATCGAAGACCGCGATGGCGACCCCGACGTCACCCGCCCAAGCGTCTGCGGCGTAGCCGCCGATCATCTGGCGGGCGTACTTGGCCGACGCGCCGATGGCGACGAGGCCGCTCGTGACCACGAGCGACGAGACCGCGAGCACATCCGCCGCGGCGAACGTAGCCCCCGTCGCGATCCCGGTGCGGCCCCCGGTCGAGGGATCCGGGACGATCTCGGGCTCGGACCCGTAGTCGAGCGCCTGGCCGCCGACACCCCAGCGGAACCGGCCCAGGCGCAGCGCCAAGGCCGCCGACGACAGCGTCGTCCCCGCGAGGTAGCGCTCGTAGGAGCCCTCCACGGCGATGTGGCGGACCGTGGCGATCCCCGCCGGGGTCGAGAAGATCGCGCCGGCGTCTCCCACGAGCGCCGCCCCCGCCCCGCCAAGCCCGGCCGCGCGGGTCGAGCCGGGTAACCCCGCGAGGACGCTGCCTTCAGTCTGGGCGGTCAGGCGGTCCGGCGGTCCGGCGGTCAGCAGCGCCACAAGGAATCCGACCGCCCGACCGCCCGACCGCCCGACCGCCGCAGTCATTGGATTCGAATCACATTCAACCTCGGCACGACCGACGACCGGAGCGCCGTACCTGAGCTGCTGGTGAACAGCAGCGTGAAGCCCGCCGCGCCCGCGCCCTGTTGGGCACGGAAATACGTGCCCGACCCAGCGCGCAACACCCCGCTCAGGTTCACGGCGCTCCCCTGGCCAGAGCCGGGCGACAG
>WNGF01002356.1_pt1 | contig 26518 bp, 26 predicted proteins | sample 5400641 | NCBI WGS metagenome assembly WNGF01 (sample SAMN13153371, study PRJNA577476) | soil metagenome | isolation source: 80 cm soil or saprolite under grassland replicate 2 | place: USA:California | collected 2016-06-15 | reverse complement strand
GCCGCCGCTCACCTCCTACTACCATTTTGACACTCCGAGAACGCGCGCAGTATGATCGCCGAATCGGAGAGGAGCCCATGGACGAGTTCTATCGGATCAAACGCCTGCCCCCGTACGTCTTCGCCGTCGTCAATGACCTCAAGACGAAGGCCCGGGCCCGCGGCGAGGACATCATCGACCTCGGCATGGGCAATCCCGATATGCCGACGCCCAAGCACATCGTGGACAAGCTGATCGAGGCCGCCAAGAACCCGAAAAACCATCGCTATTCGGCCTCGCGCGGCATCACCCGCCTGCGGGTGGCGATGACGAAGTGGTACAAGGACCGCTACGACGTCCACCTGGATTCCGACTCCGAGGTCATCGCGACCATCGGCGCCAAGGAGGGTCTGGCGCACCTCGCCCTGGCCGTGCTCCAGCCCGGCGACGGCGTGCTCGTCCCCAATCCCACATATCCGATCCACGCCTACTCGGTCGTCATCGCCGACGGCGACCTCCGCTCGGTGCCCATGACGCCGGACGGGGACTTCTTCCCGCGGCTCGAGGAGACGGCGCGCCTGGCCTGGCCCAAGGCCCGGCTCCTGATCCTCTCGTTCCCGCACAACCCCACGACCATGTGCGTGGACCGCGACTTCTTCGTGAAGGTCGTCGACTTCGCGAAGGAGCACCGGATGATGGTCGTCCACGACTTCGCGTACGCGGACTTCGCCTTCGACGGCTATCGGCCGCCGTCGTTCCTGGAGGTGCCGGGCGCGCGCGACGTCGGCGTCGAGATCTTCTCGACCTCGAAGTCGTACAACATGCCGGGCTGGCGTCTCGGCTTCGTGTGCGGCAACGCGCGGATGATCCACGCGCTGGGCCGGATCAAGTCGTATCTCGACTACGGCGCCTTTCAGCCCATCCAGATCGCCGGCATCATCGCGCTCGAGAGCGACCCGTCGGTGGCGCGCCAGATCGTCGAGGTCCACCGCAAGCGCCGCGACGTGCTCGTCGACGGCCTGAACAAGATCGGGTGGACGGTCGAGAAGCCGAAGGGGACGATGTTCGTCTGGGCGCCGATCCCCGAGCAGTATCGGACGCTCGGCTCGCTCGAGTTCGCCAAGCTCTGCGTGGAGGAGGCCAAGGTGGCCGTCTCGCCCGGCATCGGGTTCGGCGAGTACGGCGAGGGCTACGTCCGCTTCGCGCTCGTCGAGAACGAGCAGCGGATCCGGCAGGCGCTGCGCGGCCTCAAGCAGCTGCACCACTGACGTCGGATAGACGGAGCACCGCCTCCCCATCGTGAGCGACGTCCAGATCGGCCTGCTGGGCCTCGGCACCGTCGGCGCCGGTGTCGTCAAGCTCCTGCACTCGCAGCGCGCGCTCCTCGAGGAGCGGGCCGGCTGCCGCCTGACACTGGCGCGCGTCGCCGACCTCGACGTGACGACGCCGCGCGAGGGCCTCGAGCTCCGGACGCTGCCCCTCACCACCGATGCGCAGAGCCTCCTCGGCGACCCGTCCATCCACGTGGTCATCGAGCTGATCGGGGGTCTGGAGCCGGCGCGCTCGTTCATCCTCAAGGCCCTCGCCGCCGGCAAGCACGTCGTCACCGCCAACAAGGCCCTGCTCGCCCATCACGGTCCGGAGCTCTACGAGGCGGCCCGCCAGCGCGGGGTGTCGCTCGCCTTCGAGGCCGCCGTCGCGGGCGGGATCCCGCTGATCCGCGCCGTGAAGGAGGGTCTGGTCGCCAACCGGATCCTCTCCGTGTTCGGCATCCTCAACGGCACGTGCAACTACGTCCTGACGAAGATGACCGACGAGGGGCTCGACTTCGGCCTCGTGCTCAAGGAGGCTCAGGCGCAGGGCTATGCCGAGGCCGACCCGACCTTCGACATCGAGGGCAACGACACCGCGCACAAGCTGCAGATCCTGGTCGCCCTGGCCTTTCGCACCTTCGTCGACCTCAAGCACATCCACACCGAGGGCATCACGCGCGTCACGGCCCAGGACATCGGCTACGCGCGCGAGCTGGGGTACCGGATCAAGCTCCTCGCCATCGCCAAGTCGACGGCGGGCGGGCTCGAAGCGCGCGTGCATCCCACGATGATCGCCGCCAGCTCTCCCCTGGCGGCGGTGTCCGGCGTGTTCAACGCGGTCTTCATCACCGGCGATGCCGTCGGCGATCTCATGTTCTACGGGCGCGGCGCCGGGCAGCTGCCCACGGCGTCTGCGGTCTGGTCGGATGCCGTCGAGATCGCGCGTCGTATCGCCCATGGCATCTCCGCCACCGGGCTCGAGCTCCCCTCCGTCGGGGCCGGCGCGCTGCCGATGCGGCCCATCGAGAGCGTGCGAACCTGCTACTACTTGCGGGTGATGGCCCAGGATCGGCCGGGCGTGCTGTCCCGGGTCACGGGTGTGCTGGGTGAGCACGACATCTCGATCGCCTCCGTCATCCAGAAAGGGCGCGCGACCGCGGAGGCGGTGCCCGTGGTCATGATGACCCACGAGGCGCGCGAACGGGACATGCGCGACGCGTTGGCCGCGATCGATCGCCTGTCCGACGTCGCCTCGCCGACCACCATGATCCGAGTCGAGAGCTCGGAGGGAGGCTGACGCCCCCCGACTTCGATCATTGAAGGGCTCGGCTCGCCGCGCGACGCGGCTCACCTCGCACCGCAATCGGGCGCCGCGCGCCTGACGGCGCGCGCTCGCCCTGCCTCCCCCCAAAAACCAGGATTGCGCGGGCGAAGCCCGCGCTCGGAAGGGAACATTGAGCAGGGTGAAGGTGCTGATCGGGGTGGGGATCAGCGTCGTGCTGTTTGCATATTTGCTGTGGACGGTCGACATGCGAGAGCTGGGGAGGCAGCTGGCAGCGGCGCGATGGGAATGGGTGGTTGCCAGCGTGGTTCTGGCGCCGATCGGGGTGTGGACGCGCGGACGTCGGTGGTGGTACCTGTTTCCCTCGGGCTCGAACCCGCCGGGCCTCGTTCCCGCCACGATGATCGGCTACATGGCCAACAACGTCTTGCCGCTCCGGGCCGGCGAGTTCGTCCGTGTCTACGTCGTGGCCCGGCGCTGGGGTCATGGCTTCTGGACGACCCTGGCCACGCTGATCGTCGAGCGCGTGCTCGACAGCCTCGTCATCGTCCTCGCCATCGTCGTGCTCGTGCTGCGGCGGCCGGTCCCGCGGACGCTGGAGATCGGAGCGATCGTCCTGCTCTTGATCGACCTCGTCGCCGTCACGGCACTCGGCTTCCTCGCGATCGCGCCCGCCTCCGCCGGCCGCATCCTCGAGCGCCTGACGCGGCGATGGCCGACGGTGCACCGGCGCGTCGAGGGAATCGTCACGACGTTCGCGCGCGGGCTGGAGGGCGTCCGCACCCGTAGCCACTTCCTGCCGCTGCTCCTGTGGACCGCGATCGTCTGGATCGTTCCCGCCGTCATCGCCTGGACGATGTTCCGGGCGCTCCATCTCGAGCTGCCATGGATCGCGGGATGGGCGGTGATCGCGTTCGTCGGGCTGGGCATCGCCATTCCGTCGGCCCCGGGCTACGTCGGGGTCTTCCACGCCGCCGCCATGCTGGCGCTCACCATGTTCGGCGTCCCGACGACGGCCGCGTTCGGCTATGCCCTGCTCTCCCACGCCACCCAGATCGTGCCCGTCACCATCGTCGGCTGGATCTTCCTGCTCCGCGAACACCTGACCCTCACCGAAGCCACCCACGCCCACCCCGCCCCCACCTCGGACTGACGCCGTTCGAGCGCGGGCTTTGCCCGCGCAATCGAATCCTGGGGGAGGCAGGCCGAAGAGCGCGCCGCGGGCGCGCTCTCGGCCGTCGGAAGGGGGGCAAAGCCCCCCTCCGAGTGAGCATGCTAGGATGCGGAATCTATGGCGCTGATCGTTCAGAAATACGGCGGGACGTCGGTGGCCGATGCCGAGCGGATCCGCAACGTCGCCCGCCGCGTGGCCGCGAGCGCGTCGGAACACGAGCTCGTGGTCGTCGTCTCGGCGATGGGCCGGACGACCGACGGTCTCGTGGGCCTCGCGCAGCAGATCACGCCCACGCCCGAGCCGCGCGAGATGGACGTCCTGCTCGCCACCGGCGAGCAGGTGACGATCGCCTTGCTGGCCATGGCGCTGCACGCGCTCGGTCTCACCGCGCGCTCGTTCACCGGCCCCCAGGCGGGGATCCGCACGGACACGGCGCACACCAAAGCCCGGCTCACGCGGATGGACACGGAGCGCGTCCGGCAGGCGCTCGATAGCGGAGAGGTCGCGATCGTGGCCGGCTTCCAGGGACTTTCGCAAGCGGAGGAGATCACGACCCTCGGCCGCGGCGGCTCCGACCTGACGGCCGTCGCGCTGGCGGCCGCCCTGAAGGCCGACGTCTGCGAGATCTACACCGACGTCGACGGCGTCTACACCGCCGATCCCAACGTCGTGCCCGATGCCCGCAAGCTGTCGCGAATCGCCTACGACGAGATGCTCGAGATGGCGAGCCTGGGGGCGAAGGTCCTGCAGTCGCGATCCGTGGAGTTCGCCAAGAAGTACGACGTGCCGGTGCACGTCCGGTCGAGCTTCAAGCCGGACGAGGGCACGCTCGTGACGAGGGAGGAACAGGGGATGGAGGAAGCGGTGGTCACGGGCGTGACCCACGACCGCAGCCAGGCGAAGATCTCGATCCTGCGCGTGCCGGACCGTCCCGGGATCGCCGCGCAGGTGTTCGGGGCCATCGCCGAGCGGAACATCGTCGTCGACATGATCGTCCAGAACATCAGCCGCGATGGCTACACCGATATGTCGTTCACGGTGCCCCGCGGCGATCACGCGCGGGCGGTGGCGGCGCTGGAGGACGTGGCGCGCAAGGTCGGCGCCCAGGGCGTCGTCCACGACGAGCGCGTGGCCAAGGTGTCCATCGTCGGGGTCGGCATGCGCAGCCACTCGGGCGTGGCGTCGCGGATGTTCGGCGTCCTGTCCCGGGAGGGCATCAACATCCAGATGATCTCGACGTCGGAGATCGCCATCTCCTGCGTCATCGAGGACAAGTACACGGAGCTCGCCGTCCGCGCCCTGCACGAGACGTTCGACGTGGGGCGGGCAGGAGTCACGCGATGAACAGCGGCAAGGTCGCCGTCTTCCATGGTCCCGGCAAGCCCTTCGAGATCCGGGAGTTGACGCTGCCCGACGTGGAGCCGGAGGCCGTGCTGATCCGGGTCTCGCTCGCCAACGTCTGCGGGTCCGACCTGCACTTCTGGCGTGGCGACGCCCCGCTCCGGCTCCCCCAGGACGGCTGGATCTTCGGCCATGAGATGACGGGCCGCGTGGCGAAGCTGGGGACGCGCGTCAAGACCGATTCGCTGGGCCGGCCGCTCGCCGAGGGTGATCGGGTCGCCTACGCCTACTTCTATCCCTGCCGGCGGTGCCCGGCGTGTCTCAACAACGAGCCCGCCGCGTGCCTGATGAAGGTCGGCCGGCCCGCGGGGCCGTCGGAGTTCCCGCACTTCCACGGGGCGTTCGCGGAGTACTACTATCTGCGTCCGGGCGGGGCCGTCTTCAAGGTCCCGGACGCGCTCGCCGACGAGCTGGTGTCGCCGGTGAACTGCGCGCTCTCCCAGGTCATCTTCGGCCTGCACAAGGCGGACTTTCGGTTCGGCCGCACGATCGTGATCCAGGGCGCCGGCGGCCTGGGCATCCAGGCGGCGGCCGTGGCCAGGGACATGGGCGCGTCCGTCGTGATCGTCGTGGATCAGATCGCCGGGCGCCTGGAGCTGGCGAAGGCGTTTGGCGCCGACCACACGATCAATCTCAAGGACGTCCCGGAGCGCAAGGACCGTATCGCGCTGGTCCGCCAGTGGACGGGCGGCGCGGGCGCCGACGTGGCCTGCGATTTCGTCGGCTTCCCCCAGGTCATCCCCGAAGGGATCGAGATGCTGCGCCAGGGCGGGACGTACCTCGAGATCGGGACGATCAGCCGCGGTGTGAAGATCGAGCTGGAGCCGGCGCTGCTCGTGTGGGGCGCCAAGCGCATCGTGGGCGTCATCATGTACGACCCCTGGGTGATTCCCCGCGCGCTCGATTTTCTCGTCCGCAATCGCGCGCGCTTCCCGTTCGAGCGCCTGATCTCGCACACGTACCCGCTCGAGAAGATCGACGAGGCCTTCGCACAGTCGGAGTGGCACGCCAAGGACACGACGAACATCACCCGCGCCGCCATCACCCCCTGATCCACTCGGAGAGTTCGCGGACACGATCGAGCCTCAGCTCGATCGCTCACGCCAATAGCGGGGCTTGGGGGGTGCGCCTCGCACCCCCCATCTCATTAGTGCGCCTCGCACCCCCATCTCATTAGTGTCTGAATATTTCGACTCTAGCGGCACGTGCGAGGGCGTGCCATCGTCGGCGCATGGGACTTTACACGCGCCAACAGCTCACCCTGCTGCTCCTGCTCGTCGCCGCTGCCGGTGTCGGTCTTGCTGTCGTGCACTGGCGCGCCGCGCATCCGGAGCTGGCCGCGCGCTTCGAGCAGCTCGAGCGGGAGCTCGCCGCGAACGACGGCCCGGATGCTCCCGGTGCGGGCCCAACCGTGGAGGTGTCCTCCTCTCGCGCGAGCGGCGGCGAGCCGGCGACGGGCCGGCCGTCGGGTGGCGAGCGAGCGACGCGGACACCGCGCGCTCCTAAACGTCAGCCGGCGGAGGAGCCGCGCGCGCCCCTCGATCTCAACCATGCCACGCTCCCTGATCTCGCGCGGCTGCCGGGGGTCGGGCCCGTCCTGGCGCGGCGTATCCTCGACACGCGCGAGACCCTCGATCGTTTCGGATCGGTGGAGGATCTCGTGAGAGTGCGCGGCCTGGGGCGCGCGAAGCTCGAGCGGCTCCGTCCGTTCGTCAGCGTCCCCGAATGAGCCAGGGGCGACGCCATGAACTGGCTTCGCATCCCGCTGCTGCCGCTCGCGATCGCGTTCGCGGTCGGGATCGCGATCGCCGATCGCGTGCCCGGTCTCCTCGTGGGGGGCCTCGCGCTGGCCGCGCTGATCGCCGCCGGGGCGTGTCTCGCCTTCGGGCGCACTGGAGTCGGAGCCGCGCTCCTCCTCGTCGACGTGGCCGCCCTGGGCGCGCTTCGCGCCACCCCGCTGCCGCTGGCCGCGGGCCACATCGCGCGGCTCGCGCTGCCGCGCTCCGCCACGGTGACGGCCCGGATCGCGACGGAACCGACGCGGTTCGCTGCGGAACGGACACGGCTCCTGCTCGAGGTGGAGGACGTCGACGCCGAGCCACGCACGGGACGATTACAGATCACGGCGTATGGAGAACCGCCGCCGCTGGCCGACGGCCAGCGGATACGCGCCGAGATCCGCCTGTCCCGAGCGTCGGGGTTTCGCAATCCGGGCGGCTTCGACTATGCCGAACACCTGGAGGGCGAGGGCATTCACGTCGTCGGCACCGCGCGCGCCGACCGGGTCACGGTGCTCGACGATCCCGGGCGCCCCTGGCACGGCCTCGTCAAGCGCCAGGCGCGCGAGGCGATCGAGCGCGTGTTGCCGCCGGCTTCCGCCGCGCTTCTCGCGGGTCTTCTGATCGGCGAGCGGACGGCGCTGCCATCCGAGATCGACACGGGCTTCCGCCGCGCCGGTGTCTACCACCTCCTGGCCGTGTCCGGGTTCAACGTGGCGCTCGTCGCGGGCACCACGTTCGCGCTGCTGACCCTCGTCCGCTTTCCCCGCCGCGTGGCCGCGGCGGCCGCCATGATCGTCGTGGCCGGCTTCGCCGCCGTCGTCGGCCCACAGCCGTCCGTGCTGCGCGCAGCGATCATGGCCACGCTGGTGCTCGGCGCCCTCCTCGTCGAGCGCGACACGTCCGTGCTGAACAGCCTGGCGCTCGCCGCGCTCGTGATCCTGGCGCTGCGCCCGGGCGATCTCCATGATCCGGGCTTTCAGCTCTCGTTCGCGGCGACCGCCGGGATCGTGGTCGCGCCGCTGCCGCGCGGCCTGATCGCCGGAGCCATCGGCGTGAGCCTGGCCGCGGAGCTGGCGGTGCTGCCCATCACGCTCGTGCACTTCAATCAGCTCTCGCTGATCGGTCCGCTCGCCAATCTCGGCGCGGTGCCGCTGGCGGGATTGACGACGATCGTCGGCCTCGCCGGCGTCGGCGCCTCGTGGGCGACGTCCGCGGCCGGAGAGGTGCTGCTCAACGCCACGTGGCCGGTCCTGCTCGCGTTGCGTGCCCTCGTCGCCGTGACCGCGGCGCCCGCGTGGGCGCTCGTCCACCTGCCCGCCCCGAGCGCGCCCGCCGTGCTCTGTTACGCCACCGGTCTCCTCCTGGCGCTCGGATGGTGGCGGCTCCGCCCCGAGCGCCCACGCCTGGCGGGCCGCCTCGGTATCCTCGCGCTGGCCCTGGTCGCGCTCGCCGTCGGGATCGGGGCCTGGCCGCTCGTGCGCCCGCCCGACGGCCGGCTGCGCGTCCTCGTGCTGGACGTCGGACAGGGAGACGCCATCGTCGTGGAGACGCCCGAGGGGCGGACGCTGCTGATCGACGCGGGCAGCGGTGGTCCGATGCGGCTCGACGCGGGCGAGCGCGTCGTGGCGCCCGTCCTCTGGAACCGCGGCGTCCTGCGGCTCTCCGCGGCCGTCACCACGCACGACGACCAGGACCATGCAGGCGGTATCGCCGCGATCCGGAAACTCTTCACCATCGGCGAGGCGTGGACGGCGGAGGAGCTGCGAGCGGCTCCGCGCGTGCTCGGAGGCGTCCGGCTCACGGCCCTGGACCGTCCGGACGAGGTCGGCAACCGTCGCCGGAGCCGGAACGACGATGCCCTCGCTCTCCGCGTCGACTACGGTCTCGTCTCCTTCCTGCTCGCCTCGGACATCACGGCCGCGACCGAGGCGCAGCTCGTGGCGGCCGGCGCGCCGCTGGCCGCGACCGTGCTCAAGGTGGCGCACCACGGCTCGCGGGGCTCGAGCACGCCGGAGTTTCTTCGGGCCGTCCGCCCGCTCGTCGCCGTCGTGTCCGTCGGCGCCCGCAACCCCTACGGCCATCCCAGCCCGGAGACGCTGGCGCGCCTCGCGGAGGTGGGCGCGACGGTGTATCGCACCGATCGTGACGGCGCGGTCGTTCTGGAGACGGATGGCCGTCGGCTCACGGTGACCCGCTGGGCGGACCGCCACGCCGACCGCTACTGCCTGGACCCCGAAACTGTTTGCTGATCTGCAGGCTGTTGAACAGCCTGCGAGTCTTTCGGCAACCTGCTAGTCTGGCGCCATGGCGAGGATCAACGATCACTACCTGGAGCTCAAGCGCAGCTATCTCTTCACGGACATCGCGGCACGCATCAAGGCCTTCCAGGGCGCGCATCCCGACGCGCGTATCATCCGGCTCGGCATCGGGGACGTGACCCAGCCGTTGCCGCCGGCCGTCATCGCGGCCCTGCACGGCGCCGTGGACGACATGGCGCGCGCGGAGACGTTCCGCGGCTATGGGCCCGAGCCCGGCTACGAGTTCCTCACCGAGCTGATCGCCGCCCACGACTACGGCAGTCGCGGCGTGCGCATGGCGCCGGACGAGATCTTCGTCAGCGACGGCGGCAAGAGCGACAGCGCGAACATCCAGGAGATCTTCGGGCCCGAGTGCGTCGTCGCGGTGACGGACCCCATCTATCCCGTCTACGTGGACAGCAACGTCATGGCCGGACGCTCCGGGCCCGCGGGCGACGACGGCCGCTACGCGGGCTTCGTGTATCTACCCTGCACGGCGGAGACGGCCTTCCTGCCGGCGCTGCCCGACCGCCACGTCGACCTGATCTACCTCTGCTATCCGAACAACCCTACCGGCGCCGTCATGACCCGGGACACGCTGGCGCGCTGGGTGGACTACGCGCGGCGCGAGGAGGCCGTGTTGCTCTACGACGCGGCCTACGAGGGATACATCCGCGAGCCCGGGATCCCGCATTCGATCTTCGAGATCGAGGGCGCGCGCGAGGTCGCCATCGAGTTTCGAAGCTTCTCGAAGCTAGCCGGCTTCACGGGCACACGGTGCGCGTTCACCGTCGTCCCCCAGGAGCTCCAGGGGCGCGCCGCGAGCGGCGAGCGCGTGAGCCTCAACGCGCTCTGGCTGCGCCGGCAGTCGACGAAGTTCAACGGCGTCCCCTACATCGTGCAGCGCGGGGCGGCGGCGGTCTACACCGACGAGGGGCGGCGGCAGGTGGGCAAGCTGATCGATTTCTACATGGACAACGCCCGGATCATCCGCGAGGGGCTGGAGGCGATCGGTCTCACCGTCTACGGCGGTCGCAACGCGCCCTATCTGTGGGTCAAGACGCCGGGCGGGCTGTCATCGTGGGATTTCTTCGCGCGCCTGCTCAACGAGGCGCACGTGGTCGGCACACCCGGCTCGGGTTTCGGCCCGAGCGGCGAAGGCTATCTCCGCCTCACCGCCTTCGGCAGTCGCGACCAGACCGCCGAAGCCGTCGACCGCATCAAGACCCGGCTGGCCCTCTAGCGACCCGACGTCGGGATCCGTCCAGGCTTCGCCGCGTCCGACAGCGGCCGCCTGATGGTCCAGATGAATCGCACCAGCTCCTCGGCCAGCATCTTGTCGCCGGCGGCGGTGAAGTGTCCATCGCCCTCACGGTAGATGCCCTCTTGATCTTTCAAGCGTCTCAAGTGATTCGTGAAGTCGTAATAGGGAACCTGTTGGGACTCGGCATACTGCCTCTGCACACGATGCCAGACCGGGTCATAGATCCGGTCGCCGGCGAGGCCGAAGAGTTTCCGCCATTCCCGGCCGTGGAGACGCGTGACCGCCGGAAGGTACGGATAGACGATCGCGATTTGAATCTGGTGCCGGCGACAATAGCGGACGATCGCATCGATCAACGCCAGCGATCTCGAGAACTCAGGCTCCCACGCGCTGGTGTGTTCCGGGAGGTAGTGCGAATACCGGTTGGTCATGAGTCTCCGGTCGAGTGGGTCCCGTTTGCGCCGCTCCGCCCGGATGCGCCTCCGATGAAGCTCCGTCTCTCACCACCATGGCGGAATAAACCAGATCGTCCTGCAGATCGCTGTCATCGACGGAAACAACCACGAGGTGGGGTTTCAGTTCCGGCGCGTAGTCTCTCAGCACGACTCCATAGATACTGGGGCTGTACGAGGCCATCCCCAGATTGAAGGATTGAACATCGAGCTTCGGTACTCCCAGCACGGTGCCCTTCTGAAACATCTCCTCGACCTGATGCGGAAACGAGTCTTCCGGTGACGCGGGCCCCCACGTGAAGCTGTCGCCCAAGAACATCACCCTGAAGGCTTCCGCCCTCGGGGCGTGCAATGTCTCTTTCAATTTCAAATCGTGATGGTACTTCTGGCGGTAGTTCAAGAGATTCACGATGAACGTGTCGCTTCGCTCGGGCAGATAGAATTCGCAGAGGAGTTCCGCCAGAATCAGGCTCGCCAGGCAACTCAGCGCCAGCAGAGCGATCCGGGATTTCAGGATCCGCATCAGCAGCGCGGGCCGATGGCGAATCCCCTTCGCGACATTTCGACGAGCGTCACGGCGACGCCGGGCCGCCCGCGGGTCGTCGAGGAGCGCCACGGCTTCGCCGGGGCGCGACGAGGTTGGGAGTTTGGGGGCCATGTCGGGGCCCCCATGTAATCAAGTCTCGTAGGAGCGTTCGTACTGGGAGCGGAGGCGTTCGAGCTCTTCGGCATCGAGACGCATACCGAGGTGCAGGCCCATCTCACCGAGGATGGTCTTGATCTCGTTGAGGGACTTCTTGCCGAAGTTCTTGGTTTTCAGGAGCTCGGCCTCGGACCGCTGCACGAGATCGGCGATGGTGCGGATGTTGGCCGTCTTCAGGCAATTCGAGGCCCGGACTGACAGCTCGAGCTCGTCGACGTTGCGGAAGAGATTCTCATTCAGCTCCGCGCGGGGCCGCGCCTCGTCGCGCTCGGTCTCCTCGGTCTCCGGCACCGCCTCCGGGAAGTTCGTGAGGAGCTCGAAGTGATCCTCGAGGATCCGGGAGGCCTCGCCGACCGCGGTCGCCGGCGTCACGCTCCCATCCGTCCACAGCTCGAGGACGAGACGCTCGTGGCGGCCGGCCACACTCTCGACGTGGAAGTTCATCCGCTTGACCGGCGAGAAGTCGGCATCGAGCAGGATCGCATTGATGGGCAGCGCCTCGGGCTCGCGACGGTCGGCCGGGACATACCCGCGACCGCGCTCGATACACACTTCCATCTCCAGCATGCCGTCCTTGTCGAGGGTGGCCAGCGGCATGTCCGGCGTGAGGATCTCGACATCGGCATCGGGCTCGAAATCCCCCGCCCGCACCACGCCGAGCTTGTCGGCCTTGAAGCGCAGGATCTTCGGGCGATTCACGTGCAGGCTGAAGACGACGTTGCGGAGGTTCATGAGGATATCGAGCGTGTCCTCCATGACCCCCGGCAGATGCGAGAACTCGTGCAGCACGTTCTCGATCTTCACCCAGATCGGCGCGGCGCCGTGGATCGCGGACAGCAGCGCGCGGCGGTAGGCATTGCCGACGGTGAGGGCAAAGCCCGGCTCGAACGGCTCGATGGCGAGCTTGCCATAGGTCCGCTCCTGGACGACCCACTCGTGACGGACCGGCAGCTCGAGCTCCAGCATGAAGACCCCCTTGAGGAATTCAGGACCAAATCCCGAACGCCAAGTATAACAGAGTGATCGGGGGCATGCGATTCTGAGTCGACTGGGTCTCCTCGTCGTCCTCGCCATCGTGGCCGCGGCCGGGGTGGAGGCGTGGCGGGTGATATCACCGACGGACACCCTCAGCGCCGGGCCGCGCGTCGTCGAGATCCCCGCCCATGAAGGCGTGATGGGGATCGCCCGGCGGCTGCGCGAGGCCGACGTCGTCCGCAGCCCCGAGGCGTTCGTCGCCCTCAGCGTCCTGCGCGGCAGCGCCCGCGCCCTCCGCGCCGGCGAATACGAGTTCCCGCGGGAGACGACGACGCTGGGCGCGTTGCGTCTGCTCGAAAGTGGCAAGGTCCGCCTGCATCTCGTGCTCCATCCCGAGGGCGCGACGGTCGCGGAGCTGGCGCGGGCGCTCGAGCAGCAGCGGCTGGCCCGCGCCGCCGACGTCACCCGGGTCGCCTCCGACCCCGCGTTCCTCCGGAGCCTCGGCGTCGAAGCCACCAGCCTCGAGGGCTATCTGTTCCCCGACACCTATCACTTCGCCAGAGGCCTGACGCCCGAGCAGATCCTGACCCGCATGGTGCAGCGGTTGCGCGCCAAGCTCACGCCCGACATGCTGACGAGAGCGCGCGAGCGGCGGCTCGACATCCACCAGCTGCTCACCCTCGCCTCGATCATCGAGCGCGAGGCGGCGGTGCAGGAGGAGCGGCCGCTGATCTCGGCGGTGTTCTGGAACCGGCTGGAGATCGGTATGCCCCTCCAGGCCGACCCCACGGTGCAGTACGCCGTGGGCAAGGAGCGGCGCGCGCTCACGCGTGCCGATCTGGCGACCGACCATCCGTACAACACCTACGTGCGCCCGGGTTTGCCGCCCGGCCCCATCGCGAGCCCCGGGGTCTCGGCCATCGAGGCCGCCCTCGATCCGGCGCCCGTGAAGTACCTCTACTTCGTCGCCAGCGACGATCATCGCCACCATTTCTCGACGACCATCGGTGAGCACAACGCGGCCGTCGCGCGTTACCGCCTCGCGCGCACCCGATGAACGTGCTATAAGTCCGGAAATATGGCGCGCCCGACCGCCGCGACGGCCAAGCCGCCCGCGGTTTGGCCTTCCGCGGCTGCTCCCCTGCTGTACCGAGCGCTGCGCGCTCCGGTGCGCGCCGTGCTCACGCGGTTCTTCGGGCTCGTGGTCGAGGGCGTCGAGCACCTACCCGAGCACGGCCCCTACATCGTTGCCGCCAATCACCACAACTACCTGGACGGCGTGGTGCTCGGAGTCACGGTGCCGCGGACCATCGCCTTCCTCGTCATGCCGCGGGTGTGGCGGGCGACGCCGCTCCATCCTCTGTTCCATCGTCACATCGGGTCCATCGCCGTCGATCTGGACCGCCCCGACCCGGCGGCGCTCCGGCGCGCGCTCGACACGCTGGGCGCCGGCGGGATCGTCGGCATCTTCCCGGAGGGGCCGCGGAGCGTCCGCGGCCAGCTCGAGCCCGGGCTGCCCGGCGTCGGTTTGCTCGCGCTCCGCTCCGGCGCCCCCGTCGTGCCCACCGCCATCCGGGGAACCTACGAGGCGCTCGTCGGCCGCCGCTGCTACGTTCCGAGATTCCACCCGCTGGCGCTACGGTTCGGCCCCGCGCGCCACTTCACGCGCCCGGGGCTCTCGAGCGCCCGCGCGGCCCGGCAGGAGGTGACGGAGCGGATCATGGCCGACATCGCGGGGCTGCTCGCCTGATGGCGGCCGGGGAAGGACAGGGCACGGCGAAGCCCTGGGGCGGTCGCTTCACCGAGGGCGCCGACGCCGGCGCCGAACGGTTCACGGCGTCCCTCGCGTTCGATCGCCGGCTGTGGCCGCACGACATCGCGGGCAGCATCGCGTGGGCCGGGGCCCTGGCGCGCGCGGGGATCCTCACCGGCGAAGAGCGGCACGCGATCGTCAAGGGCCTGGAGGCGGTGGCCGACGAGCTCGCGAACGGGCGCTTTCCGTTCCGTCAGGAGCTCGAAGACATCCACATGAACATCGAGCGCCGGTTGACCGAGCTGATCGGCGCCGTCGGCGGCAAGCTGCACACCGGGCGGTCGCGCAACGACCAGATCGCGCTGGACGAGCGCCTGTATCTACGCGACACGGTGGGCCGGGTCGTGGAGGGCCTGCGGCGGACGCAGGGCGCGCTCCTGGCCCATGCGGAGCGGACCGTCGAGACGCCGATGCCGGGGTATACGCACCTGCAGCGCGCCCAGCCCATCGTGCTCGCCCATCACCTCCTGGCCTACGTGTTCATGCTGCAGCGCGACCGCGAGCGCTTCGTGCAGTGCGGGGCGCGGGCCGACGTCCTACCTCTGGGCAGCGGCGCGCTCGCGGGCACGGGCTTCGCCATCGACCGGGAGGCGCTGGCGCGCGAGCTGGGCTTTGCCGCGCCGAGCGCCAACAGCCTCGACGCCGTCAGCGACCGCGACTACCTCGTCGAGTTCCTGGCCGCGGCAGCGATCACCGGCATGCACCTCTCGCGACTGGCCGCCGATCTCACCCTCTGGGCCACGGTGGAGTTCGGCTTCGTGGAGTTCGCGGACGCATTCGCCACCGGCTCGTCGATCATGCCGCAGAAGAAGAACCCCGACGTCGCCGAGCTCATCAGGGGCAAGACCGGTCGTCTCACCGGCAACCTGGTAGCGCTGCTCACCACGATGAAGGGGTTGCCCCTCGCGTACAACTCGGACATGCAGGAGGACAAGGAGTCGTTCTTCGACTCCGTGGACACGCTGGAGGCGATGCTGTCGGTGCTGCCTCCGCTCCTGTCGTCGCTGACCTTTCGCACCGAGCGCATGCGCCAGGCCGCGGGCGAGCACTTCGCGACGGCGACCGATCTCGCCGACTACCTCGTTCGCAAGGGCCTGCCCTTCCGCGACGCCCACGAGGTCGTGGGGCGCGTGGTGCTGCACGCCACGCGGAGCGGCGCGACGCTCGATCGCCTGCCCCTGGAAGAGCTGCGGAGATTCTCGCCCCTCATCGATGCCGACGTGACGGAGGCGCTCACGGTGGAGGCGTCGCTGCGCGCGCGCGCAGTGACCGGCGGCACGGCCCCGGCGGCCGTCGCCCGCGCGCTCGCGGCGGCCCGCACGCTCGTCGCCGGGTGATGCGGCGCCGCGCGCTCGTCGTCGCCTGCGTGCTCGCCGCCTGCGTGCTCGGCGCCTGCGGCCGAGCCGGCCCGCCGGTGGCGCCCGAGACCAGGGTCCCCATGCCGATTTCCGACTTGCGCGGGGTGATCGAGGACGGCGCCGTGACGCTCAGCTGGACGAACCCGCAGCGACGGGTCGACCAATCGCGCCTGCGCGACCTCAGTGAGGCGCGCATCTATCGCTCGGAGGATGACGGGGTCGTGCCGCCGAAGCCGGCCCTCCTGACGCTCGGCAAGATCGCCGGGTACCGCGAGATCGGCGTGATCCCGCTGGGCGGGCCGGCGCCTGGCGTCCAGGGCCAGACCGTTCGTTTCGTCGATCGGCAGGAGTTGCGCTTCGGTCGACGATACACCTACGTCGCCGTCGTCGAGGACTCGCGGGGTCGGGTCAGTCCACCCTCGACGCGTGTCTCCGTGGTGTTCGTCGCGCCCCCGGAGGCCCCTCTCGCACCCGAGGTCCTCGCCGGTGACCGGCAAGTGCGCGTGCGATGGCGACCGCCGGAGCGCCTGCTCGACGGCAGCCCGGCGGGGCCGCTCTCCCACGAGGTCTCTCGCGCGGGCGCGATCGACGGCCCACCGGAGGCGGTCTTCACGGTCGCCGCCGGCCAGACGGAGTTCGTGGACACGAGCGTCGAGAACGACCGCACCTACTACTACGCGGTCCGCGCCATCCGCGACGCGGCGGGCACCGTGGCGCGCGGGGAGCCCTCGCCGCGCGTGGCCGCGACGCCCGCCCGGACCACGCCGCCGTCACCGCCGACGAACCTGGTCGCGACGCCGGCCGGCAACACCGTGCGTCTGTCGTGGACGCCGAGCCCCGATCCCAACGTGGCGACGTACATCGTCTATCGCGCGGCGGCGCGCGGCGAGCTCGTCCGGATCGGCTCGGCCCGCGCCCCCGCCACGACCTTCACGGACCGAGACGTGCGGCCCGGCACCTACCGCTACGCCGTCACCGGTCAGGACGCCAGCACGCGCGCCAACGAGAGCGCACGCTCCAACGAGGCCACGGTCACGCTGCCGTGAACGGCTCGGCGCCTTGACTTCACCGGGGCCGGGTGCTAGCGTCACGGTGAAAATCATCAGTCACGACGCGCACATGGACGCCTTCACATATCGGCACGCCGAGCTCGCCTGCGAGGCGCTGTCGCTCTCCACGACTGCCGATGCCATCCAGCCGCTCGCCCACGCGTTCGTGCAAGCATCCGACGACAACCATCCGCCGCCCGCCGGGGGGCTCGTGGATGGCGACCGTCACGCCGGCGTGCGCCGCCGAGAGACTTCCGAGGACTTGGTCGCGCGGGAGGAGATGTCATGAGCTACGTCTTTCACGGGTCGCTGGTCGCGATGGTCACCCCCTTCCGGAACGGCAAGGTCGACGAAGCGAAGGTCCGTGAGCTGGTCGAGTTCCACGTCACCAACGGCACCGACGCGCTGGTGCCCTGCGGAACGACCGGGGAGTCGCCGACGCTGTCGCACGACGAGCACAAGCGCCTGGTGGAGATCGTGGTCGAGGCCGCCGCGGGCCGGATTGCCGTGGTGGCGGGCACGGGCTCGAACTCGACGGCCGAAGCGATCGATCTGACGAAGCACGCTGCACGCGCGGGGGCCCGCGGCGCGCTCGTCGTCAACCCTTACTACAACAAGCCGACGCAGGAAGGCCTCTATCGTCACTTCCGCGCGGTGGCCGAATCGGTCAGCGTGGCGATCCTGGTCTACAACATCCAGAGCCGGACCGCGGTCAACATCGAGACGGAGACCATGGCCCGTCTGGCCCGCGATTGCCAGAACATCGTCGGCGTCAAGGAGGCGTCGGGCTCGCTCGACCAGATGAGCCAGGTGATCGCCGCGTGTGGTCCCGACTTCGCCGTGATCTCGGGCGACGACAACATCACGCTCCCGCTGATGGCGATCGGCGGCGCCGGCGTGATCTCGGTCATCGCCAACATCGTCCCGCGCGAGACCGCGGAGCTCACCCACGCCGCCCTCGAGGGCGACTGGAAGCGGGCGCGCGACCTGCACTATCGACTGTTCCCGCTGGCGCGGGCCGCGTTCCTCGAGACCAATCCCATTCCGATCAAGGAAGCGATGGCCATGGCCGGGATGCTCGAGCCCGAGTTCCGCCTGCCCATGTGCCGGATGTCGGACGCCAACCGAGAGCGGCTGCGCGCGATCCTCACGCCGTACGGTCTCGTGAAGTAGCGCACGTCATGACATGACGGACGTTGTCGTCGCGGGCGCCGCGGGTCGAATGGGATCGCGCATCGTCGCCTGCTTGCGCGATGCCGCGGACCTCCGACTCGTCGCGGCGCTCGAGGCCGCCGGCCATCCCGCGCTCGGCCGTGACGCCGGTGAGGTTGCCGGCGTCGGCGCCGCCGGCGTCCCGCTCGTCGCGGACCCCGATGCCGCGATCACCCGCGATCGTGTCCTCGTCGAGTTCTCGGTCCCGGAACCCACGCTGCAGCATCTGCGGCTGGCCGCGGCAGCGGGGGCGCACGCGGTCGTGGGGACCACCGGGTTCGCGGCCCCGCAGCGCGACGAGATCGCCGCGCTCGCCCGCCGGACGGCGATCATGCTGTCGCCCAACATGTCGGTCGGCGTCACCCTCGTCCTTCAGGTTTTGGCCACGATGGCCAAGGCCCTCGGCGACGACTACGATGTCGAGATCACGGAAATCCATCATCGCTTCAAGAAGGACGCGCCGAGCGGCACCGCGCTGCGCATGGCGGAGGTCGTGGCCGAGGCGCTGGGGCGCGATCTGACGACGGTCGGGGTCTATGGCCGGCAGGGCCAGCCCGGCGAGCGAACGACGAAAGAGATCGGCATCATGTCGTTGCGCTCGGGAGACGTCGTCGGCGAGCACACCGTCTCCTTCGGGACGCTGGGCGAGCGCCTGGAGCTGACCCATCGAGCGCACAACCGCGACACGTTCGCCCGGGGCGCGCTCCGCGCCGCCCGATGGATCGCCACGCGCCCGCCCGGCCTCTACTCGATGCAGGACGTTCTCGGCCTTGCCTGAGTCAGCAAACGGAGCATTTCGAGGAGCGCCACGGCTTTGCCGGGGCGTGTGGCAGTGCGAGGTGAGCCGCGCTCGGGCGGCGAGCCGAGCGGTGAAATGATCGATATGCGTTGCTGGGGGGTATGGGGGGCCATGTCGGGGCCCCCCATGTCGGTCGATAAATATGAAAGCCGGGGCCATTTCGGGGCCCCCATCTAAATAGATTGGACAAATTATTGGTCGAAGACGTCCGGTTCTGGGGGCAGCATGGCCTCACGAAGGCCGAGCAGGCCGTGGGCGCGTGGTTCTCGGTCGACGCCGAGCTCGCCGTCGATCTGCGGGCGGCGGCATTGTCCGACGACGTCGCGACCTCCGTCGACTATGGGCAGCTCATGCAGCGCATCGTCGAGATCGGGACCAAGAACCGCGTCAACCTCCTGGAGCGTCTGGCCGGTCTCATCAGCGAGGCGATTCTTCGTGAGTTCCCCACCTCCGAAGTCCGTGTGCGCGTGCGCAAGCTGACGCCACCCCTCGGCGGTCTCGTCGGGGTGCCTGCGGTGGAGGTCATCCGCCAGCGTTGATGGCCCGTGTGTACCTGAGCCTCGGCTCCAACCTCGGCGACCGGGTCGCGCTGCTCCGGGCGGCCATCGATCACCTGCGTCGAGCGGACGAGATCCAGTTCGTCGGAGCCTCGCGACTGTACGAGGCCGAGCCGTGGGAGAGCGAGCCGGGCGAGCCGCTCAATCGCCGGCGCTGGTACTTGAACTGCGCCGTGGCTCTGGAGACCGCGCTCTCGCCGGAGCATCTCCTGCAGCATCTGCAGCAGATCGAGACCGCGCTGGGGCGCACGCGGCCGCCGGGCACCCCGGAAGCGACGCGGTTCGCCGCGCGGGCGGTCGACATCGACATCCTGTTCTACGACGACCGCGTCATCAGCGTGTCGGATAGCCTGCACGTGCCGCATCTGCTCCTGCACGAGCGCGCCTTCGTGCTGCGGCCGCTCGCCGACCTCGCCCCCGAGCTCGAGCATCCGACCCTGTATCGCACCGTGCGTCAGCTGCTGGAGGAGCTCGAGGACGACCACGACGTCAGGCCCGGCGACTTCCCCTCCCGGTGGTTCGACTGACGCGGCCATGGCGGACAGCGATTTCGAACGGCAAGCGGTCACACACCTCGACGCGCTCTACAACTTCGCCGTGTACCTGACTCGCAATCCACCCGAGGCGGAGGATCTCGTTCAGGAAACGTATGCCCGGGCCTTTCGCTTCTCCCACCGCTTCGAACCGGGAACTCATCTGCGGGCCTGGTTGTTTCAAATTTTGAGGAATACGTTCTTGACGTTCTACCGTCTCCGTGAACGGGAAGCCGCCGTGGCGGAGGACGGCGTCCCCGATTGGGACACCCCGATGTTCCACGATGCCCCGGATGAGGGCAGTGGCGCGATGGAGGCCCATACCGATCTCGAACGCGCGCTCCGACGCTTGCCCGAAGAGTTCCGCACCGTCCTCCTGCTCGCCGAAGTGGAGGGCCTTCCGCTGGAGGAGGTCGCCCGCGTGATGACCTGTCCGGTGGGCACGGTCAAGTCCAGGATCTTCAGGGCCAAGGAGCGGCTGCGCGTGCTGCTCCGAGACTACGAAACGCGATGACGAGCCCGCTCTCCGAACTCCCCGACGAGGCACTCGGCCACCGGCTGGCCAGCGACCTGCCGCGGCACAGCGCACCGGGACGATTGCGACAGGCGATCGCCGTCGCCGGACGCCCGCGGTCGGTCTTCACCCCCTGGCTGTCGGCCGGCCTCGCCGCGACGGCGACCGCCCTCGTGCTCTTGCTCTTCTTCCTGCCGCTGCTCCCGCGCATCGCTCCCGCCGACCCCGTCCAGCGGCTCGTGCGCGCGGCGGTGGCGGAGCATACGCGCACCCTCATGTGGGGAGCGCGCCGGCCCGACGTCATTCCGGCGGCGCTGCCCTGGCTCACGCAGGAGTCCGGCATCGGGCTGCTGCGCGTGTTCTCCGGCGACGAGCGGCTGACGTTCCTCGACGCCGAGCCCGTATACCTGGAGCAGCGGCGGGGCATCGCGCTGCACTACCGCGACGAGGACGGTCACCTGCTCACCTATCTGGTGTTGCCGGCGCCCGGCTTGCCGCTCCCGGACCGGAGCCGCATGCAGGTCGACCGGTTCCGACCGGCCCTGGTCCACGACAGCGGATTTTCGGCGTGGCTGTGGAAGCAAGGCGATCTCGCGTGTCTGCTGATCTCCGACATGATCTCGGAGACCGATCTCGGCCACTTCCGCGACTACTTCGTCCGCGTCCGCGTCGCCACCGAGCCGGTCCCCGCGTACTAGCTCGGAGGGGGACTTCGTCCCCCTCCGAGGTTCAATACGCGTTCTTGTTCACGAATCCTCGCCAGATCGTCCTCAAGAGAATCTTCATGTCGAAGGCGAGACTCCACCGTTCGATGTAGTACAGGTCGTACTCGATTCGTTTCTCCAGCGAGGTGTTGCCGCGCCAGCCGTTGATCTGCGCCCAGCCGGTCATGCCCGCCTTGACCTTGTGGCGCAGCATGTAACCCGGGATGCGGTGTCGAAACGTCTCCACGAATACCGGGCGCTCCGGGCGCGGACCGACGAGACTCATGTCACCCATGAGAACGTTCAAGAGCTGCGGGAGCTCGTCGAGGCTCAGGCGCCGCAGGAAGCTGCCCACGGGCGTCCGACGATCGTCGCCCGGCGTCGCCCAGACCGGGCCGCTGTCGGCCTCGGCGTCGGCGCGCATCGTCCGGAACTTCAACATCGAAAACGCGCGGCCGTCGAGGCCCATCCGCTCCTGGCGCAGGAGGACCGGCCCCGAGGACGTCAGCTTGATCACGATGGCGATCAGCAGCAGCAGGGGGCCGAGCACGACGAGCGCGACGGCCCCGACCGCGAGGTCGAGGGCCCGTTTGAGGATGCGGTTCCAGCCGTACAGGGGGGATTCGCGCAGATGCAGGACCGGCACCCCCTCGAACTCCTCGATCCCGCCACGCATCGACACCAGGCTGTAGACGTCGGGCACGAGATGGATGGCGAGCGGATCGTCCCCGATGTCCGTGAGGATGGCGCCGAGGCGACCGTACTCGCCGTGCGGCAGCGCGATGAGGATCAGGTCCACTTGCTCGCGGTCGAGAAGGGCGCGCAGGTCCTCGAAGCGACCGAGCCAGGAGGCGCCGGCGTCCGCGTGCTTGTCGCCCACGAGGCCGAGCACGCGCACGCCGATGTCGGGTCGGCGGCGCAGCGCGGCGAGAATCTCCAGCGCCGGACCACCGCCGCCCACGATGATGGCGCGGCGAAGGTTCATTCCCTGGCGGCGCGCGAAGCGAAGTCCTTCGCGAAACGTGGCCCGCCAGAGGCTGACGGCCACGATGGACAGCGCCCAGAAGTAGACGATGACGACCCGGGAGTACTCGGTCTCGCGGAACGCGAAGCGCATGATCGCGATCAGGACGAGCACGCCGAGGGTCGAGGCCTTGGCCACGTCGGCCCACTCGGACACATAGCTGCCCAGCCGCCGCGGCCGGTAGAGATCGAACCAGTGGAAGGCGCCGCCCCAGACCAGGACGATGGGGACGAGCTGCAGCAGGTATTCGCGGAGCGGCGGAACGTCCGGGGTCACGAGCGCCGGACCGACGACATAGAAGCGCAGGCCGTAGGCGGCGAGCCAGCAGAGGGCGATGAGGACCACGTCGATGGCCAGCGTGAGATGCTCGAAGACGCGCGAGTGAGCCTTCAGCACTGAACGAGCCCGGGCAGGCGGAGGCCGAGGAAGGCCGCGATCCGCTCCTTGAACCGCGGGCGATCGAATGCCTCGGCGCGCGCCCGCAGCCGCTTCGGATCGAACGCGATCGCGCCGCTCTCGAGACGACGCAGGGCCTCGACGAGCGCGTCGACGGTCTGCGCATCGAAGAAGAGGCCGGTCGGCGGCTCGGGGCCGCCCGGCGGCACTACCGTCTCCAGGGCGCCGCCGGCGGCGAAGGCGACGACGGGGCGTCCCGCCGCCATGGCCTCCAGCGGCACGATACCGAAGTCCTCGACCCCGGGAAACACGAGCGCGCGGCACCGCCGGTACAGCTCGGCGATCTCCGTGTCGGAGCGCCAGCCGAGGAACTCGACACCGGGACCGGCGAGGGCCCGCAGGGCACGCTCCTCGGGGCCCGATCCCACGACGAGGAGTCGACGGCCGAGACGGTTCACCGCCTGAATCGCGAGATCCAGGCGCTTGTAGGGCACCAGCGCGGAGACGACGAGGTAGAACTCGCCCGCGTCACCGTCGGCCACCTCGAACCGCTGCACGTCGACCGGCGGGTAGATGACGTCCGCGGAGCGGCCATAGTAACGCTCGATGCGGGACGCCACGTGGCGCGAGATCGCGATGAAGTCGTCGACGCGGGCGGTGGACCGGCGATCCCAGCGCCGGAGGCGAGCCGCCACCGGCGGCATCAGGGCGCGGACGAGCGGCCGCGCGCGGCGGCCGAAGTAGTCGTCGTAGAGATCCCAGACGTAGCGCATGGGCGTGAAGCAGTACGAGACGTGTCGCGCCCCCGGCGCCCGGCGGGCACCCTTGGCCACGCAGTGGCTCGAGGACAGGACGAGATCATAGCCCCGCAGATCGAAGGCCTCGACGGCGGCGGGGAACAACGGCAGGTAATAGCGATAGCGGGTGGCGGCGGCGGGCAGGCGCTGCACGAACGACGTGGTGATCCGGTGACGCTCGATGACCGTCGAGACGCTGCCCGGCACGTGCAGCAGCGTGAAGAGGTCGGCCTCGGGGAACAGCTCGCAGAACACCTCGAGGCACCGCTCGCCGCCCCGCATGCCGGTCAGCCAGTCATGGATGAGAGCAACACGCATGCGACGGCTTTCCCCCCCGATTTCGGTCATTGAAGGGTTCGGCTCGCCGCGCGGACGCGGCTCACCTCGCACTGCCACCGCTCGTCGCTCGCCTGCGGCTCGCTCCTCACTGCCTCCCCCCAGCACCGATTGCGCGGGCAAAGCCCGCGCTCGAACCCGGTCTATTCTGACGGATTTTGGCCTTCCATGACCCCATGAAGTATCGCCTGGACGGCGCGGGCGGTTTTTTCCCAGGAGAAGAGCTGGGCGCGGGCGAGGCCGAGAGCGGAGTGGGTCTTTGCGAAGACGTCGTCGGTGAAGACACGGCGGATCGCGGCGGCGATCGAGGCGCGGTCCTCGGCGTCGACGAAGACGCCGGCGTCGCCGACGACCTCGGGAAGCGAGGAGCGGCGCGAGACGACGACCGGCGTCCCGCACGCCATCGCCTCCAGGGCGGTGAGCCCGAAGCCCTCGTAGAGCGAGGGCAGGACCAGCATGCGCGCGCCGCGGTAGAGACCCGGCAGCTCGTCGTCCGGCGCGTAGCGCTGCCAGTCGACCCGATCACCGAGGCCGAGCGCGGCGATCCGCTCCTGGAGCGCGCGGACGTGGGCCGCGCGTCCCCAGCCGCGGATGACGAGACGACCCGCGATCCCGGCCACGGCGTCGGCGAACGCCTCGACGAGGCGGAGCAGGTTCTTGTGCGGCATCACGTTACCCACGAACAGGGCGTAAGGAGCGCCGTCCCGTGCCGCCGATGCGGCGGCCGTGAAGCGCACGGTGTCGTACCCGAGGAGCACGACGCGCAGGGTTTCCGGCGGCACGCGATAGAACTCCAGCAGATCGTGACGCGTGCTCTCGGAGCTCACGATCACGGCGGCCGAGCCGCGCAGCACCCGGGGGACGTAGTGACGGAAATAGTACTGCTGGCGCGGATACTCCCGCGGGTAGCGCAAGGGCAGCAGATCGTGCACCACCGTCACCTGCGGCAGCGCCGGGCGCAGCAAGCCCTCGGGCATCAGGTTGAGCAGCAGCCGGGGGCGCGCCCGCGCGACCCGGCGACGCAGGCCCGTCTGCGTCCACACCAGGCGCGCCAGGTGACCGGTCGCGCCCCGCTCGGGACGCAGCGCCGCCGGCACCCGTTCGAGGCGCGCCCCCGGCGCCACGATCAGGTCGGGGCGTGAGGTGTAGACGATCAGCCGCTCGCCGAGCTGGTCGAGCGCGTGGATGAGATGCAGGGCGTACAGCCCGAGCCCGGTCGGTCGGTCCCCGATGATCGCGGCGTTGACGGCGATCGCGCCGGTGGCCGTCACCCGACGAGGCGGAAGACGACGATCCGCCAGAGCGCCGCCACTGCGTCGCGCCAGCCGATCTTCTTGCCCTCGGCGTACGTGCGGCCGTGGTAGGAGATCGGCACCTCGTAGATCCGCACGCCGAGCTTCGCGGACTTGATCACGAGCTCGGGCTCGATGTCGAACCGGCGAGCGCGCAGGCGGAGCTGCTTGAGCACGGTCGTGCGGAAGGCCTTGTAGCCCACTTCCATGTCGCTGAGGTTCAGATCGGTGGCGAGATTGCACATCATGGTCAGGAAGCGATTGGCGAGGAAGTGACGGTAGTAGAGCACGCGGTGCTCGCCGCCGTGAAAGCGGTTGCCGAAGACGATGTCCGCGCGCCCTTCCACGATGGGCTTGAGGAGCGCCGGATAGTCGCGAGGATCGTATTCGAGGTCCGCATCCTGAATGATCACGACGTCGCCGGTGACGTGCTCCACGCCGCGGCGGATGGCCGAGCCCTTCCCCGCGTTGCGGTCCTGGAAGATGACCCGCGTGTCCTCGTGCCGACCGGCCTGATCGCGCAAGAACTCCCGGGTGCCATCGGTCGAGAAGTCGTCGACGACGATGAGCTCGATGGCGCAGTCGACGGGGGCGGCGCGCACCCGGGCGAGGATCTCGCCGATGGTGCCCACCTCGTCGTACACGGGAACGATCACCGAGAGCTTCATGGGATCGTCGCGGGCCGGCATCCGGCGACCACCGCACGGTAGACGTCGAGCGTCGACCGCGCCGTGCGCTCCCAGGAAAACCGGCGCGCCTGGACCAGCCCGCGCGCCCGCAGATCGGCGCGGAGCGCCTCGTCGTCCCACAGACGGGCCAGGGCGGCCGCGAGCCCGTCGACGTCGTCGGGGCCCACGAAGAGCGCCGCGTCGCCCACGACCTCGGGCAGCGAAGAGACGTTCGACGTCAACACGGGCGCGCCGCAGGCCATGGCCTCCAGCGGAGGCAATCCGAACCCCTCGTAGAGCGAGGGATACACGAAGGCGCGCGCGCCGGATAGCAAGACCGGTCGCAGCGCGTCCGGGACGTAGCCGAGACTGCGCACCCGTCCCCCGCGCTCCAGGCGATCGACGGTGGCGCGAATGGCGGCGTTGTTCCAGCCGTGCCCGCCCGCCAGCACGAGCGGTCCGATCGTCGCCGGCGTCAGCTCGAGAGCCCGGAGCAGCCGCAGCAGGTTCTTGCGGGGCTCGATGGTCCCCATGAACAGCAGATACTCGCCCGGCCGCAGGCCGAGAGGCCCCAGCCGAGCCGCGACCTCGGCGGCCGGCCGCGGCGTGAAGCTGGGGGCGACGCCTTCCGGAATCACGGAGACGCGCTCGGGCTCGACAGGCAGGAGCTTGAGGACGTCGTCTCGGGTCGAGCGCGAGGGCGTGATGATGTGGCTCGCTCGCGTCACCGCCGGCTCGAGGGCGGGCGCCATCCGCGCCAGCCGATCGGCGGGATGCCATTCCGGAAAGAGCAAGAGCGTCAGATCGTGGATGGTCAGCACATGGTGCGCGGCCGGCACCCGGTA
>WNGF01002353.1_pt1 | contig 26528 bp, 17 predicted proteins | sample 5400641 | NCBI WGS metagenome assembly WNGF01 (sample SAMN13153371, study PRJNA577476) | soil metagenome | isolation source: 80 cm soil or saprolite under grassland replicate 2 | place: USA:California | collected 2016-06-15 | reverse complement strand
GCTGCGCAAGGTCGCCCGGCCCGAGGACGTGGCGCGGCAGGTCGTCGTGCTGGCTTCGGACGAGATTTCCGGCCACGTCACCGGCCAGGTCGTCACGGTTGCCGGCGGGATGGAGGGGCGCGTCATCCAGGGCTGAGCAAACCGTGTCACGGGACAGACCGGGACAGACACGTGAACCTGTGGAAAGACCGGCGGCGGGCCGGAGCCCGCCGCCGAAGTGCTCCGCGCAGCCGCAGGATGATTGCCGTCAGTCCCCGGCCGGAGGAGTCTCGAGGTGAATCGGCACGAGGAACGCGTCCCTTTAGACGGCCGCGCCGGCAAGCCGGCACGGCCTCTCTGGTCGGCGTCGCGAGCGAGCGCCTTTGGACGGCCGCGCCGGCAAGCCGGCACGGCCTCTCTGGTCGGCGTCGCGAGCGAGCGCCTTTGGGCCATGGCCGGGGACTGTCCCCGGTCACGGCCCGGACCGACGGTTGGGGACGAGAAGGCACAGAGTTTTCGCTCTTGGAAGCGACAGCGGCGGAGCGCGAGCGCGTGCTCGGTCGCTGCGCGGCCGCAGGAAGATTGCCGTCAGCCCTCGACTGAAGGAGTATTTGGAGACCGGCGCGGAATTCGGAGGGCTCGAGGTCGAGGAGAAAGGGCTTCGGACAAAGATGGTCTGTAAGAACTGCGGTAGCGAGAACAAGAGCGACGCGAAGTTCTGCGTCGAGTGCGGCACGCCCCTTGCGCTCGCCTGCCCGGCCTGCGGCACGCCCCACGCCGCCGGCCAGCGCTTCTGCGCCGAATGCGGTACGACGCTCACCACCTCGGTGCCGCCCCCGGCGGCAGCGCCACGCGAGGCCCCGGCCGCGGAGCGCCGCCTCGTCTCGGTCCTCTTCGCCGACCTCGTCGGCTTCACGACGCTCTCGGAGAGCCGGGACGCGGAGGAGGTCCGGGAGCTGCTCTCCACGTACTTCGACACCTGTCGCAGCCTGATCGAGCGGTACGGCGGCACGGTAGAGAAGTTCATCGGCGACGCCGTGATGGCCGTCTGGGGCACGCCCGCCGCGCAGGAGGACGACGCGGAGCGGGCGGTGCGCGCCGCGCTCGAGCTGGTCGTCGCCGTGCCCGAGCTCGATCCCGGGCTCACGGCTCGCGCGGGTATCGTCACCGGAGAGGCCGCGGTCACGCTCGGCGCCGAGGGCGAGGGCATGGTCGCCGGCGACCTCGTCAACACCGCGAGCCGGATCCAGTCGGTGGCCGAGCCCGGCACCGTCCTCGTGGGCGAGAGAACCAAACGCGCGACCGAGGCGGCGATCGCCCACGAGGCGGCCGGCAGCTTCGAGCTCAAGGGCAAGGCGGAGCCCGTGCCGCTCTTCCGGGCGCTCCGCGTGACCGCCGGCAGAGGCGGGGCGCTGAAGTCGACCGGCCTCGAGCCTCCGTTCGTCGGCCGCGACCGTGAGCTGCGGCTGGTCAAGGAGCTCTTCCACGCCTCCGCCGAGGAGGGCAAGGCGCACCTCGTCTCGGTCGTCGGGATCGCCGGCGTCGGGAAGTCGCGAGTCGGCTGGGAGTTCTTCAAGTACCTCGACGGCGTCTCCGACGACATCTGGTGGCACCGCGGCCGCTGCCTCGCCTACGGCGAGGGCGTCGCCTACTGGGCGTTGGCTGAGATGGTCAGGGGCCGCGCCGGGATCGTGGAGGGCGAGGAGCCGGAGGCGGCCCGGCCCAAGCTGCAGGCGGCGGTGGAGCAGCACGTCCCCGATCCCGACGAGCGGCGCTTCGTCGAGCCCCGGCTCGCGCACCTGCTCGGCGTCGACCAGCGCGCGACCCACGAGCGCGACGACCTCTTCGCGGCTTGGCGCCTCTTCTTCGAGCGGCTGGCGGAGCAGAGCCCCGTCGTTCTCGTCTTCGAGGACATGCAGTGGGCCGACGTCTCGCTGCTCGATTTCGTCGAGTACCTGCTCGAGTGGTCCCGCTCGCATCCGCTCTTCGTGCTCGTGCTCGCCCGCCAGGAGCTCGCGGAGCGTCACCCCGACTTCGGCAAGGGCCTCCGCAACGCGACCACCCTCTCGCTCGAGCCGCTCTCGCCGCAGGCGATGGAGGCGCTCCTCGGCGGCTTCGCCCCCGGCCTGCCCGACTCCCTCCCTGGCCAGATCCTGGATCGGGCCGAGGGAATCCCGCTCTACGCGGTCGAGACCGTGCGAATGCTCCTCGACCGGGGCCTGCTCGTACGCGAGGGCGACGTCTACCAACCGACCGGGCCGGTCGAGACGCTCGAGGTTCCCGAGACCCTCCATGCGCTCATCGCCGCGCGCCTCGACGGCCTCGCCCCGGAGGAGCGGCGCATCCTCAAGCAGGCGTCGGTGCTCGGAAAGACCTTCACGAAGCAGGCGCTCGCCCATCTGTCCGGGATCGCCGAGGACGAGCTCGAGCCGCTGCTCGCGTCCCTCGTCCGCAAGGAAGTGGTGAACCTCCAGTCGGACCCGCGCTCCCCGGAGCGCGGCCAGTACGGCTTCCTCCAGGACCTGCTCAAACGCGTCGCCTCCGAGACGCTGGCGAAGCGGGAGCGGAAGAGCCTCCACCTGGCCGCCGCCGAGTACCTGGAGGGAAGCTGGGGGCCCGCCGAGCACGAGATCGTGGAGGTGGTCGCTTCGCACTACTTGGCGGCACTCGAGGCTACTCCGGACGCAGAAGACGCCGGCGAGATCAGGGCCAAGGCTCGCGGGCACCTGAGCGGTGCCGCCGAGCGCGCCGCCTCGCTTGGGGCAAACGAGGAGGCGGAGCGCTACTTCGAGCAGGCCGCCGAGCTCGCCGAGAACCCCCTCGAGGAAGCCGAGCTGCTGGAACGGGCCGGCGAGATGGCGTGGTCGCGTGGGCAGGGGGATCAAGCCGAGGCGCACTACCGGCGCGCGATCGAGCTCTTCGAAGCGAAGGAGCAGACGCATCCCGCCGCGAGAGTCGCCGCGCGCCTCGGCGAAGTCGAGTGGCAGACAGGTCGGCTCGACGAGGCGCTCGAGCGCATGGAACGCGCCTACGGCGTGCTTTCGGGCGACGAGCCGGACCACGACCTGGCGACGCTCGCCGCGCAGCTCGGACGCCTGTACTGGTTCCACGGGAACGTCGAGCGCGCCGCCGAGCGGGTCGAGAGCGCGCTCGAGATCGCCGAGACGCTGTGGCTGCCCGAGATCGTCGCGCAGGCGCTGATCACCAAGGGCATCGTGGCCGACACGATGGGCCGCTCCGAGGAGTCGATCGCCCTTTTGAAGCATGCTTTGGAGCTCACGCTCGAGAACGACCTGCCCTGGGCGGCGCTGCGCGCGCACACGAACCTGGGCGACACGCTCGCGCGCCGCGAACGGTTCGAGGAGGCGCTCGAGAACCATCGCGCCGCAGCCGCGCTTGCCACGAGGGTCGGCAACACCTTCTGGGACCGGATGTCGCACGCCGACTCGGTCTACATCTTGGCGGCTACCGGAGCCTGGGACGAGGCTCTCGGCGAAGCGAGGCAGGTGCTCGCCGACTCCGAGGCCGGCTACATCTGGGGCCTTCTCTCGCTCGTCTCGGAGGTGTACGTCCCGCGTGGCGCGATCGACGAGGCGAAGGATCTGGTCGCCCTCCTTGCCCGGGCGGAGAGCTCGACAGACGTGCAGGAGCGCTCGGCCTTCGCCGCGGCGAAGGCCGGCGTCCTGCGAGCGACCGGGAGCCCGGGCGATGCGCTCGCAGCAGCGGAGGCGGCGCTCGCGGACATCGGCACCCTCGGGGCGACGAGCCAGCCGATCAGGTTCGCCTTCGCCGAGGCGCTCGAATCGGCGTTCGCGCTCGGCGACCTGGCGAAGGTGGAGCAACTGATCGCACAGATCGACGGGCTGCGTCCACGTGAGCGCACGGCGTTCCTCCGCGCCCAGGCGGTCCGCTTCCGCGCCCTCCTCGCGGCCGCACGAGACGAGCACGACGCCGTGGAGCAGGGCTTCAAGACGGCCGAGCAGATCCTTCGCGAGTACGGCATGCCGTTCCGGCTCGCCGTCGTGCAGCTCGAGCACGCCGAGTGGCTGCTCGGCCGCGGGCGCAGCGAAGAAGCCGAGCCGCTGCTCACGGAGGCACGCGAGACCTTCGAGCGCCTCGAAGCAAAACCCTGGCTAGAGCGAGCAAGTGAGGCCTCTCCCGCAGTCGAGGCCGCCGCCGGTTCTTGATTCTTGTCGGAGACCGAGCGGTTACGAACTTCGGCGTGCAGGACTTGGCCGAAGGCCGAGTGCTCTGCGCGCGTTTCGTTCTCTGCGCGCGTTTCGTTCTCTGCGCGCGTTTCGTTCTCTGCCCGCGTTTCATGTACTCAGGCGGGGCCGCCGCCCGGCCCCGCCTGAGTCTCCCGTGAGAGAGCCGCAGTTACACTCGGCGGGCCCCGCCGCATCGGGCCCGATCCGTTTCGACTGAGCTGCCCCCGCCGCATCGGGGCGCTCCGTCGTATGCGTCAGGAGTATCGCCCGGTTGGCATCGCTTCATCTATCCCCCGTTCTCGGTTGACTGCCTCGCTTCACTCTGAGGCACCCCTTGCGGTCCCGCCCTCAGGACGCACGGCTGAGGCATCGCTTGCGATGCCGACCTGAAGACCATGCCGGCTTTGCCGGCGTGGTCGTTTCTATCTCGTGCGTCCGTCTGAACTGACCGGTCGACCCGCTTGGGTTCATCGAAGGCGGTGCGCGAGTAGAGTCGAGCTCGTATGAACAGCCGTTTCGAGCAGCGTTTGGCCACCGGCCCGGTGGTGGTCGGCGACGGCGGGATGGGGGTCCTCGTGACCAGTGCCGTCCCGCGCCTTCGGACGCCCGAAGAGGCCAATCTGCGCGCGCCGGAAAGCGTCGTCACCCTGCACACGAGCTTCATCCGGGCCGGCGCCGACCTGATCGAGACCAACACGTTCGGCGCCAACCGGCGCAAGCTGGCCCAGCACTACCTCGAGGACGAGTTCGAGCGGATCAACAGCGCGGGCGTCAAGCTCGCGCGCGAGGCCCGCGAGGTCTCGGGCCGCGACGTCTTCGTCGCCGGCTCGATCGGCCCGCTCGGCGACCTCGGCGCTGTCCCCCCACTCCAGCGCGGCCCCGTCTTCGCCGAGCAGGCGGCGATCCTCGACGGTCGCGGCGTCGACCTGTTCATGGTCGAGACGTTCTATGACCTCGACGAGCTCGAGACGGCGATCGAGGCCGTGCGAAGCGTCTCGTCGCTGCCGATCGTCGCCACGCTCACCTTCGACGAGGGCGCCGAGACGCTCGCGGGAGTGAGCGCGAAGGAGGCCGCCGCCCGCCTGGGACCGCTCGAGCTGGCGGCGATCGGCGCGAACCACGGGTCGGGCCTCCACGCCGCCCTCGCGGCGCTCGAGGAGATGGGCTCGGACGGCGGCCCGCCGCTCGCCGCGCTCCCGAACGTCGGTCTCGCCAGCCTCTCGGGCGGTCGGGTCATCTACCCGCACGCGACTCCCGAGTACTTCGCCGAGTTCGCGGCCCACGCGCGGGAGCTCGGCGCGCGCCTGATCGGCGGCTGCTGCGGCACGACGCCGCTCGAGATCGCCGCGATCCGGTCGGCTGTCGAGGAGGAGCGCGCCCCGCGCGGCTCGCTCGAGGTCGTCGAGCGCGAGCTGGTCGAGCCGTCGCTCGCAGGCGGGCCGCAGGAGACGAGCCTCGCCCGGATGCTTCGCGAGAGCGAATGGGTCACCTGCGTCGAGCTCGACCCGCCCAAGGGCGGCAACTACCAGGGGATGCTCCAGGTCGCCCGCACGTTGAAGGACTCCGGCCAGGTCGGACTCGTCGACATCAACGACAACCCGATGGCGCGGGCCCGCGCGAACGCGCTGATGGCATCGGTGGCGATCGAACGCGACTGCGGCATCGAGACGATCCCCCACGTCACCCCGCGCGACACCTCGGTGATGGGGCTCGAGTCGCTGCTGCTCGGCGCGCACGCAGAGGGCGTTCGCAACATCCTGTCGGTCACGGGCGACCCGCCGGAGATCGGCGACTACCCAGGCTCGCGCGGCGTCTACGAGGTCGACTCGATCGGCCTCTCCCAGGTCGTCTCGCGCCTGAACCAGGGCGAGGACTTCAACGGCAAGGGAATCGACGCGCCGACCTCGTTCTTCCTCGGCGTCGCGGTCAATCCGTCTGCGGACGACCTCGAGCTCGAGCTCGACCGCTTCCGGCAGAAGGTCGAGGCCGGCGCCCGTTTCGCGATGACCCAGGCCCTCTTCGACCTCGCCTACCTCGACCGCTTCGAGGAGCTGCTCGGCGGCTGGCCGGTTCCGATCCTGGTCGGGATCTTCTACGTTCGCAGCCACCAGCTCGCGGTCCGCCTCCATAACGAGGTGCCGGGAATCGTGGTGCCGGAGCCCGTGCAGCGGCGCCTCGAGCAGGCGGGCTCGAACGCGGCCGCCGTGGGCCTCGCCCTCGCGCGCGAGCTCTACGCAGGCGCCCGCGAGAAGGCGGCGGGCGTCTACCTGATCCCGCCGTTCAAGCAGCCCGAGGCCGCTCTGGACGTCCTGGGGTAGGACAAGCGAAGAGGCCGCTCCCCTACGGCCTCTTCGCTCCTGGGGAAGTCCGGTCGCTAGTGCGCGAGCGTCCCGCGGTGCCGCCGAAGCGTCAGCACGCCGGCGGCGCCGACGAGCATCGTCCCGAACAGCGCGCCCGCGCCGATTCCCGCGTCGCTCCAGTCGAATCCGTCGTTCGTCGAGACGAGCACCGGCTCCGCGGCGGGCGAGAGAGGCTGCTGCCCGTGCGTGTTCTCGCTCACCAGCGCGACGGACGGCTGCGAGACGAGGTTCTGGCCGGCGGTGTTCTCGCTCACGAGCGGCACGGACTGGAGGATCTGGTTCTGACCCGCCGTGTTCTCCGTCACGAGGGGAGTCGACGTCTGAACGGCGGCGACCATCTGATCGTCCACCTGCTTGGCTACTGCCGCCTGGACCGGAAACGCGATCCCGACGACCAGAGCGATCGTCAGTGACTTGAGGATTCGCTGGAACATTGCTCCTCCTTCTTCTTTCCGACTGAACATGCACCGACGGTACGCCCGTGGCGCGCGGAAAGAAATTGGAGAAATCCCTACGTTTTGCTCGGCGCTTCCCGATCCGTGAGACGGGTAGCAAGCGCCGCACGTGAGCGAATTCCCAGCTTCGCGTAGACGCGCGAGAGGTTCGCTTCCACCGTCTTCACCGAGACGAAGAGCGCCGCGGCCACCTCCTTGTTCGAGCGGCCCTCGGCAACCAGCTCGGCGATCTGCCGCTCCGTGGCCGTCAGGCCGCCCTCCGAGCGGCGCCGGCCACCGATCCGGGCGAGCTCCGACCGCGCCCTCTCGGCGAAGATCGTTGCATCGAGCTTCTCGAACGCGACCACGGCTTCTTCGAGCTCGCCGCGCGCGTCTGCCTTCCGCTTCGCCCGCCGAAGCGCCGCTCCGTACGCAAGCGACGTCCGCGCGCGGTCGAATGGGAGCGGGGCCGCGTCGTGCTCCTCGAGCGCGCGCTCGAACAGCGCGAACGACTCGTGGAGACTGCCGGTCGCGGCCGCGAGCAGGCCCCTGCAGCGCAACGCGGAGGCGACGGCGCCGCTGCGCCGCAACCGGACTGCGTTCGCCTCGTACCAGTCGAGCAGCTCACCGGCCTCGTCCAGGCGGCCGAGCTCGACCAGCGCCTCGACGTGATCCGGGACGAACCGGGTCACACCGGGCTCGCAGGTCTCCTCGGCCCGCGCGAGCTCGACGAGCGGCGCGAGCCGCGCCGCCGCTTCCTCGCCACGTCCCAGCGAGAGCTCGAGCAGTCCGAGCGCGGCGGTTGCGAAGTGCACCGCCAGTGTCATCTGCGTCTTCTTGCCGAGCTCGAGCGCGACGGCGGCGGCCTCGCGCGCCTCCTCGACGCGACCGCGGTGCGCCTCCGAGTACGCGCGCACCGCCTGCGCATAGCCGACGAAGGTCTCCTGGCCGGCCTGCTCGCCGATCTCGCGCGCCGCCTCGGTGTCCCGCCGGGCGCGCGCGAAGTCCCCGAGAAGGCAGTCCGCCTGCGCCAGCAGGATGTAGACGTACGCGAGCGACCCCTCGTCGCCGAACTCGCGCCCGCGCTCGATCAGCTCCTCGTAGGTCTGCCGCACCTCCGCGGGCTCGCCCCACCACATCCGCGTGATCGCCGCGGTCCACTTCGGCTGGGCGAGGATCCGCGCGCTTTCCGCGATCGACTGGTGCGCGAGCGCCTGCTCGAGCGTCTCGGCCGCCTCAGGGCGCCCGAGCGTCGCCTCCGCCAAGAGCTGCGAGCCCAGAGCCTCGGCGAGAAGTGTCTCCTCCCCGAGCTCGACCGCCATCGCTGCGGCCGCCTTCGCCTGCTCGATCGCGTCGCTCAGCCGGGTCCGGCGCCTGACGAGCTGCGTCGCAGCGCCCTCGAGCGCCCGCGCTCGCATCAGCTTGTCGTCCCCGGCTTCCTCGGCCGCCTGCTGGAACAGCTCCGTCGCGGCCTGAAGGTCGTCCGAGTAGGAGCGAACGCGGGCGAGCCGGATCAAGACGCCCGCCCGCTCCGAGCCGGCCGGCAGCTGCGCCGCGACCTCTTCGAGCAGCGCCCGCGCCCGCCTGCTGTCGCCCGACTCGAAGTGGTAGTAGCCGGCGTCGCACTTACGGCGGCGGGTTTCCCCTTCGTGCTCCGCCGGCGTGAGCAGCGCGGCGTGCTCGCTCAGCTCCGCGGCGGAGGCCGGGGCGCCGCGGGCGCGCGCCTGAGCCGCTCCCTCGTCGAGTGCGGCGGCGACGGCCTCGGCCGGACCGGTCGCCGCGAGGGCGAGGTGGCGGGCGCGCTCCTCCGGATCGCGGGTGAGCTCGCCGAGGCGCCGGTGCACGTCGCGGCGCCGGGCCGGCTCGGCCGCCGCGTACGCGGCCGAGGCCAGCAGCGGATGCTCGAAGCGCACGCTTCCGTGCTCGATCCGGACGATGTGCGCCGCCTCGGGAGCGGCCAGCGCCTCGGGGGCCTCGACGACGCGCTCGACGAGCTCGACCGTCGGCTGTGACGCAGCCGCGGCCGCGAGCAGTGCGCGCTGGGCCTGCTCTGGCAATGCCGCCACGCGTCCGCGAACCAGTGCGTCGAGGGTCGGCGGCAGGCCGCGCCCCGACTCGATCCGCTCCGGCGTGCGCGCGAGCTCGAGCGCGAAGAACGGGTTGCCCCCGGAGAGCTCGTGGATCCGGTGCAGGAGCGGCCGAGAGAGCACCGTCCCCAGCCGCTCGTGCAGGAGCGCGTTGAGCGGGACGAAGCCGAGCGGGCCGATCGGCACGCGCAGAAGCCGCTCCGGGGGAAGGGCCTGCTCGAGCCCCGACTCGGCCCCGTCGTCGACCCGGCGGGCGAGCAGCAACGCAACCGGCTCTTCCCGCAGCCGGCGGGCGGTGAACTCGAGCGCGGCCGCGGACGAACGGTCGAGCCACTGGAGGTCGTCGATCCCGACGAGCACCGGCCCATCCGAGGCGAGCGCCCGGAGCGAGCCCAGCACGCCGGCGGCCACGGCGCGGCGGTCGGGTCTCGGCCCGCGGGGATCCTCGATCAGCAGGGCCACCTCGAGCGCGCGCCGCTGGGGAGGCGGCAGCTCGCCGAGCACGTCGCCGACGGCGTCGCCGAGCAGGTCGGCCAGGCTCGAGAAGGCGAGCTTCGCCTCGCCCTCGGCCGGCCGCGCCCGCAGCGTCCGGAAGCCTCGGCCCGCGGCCGCCCCGACCGCCGCTCGCCAGACCGTCGTCTTGCCGATTCCCGGTTCCCCGTCGATCACTACCGCGCAGGCGGGCGCCCCCGCCTCGAGGAACCCGGCGATGGCGGCGAGCTCTTCGTCTCTGCCGACGAGATCGGCGGCCGCTGTGGCCATGAGCCTTCGTTCCCGATGGTACGAGGCCGGATCGCGTTGCGGAAGCCCGGCTAGCTAAGCGGCGCAGGGGCCGGTCGAGACCGGGCCGCGCACCGAGGCGAGTGCACGCCGCACGATCGACCCCGGAATGCCGTACCCGCCGCCGCCCCGCCGGGCCGCGAAGACCGTCGCCTGGACCGCGCCCGAGGCGTCCACGGCCGGCCCGCCGGAGTCGCCGTGGCGAACTGCGCCGCTGAGGCTCGTCACGGTCCGGGGAAATGGGCCTCGTCCGTAGGCGTCCTGGCCGATCACCGTCGCGGTCGTGCCGATTCTTCCCGGAACGGCGTCCAAAGGCCCGTTCTCGGGGTAACCGACGACGGCGACGGCGGCGCCGGGGCGCGGGGCGATCAGGCGCAGGGCACGCGCCGAGAGACCGGGCACGCGCAGCACCGCGGCGTCGTTGCGCGGGTCATAGGCGACCGCCTGGGCCGCGAGGGTCCGGCCCCTGAACGTCACGACGGTCGTGTCGTCCTCGCCGGCAACGACGTGGGCGGCCGTGACGACGAGCCCGGGTCGCGCGACCCAGCCGCTGCCCTCGACGCCGAGGCCGCAGGCGGTTCCGAGCACGCGCACGACGCTCGGAGCGGCCGCGCGCACCCGCGGCCGCGAGAGCACGCGAGGATCCGGCGGCGCGACCGGCACCGGCGGCCCCGCGAAGCTCGGGAAGGGGTCGATCCGCCGCAACGCGTTCAGGAGCGTCCGCGGCGGCACGATCGCGTTCAGACGCTGGAGCACCTCCGAGCGCTGCACCGCGCGCCGGAGCTGGGCCTGCCCCGGCAGCTGGAGCGCCATTGCCCCCACCACCCAGACGACGGCGAGCCCGATGAGCGCCCCGGCCACCAGCCCGCCGGCAGAGTCGAGGTTCCGGGCCGCCGCCGTCCTCTGGCGCGCCCGCAGGACCGCGCCGACCGCGCTGCCGATCACCTCGAAGGTCACCGCCAGGCCCACGGCCCCCGCGAGCGCGAGCAGCGGCGAGTAGGGAGAGCTCGCTCCGTTCGAGAGGAGAACCGAGGCGAGGCGCCCGCCGAGCACCGCGCCGGCGACCAGACCCACCAGCGAGAGGCCGCTCCAGACGAAGCCCTGAACCGCCCCGCCCACGGCGGCGAACAGGACGATCGCCAAGGCGGCCCAGTCGACCGCAGTCACCGCGTTAGGCTAGTCGCCATGGAAGGTGCCGAGCTCCAGGAGTTCATCGACCGCTACAACGCGGCCTGGAACGCGCACGACGTCGAGACGATCGTCTCCATGCACACCGACGACTCGGTGTTCGAGAACCACGTCACCGGCGACGTCAACGTCGGGCGGGAAGCAATCGGGCGCGCGGTCTCCGGCATCTTCTCCGTCTTCCCCGATCTCACGTTCGAGACCCGGCGCGCCTACATCCGCGACGATCTGGTCGTCCAGGAGTGGACGGCGCGCGGAACGCATCAGGGGACGATGGCCCGCTCCGGGATCGAGGTCGAGCCGACCGGCCGAAGCGTCGAGTACGAGGGCATGGACGTGATCCCGATCCGCGACGGCCTGGTCGCGCGGAAGGACGTGCACTCGGACTCGGTCATGCTTCTCCGCCAGCTCGGCCTGACGCAGATCGCCTAGCCGCGGAAGCCGACCTGCGTGAGCGCCTCGTCGAGCGCACCTTCGACATCCGCGTCGGCCGCGCCGGGGTCGGCTACGAGCTCGATGTCGATCCACGTCTCGACAGCGAGAGCCTCCACGCGGCGGTCGCGCTCGTCCTGACCTGACGCGCTCCGCGCTCGGCCGGACCCTTCGGAGGCCACCGAGACGCGGACGCGCGGGCCGAAGACGGTGGCCGAGGGTCTCTCGGAGGGCGGCGGCTCGACGCCGAGCGCTCGGAGCACGAGATCGTCGTCGGCGGGCGAGCGGACGGTGATGCGGAGCGAGTCCTCGAGCCCGCGCACCACGAGCCCGCGGCCTTCGAGCTCCGCGGCCACCGCCAGCGCCTCCGGCGACCGGACGACGACGAAGTTCGCGTGCACCTCGGGCACGCCGTAACCGGCGGCGGCAAGGGCGCGGCGCATTCGCTCTCGCTCCGCAAGCGTGGCGGCCACTTCGCCGTCGACTCGCGGCTCCCGCAGCGCCCCGGCCGCCAGCGTCGCCGCGGTGGTCGCGATCGGCGCCGGCGAGCGGCGCGTCCCCAGCTCCGCCGCCACCTCTTGCGAGGCGATCGCGTACCCGACCCGCAGGCCGGCCAGGCCAAACGCCTTCGAGAGCGTCCGCATGCATACGAGATTCGGCAGGTTGCGGGCCGCCCCGGCGGTGGTCTGGCCCGCGTACTCGAAGTACGCCTCGTCGACGGCGACGAGCGTGTCGGGCACGCTGTCCGCGAGCCGGACGATCTCATCGGGCGGCCAGAGCTCCCCGCTCGGGTTCCCGGGATTGCAGAGCCAGAGCACCCGCGCATCGCTTGCGGCGGCGGCGAGCGCGTCGAGATCGCGGGCCACGGTGCGCACGTCCGCTCCCTCGATCCCGCTCGCCACGGCGTAGAGCGGGTACGTGGGCGCCTCGGTGACCGCGATCGAGCCCGGGCTCAGGTACGTGCGCGCGACGAGCGCGATCAGTCCGTCGGCGCCGGCATCGACGACGAGCTCGTCCGGCTCGCAGCCCGCGTACGCCGCCGCCGCGGCCCGAAGCTCGCGGTAGCCGCCGTCGGGGTACTCACCCCTGTCGACGAGCGCCCTCTCGGCCGCCGGCGCGAGCGGCGCCGGGAACGCGGGCAGGTTCGCGTCGAACCGGAGCACGTGCGCCGGGGAGAGCCCGTGGCGCGCCGCAACGTCTCGGACGGTCGGCGCCCACACGTAGGGCTCGAAGCCGGAGCCCGTTGCGCGCGCGAGCGGCGCCACGTCTAAGGCACCGCTTGCGGTGCCGCGTTGCAGGCCGGCCATCCCGGCAAAGCCGGCATGGCCTCCTCTCGGCATCGCAAGCGATGCCGAGGGACGCTCGGGCCGCGGCTGCGCTTGCGCAGCCGCTTCGAGGAGTCGCGGGCTTTGCCCGTGACTCCGCCTGCTTCCGCGGGCGTCCGTCTGCAATGGCCGGTCGAAACGACGGAGTTCGTCATCGAAACCGTCTCTACGCCGCTGCCGCGCCGTCGCTCTCGAGGATCAGCGAGAGAATTCGCCGCTTCAGCTCCGCGAACGCCGGCGACCCCAGATCGTCCAGCGTTCGCGGGCGCGACAGCTCGACGGGGATCACCTCCCGGATCCGCCCCGGCCGCGGGCTCATCACGAACACCGTGTCGCCGAGGAAGATCGCCTCCTCGATGTCGTGGGTGACGAACGCGATCGTGCGCCGGTGCTGCTCCCAGATCTCGGTCAGGAAGCGTTGCGCTGCCGCGCGCGTCAGAGCGTCGAGCGCTCCGAAGGGCTCGTCCATCAGCAGCACCTTCGGATCGTTCGCCAGCGCACGCGCGATCGCCGCCCGCTGCTGCATCCCGCCGGAGAGCTCTTTCGGGTAGGCACGCTCGAACTCGCGCAGGCCCATCTCGCCAAGCAGCGAGTCGGAGACGCGGCGACGCTCGCGCTTGCTCGTCCCCTTCAGCGCGAGCCCGAACTCGATGTTCTCGCGCACCTTCAGCCACGGGTAGAGCGTGTACGACTGGAAGACCATGCCGCGGTCGGCGCCCGCGCCCCGGATCGGGCTGCCGTCCACGGTCACCAAACCCGACGTCGGCTCGACCAGGCCGGCCATGATGTTCAGCAGCGTCGACTTTCCGCAGCCCGACGCGCCGACGATGCAGGCGAAACTCGCATCCGGGATCTCGATCGAGACGTGATCGATCGCGCGCACCTCGCCGCGCCGCGTTGGAAAGACCATCGAGACGTCGTGGACAGCGATGGCGCTCATGGGGCAACCTCTGCCCCATGAGCGGGTGGAGGGGGTGTGGGGGAACCGGGAGGTTCCCCCACGTTGGGTTGTAAGAAGGGGGCACGTGGGGGAAACATGGTTTCCCCCGTGGGAGCGAGCCGGAGGCGAGCGACGCTCACCGGCTCACGCGCTCCGTGTAGGGGAAGAGCGTCCGATGAAGCCAGCGGAAGATCGCGTCGGTGAGCAGTCCGAGGATGCCGATCGTGACGATCCCGGCGATGATCTGGTCCGTCTGGAGGAAGCGGCTCGCCGACAGGATCACGTGCCCGATCCCCGTGTTCGCGGCGACGAGCTCGGCGACGATCAGGTACGTCCACGCCCAGCCGACGGCGATGCGGAGATTGTCGACGACGCCAGGCCAGCAGGCGGGAACGAGCACCCGCCAGAAGACTTGCCACCGCGACGCGCCGAGCGTGTACGCGATGTTCAGGAACTCCTTCGGCACGTTCGCCGACACGTCCGCGATCAAGAGCGCGAGCGGGAAGAAGACGCCGATCCAGATCACCGCGATCTTCTCCCCGTCGGCGATGCCGAGCCAGATGATCAGCAGCGGGATAAACGCCGACGCGGGCATGTACCGGATTGCGGCGATCAGCGGCTCGAAGAACGCCTGCACGACGCGGAACGCGCCGATCGCGATCCCGAGCGGAATCGCGATTGCCGCAGCGATCAAGAAGCCGAGCATGATCCGGTAGGTGCTCGCCCAGACGTCGTGGATGAAGCCCTGGTGGACGAACATGTCGTAGAGCGTTCGGGCCGTCGTGACCGGCGTCGGCAGGAAGTACGACCGCACCTGCCCCGTGTAGGAGAGGAGCGCCCAGATGCCGATCACGAGCGCGAAGGAGGAGACCCCGAGCGCGAACGCGAGCGTGCGCGGGATCGGCTCCTTCGGCGCGAGGTAGCGGTCGAGCCGGCTGCGACGCGGCGCCGGACCCGCCGCAGGGACGGGCGGGGCCGGCGCCGTCGCCCGGCGACTAGCCGGATCCGAAGCCATTCACGAACGCGGGATCGATCACGCTCGAGGCGTTGGCCGTGCTCGAGGTCTCGCCGATCCTCTTCCAGAACTTGGCGGCGCCGTCGAACGTCTGATAGATCGGGCCCTTCGCGCTCTCAGTGCCGAAGAACTTCTTGTTGTCGGCGATCGTGAGCAGCCTGACGGTCGCAAGCTGGGCCTTCACGTCCGGGACCTTCCCCTGGATGTACTTCGCGATGATCGGATAGGCCTGGCTCGGGTTCGAGGCGATGAACTTGATCGCGTCGTCGTAGCCGCGCAGGAACGCCTTCACCGAGTCCGCGTGATCCGTGACGAAGTCGGGCTGGAACGCGACCGCGTCGACGATGATCGTCCGGTACGGGCCCTGCTTCGTGGAGGCGAGCACATGGCCGTCGGGGTTGCTCTCCGCGCGGGAGAGCCACGGCTCCCACGTCACCGCCACGGGAACGCGTCCCGCGGCGAACGCTGCCCCCGCGTCGCCGGATGTCATGTCCACCTTCTCGACGTCGTCGAGGGACATGCCGTGCTTGTCGAGCACGTACGCGAGCAGCCACTCGCTCGTCGAGCCCTCGCTCACCGCGACCTTCTCGCCCTTGAGCTGCGCCACGGAGCTGATGTCCTTCTTCGCGACGATCCCGTCGCCTCCGACCGAGGCGTCGAGCCCGAGCACGACCTTCGACGGCACGCCCTTGGCGGCCGTGCGCGCGTACGTGTCCACCGTCGAGGCGATCCCGTCCAGCCGGCGGGCCTTGAACGCGGCGAACCGCTGCACCGGATCTTCGATCAGGGTGTAGGAGACCTTGACGCCCTCCTTCTTGAACAACCCCTTCTTCTGGCCGACGACGATCGGGGCGTAGCCGATCCAGGTCGAGAAGGACATGTTGATCGGCGCTGCGCGCGACGTCTTCTTCGCGCCCCCGCCGGACGACTTCTTGCTGCTCCCACCGCACCCCGTTGCGGCAAGGGCAAGCACGAGCGCGCCGGCGAGCGACAGCGCTACCAGCGACCGCTTTCTCATGGGAAACCCTCCTTGCTACAGACCGTCCTAGGGAAGCCGTTATAACGGCTGTCGATGAGTGGCGCCAATGCACTGCTGCATGAGCTCGAGCAGGCGGCCGGCCTCGACGCGGTCGCGGTGGCGGAAGGCGACCGGGCCGCGTATGCCGCCGACGAGAGCAGCGCCGCGCCGTCGCTGCCCGACGTCGTCGTCCGTCCTGCCGACGTGGCAGCGGTCGCGCGGGTGCTCGCGGTCGCGGATAGGCACCGAGTCCCGGTCGTCCCCGTCGGCGGCCGCACCGGGCTCTCCGGCGGCTCCGTTCCGCTGCACGGCGGGATCGCGCTTTCGCTCGAGCGGCTCGACCACATTCATCCGGTCGACCGCGGGAACTTCACAGTCTCGGTCGGGGCCGGAGCTCGAACCGCCGACGTCCAGACCGCCGCGCTCGCCGCGGGGCTCTTCTACCCGCCCGACCCGGCGTCGCTCTCCCGCTCGACGATCGGCGGCAACATCGCCGCCAACGCGGGCGGGCCTCGGTGCTTCAAGTACGGCGTCACCGCCGAGTACGTCCTCTCGCTCGAGGCGGTTGCCGCGGACGGGAGGATCTTCCGGACCGGCCGGCCGACACGGAAGAACACCGCCGGTCTCCGGCTCGCCGCGCTGCTCGTCGGCTCGGAAGGCACGCTCGCCGTCGTGACGGAGGCGACGCTGCGCCTCGTGGCGGCGCCCGGCGCACGCGTGGCAGCGACCAGCACGTTCGAGTCGGTCGAGGCCGCCGGCGAGGCCGTCGTCGCGATCGTCCGGGCAGGCGTCGTCCCGTCGGCGCTCGAGCTCCTCGACCGCAACTGCGTCGAGCTGCTCGGCCTCGACGGCAACGCGCTCCTGCTCGTCGAGGTGGACGGTGCGGACGAGCGCTCGGTCGCAGCCGACCTCGAGCGGCTCGCGCCGCTGCTCGGGCCCGACGTCGACGTCGCCCGGGACGAGGCCGGCGTGGAACGGCTGTGGGCGCTGCGCCGCGGGCTCTCGCCGGCGCTCGCGGCCTCGACGCCGGACTTCCTCTTCGAGGACGTGTGCGTTCCGATCAGCCGTATTCCCGAGGCGCTGCGCGGGATCGAGGAGATCGCCCGCCGCCGCCGCATCCGCATCCCCGTCTTCTGCCACGCGGGCGACGGCAACCTCCACCCGAGCATCCTGTTCGACCGTCGCGCGGGCGACGAGGCGGAACGGGCGCGCGCCGCCGAGGCGGATCTGCTCCGGCTCGCGCTGTCGCTCGGCGGCACGATCAGCGCCGAGCACGGCATCGGCCTGCTCAAGCTGCCCTGGCTGGCCGAGGAGCTCGACGCCGCCGCGCTCGACCAGATGCGCGCGATCAAGCGGGCGCTCGACCCGCACGGAATCCTCAACCCGGGGAAGCTTCTCCCAGCCTAGGCCTCTCTCGCAGCGGCGCGGAGGGCCAGCAGCTCCCAGAGCACATTCGCGGCGGCGAGCGCGGTCGGCTGGCCGGCGCCGTCGTATGGAGGCGAGACCTCGACGACGTCACAGCCTGCCAGCGGGATGCCTCGCAGCGAGCGCAGCAGCGCCACGGCCTCCGTCGTCGAGAAACCGGCAACCTCCGGCGTACCGGTGCCCGGCGCGACCGCCGGGTCGAGGAAGTCGATGTCGAACGAGAGGAACACCGGCCGTTCGCCCGCGCGCTCGCGAGCGGCGGCCGAGAACCCCTCCGCGCCGAGCGAGCGAAGCTCCTCGCTCGGGATCACGCGAAAGCCCAGGTCGCGTGCATCGTCGAGATCCGAGGCGGCGTACAGGGAGCCGCGGATCCCCGCCTGCACGGACGCCTCCGGGTCGACGAGCCCCTCCTCGACGGCCCGCTTGAACGTCGTTCCGTGAAAGTACCGCTGCTCGAAGTACGCCTCCCAGGTGTCGGTGTGCGAGTCGAGCTGGACGAGGGCGAGCGGCCCGCGGACGCGCGCGAGCGCCCGCAGCTCGGCGAGCGTGATCGAGTGGTCCCCTCCCATGACGAGCGGGAAGACGCCGGCCTCGACGACCGGCGCCAACGCCGCTTCGACCCGCCGGAAGGTCCCCTCGGTATCGCCGGGAGCGACGGGCACGTCGCCGTAGTCGACCGTCGAGACCGCCTCGAGCAGGTCGAGCTCGAAGCCGGTGTGGAACGGGCGCAAGAGCGCCGAGGCGGAGCGGATCGCCTCGGGCCCGAAGCGCGCCCCCGAGCGGTAGCTCGTGCCCGTGTCGAACGGGATCCCGATCGCCGCCGCATCGACGCTTTCGAGCTCGGTCACGTGCGGCAGCCGCATGAAGGTCCGGATCCCGGCAAAGCGAGGAATCACCTGCGCGTCGATCGGCCGGTAGGGCGGCCCGCTCATCGGCAGCGATTATCCCTTGCCGACGCTCGCTAGACTGTCGCGCGTCCGGGGGCGTAGTTCAGCTGGTTAGAACGCCGGCCTGTCACGCCGGAGGTCGCGGGTTCGAGTCCCGTCGCTCCCGTAAAAGTCCTGCAAATCGGCCTCTTTTGTTGCCTGCAACGGCGCAAACGACCGCCGGCTTCTTCTCATCCCGCGCACATCCCGCACGAGACTTCTCCGCGAATCCCCGCAGCACGCCGCTCGTACCCGGTAATCCCCGCAACCTGAATGACCGGCCGAACCGACCGGAGGTCTTCTCGGGCCCGAATGCAGAAGATGGCATTTGCAGGTTCTTTCGCTCGCGCAGGCAACAGCGCCGGCGGCATCCCGCGCCGGATCCCGCGTCGCCTGCTCGTGACCAACGTCGGCGTCGCCAGGCCGACTCCGGCGTCAGCACGCTCTTGCTGCCCGCCTGTCGGCTCGAAGGCAGGCGTCTGGCTCTCCAATGCGTCGGAGGCGTGAAGTCGTTGCGCACCGTAGCGACTGCCCCGCCTGGGGCAGCTGCGGAGCCGGGCGGTGGCGCGTTACGCTCGGTCTGCCGTCGATCTGGAGAAGCGACGCGGAGACGGGCGAACTCTTCGTCGAGAGAGGCGTCCCTCATTTGAGAGAGTTCCACTCCTTGTGCGCACCTCGGCCGAGTAGCTGGCCTCGGCTCGACCACGCGCACCTTCCCGTGACGAGACCACGATGCGACGGTGAGACGATGAGGCAAGTTCCGTGAGCGCGGCTGTGCCTTCGCCTGAACCGGTGCTCGTCGCCACGAAGCTGCATGTCCCCGAGGTGCGGCCGGGGTTCGTCTCGCGCGGGGAACTGGTCGCGCGCCTGGTGGCCGGGGGCGAGGGCAAGCTGGTGCTTTTGTGCGCGCCGGCGGGTTGGGGGAAGACGATTCTCCTCAGCGAATGGAGTGCCTCCCCTGATGAGTCGCGACCGTTCGCCTGGGTCTCGCTCGACCCGGGAGACGACGATCCCGTCCGCTTCTGGAGCTACCTGATCGGAGCGCTGCGGACGGTCGACCCAGCTCTCGGCGACGAGGCGCTGGCGAGGCTCCCGAGCGCCGGCCCCAGCCTCGTCGACGTCGTGCTGCCGCCTCTGATCAACGAGCTCGCAGGATCGTCGCTGCGGTCTGTGCTGGTTCTCGACGACTACGACCTCGTGCACAACGAGCTGATCCACACCTCGGTCAGCTACCTGCTCCGCCATCTTCCGCGCACGCTGCAGCTCGCGATCGCGAGCCGTGCCGACCCGCCGCTTCCGCTCTCGGGCCTGCGCGCGTCCCGGGAGGTGACGGAGATTCGGGCGGAGGAGCTCCGCTTCAGCGACGAAGAAGCGGACGCACTCCTGAACGGCTCGCTCGACCTCGGCCTGGAACGGTCCGACCTCGAGCTCTTGCAAGCCCGGACTGAGGGCTGGGCGGCGGGCCTTCAGCTTGCGGGCCTGTCGCTGCAGGCGCTTGCGGACAAGCAAGCCTTTCTCGAGGCGTTCGCAGGCGACGATCGTCAGATCGGCGAGTATCTCCAGGAGTTGCTTGCCGAGCAGCCGGCCGCGCTGCGGGCATTCCTGCTCCACACGTCGATCCTCGAGCGGCTGTGCGCGCCGCTTTGCGATGCGGTGACCGGCGGCGAAGACGCGAGCTTGAGGCTCGAGGAGATCCACCGCTCGAACCTCTTCCTGGTGCCGCTCGACTCGCGCGGCCAGTGGTACCGCTATCACCACCTCTTTCGCGACCTGCTGCGAAGCGAGCTCGCGCGCAGAGAGGGCTCGCTCCTCCCCGAGCTTCATCGCCGCGCCGCTGCCTGGCACAAGGCGGAGGGCACCGTGGACGAGGCGATCGCGCACGCTACCTCGGCCGGCGACTTCGCGGAAGCGGCGGAGCTGATCGCCGAGAACTGGCGCTGGTTCGTCATCGAGCTTGGCCAGGGCGAGACTGTGGCCCGTTGGCTCGATCGCCTGCCCCGCGAGGCCGTGCTCGAGGATGCCCGACTCTGCTTCGTCCGGGGGTGGATCGCCCTGATCTTTGGCCGCCAGCACGAGGTCGGAGAGTGGCTGCGGGCGGCCGAGGCATGTCCACCGCCAGCGGCCCCGCCCGACACCGCCGTCTTCTCCTCGCTCGATTCCGGGATCGCGCAGCTGCGCGCCATTCAGGCGGTTCAGTCCGGAGACGTGCAGCGGGCAATTGAAGCGGGGCGCCGGTCGCTCGAGCTCGAGCCGGACACAGCATCCCAGGGCTACGCCGTTGCCAGCATCGTTCTCGGGGCAAGCTTCTACTTCGCGGGTGAGCTCTCGCAGGCAGAGGTTGCGCTCGGCGCCGGCTTACGCGGGCTCGGGGGCGACCCTGTGCGGGCTGCGCTGTTCGTCGGACTCGGTTACAGGGCCTTGATCCATGCCGACAACGGCCAGCTGGCGCAGGCCGAGTCACTCAGCGCCGAGGCCGACCAGCTGATCGACAGCTGGCGGCTCGGCGAATCTGTCTGGGCGACCCCGGCGTTCCTTGCGAGGGGCAAGCTACTCGAGCTGCGGGGAGAGTTGGCCGCCGCCGAGTCGGCGTACGCGCACGCCACCACTCTGGCCCGCCGCGGCGGACGCCGGCCCGACCTGACGCTGGGGCTGATCTCGCTCGCCCGGCTGAAGCGCCGTGCGGGAGACCGTGCGGGAGCGCGCTCGCTCGCGCGCGAGGCTCGCGAGGCGCTCGCCGCCTGTCCGGAGCCGGGCGTTCTCAGCGAGCTGCTCGCGCGGACGGAGCGCTCACTGCAGCTCGCGTCCGCTCCGGCCTCGGCGCCCGTGCTGGCCGCCGATCTCGAGCTAAGCGAGCGCGAGCTGACGCTTCTCCGCTTGCTGGCGAGCGAGCTTTCGCAACGCGAGATCGGCTCCGAGCTCTTTATCTCCTTGAACACGGTCAAGGGGCACGTGCGCAGCATCTTTCGCAAGCTGGGCGTGAACAGCCGCGCCGACGCTGTCGCGCGCGGCCGCGAGCTCGGCCTGCTCTGAGCCGAGCAGGGCGCGGCGCGGACCACCCTGGGTGGACCGCGGCAGCGGGTGGTGACAGGCCACCCCGGCGGCCGCGAGCCTGCCCGCCATGAAGCAGATCAGCCAGCCGAGCCGCTACCAGGTCGTCGTCCGCGGCGGCCTGGGCTCGTCCTTCGCGAGCGCATTCGACGAGCTCGAGCTCGAGTCGCGTGGAGGCGAGACCTCGCTCACCGGCCGTTTCGCCGACCAGGCCCAGCTGCACGGTCTCCTCGACCGGTTGCGCGACCTCGGCATCCCCATCGTCAGCGTCAACCCCGTCGAGTGACCGACACGCGAGAGGAGCAAGCAATGTCGAAGCCCGAGCCCACCACAATCCTCGCCGCGACCGCCCACGGACGAGCCGTAAGCGAATTGAGGCCCGCGACGATCAAGGATCACGCTCGCGAGCTCGCCAGCCGCGAGAGCGACGGCATCGAGGTCGTCCTGCTCTGGCACCCGCGCGAAAACGCCGTGACGCTCGCTGTCTCCGACTCGCGCACAGGCGACCAGTTCGAGCTCGCAGTCGCGAGCGACCGAGCCCTCGAGGCCTTCTACCACCCATTTGCCCATGCCGCCCGGAAGGACGGCCGAGCTTCGTAGCGCGGCCGACTCTCTGAACCGAAAGGACACCATCGTGCAGCTCCTCCCGTCGATACGAAACAAGCCGCTCATCCTCGTCTCGCTGCTTCTGGCCGCGTTTGCGATCAATCTCGACACGACGATCGTGAACGTCGCCCTGCCGACGCTCGTCCGCCAGCTGCATGCCTCGAACAGCCAGCTGCAGTGGGTCGTCGACGCCTACAACCTCGTCTTCGCCGCCCTGCTACTGGCGTCGGGCAGCCTCAGCGACCGTTTCGGCAGAAAGGGAATGCTCCTCGCCGGTCTGGCCGTCGTCGGGACCGCCAGCCTCGCGGGCGGCTTCGCGACCTCCGCCGGTGGTCTGATCGCGGCGCGCTGCCTGATGGGTCTCGGCGCCGCTGCCGTCTTCCCGGCCACCCTGTCGCTGATCTCGAACGTGTTCGTCGCGCGCAAGGAGCGGACGCTGGCGATCGGGCTCTGGGGCGCGACCGCAGGCATGGCGATCGCGCTCGGACCGATCGTCGGCGGCTGGCTGCTCGAACGGTTCTCCTGGAGCAGCATCTTCTTCGTGATGGCGCCGGTCGCCGCCGTGGCGATCGCGCTGGTCGCCTCGACGGTGCCGACCTCACGAGACCCGGACAAGCGGCGGATCGACCTGGCCGGCTTTGCCCTCTCCAGCGCCGCGATGGCACTGCTGATCTTCACGATCATCGAGGCGCCGAACCACGGCTGGGCGAGCACGCGCACGCTCGCAGGCTTCGCGCTCGCATCGCTGCTCGGTGTGGCGTTCGCGCGCTGGGAGCAGCGTGCTCAGGCGCCGATGCTCGACATCAGCCTCTTCCGCAACCTGCGCTTCACCGCTGCGAGCAGCGCGGTCACCATCTCCTTCTTCACGCTGCTCGGCTTCATCTTCCTGGTCACCCAGTACTTCCAGTTCTTCAAGGGCTACGGCCCGCTCTCGGCCGGCGTCCACCTCCTCCCGGTCGCGGCCTCCGTCGGTGTCGCGTCCGTGCTCGGAACCAAGCTCGCCGTCCGCTACGGCACCAAGCTCGTCGTCACCACCGGACTCGTGGCGATGGCGGCCTTCTACGGCTGGGCGTCGACCACAACCGTCAGCACGAGCTACAGGACGATCGCGCTGCAGATGATCATCTACGGCGTCGGGATGGGGCTCACCAGCGCCCCGGCGACCGAGGCGATCATGGGCGTCGTCCCCAAGGCCAAGGCCGGCGTCGGCTCGGCAGTCAACGACGCCACCCGCCTGCTCGGCGGAACGCTCGGCGTCGCGATCATCGGCAGCGTCTACGCCTCCCTCTACAGCAGCCGGCTGAGCGCACAGCTTCCGCACGGCCTGCCGCCGTCGCTTGCACACACCGCGCATCGCTCCGCCGGCGCCGCACTCACCCTCGCGAACACGCTCGGCGCCACCGGCCACCCCGGGATGGCGCAGGCCGTGCACGAGGCGACGGCGAACGCCTTCATCCATGGCCTCAGCATCGGCTGCCTGGTCGCAGGCGGCGTCGCCGCAGGCGGCGCCCTCCTCGCCGCACTCCTGCTTCCCGCCCACCCCGGCAAGGAGCAGGCACACGCCGAGACCAAAACGCTGGCACCGGTCGCGACCGCGGCTACGGCCACTCAGCGAAGCAACTGACCGACCACACGTCCGGACAGCAACGAGAAAGGAGAACGGTCATGAGACACGAGGCAAAGAGAAAGGAGACGGTCATGAGACACGAGGATCCGTACGACCTGCTCGCAGGCGGTGAGCAGCAGGGCGAGCCGCTGCTCACGGGCGGCGAGCTGACCAGTGTTCGAATTTCAGAGCTCGAGACGACGCCGGAAATGATTCCGTCGGCGGCGACCGGGCCGCACAATTTGAACGGGCTGCGCGAGTCGTTCCGGACGTTTCGTCGGATTTCCCCGGTGGCGACGAGCCGGCCGCAGGATTTGAACGGGCTGCGCGAGTCGTTCCGGACGTTCCGCCAGGCTCCGCCGATGGCGGCGACCGGGCCCCAGGATTTCAACGGGCTGCGCGAGTCGTTCCGGACTTTCCGCCAGGCTCTGTCGATGGCGGCCACTGGGTCGCAGGATCGAAACGGGCTGCGCGAGTCATTCCGGACGTTCCGCCGTGGAGTCGCGGGACACCGCCCTTAACAGGTCTGGCAAGCTTGAATGAGATCCTTGTAGCAGGGCGCTAGCACCGGGTTCCTCAGGCACGGCGAGCGATTGGTGCTCGTCGTGCCTGCAACCGCGGTTAATTGTGGGCCTGTGCCTGTTTCGCCCTCGCCCGCGGTGGTGGAAGCACCCCTGCGAACAGACCGTTGTTGCGCGGTGTGCTGCGGCTCGTCCACGCGGATAGCGAGGACGTTGCGATTCCAAGTCAGGTCTCCGCCTGCGTCGGCCTGATCGCGTCCTCGCTTCCCGCCGGCGCCGAGGTCGTCTGCGCCCAGGAAGACTTCACGTCACTGCTCTACCCGTTCCTTGTGCGTCCTGGAATCCGCGTCCGCAGAGTGCCCCTCGAGCAAGTCAGCCAGGCTGTCGACGAACGAACAACGCTGGTCGCGTCCGGAGCATCTTTCGCAAGCTGGGCGTGAACAGCCGCGCCGACGCTGTCGCGCGCGGCCGCGAGCTCGGCCTGCTCTGAGCCGAGCAGGGCGCGGCGGCGGCGGACCACCCTGGGTGGACCGCGGCAGCGGGTGGTGACAGGCCACCCCGGCGGCCGCCAGCCTGCCCGCCATGAAGCGCATCAGCCAGCCGAGCCGCTACCGGGTCGTCGTCCGCGGTCGCCTGGGCTCGTCGTTCGCGAGCGCGTTCGACGAGCTCGAGCTCAAGTCGCACAAAGGCGAGACCTCGCTCACCGACAGCGCAAGGTGCCGCAAGTTCGGAAGCACCTCGCGCGGGGTCACACGCGGCCCGCCGACCGAACGTCACCCACGCGCCCTCAGACCGGGCCGTCGAGACCGAAAAGGAGTGCCCAATGCTTACCAGACTCGCCACCTTCCTTAATGCCCACGGACGCCCGGTGTTGCTGGCCGTGCTCATCGGCGCGCCGATCGCCGGCGCGTTTGGCTTCGGCGTGGCCAACCACATGAGTCCCTATGCGGCCAACGACCCGGCGACGCAGTCCGTTCAGGCGGCCGATCGGTTCGATGCGGCGGCCGGCCGCAAGATCGACCCGGGGATAGTGGCGATCGTCGACGCGGGAGACGTTCGCCGGCCGGCAGTGCGGCGGCGCGTCGACCAGGTCGCCGCCGAGCTCCGCAGCCAGCCTGACGTGGCGAGCGTGCGGAGCTTCTACCAGACCCATGACCGCGCGATGGTCTCGCGCGATCGGCGGCTGACGTACGTCGTCGCGTACTTCAAGCCGCGCTCCGACCGGCAGCTGGAAGACGCGGCCCAACGGATCGAGGATCAATTCGCCGGACAGCGCGGCGTGCTGCTCGGCGGAGAGCAGATCGCAAATGCTCAGGCGAACACGCAGGTCGGCCACGACCTCAAACGCGCCGAGCTGCTCGCGTTCCCGTTCATCTTCTTGCTGTCACTGCTGTTCTTCCGTTCGCTCGTTGCCTCCTTCCTGCCCGTGCTGCTCGGCGGCCTGTCGATCGTCGCGACGTTCTTCGCGCTGCGAATCGTGTCGAGCTTCGTCGACCTGTCGGTGTTCTCGCTCAACTTTGTGACCGGTCTGGGCCTCGGACTCGCGATCGACTACAGCCTGTTCATGGTCTCGCGCTACCGCGAGGAGGCAGTGACGTTTGGCTTCGGCCTCGAGACGCTGCGGCGCACGCTCCAAACCGCCGGACGCACGATTCTGTTCAGCTCGTTGACGGTCGCTGCGGCGGTCGCCTCGCTCGCGCTCTTCCCGCAGCGGTTCCTGTACTCGATGGGGATCGCCGGAGCGCTGGTCGCGCTCGTCGCGGCGGCGTTGGCGCTCGTCGTCCTACCGGCGCTGCTGACGGTGCTCGGCCCGCGCATCAACGCGCTCGCGCCGAAGCGGCTGCAACGCGCGGCCGACCGTGAAGCTCGGCCTGCCCAGAGCGGAGCCTGGTATCGGCTGTCGCGGGTTGTGATGCGCCGCCCCGGTCGGATCGCCGTGCTCTGCACGGCGTTGCTGATCGCGCTCGGGATTCCCTTCACGGGCATCAAGTTCGTCAGCGTCAGCGCCAGCATGCTGCCGCAGAGCGCGAGCGCGCGGCAGGTCGACGACACGCTCGCCCGTGAGTTCCCCCCGAACAGAACCTCGCCGGTCGAGGTCGTCGTCGGCGTACCCGCCAGCTCACCCCAGGTCAAGGCCCTCTCTGCGCGGATCAGCCGGCTGCCGGACGTGTCCGCGATCGCGCCGCCGCAGCCCGCCGGCGCGCGCACGTCGCTGCTCAACGTGGCGCCAACCCAGCGACCGCTCAGCGCTGCAACCCAACAGCTGGTGCGCAACATCCGCGCTCTCCGAGCACCCGTCTACGTCGGCGTCGCCGGCCAGACCGCCGCCCTCCTCGACCTCGAGCACAGCCTCGGCTCCCATCTGCCCGCAGTGTTGGCGCTGATCATCGCCGCGACGCTGATCGTCTTGTTCCTGCTCACCGGGTCGGTCGTGCTGCCGCTCAAGGCGGTGGTAATGAACACGCTCAGCCTCAGCGCCGTGCTCGGGATTCTTGTCCTGATCTTCCAGGACGGTCGCCTGCAGGGGCTGCTGTCGTACACCAGCCCGGGGGCGCTCGACGCCACCCAGCCGATCTTCCTGGCGGCAGTCGCCTTCGGCCTCGCGACCGACTACGGCATCTTCCTGCTCTCAC